>Ga0183095_10493_pt1 | contig 117401 bp, 110 predicted proteins | sample BioMet4_FD_130346 | JGI IMG/M metagenome (GOLD analysis project Ga0183095, IMG submission 130346) | Microbial communities from bioreactor (seeded with sewage sludge) at LBNL, California, USA - Biofuel metagenome 4 (v2) (version 3) | ecosystem: Engineered > Bioreactor > Anaerobic > Unclassified ...
CTTCAATAAAGTTGGATTGCGGATACATCTGGGACTCTACCAGGACGAGACTGCGAAGTACTGCCATTGGCACCTGTGCGGAACTCATTACCTTGAACAGTGGGGCGACACGCGCAGCTTCGATGGTACGGTGAGCTTCATTCAGCCGCTCATTGCGCCGCTCTATAGAGGACACAGCGAGAGTGAACTGGTCGAATTTCTGACCACTACGAATGAAGCGACCAGCTACGAGCTGACGCAGCGCTACTGGAAGTCACAGTACACCGGGCCGGATTTTAAGAACTGGTGGGATCGTTCGCTGCACGACGGGTTTATCGCCGGTTCGGCGTTTGCGCCAAGGACGCTTATGGCCAAAGTCACGCTTCCCGCGGCGGCGGCGAGCACAAGTGGGCTGGAGATTATGTTCCGTCGCGATGCCACGATTTACGACGGGCGCTTTGCTAACAACGGGTGGCTGCAGGAGACACCGAAGCCGATCACACAAGTCTGCTGGGATAATCCCGTGCTGATGAGCGTGGCTACTGCAAAGAAGCTGAACCTGAAAAGCGAAGACGAGGTGGAGCTTGAGTTGAACGGCCGCAAGTCAAAGGGTGCGATTTGGCTTACGCCCGGCCATCCAGATGATGCGGTTACGGTAACGCTGGGCTATGGTCGCGAGAAAGTTGGCAGAGTTGGTTCCGGCAGAGGGTTCAGCGCCTATGTATTGCGTACTTCGAATGCGCTGTGGAATGCCGATGGACTCAAACTGCGCGCAACAGGAGAACACTTCGGGTTGGCTTCTCCCCAGGGACACCAGTCGATGGATGGTCGCGCGATTGTGCGCGCAGCAACTCTGGAAGTGTTCGTTAAGAATCCCGGTTTTGCAAAGGAAATGGTGGAGGCACCTTCTGCAGGGATGACCATCTATCCGCGTTATGAGTACAAAGAGCACAAGTGGGGCATGGCTATTGACTTGAACTCCTGTGTAGGATGCAAGAGCTGCATGGTCGCATGTCAGTCCGAAAACAACATTGCCGTGGTTGGCAAGGAACAGGTGAAACGCGGCCGCCACATGAACTGGCTGCGCGTCGATAGCTATCATGAGGGGTCGCCGGAGAATCCGAACACATATTTCCAACCGGTCCCCTGCATGCAATGCGAGACCGCTCCCTGCGAAATTGTCTGTCCGGTAACCGCAACGGTTCATTCCACCGAAGGGCTGAATGACATGGTTTATAACCGCTGCGTTGGCACGCGCTACTGCTCGAACAACTGTCCATACAAAGTTCGCCGTTTCAATTTTCTGCTGTTCTCGGACTTCGATACGCCGCAGTTGAAATTCCAGCGCAATCCGGACGTGACGGTGCGAAGCCGCGGTGTGATGGAGAAGTGCAATTACTGCATTCAGCGGATTACGCACGCCAGGATCGGCGCCGAAGAGCAGAAACGGAAGGTGCGGGACGGCGAGGTTCAGACGGCGTGCCAGCAGGCATGTCCAGCAGGGGCCATTATCTTCGGCGATCTGAATGATCCGAACAGTAACGTTTCGAAGCTGAAAGCTTCGCAGCGGAATTACGGATTGCTCGAAGAGCTCAATACGCGCCCGCGAACCACGTACCTGGCCGCGGTGCGGAACCCGAATCCTGAGTTGGAACGGTAAAGGACATGGACCAAACTCCAGAGACGAAAAATTCCGCAACGCTCGAACGGCTTCTGCCTGGGCAGCAACCCGTGCTCATGCCCGGCCACACGATGGAGACGATTACCGACAAAATCGTCTCGCTGGTACTTCGACGACCGGTAACGCTGGGCTGGTTGGGAGGTTTTGCTTTTTTCTTCGGTGTGCTGAATGTGCTGATGTTTGCTGCGGCATACCTGTTCTACCGTGGCGTCGGCATCTGGGGAATCAACATTCCGGTGGGCTGGGGATTCGCCATTGTGAATTTTGTGTGGTGGATCGGTATTGGTCACGCGGGCACGCTGATTTCGGCGATTTTGCTGCTGCTTAAGCAGGGCTGGCGCAACTCGATCAACCGCTTTGCCGAAGCGATGACGCTATTCGCAGTGGCTTGTGCCGGTCTGTTCCCGGTATTCCACACAGGCCGCCCATGGCTGGCTTACTGGCTGTTTCCATATCCCAACACGATGGGCGTCTGGCCGCAGTTTCGCAGCCCTTTGCTGTGGGACGTCTTCGCGGTTTCCACCTATGGAACGATCTCAGCGCTTTTCTGGTTCATGGGGCTAATCCCTGATCTGGCGACGTTCCGCGACACGGCGAAAAACCGTGTTGCGAAGATAATCTACGGATTGCTGGCGATGGGATGGCGCGGGTCGGTGCGCCACTGGAAACGTTACGAGAGCGCCTACCTGCTGCTGGCGGGACTGGCGACGCCGCTGGTGCTGTCGGTGCATACGGTTGTGTCTTTCGATTTTGCAATCTCGATCTTACCGGGCTGGCACACCACTATTTTTCCTCCGTACTTTGTCGCTGGAGCCATCTACTCGGGTTTTGCCATGGTGCTGGTCCTGGCGATCCCGATTCGCCGGTTCTATGGTGTGGAGGACATGATGACTCTGCGCCATCTGGACAACGCGGCCAAGTTAATGCTTAGCACGGGGCTGATCGTCGTCTATGGCTACACGACGGACGCGTTTTACGCGTACTACTCGGGCAGCTTCTATGAAATGTTCATGTTTAAGAATCGCGTGTTGGGACCGATGGGTTGGGCATATTGGGTCCTGATTATCTTCAACGTTATAACTCCACAAGTGCTCTGGTTTCGCCGGGTGCGATTGAATCCGGGACTCTTGTTTCTCACCTCGGTGATCGTTTTGTTCGGCATGTGGATGGAGCGCTTTGTAATCGTCGTTGTCAGCCTTCATCGCGACTTTCTTCCCTCTTCGTGGGGAACTTATGTGGCCACCCGATGGGACTATGCGATATTCGCTGGCACGATCGGACTCTTCTTCTCCGCGATGTTTCTGTTTGTGCGGCTCATGCCGATGATCACCATCTTTGAAATGCGTACATTATTGCCGGAAGCGAAGCTCAGTGAGGAGGTAGCTGCAAATGACTGAGTCTGCTTTGCAACCTGCGGTGCACGGAGTGGTCGCTGAGTTCACCACGCCCGACGGACTGGTAAGTGCCTGCAAAAAAGCCTATGCCGCCGGATACAGGCGCATGGACGCATACTCCCCATTTCCGCTGGAAGAGGCCGCCGAGGCAATCGGCTTCGAGAAGACGGCGGTCCCTCTGCTGACGCTGCTTGGCGGCATACTGGGCGGGTTGAGCGGCTATCTGTTGCAGTACTGGGTTCATGTTCGGGCATTTCCTCTGAATGTAGGTGGGCGGCCGTATCATTCCTGGCCAGCCTTTATCGTCATTACCTTTGAGCTGACTATTCTGTTTGCAGGAATCACGGCAGTGGTGGGGATGTTGGCGTTAAGTGGGCTGCCTCAGCCCTATCACTCGATTTTCAATCATCCGCGTTTTTCCGCGGCCACTCGTGACCGCTTTTTTCTATGCATCGAGGCAGCCGATCCCAAATTCGACCTGGAACAGACCACACTCTTTTTGCAGACGACGGATGCGGTTGAGGTCGCGGAGGTCGCCGATTAGTTATGGCTTGCGCACTCATAAATCCGAAAGCTGTTTGCAAAATGAAGGCGCGCCGCACCTTGGTTGTAATCGTTTCCGCGGTGAGCCTGTTGCTGCTAATTTCCTGCAGAGAGGACATGCACAACCAGCCGAAGTTCATACCTCTGCGCGAAAATACGTTTTACCCTGATGAGCGTTCAGCTCGTCCGACGATTCCGGGCACCATTGCGCGAGGACAATTACAGGATGATCCGCTGCTCTATACGGGCAAGCTGAATGGACAAGAGGCCGACCAGTTTCCATTTGCAATGACCGAGAACGACCTGGAGCGTGGCCGCGAGCGCTTCAATATCTTTTGCTCGCCCTGCCATTCGCAACTAGGGGACGGCAACGGAATGATCGTACAGCGCGGCCTCAAGAAACCTCCTTCGTACTTCGAACCGAGGCTTCTGAAAGCTCCGGTGGGCCATTTCTTTTATGTGATGACCAATGGCTGGGGCGCCATGGCCGACTATTCGGACCAGGTGCCGGTGGCCGACCGCTGGCGTATCGCGGCCTACATTCGCGCACTGCAACTTTCGCACCCGGCCAAAAGCGGAGAACTTCAGACTGCCCATCATGCCGCGAACCAAGTGCCGGAGCAATCCAGCGGCGAAGTGAAGTCGGCAGAACCTGTGAGAGAGCGGAAGGTAGAAGGAACGGTCATACACAAGGAGGCGAAATAACATAATGAGCGCTAAGGTTCAGCCCGCTTCCTATCGATTTGATCCTCCCGTGGCCGTAGCATCGCGCTCGAAGCGCTGGTTGGTCCTTGGCTTCGTCGCTGCTGTTGCTGCCATCATCGGAGCGTTTGTAAGCAGTCAGCAATTTCTCCGCGGCTATTTGATCGGCTACATGCTGGTGCTCGGGTTCTCGCTGGGTTCAATGGCGCTGCTCATGCTGGGACATCTAACGGGCGGTAACTGGTGGATGATCGGTCGCCGTTTGATGGAAGCCGGAATGGCCAACATTCCTTTGTTGACGATCCTGTTTATACCAATCTGGCTTGGGCGCTATAGCCTGTACGTCTGGCTGGACCCGACATATGTAGCGACACATCATTCGGTGGCGGCGAAGGCTGCGTATTTGAACGACCAATTCTGGACACTGCGCGCCGTGATCTGCTTCGTGCTCTGGAACCTGTGGACGGTGATGCTGCGCAAAGGATCGCTGAAGCAGGACAGCGACAGCTCCCCTCGTATATGGCAAAAGCTGAAAGTTTGGTCTGCTCCCGGGATACTGATGTTTGGGTTCACCCTGACGGTGGCCACGACCGACTGGATCATGTCGCTCGAACCGACCTGGTACTCCACGATTTTCGGCATGTTCTTCATGATCAGCGAAGCGCTGTCGGCAATGGCGTTAATTCTCGTGATTCTGTGCTCGCTGCACGAATTTGCTCCCTACGACAACATACTGGGGCCGGACAAGCTTCATGACTACGGCAAACTGATACTGACATTCACCATGGTGTGGGCTTACTTCAGTTTCTCGCAGTGGTTGATTATCTGGGCCGGTAATCTTCCAGATGAAATCAGCTGGTACCTCGATCGAATCAACGGCGGATGGCAGATCGTGGCGCTGTCTCTGGTGATCCTGCAGTTTTCGTTGCCGTTCCTGTTGTTGCTTTCGCGTGAACTCAAGCGCGATGCTCACAAACTCGTTCCGGTCGCTTTACTGGTATTGGTAATGCGCTACGTCGATCTGTACTGGTTGGTAGTGCCGAACCCATTTCCGGGAACGGGCATCGACACGCACCATATTACTTATCACTGGACATATTTCGCGGTACCACTTGCGCTGGTGGGCATTTGGCTTGGGGCGTTTTTCTGGCATTTCGGCAAACGACCTTTGCTTGTTGTTACCGAACCGATGTTACCGCGTCTCTGGGAGCACGGCCATGAACACTAACCAAGGACACGAAAACGGTGACGAGCGCTATCCGAGCGTCGCCTATGACAAGAGCGATCTGAGTGCTCGTGGAATTCTCATATTTTTTATCGTACTGGCGGTGGGCGCGGTCGTTATTCATGTCGGGGTTTTGGTGCTGTATCTTGGGCTGACAAAAATTGTCGAAAAGCATGAAACCGAGCTAAGTCCTCTTGCTCCAAAGGTGGCTGTGCCGCGTTTCAGCATTTTGTCCAACATAACGAACGTAAATATTCAACAATTTCCCGAGCCGCGTTTGGAGAGTGACGCCACGGCAAATATGACGAAGTTTCTGAACGAAGAGACAGCAGCTCTGACGGCCGCGCCTTGGCAGGATTCGCAAGGAAATGTGCATCTTCCAATCGACCAGGCAATCAAAATAGTTGCGACGCGTCTTCCGACGCGCGCTAACTCTGTGGCTCCGCCGATCTATCCTGGCGCCGGACGAGCGTATGCGAATCAAAACGCACCGCAGGAAACTGCTGCGCAACAGATGGAGGCCGGGCGCAACGGAGCCGAGAATCCTCCCGCGGGCAAGTGAGCGGGGCAATAACCGCGACAGCTTCGCGGGAACGGAAAGCAATGGTGGGCTACGAAATATTTCGAAGAGGGGCGATGTGCATTGTGCTGGCCGTGACGATGTGCAGTGCTGTCATGGCACAGTACTTTACTCCTCCGGAGACGAAAACAACTGCTCCGCCGGGGCTTGAAGGCATAGGCATAGACCAGCATCTGAATGAGCAGGTCCCCTTGAATCTCACGTTCAACGACGAGCAGGGTAAACCGGTGAAGATCGGCGAATACTTTCACGAGGGTCGTCCGGTAATTCTCAATCTGGTTTACTTTCAGTGCCCCATGCTCTGTACGGAAGTGTTGAACGGATTAACTTCGGCGCTGAAGGTTATCAAATTCGTGCCGGGCAAAGAGTTTGAGGTGGTAACCGTGAGCTTTGATCCACGCGAAACTCCTCAACTGGCGGCAAACAAAAAAGAGATGTATCTGAAGAAGTTAGGAAAGCCAGAGGCTGCAAAAGGCTGGCATTTCCTGACGGGCGAGCAGTCGCAGATTTCTGAACTGGCCAAGGCCGTTGGGTTCCGTTATCGATTCGATCCCAAGTTGGACCAGTTCGTTCACGCCGCCGGCATCATGCTGATTACGCCGACGGGCAAGATCGCGCAGTACTACTACGGGGTGGAGTATTCGGCCAAAGATATGCGGCTGGGTATTGTCGAGGCATCGCAGAACAGGATCGGATCGCTTGCCGATCAGGTGCTGCTCTACTGCTACCACTATGATCCGCGCACGGGGCGTTACGGCGCGACAATTACCAACATTGTCCGGCTTGGTGGCATAGTGACGGTCATCGTGCTGGGCAGTGTCCTTGTCTTGTTGTTTCGTAAAGAGAAGCAAGATCAAGGAATCGGAACGGGACGGGTATAAACGATATGTGGTCAAACCTGCCATTATTTCCGGCTGGCGCCAGCTCGATGGCTGGACACGTTGACGCGTTATATTTCGCCCTTGTGGCGATCACTGCTTTCTTCACGATTTTGATTTCAGTGCTGATCCTGTTTTTTGCCGTGCGCTACCGCAGGAAGCGCAACCCAACGGCAACACAGGTACCAGCTTCGACCACGCTGGAGCTTCTCTGGACAGGCATCCCGCTCGGCATTGTGCTGATCATCTTTGTATGGTCGTCGGTAATCTTTTTTATCCAGACGCGTCCGCCGAAGGGAGCGATGGAGATTTATGCAGTGGCGAAGCAGTGGATGTGGAAGTTCGAGCATCCGGAAGGACAGCGCGAAATTAACCAACTCCACGTGCCAGTGGGACGCGATATTCGAATGGTCATGACCTCGCAAGACGTGATTCACGATTTCTATGTTCCGGCGTTCCGCATCAAAGCAGATGTCTTGCCGGGACGCTATACCTCAACCTGGTTTCGTGCCACGGTGCCAGGGCGCTACCACTTGTTCTGTGCTGAGTATTGCGGCACCCAGCACTCGGGCATGGTCGGCGAAGTGATCGTGATGGAGCAAGCGGATTACGAACGTTGGGCAGCGAGCGGGGTAGAGGGATCGCTGGCTTCATCGGGCGAAAAGAGTTTTCAGCAATATGGCTGCTCAATGTGCCACCGTTCGGATGCAGCCGGGCGAGGGCCAAACCTGGTTGGAGCTTTCGGACGGCCGGTACTGCTGGATGACGGGCGCACAGTGACCGCCGACGAGAGCTATATACGCGAATCGATTTTGAATCCTGGGGCGAAGATTTCGAGCGGGTTTAAGAACATCATGCCGACCTTCCAGGGCCAGCTCAGCGAGGAAGAGGTGATCGGTCTGGTCGCGTACATCAAGGCGCTGGGCAGTGGCTCGGCAAATCCGCCGCTGCCGGTCAGCGAACCGAATTCGGGAGCTTATCCCGTCGCTCCCAAAACAGAGGGATCTGCAGCCCAGAGCGACACGGCGGTAACTCCTCCGGAGAAAGCAAATCCGGCGAAGTCAGCGCCAAAGCAGTAAAGGGTGAATCATGGAAACAGCTACCGCTCCCGTCGAACCGAAGACGAATTACCTGAATGCGGACTATGGGATCAAATCGTGGTTGCTCACCACGGACCACAAGCGCATTGCGCTTTTGTACCTGATTTCGATCACGGTGTTCTTCTTCGTCGGCGGCTTCTTTGCGATGCTGATCCGTCTGGAGCTACTTACGCCGGCGGGTGATCTGGTGCTGGCTGACACTTATAACAAGCTGTTCACTATGCATGGCATCGTCATGATCTTTCTCTTCCTGATACCGTCGGTGCCGGCCGTGCTGGGTAACTTTCTTGTCCCGATGATGGTGGGCGCAAAGGATCTGGCTTTTCCAAAGTTGAACCTGGCGAGTTGGTACATCTTTATCACGGGGGCGAGCTTAATTTTCTACGCCATACTTACAGGTGGCGTGGACACGGGGTGGACCTTCTACACGCCCTTCGCTACCACTTTTTCGAACACGAATGTGGTCACGGCGGCAATAGGCGTCTTTATCGTGGGGTTCTCATCCATCTTTACGGGATTGAACATCATTGTTACGGTTCATCGAATGCGGGCGCCTGGGATGACTTGGCGGCGCCTGCCGCTCTTTATCTGGTCGAACTATGCAGCCTCGGTCATTATGGTGCTTGGTACACCGGTGCTGGCAATCACGCTTGTGCTGGTGGCCCTCGAGCGCCTGTTTCATCTCGGGATATTCGATGCGCGACTTGGCGGCGACCCGCTGCTCTTCCAACATCTGTTCTGGTTTTATTCTCACCCGGCCGTTTACATTATGATTCTCCCGGGGATGGGCGTGGTGAGTGAGGTTATTCCGTGCTTCTCGCGGAAACGGATATTCGGATATAACTTCGTTGCTATATCGTCGATCGCTATCGCGGTGCTTGGATTCCTGGTGTGGGCTCACCATATGTTCGTTGCCGGAATTTCGACCTACGCAGCGCTTATCTTCTCGATACTAAGTTTCTTTGTGGCGATTCCATCAGCGGTCAAAGTTTTTAACTGGACGGCAACACTCTATAAGGGATCGATCACCCTTGAAACTCCGATGCTTTACGCTTTCGCCTTTATTGGACTGTTTACCATGGGCGGACTCACCGGTCTCTTTCTTGCATCGGTCGGGATTGATCTGCATGTGACCGACACCTATTTCATTGTGGCGCACTTTCATTACATCATGGTGGGCGGCATGACAACAGCCTATCTGGGCGGGCTGCATTTCTGGTGGCCAAAGATTACTGGCAAGATGTATCCGGAGTCGTTTTCCAAGCTGAGCGCTGTTCTTGTTTTTGTGGGATTCAACCTCACGTTTTTCCCGCAGTTCTTACTTGGCTATCTGGGAATGCCGCGACGTTATCATGCGTATCCACCTGAATTTCAGGTGTTGAACGTGCTGTCAACGGCGGGCGCTTCGATTTTGGCAGTGGGCTTTCTGATGCCGATGATCTATTTCGCCTGGAGCCTGCAGTACGGCAAAGATGCAGGGCCGAACCCCTTTCGCGCAGCCGGGTTGGAATGGATGACGTCTTCGCCGCCGCCCACTTTTAACTTTGACGAAACTCCGGTTGTTACTTGGGAAGCCTACAACTACGACCAGATTGACGCGCCCAACGAGGGGGTTAAAGTTGCCGGATAGCGAGACTGTCTCGAACAATCTTAAGCATCACTTTGCCAACCTGGAACAGCAAACGGCAACCTCCAAGTTTGGCATGTGGCTTTTTTTGGCAACCGAAGTCATGTTTTTCGGCGGCATGTTTGTCTCTTACCTGGTCTATCGGCTCTCGTACTATAACGCCTGGGTTGCGGGCAGCCAGACAATGGAAATCACACTGGGCGCCACCAACACGGCGGTGCTCATCTGTTCATCGCTGACCATGGTTATGGCAGTGCATTTTGCAAAGCTTGGCAAGCGCAAGTTAACCGCAATCTTTTTAATCGCGACGTTGGTTCTGGGGATGACCTTTCTTGGCATTAAGGGCGTCGAATATTACAAGCACTGGGTTCACCATGAAGTTCCTGGACCGAACTTTCACTTTGAGCATGAGGGTAACTTCGACCCGCGTCACGTCTCGATTTTTTTCACATTGTACTTTGCAATGACCGGTATGCACGCGCTTCACATGGTGATCGGAGTCGGACTGCTTAGCTGGTTGCTGATCTTGAACGCTCTTGAGCGCTTCAGCGCCGAGTACAACTCGCCGGTGGAAATTGTGGGGCTGTATTGGCATTTTGTTGACGTGATATGGATCTATTTATTTCCGCTGCTCTACCTGATCAGCCATCGTCACACTGGGTAGGAGAGACGAGAGATGGATGAACACGCGCACCCTTCCGTAATGACATTCGTAGCCGTGTGGATTACGCTGCTTTTCTTCACAGGCTTGACCGTGTTTGCCGCTACCCTGGAACTTGGCCCGTTCAACGCGATCGTTGCACTGGGCATAGCGACCATAAAAGCCTTGCTGGTTGTTTTGTTTTTTATGGAGTTACATTACTCCACCGCGCTCACAAAGGTGATCGCAATTGCGGCTATTTTCTTCTTTATGCTGCTTGCAGGGCTCACGCTCTCCGATTACCTTACCCGTGGTTGGAGCACCTATCCCTCCACTCATTAAAAGCCCAATCTCTCACTTGTCCGTTGCAGGAATGCAGTTCTTACTTCGCGTGCATTCCGTTCACGAATGGAACGAATTGTTACAACCATGTAAAAACAATCCACAGGGAGTTCCCGCCGCCGCAACACCTTAATACAATGAATGCGATGAAACCTCTCGTGTTTATAGTGGAAGACGAAGCTGACATTGCCAAACTGGTAAGACATCATCTCGAAGCTGCCGGGTTCAATGTCCGCACGTTCGCGACTGCGTCACTGGTCCTTTCGGAGGCGGAGCGCGAAAAGCCCGCGCTGTTCATTCTGGACATCATGATTCCTGGTGGAGATGGCTTCGAGTTGTGCCGGTGCATTCGGCAGAGCCAGACAATTGCGATGACGCCCGTCATTTTCCTCACGGCCAAGACCAGTGAAAGCGACCGTGTGCTTGGGTTGGAACTTGGAGCCGATGATTACGTAGGAAAACCATTCAGTCCGCGAGAGTTGGTTGCGCGCGTCAAGGCAGTGCTGCGCCGATTTGAAAGGCCACTGGCCCAGGAGGTCATCAGCACAGGCGATATCGAGATCGACAGCGGCGCAATGACTTTGAAAGTACGTGGTAAGCAGGTGGCGACCACGGCTACTGAGTTCCGCTTATTGGAGTACATGGCGCGGCATCCGGGCCGTGTCTTCACCCGCGATCAACTGCTTGACGCCGTCTGGCGCGATACAGCCTTTGTGACCCCGCGTTCGGTCGACGTGTATGTGCGGCGCATCCGGGAGAAAATTGAAAAGGACCCCGAAGAGCCTGAGCGTTTACGCACCGTGCGCGGAGCCGGGTACAGGTTTGAGGCGATGAAGTGAAGAACCGCATTTTCTTCAAGCTGGTTTTTGTCTTCACACTGGTCATTGCCGCGGCAACATTGACGCTCGACTTCACTATCACCCGCGCCTGGGAAAATTCCCTTCAGCAGCAGATTGAACGCAATCTCCGGCAGAAGACGGCTATGTTTGCGCTCAGTGTTTCGAGCGCTCCGTTATCAGACGCTAATCATGAACCGGTTGCGCATGCAATTGCAGAGGCGTCGGGCGCGCGGGCCACCATCATTGACAATCAAGGGCATGTGCTGGCGGACAGCAACGCGGTGCCGGAGAGCATGGAAAACCACGCGCGCCGTCCGGAATTCCAAGCAGCGTTGGCAGGGCAGAGCGGTATTGACGTTCGGCACAGCCATACCCTGGGTGTTGATTTCCTTTACGTAGCGCAGCCAATTCCGGGAGGGGCTGTCCGGCTTGCGTTTCCACTCAGCGCTATTGCTGAAGCCAACAAACATGTAAGACGGTCGCTGGCCTTTGCTTCAGCGCTAGCCTGTTTCATCGCGATTCTGCTGGCGGCCTGGGCTTCGAAGAGCGTCAGTGAGCGACTCGGACGAATACTCGACTTTGCCGGAAAAATAGCGAAAGGAGACTTCTCGGCTCGCTTGGCCGAATATCAGAATGACGAAATTGGCCGCGTGGCAGCGGCACTGGACGCCACTGCTCGCAAACTCCAAAGCAGTTTTCAAGAGCTAGAGGACAGTCGCAGCGAACTGGAAACAGTGTTAAACAGCATGCAGGAACCGGTGATTGCGATGTCACGCGACGGACGCGCTCAGTGGGCGAACCGGCGCATGGAACTTTTGACGCCGACTGGCGTTCGCCTCGGCCAACCAGTGGTAGAGACCGTGCGCGATCCAGGTTTTCTGGCCTGCGTGCAGGAGGCAGCGCAAACCCGCAAACTGACTACCGCGCGCGTCTCAAGCTTCGCCCCAGGGCGGATCTTCGCCGCAACCGTCGCACCCATGCCGGCCGGCGGGTTGGTTGCAGTTCTGCATGATTTAACCGATGCCGAGAAAACCGAAAAAACACGACGCGATTTCATCGCTAATGTTTCGCATGAGCTGCGCACACCGCTGACCGCAATCCAGGGTTATGCCGAGACACTGCTGGATGGAGTAGCTTCCGAAGAGATCCAGCATGATTTTCTGGAGATCATTCGCAAAAACGCTGCGCGCATGACACGGCTGACAGAAGACCTGCTGATCCTTGCGCGTGTGGAGTCGGGCGACAAGAAATTGAAATTGCACCCGGTTTCGGCCGCAGAACTTCTGCGCGACGCCTCGGACTACTTTAAAGATTACCGTGCTGAGTCTGGCATGAAGCTGGAAATTGTAAACGAGGCTCTGAAATTGGTTTCTGCAGATCGCGATGTGATCTTTCAGGTTTTTTCCAATTTGATCGACAACGCCTATAAGTATGCAGCACAAGGCGGGCGCATTTTGATTGGAGCTCACGACATCGAAGGCTTCGTGCAGTTCTATGTGAGGGATTTCGGTCCGGGTATTGCCAGCGAACATCTGCCGAGACTTTTCGAACGCTTTTACCGTGTGGACAAAACACGGTCTCGGGAAAGCGGAGGCACCGGCCTGGGATTGGCAATTGCCAAGCACATAATAATTGCGCACGGAGGCACCATCACCGCAGAGAGTGAATTGAATCACGGGACCACGTTCGTCTTTTCCATTCCTGAGGCACGCGCCAGCTCAGATTAAAGCCGACGCGACCGTATCCGACTAAACTTTCGGGTAAGGTTTGTTGCGTCTCGCAAATCGGAGCAGGATGTAGCCCGCGATTCCAGCAACAAACGATGCCAGTAAGGTCGCCACCTTCGCGGCAGCGATAGATGCCTCGTCGCTGAAGGCTAGGTCAGCAATAAATATCGCGACCGTGAACCCGATTCCGGCCACAACGCCGGTTCCCGTCAGTTCGGACCATTTCAGATTAGAGGGCATCTCGGCCAGTTTCAATTTCGTCGCTAACCAGGTAAAGGTGAATATGCCCATCGGTTTGCCTACCAGTAGTCCAACGCAAACACCGATGAAAACGGCGCTCTTGACCACGGTTGCCAGAGCTGAGGCGGACAGAACGACCCCAGCATTAGCAAACGCAAATAGCGGTAGAACTACGAATCCAACCCAAGGGTGTAGTGCTCGTGTTAGGCGTTCAATGGGAGGATCCGTGCTGACTGCGAGAGCCTCAAGCGCTCCGAGTTTAGCGTCTGCGGCGTTGATGTCGTCTTCGCGATTGGCGTCGCTCAGAGAATTGAGCAAAGGCAAGGCGCGATGTTCGAATTCCTCCTTAGAAACTGCCTCACGACTACTCACCATAAATGCGAGAATAACCCCGGCGATGGTGGCATGAATGCCTGACCTAAGAATCATCAGCCAAAACAGTATTCCCGCAAGAACGTACGGAAACGCAAATCGCACTTTGGCCTGACGAAATCCCTTAATCGCGAGTAGCAAGCACACGGCAACAGAAAGAGGAAGCAGGTGTATCTGGTTTGAATAAAAGAAAGCAATCACCGCGATAGCGCCTATGTCGTCTACAATCGCCAGGGCGAGCAGGAAGACCTTGAGTTCATGCGAGATTCCGGGGGTCAAGGCCAGAACGCCGACCGCAAATGCGATGTCGGTTGCCATCGGAATTCCCCACCCGCTGATGGTGCCTTGTCCCCAATTGAAACTCGCGAACAACAACGCGGGAGCGATCATGCCGCCGGCCGCAGCGAAAATCGGCAGGGCTGCGCGTTTCAATGACGAGAGATGACCGTGAATCGCCTCATGCTTGATCTCCATTCCGACTAGGAAAAAGAACAGTGTCATCAGACCATCATTGATCCAGTGATGCAGAGATTTTTCGAGATGAATGAAGCCGAAATTGAACGAGAGTTTTGCCTCCCATAGCTCGAAGTACACCTGCCTCCACGGAGAGTTGGCCCAAGCAAGTGCAAGGAGCCCGGCAGCCAGCAGCAGAATACCGCTCACACCTTGGCGATAAATGAATTCTTGCGCCGGAAGCTCCAGATGTCGTGCGGCAAACGAGAACTCACGGTTTATCGTGAGTTCTCCAAGCCGCCTAGCGGGAAGCGACATGCGCCCTCCGTTTAGTCATAAAAAGCTCGTTCATCTTTTCTCCAGGTCGGTCAGCCTGTGAGCGCTATTCGTCTATGGGGTTCTTGCGTTATTCCGAGGCAGACCAATCTTCACAGACGGATGTCGCTGAACGACCTGCATGAATAGGACTGCCGCAATCATGATCAGTGCGGTTACTGCGAAATGAAACATCTGTCCTGAGCTCGCAATTCTCAACGAGCCATTTGGTGAAAGTAAAAAGTACGCCGCGCCAATGGAATTCAACAGTGAAGCGAACAGTCCAGTTTTCCAGCCGCCAGCCCATGCAGCGATCATTACCGAAAGAACGAATAGTGCATAAATCGGGCCGCGATCGGCCGCTGGGAGCAAGGCCGATAGTACTAATGCAATGGTGCTCGCAAGAATCGCTGTTACCAGGCGGGCGGTATTTGCAAATCTGAGAGGACAGTCCTGTATGACGTATGTACCATATTCTCCAAACGACTGATAAACGAATCTGTTTCCCGGTTTAGGAATGGCAACTGCCACACGCACTCGCGCGTGTTCGCCCTCGTCAGCAAGGAAACGGGTGAGCGCATCAAGGCGATGATTTCCGTCATGCAAATAGTACGTCCCACGTTCCGTCACGACAGCTACGGGCGGCGGAATGGGTCTTCCGGCATTCAGCGTATTCATCCAGCCGTTGACGACTTCGGGGTCTGTCCAACATCCTGCGTGTTCAAGGCGTGACAGCGGCACGTCAACGTACTGCACTTGAACTCTCCCGCGCCATTCCGGCGGACTTAGTTGAAACACCCACTTTTCCGAGAATCCATCATTGTATTGAATACCTTGATGCGACACAGGACACCTTCAGTTTTGGAGTCAGTACTTGAGCCGGAGCGCGGGTAAAAAATGTCGCGTTTAGATTCGAAGTGCGTGGAATTTGGTCAACAAGTCGGAAGCAGGCTGAGGGCCTTCAATCTCGATTTGCGATGACCAATTGATTACATCGGTGGAAAAGAGAGGGGTGATGTGGGTTACCGCGAGAATCGCGACCTGCGTTACTTTGATCGTATCCGGTAGGTCAATTGAGGGTGCAAGAAACACAAACAGCACTCCGATGAGTGCAATCAGTGCAGCGAGCTGAATCCCTTTCGCCCTCATAATCAGTTATATCTTTTACCCATAATCGCAATTTGGTTCAACCAGAATCGAGAGTTGCTGAATCCAATATAGCTCGCTGCTTGAACTTACGCGGAGGTTAGAGCACAGAACCGAAGTAGCTTTTCCAGCTCTCATCAGGGAAATACAGCCTCCTTGCAGCCCATTCTGTTACCAGAAATTCACAATCAGTTAACGATGCAGTAACAGCGCCAATGAATACTCGTTTGTGAGAACCAGGAGGGGTAACGTGAAACGTATTTTGAAGTTGATGACGTGCGCGCTTGTTTTGTGCATCACCGCTTCTGCTCAATCATTGAATGGAGCAGGCGCCACTTTTCCGAATCCGATCTATCAGAAATGGTTTATGCAGTTCAGCTCGTCTCATCCCGGCGTGCGGATTAACTATCAATCGCTCGGTTCGGGCGCAGGCATTCACCAGCTAATCGCCGGTACTGTTGATTTCGGCGCTTCGGATGGTCCAATGACGGACGAACAGCTGGCGCAATGCAAAGGCAAGGTCCTGCATATCCCAACCGTACTGGGCGCAGTTGTTCCCGCGTACAACGTTCCGGGAGTGAAGGGCGAGATTAAGTTTACACCTGAACTGTTGGCAGGAATTTTCATGGGAAAGATTAATAACTGGAGTGATCCGGCGATCGCCAAGGTTAATCCTGGAGTAAAGTTTCCCAACCAGTCCATTGTTGTAGTTCACCGCTCGGATGGATCCGGTACGACCTATATCTTTACCGACTATCTCTCCAAGGTGAGCCCCGAGTGGAGCGCCTCGGTAGGCAAGGGCACCAGCGTGAAATGGCCAATCGGCCTCGGTGGCAAGGGCAACGAAGGCGTTGCCGGCACGGTTCGTCAGATTGGAGGCTCAATTGGCTACGTCGAACTGATCTATGCGGTGCAGAACAACATCACTTACGGCTCGGTCCGCAACAAGAGCGGCAACTTTGTGAAGGCGACATTGGAATCGACCACGGCTGCTGCTGCATCAGCCTCAGCCAGAATGCCTTCCGACTATCGCGTATCCATAACTAATCCGGACGGCAGGAACGCCTACCCAATTGCGAGCTTCACCTGGCTGCTGATTCCCCAGCAGTCGAGAGATGCGAGAAAAGGCAAGGTGCTGCATGACTTCCTGGAGTGGATGCTGAGAGATGGCCAGCGCGAAACGAGTTCGCTGACTTATGCTCCACTACCGAAGGAAGTAGTTCAGAAGCTACAGGCCACAATCAGCACGGTTCACTAAAGTCGATCAACCTTGGCAAGTTGGGAGCGGTGATTCGCTTCAACGCCCCACTCCGCCTTTAACCTGAACAATTCACAACCTGCTCCCTTAGGGAAGACTATATGAAGATGCTTCAACAAATGACGGCTCTGCTGCTGCTGACCGGGCTTTGCGTTGGTCAACCGCCCGCCAGCGATGGTGACGCGACTGTCAAGAAAAGCAAAGCGCATGTTGTCAAGAAGAGCGAAAAGAAAGCTGCGCCAACCGTTTCCGCTGAAGACATTAAACAGCTCAAGGAACTGATCCAGGCGCAACAGGCGCAGATCGATCAGCTCAGGCAGACGGTCGCACAGCGCGACCAGCAGACCCAACAAGCCCAGCAAACCGCAAACGATGCTCAGAAAACCGCCACCGCTGCCCGGGAAAAGGCCGCTGCAACCGAGATTGTCGTTGCCGATACCAACGCGAAGGTTGAGAACGTTCAGGCTGATGTTTCTGACTTGAAGACCACGGCAACCAACGCTGCTGTAACCGCTCAGGAGGATCAGAAGCGACTTGGCCTTGTCGAAACACTAAGCAGTCGGTTCCGTTTCTCTGGCGATGTTCGAGCGCGTTATGAGAATTTTTTCCAGGAGGGTACGCAGGATCGTGAACGCTTCCGGTTTCGACTGCGCTTTGGTGTAGACGGCAAGCTGAGCGAAGATTTTATCGGCGGATTCGCCCTGGCATCTGGCTCACAGTCTGACCCGACCACCACCAATCAGACCCTGAGCGACAGCGGCAACTCTCCGGACTTCATGCGCAAGACGATCAACATCGATCGCGCTTATGTTACCTGGAAGCCGTCAGCCTTCAGAGGGTTTAGCGCGACCGCCGGCAAGTTCGCCTACACCTGGGTTCGGACAAGCAACACTTTCGACCCGGATCTCAATCCGGAAGGTTTCAGCGAAACGCTTTCCCACAAGTTTGCTAACCCGACCCTGAAAGAACTGAATCTTACGGCTACCCAGCTTGTGCTCGCTACTGTCGACAGCGGCAAGTTGAACACTCCAAACACAGATTCATGGGCTTTTGGTGTTCAGGTGGGCAGCAAGCTGCAGCTAGGCCAGCGCTGGACCATGACTCCGACGTACCAAATTTTGAACTTCATCCGCCCGGATATTGCCGTCTTCGGATCGAATGGCGCAGGCTATTCGTCGACCCTCGTTGGCACCAATGGAACTGCCATAGGGACCAACTATGGTTTTGCTCCCAACGGCATGTCGAATTGCGTCAACACCTCGAAGGCGTATGGTTCCAAAATCGGCACGGGCTTCTGCTCGCAGTATCAATACAGTGACCTGATCGTCAATAACGTCATAAAGACCGGCATCGCAAGATTGCCCTTTAACCTCATCGCCGAGTGGGAGAAAAATCTTCGCGCCAATTCCACTCTTACCAAGGATCGGAAGAAACACGACACGATGTACTACTTCGAAGCCAGCTTGGGCCAGCTCAAGAACAAGGGCGACATCCAGTTCGGCTACGCCTACACTCACAGCGAACAGGATGCTGTTATCGCCTCCTACGCCGAGAGCGACCAGTTCAAACCGACAAACGTCGAACAGAATCGGATCTTCTTTAACTGGAAGGTACGAAACAACACTACCTTGGGCTATACCGAGTGGATCGGTCGATACCTTAATACGAATCTGGCTGGCGTTACCAAGAACCCTTATCTGAAGCGCGGCCAGTTGGATCTTGTATTCAGTTTCTAAGTGGTTTTTCAAACTGTGGAATAACTCCGCAGCCCTTAACGCACCGGTGGAGCCGAACCTGGCCCACCGGTTTTGACTTTTATCAATGCCAGGGAAGATCTGCACAAGTGATGTAAAAAAAGCAAGGTGCTGCATGATTTCCTGGAGTGGATGCTGAGAGATGGTCAGAGGGAAACGAGTTCGCTGACTTATGCCCGCTTCCACAAGAAATAATTCAGAAGCTACAAGCCACAATCAGCACGGTCCGATAGAATTGATCAACCCTGGCAAATAAATAAGGAGCGGTGCTTTCGCTCAATGCTCCTTTTAAACGTTAAACAATTTAAAACTGTTGCATTTTAGGGAAGACCATATGAGGATGCTTCAACAAATGACGGCTCTGCTGTTGCTGACTGGCCTTTGCCTCGCTCAACCGCCCGCCAGTGATGGTGACGTGACCGTCAGGAAAACAAAAACGCATGCTGTCAAGAACAGCCAAAAGAACGCTACGGCCCCCGTTTCTGCCGAAGACATTAAACAGCTTAAAGAACTAATACAGGCGCAACAGGCGCAAATCGATCAGCTTAAGCAACTAATCACACAGCGCGACCAGCAGACCCAACAAGCCCAGCAAACCGCGAGCGATGCACAGAAAACCGCTGTCGCTGCTCGGGAAAAGGCCGCGGCAACCGAGATTGTCGTTGCCAATACCAGCGCGAAGGTCGAAAACGTTCAGGCTGATGTTACCGACCTGAAAACGACGGCAGCCAATGCGGCTGTAACCGCACAAGAGGATCAGAAGCGAATTGGCGTTGTAGAAGCGCTAAGCAATCGGTTCCGTTTCTCCGGCGATGTTCGCGCGCGTTATGAGAATTTCTTTCAGGAGGGTACCCAGGATCGTGAACGCTTCCGGTTTCGACTTCGCTTTGGTGTAGACGGCAAGCTGAGCGAAGATTTTATTGGCGGATTTGCCCTGGCATCTGGCTCACAGTCTGACCCGACCACCACCAACCAGACACTGAGCGACAGCACCAACTCTCCAGATTTTATGCGCAAGCCGATCAACATCGACCGTGCTTACGTTACCTGGAAGCCATCAGCCTTTAGGTGGTTTAGCGCGACTGCCGGTAAGTTTGCATATCCCTGGGTTCGCACAACCCAGGTTTTCGACTCGGATCTCAATCCTGAGGGTTTCAGCGAGACGATTGTCCACAAGTTTGCTAACCCGACCCTGAAAGAATTGAATCTTACGGCTACCCAGCTTGTGCTCGCTACTGTCGATAGCGGCAAGCTGAACACTCCAAACACAGACTCTTGGGCTTATGGTGTTCAATTGGGCGGTAAGCTGCAAATAGGTCAGTACTGGAGCATGACACCGACCTACTCATTTATGAACTTCATCCGCCCGGATATTGCCGTCTTCGGATCGAATGGCGCAGGCTACTCGTCGACCCTTGTTGGCACCAACGGAACTGCCATTGGGTCCAACTATGGTTTTGCTCCCAACGGCATGACGAATTGCGTTAACACCTCAAAGGCGTATGGTAACCAAATTGGCACCGGCTTCTGCTCGCAGTATCAGTACAGCGACCTGATCATCAATAACGTCGTAAAGACCGGTATTGCAAAACTGCCATTGAACGTCCTCTTTGAATGGGAGAAGAATCTTCGCGCCGACTCCAGCCTTACCAGGGATGGGAAGAAACATGACAGCCTGTACCACATCGAAGCCAGCTTGGGCCAGCTCAAGAACAAGGGCGACATCCAGTTCGGCTACTCCTACAGTCACACCGAACAGGATGCGATTATCGCCTCCTACGCCGAGAGCGACCAGTTCAAACCGACAAACGTCGAACAGAATCGAATTTTCTTTATCTGGCAGCTAAGAAAAAACACTTCCTTGGGCTATACCGAGTGGATCGGTCGTTATCTCTCTCCATCTCTGGCTGGCGTGGCCAAAAATCCTTACATGAAGCGCGGCCAGTTGGATCTGGTATACAGCTTCTAGTTGGTGTTTCAAGCTGCGTATCGACTCCGCAGATTTTAGAACCGGTGGAACCGAATCTGGCTTCACCGGTTTTGTATTTTTTGCAAGTAATCCAGTCACAAGAAATTGTAATTTTGCTGAAAAAATCTGAATTTCTGCTTCCTCTCTGAGATTGCATACTCTATAATCAGCCAACCGTGGGGACGAGCTAGCTCTGCATTTTGGGGTTCAACCCGGATTTTTTTGATTTGCCTAATCTTTTGCGCACCTGCTGTTTCGGTGCATTGGGAAAACTCTGCGTCAAAACTGGGCTTTTGGAGTATTGAAACTATGAGGACGTTAAGAAAATTAGTTCCACTAATTGCGCTCTCAGGTATGTGCCTGGCTGCTCAGGCGCCATCAAGTGGACCTTCCGCTGGCAAAAAGAGCACCCGACACCGGGTTGACAAGCCTGCGAAGCAGGACGAACTGGCTGAGAAGCTCCGCGAATTGACAAATATGATTCAGCAGCAACAGGCCGTGACACAGCAATTGCAACAACAATTGCTGCAAACTCAGCAGGAAATGCGACTAACTCAGCAGCAGCTTATCGAAGCTCAGCAAACAGCGCGTCAGGCAGATGTCAAGGTTGCAGCGGTGGAAGTAAGCAGCAATTTACAGGCGCAGAAAGTTCAATCTGATCTTTCGGATGTGAGGAACGCACTAACCACCACCACGGCGACCGCTCAGAAAGCTATGAAGGAAGTCGGCGAACTGGAGCATTCGCCCGCGATCCACTACAAGGGTCTCCGCATTGCTCCAACCGGCTACATGGAAATGGCCAGCTATTTCCGATCTCATGCGATGCTCTCCGATCAAGCGACCCCGTTCGGGAACATTCCGCTGGCCGGTCAGGCCAACACCAAACTAACCGAGTACGGTCAAACAGCGCGAGACTCCCGCATCGGGCTGCGCGCAGATACAGATATGAATAAGATCGCGATGACCGCATACTACGAAATGGATTTCTTCGGAGCAGGTGCGACGGCCAATTTGAACCAGACGACAGGTTACAGCGCGCGTATTCGCCAGGCGTGGGGCCGTGCAAAATTCACCAATGGATGGACGATTACTGGTGGTCAGATGTGGAACCTGATTACCTTGAATCGTAAGGGGACGGACACTGGAAACGGCAATGTCTGGCATCCGAACACAATTGAAGTCCAATACTCAATTGGCTACGATATGGCACGCTTCGCTGAATTCCGCGTGTCGAAAGCTATCAATAGAAACTTCAGTTTCGCTGTAGGACTGGCTAATCCGGCTTATTTGAATTCCGGTGCTACACCGGCAGTGGCAGGCCTGGCTTCGCCTGGCACTGGTTTGCTGGGAAACAGCGCCGTGACTTCCTGTGCGCTCTCCACGACTACGCCCCCTGTGTTGAACTGTACCTACTCGCCGTTGTACTCCACTAACCTTGTTCCGGATACGATCGTCAAGCTCGCTTATGACCATCCTAGATGGGGGCATTACGAGGTTAAAGGCTTGAGCCGGATTTACCGCGACCGCGTCGTATCCACTCCTACTACTCCTGGCTGGAACAATCTCGGCTTTGGGGGAGGTATCGGCGCTGGCGCAATTATTCCACTCAAGTCGAAGAAGGTCGATTTGATCTTACAAGGCCTTTACGGCAAGGGAATCAGCCGTTACCAGGATGCCGGCCAATACGACTTCGTGGTTCGCTCCACGGATCAACAAATGCAGATGATTGAGAGCTTCAGTATCATAGCTGGTCTTGAGACCCACCCGGTTCCGAAGGTGGAGCTCAGCGCAGTCTTTGGCGACGAGTACTACGGCAGAACAACTTACCAGGACGCCAAAGGCAACATCGCGGGCTATGGCGCACCGACAGTTACCGGGGTTACAACGACCTCAACATCGGCGGTCAACACCGGGTGCTACTACGAAACCTCGGCAATGGCAGTTGCCGCTGGCGTCAATCCTACCTGCACTGGCCACAACCGAAACATTTGGAACGCCAAGGTTTACGGCTATTACGATTTCTACAAGGGACCGATTGGCATTCTGCGTGTCGGTGCAGAGTTCGACTACGTCTTCCGTGGTACGTGGTCTGTTAATGGACTTGCCCCGCACGGCAATATGAAGACCGCGTTCCTTGCTATGCGTTACATTTTGCCGTAAGCGGCACCGAGTTCTTCAAATCTGAAAAGAACACTTTTAGCCGGCGCGAATCGAAAATCGCGCTGGTTCTTTTTGTGTGCAATACCACGCAACTAATAGAGCTGCTGGACTCGAATTCACATTAAATTCATTTACTCTGCCTTCCGCTTTCATTTTCTGTTAACAAAGTTTTGGTAGTGTCAGGCCATGGGTAGCAGTCCAAATCCCGAGTCTCGTCAACTACTGCGCTTTCCGCCGTCTATGTACGCTGTGCCCTCCAGTAAGATGAGTCCAACTCTGGTCAAGGCATTGGCTGTTCCTCGCGTGAAACTGCGTGGAAGCAAGGTTAGCAAATATCTGGATGTGGTATTTCGAAACTCGTTGCTGCTTTGCTCATTATCGATTGTTGCGGTAATGGTTTTGTTCTTTTATGAACTAACCTCGCGCTCGAAGCTTTCGATTGCAAAGTTTGGCTTCAGTTTCTTTACCGGAAGTAACTGGGATCCCGTCGCGGGCGATTTCGGCGCAATGCCGTTCATCTACGGGACGCTGGTTTCTTCTCTCGCGGGGTTGGTGCTGGCTGTTCCGCTGGCCGTGGGTGTTGCGATCTTTGTGACCGAGCTGTGCCCGCGATTTCTACGAAGCATCGTGTCCTTCACGGTGGAACTGCTGGCGGCGATCCCCTCGGTTATCTACGGTCTTTGGGGAATCTTTGTTCTGGCACCCATTCTGCGGGAATACGTGCAGCCCTGGCTGAGTAAGTATTTAGGATGGACAGGATTTTTTGAAGGGCCGGCCTACGGCGTCGGAATGCTGGCTGCCGGAATCATTCTGGCTATCATGATCATTCCCATCGTCGCCTCCATTACACGCGAGGTGCTGGTGGCCGTCCCGCGCAGCCAGCGAGAAGCCGTGCTTGCTCTCGGCGCAACGCGCTGGGAGATGGTGCGAATGGCTGTGTTGCGAAACGCGCGCGTCGGCATTCTGGGCGGCATTATTCTGGGTCTCGGGCGCGCCATCGGCGAGACCATGGCCGTGACGATGCTCATTGGTAATCGTCCGGAGATAGCCAAGTCGCTCTTTGCGCCCGGCTATACGATGGCGTCGGTGATCGCCAATGAATTTTCCGAAGCTACCGACGATCTGTATTTAAGCGCTCTAGTGGAGATTGGCCTGGTTCTGCTGATTGTGACGGTGATCGTCAATATCTGTGCACGTCTGCTCGTCTGGTCCATCACGCGCGGAAACTCTGCGAGGAGCAATGCCTAGTATCTCTCGTCCGCTCAGCTTGTGGCGTCGCTTTGTCAACTTCTGTTTCGTCGTTCTTTCTGCGCTCGCGGCAATCGTGGTCCTGGCTCCGCTGGCGGCCATTTTCGGCTACCTCGTGTACAAGGGAATAGGTTCCTTGAACTGGGAGTTCATTACGAATACACCGCGTCCTGTGGGTGAAACGGGGGGCGGCATGGCAAATGCCATCGTCGGGTCAGTAATGATTCTCGGCATAGGTTCAATCATCGGTTTGCCGCTCGGAATTGGCGCTGGTATCTACATGGCGGAGTTTGGCCGCGGGCGCTTTGTTAATCTCGTTCGTTTTACGGCAGATGTTTTGAATGGCGTTCCCTCGATTGTTGTCGGTATCGCCGTGTATGCGCTGGTGGTCTTGCGGCAGCAGCATTTCTCGGCTCTCTCGGGAGGCGTCGCGTTGGGCATCATGATGATTCCCACCATCGCCCGCACCACTGAAGAAATGCTTCTGATGGTGCCAAATACGATTCGCGAAGCTGCGCTTGGACTGGGCATTCCGCAGTGGCGGACAACGTTGCAGGTTACTTTGCGCACTGCATACAAAGGCGTAATTACAGGAGCCATGCTCGCTTTCGCGCGCGTTGCGGGAGAAACTGCACCGCTGCTATTTACTGCATTCGGAAATCAATTCTGGAACCTTAACCCTAACCAACCGACGGCAGCCCTGCCGATACAGATCTTTGCGTATGCTGTATCGCCATTCGACGAATGGCATCGCCAGGCTTGGGCGGGGGCTTTAATCCTGATCGTCTTAATCGTTGTTGCGGTTTCCGCCGTGCGCGTTGTTACCAGCCGCGGAACCATGGAACACAACGCCTAGTTTGCAAGGAGCCTTCATCCCATGGGTGTTGGAATCGAAGTAAAGGACCTGAACGCCTGGTTTGGAAAGGCGCAGGTTCTCAATGAAATAAATATAAAAGTCGCTCCAAACGCGGTGACGGCTGTGATCGGTCCGTCTGGCTGCGGTAAGTCCACGTTTGTTCGTTGTCTGAACCGATTGCATGAAACCGTTCCCGATGCACGCGTAAAAGGTTCCGTGCAGGTCGGCGACATTGACGTTTACGGCACGAACACAGATGCGGTCGATGTGCGCCGCCGCATTGGCATGGTCTTTCAGAAACCCAATCCGTTTCCGACAATGTCGATTTACGACAACGTTGCCGCCGGACTCAGACTTAATGGATACAATAAACGCCCCGAGCTAGATCAGATCGTGGAGGATGCGCTGCGTAGCGCCGCGCTTTGGGACGAAGTGAAAGATGTGCTGAGGAAAAAGTCCGGTTCTTCGCTTTCCGGCGGACAGCAGCAGAGGCTTTGTATTGCGCGTGCGCTGGCCGTGCAGCCTGAGTTGCTTTTGATGGACGAGCCAGCCAGCGCTCTCGATCCCATTTCTACTGGAAAGATCGAGGAACTGATCTTCCAACTGAAGACTCAATACACGGTCGTAATAGTGACGCATAACATGCAGCAGGCAGCGCGAGTTGCTGACACGACCGGCTTCTTCCTGCTGGGCAGACTCATTGAGTACGACAAGACGGAAAAAATATTTACTACCCCTTCCGATAAGCGTACGGAAGATTACATTACGGGCAGGTTTGGATGATGCGCAGCCGTTTTCAACAAGGACTAGATGTACTGAAAGAACGTTTGCTCGAAATGGGTGGAATGGCCGAAGCTGCTATTGAACTGGCGTCGGAATGTTATCGCAAGCGTGACGGGCAATTGGCTCAACAGGTCTTCGAGCGGGAGAAGATGATCAATGACAGCGAGCGGCATATTGATGAACTGGCAGTGGACCTGCTGGCCATGCAGCAGCCAATGGCAACAGATTTGAGATTCGTTCTTGCCGTCCTCAAAATCAACTCAGACTTGGAGCGTGTCGGCGATCTCGGCGTCAATATCGCGCAGCGTTCGCTTGATCTCATACAGGAACCGGAGGTAGACGTTCCGGTCGATATCGCTCGAATGACTACTGCGGTCTCCACCATGGTGCGGCGCGCGCTTGAATCCTTCCTGTCCGGTAATGCCGATGTTGCACACGCTGTTCTCCAGATGGATTCAATTGTGGATCGGATGAAGGATGAGGCGTTCGTAAACCTTGTTACGAAGATGAAGGACAATTCTGAGAATGTCCGCCCCTACCTGGATGTTCTGCTTATTACGCGCTACTTGGAGAGGATTGCCGACCACGCTACCAATATTGCCGAAGACGTGATCTTCTGGGTAAGCGGCGCCGACGTACGTCATAACGCGATGCGCCTTAGCGAGGAATTCGATCCGGATGCGCCCCGCAGCCGGTGATCTGCTTCCTTATTAAACAGACCGGGTAACGGGGAAAGTAAAGTAACGCGTGCGTTTTGCCGATCTCTGCATTAGAAGGCCGTTGTGCTTAGAAAAGCCGAGGTGGCCTAATGTTATGGACGAAGCGCCGAGAAATCTCTCCAACATTATTCTCTTTAGCCGCTGGATCGGATCATTCATCTCCCTGCAATCGTGCCAGTACAAGCCAGAAGCCCCATTTGGAGCGCATTCCCTTTGTGGTTATTTCCGTTGCGTTCCGGCGCTCATCTTGTCTCGCCTGAAAAGCTCTGATGATAAAGTTATGGCCTTGGCTCTCGAATATTTATGAGGCGCAACCATGAGTGGAGTACCCAACTTACTTGCCATTGATCCCGGTTCGGCATGCACCAGGGTTGGCCTTTTTTGCGATGCAGAGCCGGTACTGATTCGCGATCTGCAACACGGCAAGGCGGCGCTCAAAGCCTGCGGACCCGAAGTTATCTCGCAGTTTCAATTGCGGCTGCTGTGTATTGAAATCGAGTTGGAGTCCTGCGGATTGAAACTCGATCGAATTGCTGCCGTTGCAGGCCGGGGCGGGTTGCTTCACCCAGTTCCGGGTGGCACCTACCGTGTGAATGAAGAGATGCTGGAAGAACTGCGTCGGGCGGAGCGCGGGGAACATGTGGCGAATCTAGGCGCTTTCCTCGCTCACGCTATTGCTTCGCGCATGGGGGTTCCCGCGTATATCGTCGATCCTATTTCGGTTGATGAGTGGGCCAAAGTGGCGCGGTTCTCCGGATGCGCGCAACTCGAACGGACGTGCTTTTCGCTCGCGTTGAATTGCAAAGCTGTTGCGCGACGATTTGCGCTTGAAGCAGGCGAGTCTTATGAGAATCTGCGATTGGTTGTGGCACACCTGGGAAGCGGACACACCATCAGTGCACATGCCCTAGGGCGCATGATCGATTCGACGAATTCAAGAGAGGATGGCGCATTTTCTACAGAGCGATCAGGTTCGGTTCCCGCTATGGAGCTTGTTCGTCTGTGCTTTTCCGGGCGCTACACGCAGAAACAGATTGAAAACATGCTCACGCGCGAAGGCGGGCTTGTCTCCTACCTTGGTACTGGCGATCTGCGCGAAGTTGAGCAGCGCATCGAGCAGGGAGACCAGTACGCTGGACTGGTCTTTCGTTCCATGGTCTACCAGATCGCAAAAGAGATTGGAGCCATGTCCTGCGCGCTCCAGGGAAGAGTGGACGCGATTGTCATCACCGGTGAAATGTCTCACAGCCGACGGCTAACCTGCGCGGTTTGCGAGGCTGTGAAGTGGATTGCTCCGATCAAGGTTTATCCCGGAGGAAACGAATTGCGGGCACTTGCTGAGGGAGTCCTGCGAGTAATGCGCAATGAGGAACCAGGCCGGGAGTTCGGCGACGATGTGCCCGAGACGGTGATGACAAACGCTGGCAGCTAGGCAGTATTATGCTGAGCCAGAAGATGGTCTTGGAATTTTCCCCGGATTTTGAATAATGAGGTCCATCGCCGGTTGCTGCCCCTGTGAAATGCTCCATATGTAAGCATATTAATAGAGATATCATTCGCAATTGAGATACATTGTAGTGATGATACCCAAAGAACATTTGGATGAGATTGATTGCAAGATACTGGATGTCCTTCAGCACGAAGGCCGAATATCGACTCTTGACCTCGCGGAACGGGTTGGTCTCTCACCGACACCTTGCGCACGGCGAGTCAAACGTTTGGAGGAGCTAGGTGTAATCGAGGGCTACGTGGCCGTGCTCAATCCCAAAGCCCTTGGAGTGGGACTCAATGTTTTTGTGAACGTGCGATTGCGAAGTTCCACCCGCAACGCAATTGAGACTTTCGAACAAGCAATAAAAGATATGCCAGAGGTCGTTGAGTGCTATCTTGTAACCGGAAATTATGACTATCTGCTCCATCTGCGGCTGGCTGACGTGGATATGTTCAAGGATTTTGTCCGGGAGCGCCTCACTAATATCGCCAGCGTGGGTGAAACGCTTTCATCAATCGCGCTGGAACAGACGAAATTCACAACAGCTATTGCATTGCGACCGGGCCAATAGCCGATTGTGCCGCGAACTCACAGCAGAAGTCGAGGCGATCCAACCGGATTTGACCTGCAGTGTTGTGCGGCCGAACTCACTGTCTAGTAAGGAGATCCGGCCGTTCTCGCGACTACATTTCAACCCTTTCGCCCGCCCCCTTGGTCTCGTTCATTTCGATTCCAACTCTCCGTCCCACTTACACCGCAAACGCGATTGCTCTTTGGGTAAATTGTTCCTGGTCCCAACTGGAAATGCCCAATAAGTCAGGCGTTCTCTATTTCAGAAACATTGCCTTTATAGTAACCTGTAGGATTCAGGAAGAGGAATTTGGAGGTTGGTAAAAAATGAGTAGTGAGAGTGAAGTTATCAGCTCAACGGCGAGTCCTGCCGCTGCTGATTGCTTAGACGGCCTCCCGGTACCCCGTAGGTACTGGGCCATGCTGAGCATTGCCCTCACAGTTGGCGTTGCGGTTATAGACGGGACGGTCGCCAACGTTGCGCTTCCGACAATCGCCCGTGAAATGGGTACTACTCCGGCTTCATCCATTTGGATCGTTAATGCCTACCAGCTTGCAATTGTGATGACAGTGCTGCCATTTTCCTCGCTGGGGGACATTATTGGATATCGGAGAGTATACCGGGCCGGAATAATAACTCTGACGCTGGGCTCTCTTTTTTGTGCTCTTTCTCATTCGTTAATTTCGTTGACGTTCGCCCGTTTCATGCAAGGCTTAGGCTCCTCTGCGCTCATAAGCGTAAATCTGGCACTGATACGCAACATCTTCCCCGCCAAGATGCTCGGGCGTGGAGTGGGTATCAATGCAATGATCGTTGCGACGTCAGCCGTTTTGGGACCGACGATTGCTGCAGGAATCCTGTCAGTTGCATCCTGGCCGTGGTTGTTCGCCGTGAATGTTCCTGTGGGAATTTTAGCTTTCATAATCACGACGTATGCTTTGCCCAATCCAATCGGCTCAGGACGTCCATTTGACTATAAGAGCGCACTCCTAAGTGCGATGACGTTCGGCATTCTGCTGAGCAGCGTGAGCGCTTTCGGACACGGAGGAACGGCTGCGAAGGGGGCTATCGGGGTCGCGTTGGCGATCTTTGTTGGCTATGTTCTGGTGCGGCGCCAGCTGTCTCAACCTGCTCCGTTACTTCCGGTGGATCTGTTACGGCGACCGGTTTTTGGCTTATCGTTAATAGCCTCGATCAGTTGCTTTGCCGCGCAGGCGCTGGCTTTAGTCTCCTTGCCTTTCTATTTGCAAAATGCTTTAGGTCGCACGCAGGTTGAGTGCGGGCTGCTCATCTCACCGTGGCCGTTGGGGGTCATGATTGCAGCGCCCATCGCCGGCTATCTGGCTGAACGCCGTTCGACTGCCATTTTGGCAGGTATGGGGGTGGTCGCAATGAGCGCCGGCCTCTTGTCGATGGTGATGCTACCGGCGCACGCGCACACCATGTCCATCGTGTGGAGAATGGCTCTGTGCGGCGTCGGCTTTGGATTCTTTCAAGCCCCAAATAATCGGGATATTATCTCCTCTGCTCCGAAACAGCGGAGCGGCGCGGCGAGCGGCATGTTAGGCACCGCGCGTTTATCGGGACAGACTCTGGGAGCGGCCTCTGTTGCGCTGATTTTTGACAGATTCTCGGGTGCCGGTAATGCAGCTTCGCTGACCGTTGGCGCAGGGTTTGCACTTGCCGCTGCGGTTGTGATCGGCCTTCGGATGAAAAGTCCGGAACCGGGAGTTGCAACTGTTCCGCCCGAGAGTGTTCCTGCCATTCTTGATGCCTCGCCTGAATGGGAATGGGCAATGGTTCTGGGAACGGCATTGGAAGCGGAAGCGGAAGCTGATTCCTAGGTTCGACGAACTGCTTGAACTTTCATGCATCGGAACGGGGCGAAGTCGAGGAAAAGTTATCCGACTTCGGCCCGTTCGATTGTTGTGCGCAACTCGTGAGCCAACATTGTCAAGCTGAATGGTTTTTGCAGGAAGGAAACACCCGATTCAGTTGCGTCGTGTTTCACGATCGCATCATCGGTATAGCCAGACATGAAAATCTTCTTAATCCCGGGGCGCATTACATCCAGCATCTTCGAGAGCTCATAGCCGTTCATCTTTGGCATCACAACATCGGTAATTAAGACGTGGATATCGCCAGGATGCTTGGTCAACATGGATGCCGCATCGGAACCGTTTTCTGCTTCGAGCACGGAGTACCCTAGAGAACGGAGATATCTGGACATGGATTTTCGAAGCACGCTCTCATCTTCCACAACCAGCAGAGTTTCTGTTCCGCAACGGGAATGCTCTATCGCCGCGTGGGCCGGCGCCGCAGTCGAATCTACGGCTCTTGGCAGGAGAATCGTGAAACTTGTACCCCGCCCCGGTTCGCTTTCGCCCCAGATGTAGCCATCGCTCTGCTTCACAATTCCATAGACTGTAGAGAGCCCCAATCCGGTGCCCTTGCCAACTGGTTTCGTCGTGTAAAAGGGTTCGAACATGTGTTCCATGACCTCTTTGGACATCCCAACGCCAGTATCTTTGACGATAATCTGTACGTAATGTGCTGGTGGCACGTTGCTGGGGTACTTTTCTGAACAATCTTCTCCCGCGGAAACATTGTTCATCGTGATGGTAAGTTTTCCGCCTTGCGGCATCGCATCCCGCGCATTTACGCAAAGATTCATTACGACCTGCACGATCTGAGCAGGATCGGCCTTGATGGCCCAGAGTGAGTCCGCAGAGACCACCTGGAATTCAATATCCTCCCCAATCAGCCGTTCCAACATCTTTGTTGCCTCGCCGAGCGCGGCGTCCAAGTTGAGCACGGATGGCGAACGGAACTGTTTTCGGCTAAATGCCAGCATCTGCCCGGTGAGACTGGCTCCCCGCTCCGCTGCCTTCAATATTTCGTTCAAGCCTGCAGATTCGGGCTGACTCTCCAACATCATTTCCGCATAGCTATGGATAATCATCAGAAGATTGTTGAAGTCGTGCGCAATTCCGCCGGCGAGGCGGCCAACTGCTTCCATCTTTTGAGCTTGGCGGAACTGCTCTTCGAGCTTTCTCATTTCCTGCTCCGCCTGTTTTCGCTCGGTCAAATCGTGAAAGAAGACCAAGGCTCCGTCTCGTCCTTCAAATGTGAAGGGCACGGATGTCACCTCTGCGTCAAAGGCGGTACCGTCCAGGCGGAGGAGCTTTACTTCCAGAAACGGCATTGCCTTGCGCATCTCACGCATCTCGCGAATACGATCACTGACTTGGGAGTGATTGTCGGGGTGAACCCTTTCCAGAACAGATTGGCCGGAAATCTGGCTCGGGTCCTTGGCTTCGAACATGGAAAGGCCCGCAGGATTGATGTATTGAAAAAGACCATCGGTGTGAATGTACATACCTTCAGGCGCGCCCTCTACGACCTGCCGGAATCTCTCCTCACTCTCTTGCAGTGCCTGCTCTGCAAGTTTGCGTTTGGTAATGTCAGAGTGCGATCCCGCGATTCGCATAGCTTTCCCATTCCCGTCATAGATGGCCAAACCACGTGAGAGAATCCAGCGATAACTGCCGTCCTTGTGCTTCATCCGGAATTCGATTTCATAGAAGGGAGTGCGCCCCTCCATGTGATCGAGTTGAGCGGCCCAGGTATGGTCGATGTCATCCGGATGCAGCAGTTGATTAAACACTTCAACGCTCGGCTGCTGAAACGCACTTTCGTCGTACCCCAGCATCTGCTTCCACCTGGGAGACCAGAACACCTCGCCGGTTCGCAGATCCCAGTCCCAGATACCGTCATTTACGCCCTTTGTTGCAAGTTCGAGTCGTTCCTTGTTAAGGCGCAGCTCGTTTTCCAATAGGGAACGCTCGGCTTCGGCGTTCTTTCTGCGGGTGACGTCCAGCATCATTCCGATAAACCGGGACGCCTTGCCTTCGGCATCGCGTTCTACAGCCCTTCCGCGAATCTGAACCCAGATCCAACCGCCCTGCTTTGTACGCAGTCGGCACTCATGCTCAAAAAGCGAGCCTTCCACAGCAAGTGCCGTTGCAAAGGCTTGCTGACATACTTCCACGTCTTCGGGATGAACCCTGGATCGAAAACTTTCTTCCGACGGCTCGAATTCGCCTGGTTCATATCCAAGCATCGTGAAGTATCGAGGGGATATGAAAACAATTTCTCTGGTCGTCAGATTCCAGTCGAAGAGCGCATCGCTCGTGCTCTCCAACGCCATCTGTGAGCGCTCTTCATTGAGACGCAATGCGACCTCGGCGAGGCCTTGCTGTTCGCGGGCTATACTCATTTCGCGGTAAATTGCCGTGATCGCCATCGTCGTAATGAACGACGCAGCCCAGAACAATTGAGCACGGAGAATCGCATTCGACTGTGATCCCGCGGTGAAAGCGAACAAACCAAATCCCCGAGCTGTCTGGTAAATCGTGAGCGATGCTCCAAGGCCACTTGCAGAGGCAACGCCCACGGTACCCATTTCCGCGGCAATCCAAAGCAGGGGCAAAACTATGAGAAAGGGACGAATTTCAGCCCCAATTTCGGGCTCAATTGGCACGAAAAGGGCCAGAACAAGTGCAGTCGCAATGGCCGCCCCAAGCACAATCTTTCGCGCGCCGCGCTTCCAGCTCATGCGAGCCGTCGCCAACTGATCGACGCTTCCACTAAGCGCCATTGCAATGGGGACCAGGAACAGAATGCTTAGGGTGTCCGAAAACATCCAGACCAAGGAGAATCTGGTCGCGGCGTCGCCGAGAATCATGGCAACCAGTGCACCCAGGAATGCGCCCAAACCACCGGCAATCAATGCCGCGGCCGCGGTTCCAACTACTTCGCGCAGCGTGCTCATCGTTGGATGCGGCCCCGCAAGCCGGGAAATTGTCCAGGCAGCGATCCAGCACTGCACAAGATTGGGGAACGAGTAGGCCAGGCTTGGAAGAAATTTTCCAGTGATAAACCAAACCAACCCGGTGTTGCAGATCAGAGCAGCAGTCAGTAAAACCAGACGAAGCTTCGGACGCAGCAGGAGAGCGGAAACCAGTACGCCGGCAGCAGGCCAGAATCCAGCAATTTCCTCCTGCCCAGAAATGAAGCAGATGCCAAATCGCAAAGCGACAAGATAGATCAGTGATGCGCCGACAATGAATAACGCATCCTGTGCTCTAGGCAGGCTTGATTTGATTGTTCGCATGGACGCATTTCCCATGTGCTTCAGAGCCACTTAATCGCATGAGCCACATGTTGCACTTAAAGATGAACGAACCCATTAAGCCATCGGGAAGAATCGACGTGAGCTCATTTTCCAGCCAATTGACTATCGAATCGTGAGTCTCTCTTCCAGAGTGAATAGCGGCGAGGGTGTTGCTGCGTGTCAGCAGGTAGGCGATAAACTCCTCGCGCGAAAACGGTACGAGATGACTGAATGAAGAACGAAGCGCAGTCTCAATTTCATGTTCGGCGGCCTTCAACTCGTTAACATCTCTCATGCCGCGCCGAGGCGCGCGATAACGTTTGGCAAAACGTGTACGCATCCAGCGTTTGCAGGCGACCACGCCCTGCATGTGGGCCGTAAAGTGGTCGTTATAAATTGCCAGCACGCCCCCAGGGGTAAGTAGCTTGCGGCATTGAGCGAAGAAACGATCCTGATCAAACCAATGCAGCGCCGACCCAACGGATATCAAGTCGAACTCTCGTGCTCTGAAGTTGAGCCGCTCCGCAAAGCCGACTTGGTAAGTGATTTGCGGGCTGGATGGCGCGTAACTCAACATGTTCTCGGACGCATCGACGGCAATCACATGGTCAGCAATGGAGGCCAGAGCAATGGAAGACTGTCCCGATCCGCATCCCACGTCGAGCGCTCGCTGAAAACGTGAGACTCCGGTGAGCAGGCAGAGCCGTTTGGCCACCTCATCGTGAAAAAACGGACGCACTTTCATGTACCGCGCCGCAACTTCAGAGCTTGCGAAATAGTTAGGCAGCATCGTGGGCAGAAGATGCGGTTCCCAACTTTGCAAGTCTCCGGGCAGAGTCATTACTAAGTCTTACCACAGCAGCCTGCCGCATCAATCATAGTTTTCGGAACACTAGGGGAGGGATTCCAATATTTTGGGATGATGGGTATACCGATCCAAAGTGGAACAGGTGTGCCGAAACGGTTTCCTATCGGATAGGATTCAGGCTTGAACGATACGCGAGGTGCGTGTCACTGGCCCGGCGGCGAGGAAATTGGTTTCTGGTGCGGTGTCCTCTCGGCAATGGAGCGGAGGCGGCACCGCCTGTCGCATCGTACATGATAGGCATATTCTGTTCCCAAATAAAAAAATCGTCCGCCGGGTTGCCGGCGGACATCGTTTTGGGAGGAAGACTCTTATACGGCCAACTGTGCTCAATCAAGCCATATACCTGTATTCACTCTGGCGCGCAATTAGTTCCCCTTTTTTGAAAAAATTTTCAAAAATTACTGGAGAGGGTCGATTAGCCCTTGGGTTTTGGGGGGAAGATGCTGCTGGACGCCTGTTCTCACCAAATTAGGTCTTTCAGGTTGCGTACTAAGTACCGGAATTTGCCGCCCGATGCGTGAAATTGCGATTCGATGAATTGTGGCTGTGGCAGTCCGCACGACAAGGCACACTTACATTACGCGGGAGTGCGTTTCCCTCCCACTAATCCATTTTGAGCGGAGATAGCATTGAGTACCCCATTTGCATCGACTAAGCGGCCGGACCTGAAAATTTTGCAACCTGAAAAGACCCTTACTGGCGGCCCAATCAAACAGTTGCAGAAGGGGCTACCTAAGACAACGGAGTCTCTTTGCCCAGAGTGCGTGCCTACGAAACGAATCCCGGCTCGTATCTTCGAAGAGAACGGCCGCGTCATGATGGAGAAGACTTGTCCGGAGCATGGTGATTTCAAGGACTGCGTTTACGCCGACGTGGCCCTGTATTTGAAGATGGAGGAGTGGGAATTTGGCGACAACTCGGGACTGAGCAATCCGGCGGTAAACACTGGCGCGGATACGGTCTGCCCGGATGACTGCGGACTTTGCTCGCTCCATACGTCGCACAGTGCACTGGCCAATGTTGACTTGACCAACCGCTGCAACCTGACATGTCCGGTCTGTTTTGCCAACGCGAATGCAGCAGGGTATCTGTACGAGCCGAGCATGGAACAGGTGCGCACGATGTTGACTTCGCTGCGCGACGAACGTCCCGTAGACGGACGCGTGGTTCAGTTCTCGGGCGGCGAGCCGACGATCCATCCCAAATTTATCGAGATTGTGGCGATGGCCAAGGAGATGGGCTTTACCCATCTGCAGGCGGCGACGAACGGAATCATGATCGGCAGCAGCCTTGAATTTGCGCAGAAGTGCAAGGAGGCCGGCCTAGCTACCTTGTATCTGCAGTTTGATGGCGTGACCGACGAGGTTTACATGAAGACTCGCGGCGAGGCGCTGTTTGCGAAGAAGATGCAGTGCGTGGAGAACTGCCGCAAGGCTGGGATGAAGGTTGTATTTGTGCCGACCATTGTGAAGGGAATCAACGATCACCAGATCGGCGACATCCTGAGGGTTGCCATCGACAACGTGGATACGGTGAGCGGTATCAGCTTCCAGCCAGTGGCGTTTACCGGGCGCATTGCCAGGAAGGAATTGGAATCCAAGCGCTTCACTCTGACCGATATGGCTCGTGCGCTCAGCGAGCAAACGGGAATGTTCGACCTTTATAACGACTGGTTCCCGCTTAGTGCCGTCGTCCCATTCAGCCGGCTGATTGCCGCAGTTGAAAAACGCGGCGTGCCCACGATTTCCGCTCATCCGCACTGCTCGTTGGGAACATACATGTTCGTGGATGAAAATTCGCGCAAGGCCGTGCCAGTGACTCAGTTTGTGGACGTACCCGCGATGTTGCAGGATGTCGAGATGCTCTCCCGCAAGAAATTTACCGGGCTGGCGAAGTATTACAACGGAGCGAAGGGCTGGATGGAGCTGAAAAAGCACTTCAAGGCCGAATTGGCCCCTCCGGGACTGACCTTCGAAAAATTCCTTAACACGATCCAGGGAATGACGAACAAGAAGCTGGGTCGCGACGGCATGGATGGTACGTTTACCTACCGCACGCTGCTGGTGGCAGGCATGCACTTCCAGGATTCGTACAACTACGATATCGAGCGCGTAAAGCGCTGCGTGATTCACTACGCGGCACCGGATGGCAAGCTGTATCCGTTCTGCACCTATAACTCGGGTCCGACGTACCGCGAAAAGATCGAAAAGCAATTTTCGATTCCATTCGAGGCGCAGCTGGAACGCTTTGGGTTTGTAGAAATTACGAAATAGATCGAGTGAGTTTGCAATTGAAGAGAGCCCGTCGATGATGGCGGGCTCTTTTAATACATTTCGCAAAAGAGCGAATTCTTGCGTCTATTGTTGGTCCCGAGTCTGTTGGTCCAGAATCTGTTCGTCCAGAATCGAGAGCAGCTCGATGTCGAAAATCAGGGTCGAGTTGGGACCAATTGCCGGGATTGGGCTGTTCTCGCCGTAGGCGAGATTGGCAGGAACAAAGACCTCATACTTGGAGCCGACCGGCATCAACCGGAGAATCTCGGCCCATCCCTCAATGACTCTGTTAACGGAGAAAATTCCGGGTTCGCCCTGCTTATCGGAACTGTCAAATTCAGTGCCGTCGATGAGTGTGCCGCGATAATTACACTGGATATTGTCAGAAATGACCGGCTTGGGGCCAGTCCCCTGCTTGATGATTTTGTACTGCAAACCGTTGGGGAGAGTGATAATCCCTTCCTTGATCTTGTTCGCGGCCAAGAAAGCGTCACCCTGTTTCTTGTTCTCATCGCCGAGAGCCTTGTGCTCGGCTTCCTTCTTTTTCGTAGTTTCTTCTTTGAGTGCTGCGAGAGCTACTCGCAATTCTTCGCCGCTTATCAGGAGCTTGTTTCCCGAAAGGACGTCCATGAGTCCGCGCAAAAAGATTTCGGGATCAAACTCGATTCCGCCCTTTTGTAGGTTTCCGCCGATGCCGACGCCGACCGCGTAGCTGCCTCTTTCTCTTATTGTAGTTAGTTCAGTCACTGTGGCCTCTTAAGTAGGTTGCGAGGATTGTTTCGCGTGCGTTGCCGATTCAGGTTTCGCCGCATGGATCTGCTGGCCAGCCAGAATGACGCCGGACTGTTAGTGGATCGCAGCAGTGGTTCGGGTTTTGTTTACTAGGACGATGAGAACACAAAGGAGCATGCGTGGCAAGGCTCACCCTTTTCGGCAAAAAGGCTCGCCGAAAAGGGCGAGCCTTTATATTTTGCAGATAAATTCGGCTTATTTGATCGAGAGCAGCTCGATGTCGAAAACCAGGGTCGAGTGAGGACCGATTGCGGGTGTAGGGCTGCTCTCGCCGTAGGCGAGATCGGCAGGGACAAAGACCTCATACTTGGAGCCGACCGGCATCGATTGGAGAATCTCAACCCATCCCGCGATGACTGCACCAACGGGGAAAATTGCGGCTTGGCCGTGTTTAGCGGAACTATCAAATTCAGTGCCGTCGATGAGCGTGCCGCGATAATGGCATTCGACCGTGTCAGTGGGGAGCGGCTTGGGGCCGGTGCCCTGTTTCACGATTTTGTACTGCAAACCGCTGGGGAGAGTGATGATCCCCTGCTTGGTCTTGTTCGCAGCTAAGAAATCGTCACCGTTTTTCTTATTCTCTTCGCCCAGAGCCTTCTGCTCGGTTTCGTGTTTTTGCTGCATCTCTTGCTGGAGAGCCGCGACAGCACTTTGTAATTCTTCGTTGGTTAGCAGGAGTTTTTTCCCCGAAAGGACATCCTTGATTCCGAGTAGAAATACATCGGGATCAAAATCGATCCCGCCCTGTCGCAGATTTCCGACGACGCCTACGCCGAGGGCGTAGCTGCCTTTTTCTCTTACTGTATTTACGGTAGTCACTGTGGCCTCTTGAGTAGGTTGCGAGTATCATTTTGCGTGCGTAGCCGATTCAGGTTTCGCCGCAGGTATTTTGCTGGGCCAGAGCACTGCCAGCCAGAATGACGAACTCTAATAGACTTGCAGCCGTGGCATGGATTTTGTTTCGCCAGAATAGGAGAACATAAACGGGCATGCGCGGCAAGGTCGGACATTGTCGCTGAAAACAGCATTCAACGCAGGGAAGTCTGGCCAGACCGGGTGCCAACTCTGGATGCTTGCTACAATCGGCTCACAATGGGTAAGTCAGCAACCAGGACGGGAGCGAAGGCGGAGTCACTGCCCCCGTGCTCCGGTTTTGAAGAAAAGGCAGTGCGGCTCAAAGCAATCGGCGAGCTGCGCGCCGCCCTGCGGGAATGGTACGCGCAACACAAGCGTGAGTTGCCATGGCGCCAAAACACAGATGCCTATCGGGTGTGGGTTTCCGAGATCATGCTGCAGCAGACACGGGTGGCAGCGGTGCTGGAGCACTATCGTATTTTTCTGAATGCTTTCCCAAACATTGAAGCACTGGCCTCGGCATCGGAACAGCGCGTGCTGGCACTGTGGAGCGGGCTGGGATATTACCGCCGGGCGCGCATGCTGCATCAGGCGGGGAGGGTTGTAGTCTCGGAGCTTGGTGGCATGCTTCCGCGCGATGCAGAGGCTCTGCGGAAGCTGCCTGGGGTTGGGCGCTATACGGCTTCTGCGATTGCGAGCATTGCCTACGGCGAGTCGACAGCGGTTGTGGATGGCAACGTGGAAAGGGTGTTGAGCCGCCTGGACGGCGAACCCCGCGACAATGCCTCGGCCTGGAGGCGGGCACAGGAACTGCTTGACGCTCGCCATCCCGGGGAGTGGAATCAGGCGATGATGGAGTTGGGCGCAACGGTTTGTACGCCGCGGGCTCCGCAATGCGTGGCGTGCCCGGTGCGCTTCTGGTGTCGCGCTCCTGGGGCTGAGATGGACAGGCCCCGGGCAGCACGCAAACAGATGGAGATGACGCGAGCACTGATCGAGCGGGCCGGTCGTGTTTACCTGGTGCAGCGCCCGGGCGATGCTGCCAAGATGGCCGGAATGTGGGAACTTCCGGAGTGCGATGCGGGGGGTGCCAAGGAATTATGCGTGTTGCGTCACTCCATCACCGATACCGATTACAAGGTGCGGGTGGTGAGCGGAGGGATGAAAGCGCTGCTGGCAAACCGCGCGCGAGCGGGCCGGTGGGTGCCTATTGAGGAGATTGAGCGGCTTCCACTGACGGGGCTGACGAGAAAAATTTTGAGAAAGCAAGGGTTGCGATGAGGAACCGGGCCGTAGAACGAACAGAGCGATGTGGAACGAGTGCTCACGCCGGAAAGATTTGTTTAGCAGGACTGGGAGCCGTCACTGTGCGCAGAGTCTTTGTTATCAGTTTGTTATGTTTGATGCTGACGGGCGCTGGCGTAGCGCGTTCCGTGAATCGTTCGACAAAAAGTGGCGTCACAGGCAGCGCAAAACAGCCTGCGGGCATGATGGCGGCACTGCATAAGGTGCAGTCGGAGCGCATTCGAGCCGATGTGAAGTACCTTGCCAGCGACGCGCTGGAAGGCCGGGGTCCCGGAGCCAAAGGCGGCGATCTTGCTGCCGAATACATTGCAAGACAGTTCAAGGAAGCAGGTCTCGAACCGGCAGGCGACAACGGAACCTATTTTCAGAAGGTTCCGCTGGTGGGCGTCACCACATTACCCGGAACGACCCTGGAAGTGAAAACGCCCAGGCAGACGATGAAACTGAAGATGCTGGATGATGTTGTCGTCTTCAACATGAACCGGCAGGAGGTCAGCAACGTGAGCGCCGACGTTGTTTTTGTCGGTTACGGCATTACAGCGCCGGAGTTTGGGTGGGATGACTATGCGGGCACCGACGTGAAGGGAAAAGTCCTGCTAGCGCTGGTGAACGAGCCTCTGTCAGACGATCCCCGCTTTTTTGGCGGCAGGACACTGACTTACTATGGGCGTTGGACCTACAAGTATGAACAGGCCGCCCGGATGGGTGCAGCGGGCGTGATCCTGATTCACAAGAGCGACATGGCCAGTTACGGATGGGAAGTGGTTCTCAGTTCCTGGTCGGGCGAGCGCTCAGGGGTAGCCGATGACAACGATCCAAAGCTGGAATGGGCATCCTGGGTGCAGTTGGAGAAGGCTCGCGCGATGCTGGCGGATGCCGGACAAAATCTCGACACACTCATAGCCGAAGCGCAGAAGAAAGGCTTCCGGGCCACGCCACTTCCGCTGAAGGTGAATGCACACGTAGTCTCCGGGATTCGCCACTTTGAGTCCAGCAACGTGATCGGTAAGATCGCTGGCTCGGACCCCGGACTGAAGAAGCAGGCGGTGATCTTTACAGGTCATTACGATCATATCGGTATTCGCCGGGACCAAACCGGCGTGAAGATCTACCCCGGGGCACTCGACAACGCGACCGGTGCGGCAATGGTTATGGAGATGGCGCGTGCCGTTGCAGCAGCCCCAGCCAAGCCAAAGCGCTCGATGTACTTTGCGGCGACGACAGCCGAGGAGCAGGGGTTGTGCGGCTCGGCTTATCTGGCCAAGCATCCTCCCGTTCCGGTGCGGGATATATTGCTGAATCTGAATTACGACTCGATCAAACCTCTCGGAATTCCGAGGGAAATTCAGGCAGAGGGGTATCAGCGGACGACGGCGGCTGCCATATTCGAGAAGACTGCGGCGGACTTCAAGCTGACGGTTCTCGAACCGGAGCACCCTGAGAACGGTACTTACTATCGCTCCGATCATTTCAGCTTCGCGAAAATGGGAGTTCCGGCATTTTCCATTGAGGCCGGAACCCGCTTTTCCGGACATCCGGAGTCGTGGGTGAAGGCAAACCTCGAGGCCATGGACAAGAGCTACCATCAACCCACGGATCAATACAGAGAAGATTACGACTATCGCTCCAACGCGGTTCTGGCGCGCTTCGGGATCGCGTTGGCGTACCGGATTGCGGAGCAGCCGGGACTAGTGCAATGGAAATCGGGAGATGAATTCGAGAAGGTGCGAAAGACGACGTCCAGGGATTAACCCGGCTAAAACTTTGCCACGTTCGTGTGGAAGGGAACCGTAATGACTGCTTCCACGTCAATGGCCCTCCCGTCCTTGAGAGCGGGGTGGAATAGCCAGTGCGAGAGCGCCTTCACAGCATTCCTATCGATTCGCGGTTCGAGACTCTTGGCGACAGCTATTTCGCTGACTTTGCCATCCGCGCGAATGACCGCCGTGAGAATGACCGTGCCTCGAATGCCATAACCAATCAGTTCACCGGGACAGCTAGGGTCGGACTTGCTGACTACCTCAGGGGCGACGATAGGGGATTTTGAGCCGCTGTGCTCGCGCTCCACAAAATGAATAATCCAACTGCCGGTTACGGTGTTCAAATTCGGCATATTCACTGAAAGCGTGTAGGAATGCCGTCCGCGGAAGATGCGATTTTCCAACTCACTGCGAGGGCTTTCGGTTTCATGCGCCAGGGGCTGGCGTGGAGGAAGCGACGTTACCGGCGGCCGCATCATGGCCAGTAGCTTTGCCTTCAGACTTGAGTCGGCAGGTTCCTGCTTTTGGCGCGTATCAGTTATTGCGGATTGGCCGAAAGCAGAGGCCCGCTGTCCGGTGACCGCTCCGGTGACCGCTGTCGCGGGTGCTGCACCGGTAACGCTGATTCCCGCAGGTCCGTTGAGCAGGGTATTTGGCACATTGGCACCGCTGCCGACGGAGGCACCCGTGGTAGGTCTTCCCGAGGCGCCCGTGCCGGGTCTTCCCGATGCGTTGTGGTGGCCATCGGGCGATGCTGCGAATTCTCCTCTGCGATTGCCGGAAGGAACTTGCACTGGGCCGTGCGGTTCGGCGGGATGGAGGCTCAGAGCAATAATTTGTCTGGATGATCCCGTTCTAGTGGCTCCGGTTACATGCGGTGCATCAGGAACTGGCTCAGCGACGCGCGGAGCGAGATGCGCAAGCCTTGACGTGGAACCGCCGCCAGCGTGACCGTGGATGTGGCCAAGATCGGGAGCAGGTTGCACGACACTGGGCGAAAAGGTCGGTAATGCGAGCCGCGGATTGGCAACGCGTTGTGCGACATCAGGCGCTGGTTCGACAATTCGTGGTTCGAATCCCTTCAGCTTTGAACGCGAACGAAGCGAATTGGCATCGGCGGTTGGACCGACTACCTCGGGAACAAATTTTGGCAGACGCAGGCTGGCCGGATTTCGCTTGCTTGCTTCAAGTGGCTGTACGGGAGCCGTGGGCTGATAGTCGACGATATTAGGGAGAGCGACGTCGTGATCGATTTTAAGTTTCGGCGGGGTGACAATGGTTTGATGCAGATTGTCTGGTTTGTCGGGTATAGAGAGAATTTGCTGTTTCGCCGGTACGGGGTCGTGCTTTCCTCTTTTGTTACTAGCCCGATGACTAAGAACGCCGTGCAACTCAGGTAGGTACTCGCTAAGCTGGTAGCCGTTCAGTGTGCTGTGAGAGATCGGATTGGCTAGGTGCGCTGTGGATTGCGGCCAGATCGAGACGGCGTACAGCAATCCTAAAAGCGCGAGGTGCGCGCAGACGGAATCGCGCAACCCGCGGCGCGGAAATGGCGTCATCAAATCAATATCGCGCCAGAAATCATGGTCCGGCGCAGAAGAGGATGCCATGACTGGGACAACGCGCCCGTGGAAACGATCTGCCAAGTTGTCGAGGAAAACCGCAACCGGATCCGGCCAGTCCACTAGCAGGCGCACCTCAGTATCGGTCGCTGCTCCTGGCTGTGCGGGAGCCTTTTGGCCACGGTATTTGGACGCGACTGGCAAAGTTTCCGGTTCTGCGATTATATCGCGCGTTGCTCGACTATACTCCACGGACATTTTGAGAAATGTTCTCATATTCGCCCTTTTGTTGCTCGCTGTTGTCACTGGTGGACTTGCGCAGAGGCCAGCTAAAGCACAGCCGCAGCCAAACGGAGGCATTACGGGCATGTACTCATTCATTCATGAAGGCGAGTTCGTGCAAATTGAGGTGAGCGAGGCCGGAAAGGTCACGGGCGCGGTTTCTTGTTACAAGAATGAGGATCAGAATAAAGCTGAGTTTATCGACGAGTTGTTCGAGCAGGCAAAGCTGGACGGCGCGACCCTTAGCTTCCGCACGAAGCCAGTGAACGGTTTGTGGTTCGAGTTCTCCGGCACTGTTGAGCGCGGTTCCGGAAAGGCTCCCAGCGATGAGAACTACTGGAAGATAAAGGGAAAAGTTACCGTGCGGCGTACCGGGGAGAACGGACAAATTTCAGAGAAAACTCACGGCGTGACACTGAAATCGTTTCCTCAGGAGAGTGATCCCAGGCAGAATTAAAGGGTTATTCCTCTCACGCGTTCCGAAAAGTCTTTGACTTGAGAAACCGTGGTTCAGGGCAGCCCAGGATTAGCCATGAGTAGTGCTATTGGCAAGCTCGCGCTCGAGGAAGCTAACGTGCTCTGCCTCAAAGCTGGAAAGTTCCGCGTAAAGGGCGCGAAGCTCTGGATCAGTCGCTGCCACAGCCAATCCGGCATAGAATTCGCGAGCTTGGTTTTCTGCGCTTAGTGCAATTTTCAGAGCACGATGCCGTGCCGTTGCCACTCTGACGTCAAAGTCAAAGATTTCTTCACAGTCCAGTTCTGGCAGTTCGATGATGTCGTTGATGTCATCGGGGGTGAGTGCGCACGCAGCCTGTCCGTAGAGCTTACTGTAGCGATCCTGCAGCATCGTGCTGTGTTTCTTCTCTTCCCCCGCCATGTCCCAGAGAACCCCGGCGATTTCGAGCGAAGCGGGATTCCGGTACGAAATGAACATTTCCGCAAATTTGTGGTAGAGCTCCGAATTTCGCTCCTCGATAAAAACAGCAACATGGAGCGCTTCCTGTGGCGAGAGGGATTGAAAACTTCGTTTCATGGTGCCTGCCTTCCCGCAAGGCGCGACAGAGTTCTCCGCGAGCCGCAATCAATTTGGATGCCGGTCGAAGTGTTTTCGCAACCTGAGCTGGAGCTGTTACTAGGTTTCGTCTTCCAGAGTTGCTTCCAGCCGTTTGATGGTGGTTCGGAGCCACAGCTCGAGCACCTTCACCATGCGTTCGGGATCCTTCTTTTCAATCAGTTGCGCAATGGTTTCGCCTGAATCGTTCAGCGGGATGTAGTGACAGGGGTTTTCTTCATTTTGTTTATCATCCGGAACGAACGTATGAAGCAGGCACTCCCGGCAGGCGTGGGTTCGAAGCGGGTCGCCAAAGTTGATGCAGGTGGACGTGCCTAAGAAGGGCGATTCCGTTCCGAGAAGCGCGCGGTCGCGGTAGAAGCCGCCCTGCTCCAGGTAGTTCAATTCAAACCGGAGTATCTGCAAGATTTCGCGCACATTCTGAGACATAAAATCCTTTTCGCAACCGTGTAGAGTCTTGCGCAATGACGTGCACTGGGCTGTGATGGATCTCACGCCCTTCAGTGACAACACCCGCTCGATCCTGTTGCCCCTTTCGAATCAAGTCTGGCCTTTAGTTTTCAATCAGCCGGTTATTGATGGCAAACAGCGCCAGTTCGAGACGGCTGGAAACCCCCACCTTTCCAAAAATATTTGTGAGGTGATGCTTAACTGTGTCCTCGCTCAGCGAGAATTTCTGCGCTATTTCCTTGTTGGTTAGCCCGGTGGCAATAGTTCCGAGTATCTCGATTTCGCGGCGTGTAAGCCCGAAGCTGCCGCGCTTTCTAGGAGCGTTTTGCGACAGAGTCTGCTCGCGCAGGTAGCCGACGATGTCAGCAACAGGCTTGCGGTCGACCCAGTACTGCCCGGCAACGACCGTACGGATGGCTTTAAGAAGCAACTGTGTTGCAGCGTCCTTCATTACGATGCCGCGCGCGCCAATCTGCAAAGCCTCAACGATCTGGCGTTGCCCGATTGCGGCAGTGAGGAGGATGATGCATGTCGATGTTTGCTGCTGTGCAAGCTCGCGCAGGGCATCCATTCCGGGTGTCCTCGGCATTGCAAGATCGAGCAGAAGAATGGAAGGCTTGTGCTCGTGGACCATAGCGACGGCTTCGCTCCCGTCGGCGGCTTCTCCCACTACTTCGAGATCCTCCTCGAGATCGAGCAGACGACGCAGACCGTCACGAAAAATTGTGTGGTCATCGGCAATCACAACCTGGACCTTACGACTGTCCATGCGAAACACAGCCTTTCTGCGGCAGCTTGATCAACAATTGAGAGCCGCGATGCAACTTTGATTCTATGAAGATTTCTCCCCCAAGATTGGCCACGCGCTCTTTGATAATCGCCGGGCCTTTCGGTGACCTCATCAGTTCAGTTCCCGCCAATGTGCCTTCGAAGCCAAAACCTACGCCGTTGTCACTTACGCACAGGTGCCAGGACCCATCATAACGGCCAAACGTTACCAGCACGTCCTTGGCACGCGCGTGCTTGCGAATGTTAACCAGCGCTTCCTGCACAATCAATAGAATCTCGCGGCAGGCATGGGCAGAAAGGTGAACCTCATCCATCGCGGAAACGAATCGGGCCGCAATACCAGAGTCGCGGCGGAAGCGATCTACTTGCTCCGCCAGGTGGTCCAGCAGTTGATCTGGCGCGACCTCGACGGGTTTCAACTGTTGCATCAACTCGCGTAATTCGAGGACCTCGCCACGAAGCAGGTTTTCCAGTGATTCGATCTCGGGTGCAATTGCTGGATATTCCTTTTGAGCACGGCGGCGCAGGATGTGAGCCCGCATCTCGGCGGAGATGAGCGACTGTATAGAACCGTCGTGAAGCTGGCGCGCAACACGCGCTCGTTCGATGGCTCCGGCCCGAGCCCGCAACCTGTGCATAAGATACACGCCATAAACGGCGGTTGCGGTCTGCTCAAAGAGATAGCGTGCGAAAGTCAGTTCCTGCAAGGCATGGTTGCCGACCTTGGCGTTCACAAGAAAAAGGCGTAGGCGCCATTCGTCCCCCAGCAGCGCGGTTATTGCCAGCAGCGATTCCGTTTTTTCCGGCAGGAAAGGCAGCTCGGGAAATCCGCCATTCATAACGCGAAATCGCGTCTTGGGGCCTAGTGTCAGCGTCTTCAGCGCATCAGGGGAGATCCGCTTGGAAAAAAAGGCCTCGGGGTAGTCCGGCAGGAGGTACTTCATACAATCATCGGCTACGATTTCTTTCGAGTACGGGCGTGAGTCGCGCCCAGCTTGTGCCGTCATCTGCCAGAGATAAAGCCTGTCGGAGGCCAGATTGTAACTGACCAGAAAAACATGAGAGGCATTGAACAGGGCGATAAATTCGCTAAAGACGGTATGAAACACGGCGTTCAATCCGCGTTCTGTACGAATTGAACGGAGTAACCGTGACATCAGTGCCGATTCTGAACGGCGCTCTTTCTCGTTTTCGCCCAGCGTGCCTATGAGAAAGCCAAGGGCGACGAGATAGGCGCAACGAATCAGGAGCCTGCTACCCTCAAACTGTCCTAATGCAGTGCCGCGCAGCAAGAAAGCCTCTACTTCCAGAATTACGCCGCCGGCAACCGATGTAATCACCGTTTCCGGAAACCCCCAACGAAAGCCCGCCGAGATTAGAGCGAACGAATAGATAGACATGAACGGGGAACTTGGCCCGTGCGAAAAGGCAGTGATGAGAGTCGGCCAGATGATGTCCGCGGCGTGCAGGCAGTACAGAAAAACGGCTCTGACAGGCCGATTGGCGACCCAGGCAAAGACCGCCAGGCTATGTAACACCCATGTGGCAAGCAGAAAATGGACCACAGGTGCGTACCGCACCGGTTCCGGTGGTGTCATCAAAAACGAGAAAAGAGTCAGAATCGCAAGCAGTGCGCGGAGAGCTCCGAGAGTGGCTTCCACGCGACTGCGCTCGGTCTCCGTAATCGGGACATTGAGGCGGGTCAGGTACCGAAAGGAAGCGGGCCAGCGCAAATCTAAGTGTCCTGAGAAGGCTTACGAATTATTACTGCTCTGATTATTTCTCGAATCGCCCCCAGTGGCAACGCATATTGAGGGCGCAGGAGTTCTTTGTGCCTGGCGCACAATAATCTGTGACTGGCCTTACTGAGCAGAGCGAAGATGGATCACGTTTCCGCCTGGGCTACTTCAAGGTCTTAGCCGACCTATTCTTTCGCGGCAGCTTTGCTGCCATCCTTTACGCTAGGTGCATTGCCGTTTGCGGACTCTTTTTTCTTGACCGGAGGAATCACCACTGGCCGCCTCACCGGTATGAGGCCTTCCTTCGGCACTGCCTGGCTGGCGCGAGTCATAACCTCCTGCTGCACGTATTTCACAAACTCCTGCATCTGGAGCTGCATCTGCTCCATGCGTTCGCGCATATTAAGGATTATGCCTATGCCGGCGATATTCACGCCGAGGTCGCGCGCCAGCGATAGAATGAACTCAAGCCTCTTGAGATCGTCCTCAGTATAGAGACGGGTATTGCCTTCGCTTCGCGAGGGTTTCAGCAACCCTTCGCGTTCGTATAGCCGCAGTGTCTGGGGGTGGATTTCATACATCTCGGCCACCACCGAAATCATGTACGCGCCTTTTCCTTTACGTTTCGTCATGATTGCGCCTCGCAGGCTCTCACAGCGCCCTCTCTACATCATCCAGTTTGGAAACCGATACGCTGCCACAGCTTACACCTTGCTCCACAATTCTCTGCGCGGATCTTCCGGATGCATCTTCTCGAGTTTATGCCAGAGTTCCTTCGCCTCAACATTGGGAATTTCAGGCACGACAATGCGTATCTCTACGATCTGGTCTCCAGTGACGCCCGGGCGGGTTGCCGAAGGTACGCCCTTTTCCCTCATCCGCAGCTTCTGTCCCGTCTGGGTCCCGGGTGGAATTCGCAGTATGGTACGCCCATCAATGGTCGGCACCTCTACCTTGGCCCCCAGTGCGGCTTCCCACGGCAAGATTGGCAGAGTGATGCTGATGTCGTCGGCATCTCGATGAAAAACAGGATGTTCGGCGATACGTACGATTAGATAAAGATCTCCGGGCGGGCCGCCTCGTATGCCTGGATTTCCTCTACCGGCAAGCCTGATGCGCTGTCCGTCGCGAGTTCCTGGCTTGATGCGGAACGTGAACGGCTCGGGCGTCATCCGGCCCATTGCCGAAGGGCGCTGAATGTTGATCTTCATCTCGCCGCCGCGAATTGAATCCCAGAAAGGCACCTGCACCGTGTACTCTGCGTCAGAGCCAGCAACATTGGCCGGTTCCGATGCCACGCCTCCGCCAAATATGCCAGAGAAGATGTCGCGGAAGTTTGTGCCGCGTCCTCCCTGCTGCTGCGCAGCTCCAAAATCAAAATCGCGGAAGTCGAAATCCACGTGCCGACCGCCCTGACCGAAGCCGCCGAACGGACCTCCGGCCCTTGCACCGCCGTTGGCGTAAGCCTCAGCAGTTTTGGGGTCTATATTGTCCGAGTAGAACCCGAGCTGGTCGTATATCTTGCGTTTCTTGGGGTCGCTGAGAACGTCGTTGGCCTCGGAAAGCTCTTTGAATCTCTCTTCCGACTTCTTGTCTCCCGGGTTCACGTCCGGATGATATTTGCGCGCAAGTTTGCGGAAGGCCTTACGCACTTCGTCAGCCGTGGCCGTCTTCTTCACGCCAAGGATGGCGTAATAATCCTTTTTGTCAGTTGCGGCCATTTTCTCTTCTCGCTAATTTCCCTGAATCAGAATACCCCAGCATACTTGGCCAGTTTCACTCTGCCAAGTTTTTCGCTTTCGGCAAAAGGTCGCTGCCCCTGCGGTTCTCCGCCTCGTTGACGGGCTTCGGCAGGGGCAGAATTCGGATCGGAGAATCCTTAGTCCACGCGGGGCACACTACTCTTGTTTGGAAAGCCCAGTACCGGAGGAGTCAGGAACATATCGTCATCATGTACCTTCACCGCGTCGATGCCGTTATCAGAGGGCCTAAACAAATACCACTGGTCTTCGTTCTTATCGAAGGCAAGAAAGTGCAAAACGCCGTTGATTTCAAAATTCATACTCCCCCCTTGCTTACTGGAGCGGCCAGCGTGTACAAATTCACCTGGCCGCGACAATGTGTTCACCCGCATTTCCGGTGACCGCCGCTTACTTCTTATCCTCCACGTCCACGTACTCGGCGTCGATCACGCCTTCGTCCTTCTTAGTTTCCTTCTTAGGCTCTCCCGTAGCCTGCTGTGCTCCGGCTTCAGGGTTCGCAGCAGTTGCTTTGTACATCGCCTCAGCCAGCTTGTGGGAGGCAGTCTGCAAACGGTCGCGCGCGGTCTGCATCGCTTTGTTGTCGCCGCTTTCCAGAGCCTTCTTGGCATCGCCAATCGCGTTTTCAACCTCGCCGCGCTCGCCTCCGGATATCTTGTCGCCGTGCTCCTTCAACATCTTTTCGACTTGGTATACCATGCCATCGAGCTGGTTGCGAGTTTCAATTTCATCGCGCTTCTGTTTGTCTTCCGCCGCATGTGCTTCAGCTTCCTTGGCCATGCGATCGACCTCTTCTTTGCTCAGTCCGCTCGACGAGGTGATGGTGATCTTCTGATCCTTGCCTGTCGCCGTGTCCTTGGCCGTTACGTTCAGAATGCCATTGGCATCAATGTCGAAAGTCACTTCGATCTGTGGCACTCCGCGAGGCGCGATCGGAATCCCGGAGAGATGGAACTTGCCCAATGTGCGGTTCTGCGCCGCCATCGGACGCTCGCCCTGGAGCACGTGGACCTCGACCGACGTCTGGTTGTCCGCCGCGGTCGAGAAAATCTCGCTCTTACGGGTCGGAATCGTCGTGTTCCGCGGAATCATCGTCGTTGCAACACCGCCAAAGGTTTCAATCGAAAGCGAGAGCGGAGTCACGTCGAGCAGCAGAAGATCCTTTACTTCTCCCTGCAACACGCCGCCCTGGATGGCCGCGCCAACTGCAACGACCTCATCCGGATTGACGCCGCGATGCGGCTCGCGTCCAAAGAACTCCTTCACCTTCTGCTGAATCATCGGCATACGAGTCTGGCCGCCGACCAACACAACTTCATTAATCTTGTTTGCGTCAATCCCCGCATCCTTCAGTGCCTGCATGCAAGGCTGGATCGAGCGATCGATCAAATCGCGCACCATTTCTTCCAACTTGGCGCGAGTAAGCGTCTTTACCAAGTGCTTGGGGCCTGAGGCATCGGCCGTAATGAACGGCAGATTGATTTCAGTCTGCATCGTGGTTGACAGCTCAATCTTCGCGCGCTCGGCTGCGTCCCGCAGACGCTGCATTGCCATTTCGTTGCCCTTGCTGCGCAGATCGAGTCCATAGTCCTTGCGGAACTCATCCGCGAGCCAGTTCACCACTCGCTGGTCGATGTTGTCACCGCCCAGGTGGGTATCGCCATTGGTGGACTTAACTTCGATCACACCCTCGCCCACTTCGAGAATCGAGATATCGAAGGTGCCGCCGCCGAAATCGTATACGGCAATGGTCTCGTCCTTTTTCTTGTCCAGTCCGTAGGCCAACGCCGCAGCCGTCGGTTCATTGATGATGCGCTTGACTTCAAGGCCCGCAATCTTGCCCGCATCCTTGGTGGCCTGCCGTTGCGCGTCATTGAAATATGCCGGGACAGTGATGACGGCCTCGGAAACCGATTCCCCAAGGTAGTCTTCGGCGGCTTTCTTTAGCTTCTGCAAGATCATCGCCGAAACTTGGGGAGGAGTGTATTCCTTTCCCTGTGCCTCAACTGCCACATGGTCGCCCGACTGCACAACTTTGAAGGGCACCATTTTCATTTCTTCGCTAACTTCATCGTAGCGACGGCCCATAAAGCGTTTAATGGAGAAGATTGTGTTCTCCGGATTGGTAATCGCCTGGTTCTTGGCCACCTGGCCTACGGGACGCTCGCCTGTTTTCGTGAAACCGACCACAGAAGGCGTGGTGCGGCCCCCTTCTTCGTTGGGGATTACCTTGGGCTCGCCGCCTTCCATTACGGCCACAACCGAGTTTGTGGTTCCCAGATCGATCCCGATAATTTTTGCCATTTCTCTTTGCCTCCTGCGGTAGAGCGGTGCTGCTAGAAATAAATTTTGTCCGGCACCTCCATAGAAGCCGCCGAACCCGACAGAGAGCAACCCGTTGGGCTGCCCCACTCAGACCTAATATGGTTGCAATGATAGAACCTGAGTGAGTTACTGTCAACTTGATAGATGAGTATTTGCCGAAGTAGGATGCAAGATTAATCCCCCCTGCAGAGATTTCTAAGTGGCTGATTCAGCCATTTTTCTGAAACCGGGGAGGGCAGAGCACGCTCCGGACTGCTAGTCGTAACGTTCGTAGATGACGCGCTTCTTTTCCCATCCGCACTCCTCGATCAGCAGTCGGCGTACGGAAGAGACCATTTCGTTCAGGCCGCAGATATAGACGTGCACGTCCTTGCGGCTGCCCACGATCTTGTAAACATGCTCCTGTACGTATCCGCGATTTCCGGTCCAGTCGGCTGGTGCGCGGCTCAAGGTGGCGACGTAATGAAAGTTGGGGTGCTCTGCTGTCAGGCTTTCAAATTCTTCTTTGTAGTAAACGTCTTCGCAATAGCGCGTCCCGTACACTAGCCAGACCTGCCTGCCACCATGGCGTTGCTGGCCGCTGCCGTCCATTCCGAAGAGATGCTGCACCATGCTGCGGAAGGGCGCAATGCCAGTGCCGGTGGCGACGAAGATTACGTCTTCTACCTCGGGTTTAAGCACGAACAGCCCATGGGGGCCGTGGAAACGCGCCGTATCGCCTAATTCCCGGTCACAAAGGAAGTTGGACATAAAGCCTTCGTCGACACGGTTCAGGCAGAGATCGAAGGTATTGTTGGCGCGGGGCGGCGAGGCAATTGAGTATGCGCGGGTTACAAACTTATCGCCGCGTGGCTCGCGGACAGAGATGAACTGTCCGGCCAGGAAGTCGAACGAAGATACCTCTTCTACCTCAAACTCGAGGTGTTTCGTTTTCTCCGAAAGCAGTACGGATTTGACGAGCCGGGCGGTAAGTAGGTTGTGTTCCATGTCCTTCCTTGATGGCTTTAAGCCGCCGCTATTCTAAGGCAGAACGAAGTCGGCGCTTGAATGCGTTGGCCTCGCGGGTTTGGATTTTTCCGCATCTTTAGCCGGTCCCCACGTCCAGTAAAGGCCGAGATAGGCAACTGTATGCGAGTCTCCGTGGACACTGTGGCCAGCGGTGAAGAGAAGACTGAAATTTTCATTGAAGTTATAGAAGCCGCCTGCATTGATGAGCTGCGGGGCGCGAGCTACGTTAGTATCGCGTCCCGCAGTGTACCATTCCGCACCCAGAGTTAGTTTCTTATTCACTTTGCGTTGTATCTGCCAGCCGCCAAATATGTGATCGCGCATTCCGGGCGCATGATTGACGGTGTAACCTGCGCCACCATTAGTGGTCCAGGCTCCCCAAGTTTTCTGCACCCAGAGAGGAAGCCGCGCCCACACCTGCCCATTGCCCAGGTTGCGGCGGCTATTGCCACTGGGCAATTCAATCACCGGGAAAATGCCGACCTGCGGCCGTCGCCCCTTCTCCTTAAAAAATCGGTACTTTCCACCTAGCTCAATATCGCCGATGCCGTAGCTGGCCGGTTCCGGGTCCAAGACTGAGAGCGCAATTGGCGCGACCACGTGCAGTTGCAGGTTGGGTGCCGCTCCAAAATTGAATTCAAAGGCGGGAAGCTGAATTCCATAGGAGCCAGTCGAGTGATCCAAAGTCGAGAACGTGTAAAACTCGTAATGTCTGTAAGCCACAGGTTCGGGGTCGTCTGTAAGGAAGGGCGGTCCGGCCAGCGCAGGCGTTGCTGTAAAGGCGACAATGCAAAGCCAGACAAGCTGCCGCATGCTTTCTTGGATGCCCTGGAGAGGGTGAGCGGCTTTTTAAGCTTAAATCCCTCGTTGTTCGCGTTCTTACCGGCGAGTGACCTTTTCCAAGAGATAAATGTAGGAGCGGTAGACCTCGCCGGTTGAGCGAGTCATGCCGATCTCGCAGGTACGGCTGCTTGAGTAACAGCCATCATGTTTATGGGCCTTGATCTCCGCAGACTCAATGGCGGTTGCCGAGGCCGTGAGCTCTGGGTACATGAACCCGCGGTCTCCCGCAAAAGCGCAGCAGCCGAGACTGGGCGGAACGAAAACCTCTGTGCTGCACTTGCGCGCAATGGCCTCGAGCTTTGCGGTCAATCCCATCTTGACCACCGAACATACCGGATGCAGCGCGACCGATTTTACTGGATGATTCACCTTGAGCTTTGGGAGTAATTGGTCATGGACGAATTCGATGCTATCCAAAATTTTCAGGCGATCGAAACGCACCTGATTTTCAGGCGTTAAAGATTCCCGTGCGTGAATGAGTCCGTAAGTGCAGGGACTTGTGTCAATCATGATGGGTAGCTTGCCTTCGCCAGACCATTTCCAGAAATTCCCGATGATGCGATTCAGCATTGCATCGCGTGACTCTTCGAAGCCCTTGGACGAATAGGGCGTGGCGCAACAATTTCCCGCAACGTCTTCAGGAATCCACACCGGAACGCTTGCACGTTCAGCTAATATGACCGTCGCCTGCATCAGAGATAACTCGTCACACTCCCCGGGAAGCCGCCCCATAACTCGCGAAATGCAGGCAGGGAAGTAGACGACGTCAGCGGTCTTGCGTTCGGTGCGCGGAATGCCTTTCCTCGTAGCATGCGGCATATCGGCGGTCCAGACCGGCATGTTGGGGCCGATCAACTTGCGCATGGCTCCGGTGATAGCCTGCATCCCAGCGAGTCCGACGATGCGCTGCGCCAAATGCGCGGTGTTTAGGCCGAGACGAATAAATCTTTCCACCTGCGCGAAGTTGTCCACTGTGAACTTTGCAACGCGTTTTGAAAATGTGGAATTGCGCAGCGCGCGGAAGCGCTTGACCAGCATGCCGGTGTCAATGCCGACCGGGCAGGTTGTGGCGCAGAGTCCGTCCGCAGCACAGGTATCGAGCGCCATGTATGGAAAATCGCGATCCAGTTGGACCAGCAAATCGCTGCCGCCCCGTTGCTGCTGGCGAACCATCTCGCGGCGAACCACAATGCGCTGACGCGGCGTTAGCGTGAGGTCGCGACTGGGGCAGCGGGGTTCGCAGTATCCACACTCGATGCACTTGTCGATCTCAGGCTCGACGGTCGGCAACTGCTTGAGTTCTTGAAGATGCGCGCGGGGATCGTTGTTGATAATCACGTCCGGATTCAGCAGTCCGGTGGGATCGGCCAATGATTTGATCTGCCGCATGATCTCGTAAGCATCCGCACCCCACTCGGTTTCGACGAAAGGGGCCATGTTGCGTCCGGTTCCGTGCTCGGCTTTGAGTGCTCCGTCGTAGCGGTTGACTACCAGGTCCACTACATCGTCTATGAAATGCGCGTACTGGTCGATGGCCTTTTGATCGTTGAACGACTGAGTGATGACGAAGTGAAGATTGCCGTCTTTGGCGTGGCCGAAGATGATCGCATTATCGTAACCGTGGCGACGGAAAAGTCCGTTCAATTCCTGTGCGGCGGGAGCAAGGTGAGCGACCGGGAAGGCAACGTCTTCGATGATTACCGTGGTGCCGCTTTTTCGCACCGATCCGACAGAGGGGAACATTCCGGCACGGATCTTCCAGAGCGCGGCCTGCTTCGCCGCGGAGTGACTGAACTGCGCGGGTTCAAGCAATTTGAGCCGCGAGGTAGAGTCGGTGGCGAGCGCTTCAAGTCCCGCACGCTCGGACTCGAGTGCAGACTGGAACTCGACGAGCAACGCCGCCGCGCCTTCCTCCAGAGTTTTGATTACGGGTGGCGTGCCATCCTGATCCTCAACGGAACGCAATGCTGCGCGATCCATGATTTCGAGCGCCTTCGCACCGGCTTCACGTAACGGCACGATTGATTCCGAGGCTGCATAAAGATTGGGGAAGAGCAGAAGGCCGGTGTACTTCACCGGAAGCTCCGGGACAGTGTTTAGAACCGCTTCAGAGATGAACGCCAGAGTGCCTTCCGAGCCGATCAGCAGGTGGGCGAAGATATCGACCGCGCGCTCGAAGTCGATAAAGGCGTTGATGCCATAGCCGGTCGTGTTCTTGGACCGGTACTTGCGGCGAATGCGTTCTGTGAGCCCAGCGTTAGACTCGATCTTCAATTTCAGTTCAAGAATGCCGCAGGCCAGCGCCGGTTCGCGCGCGAAGAAGAGGTTCTCGGCATCGGGGGAAGCCGTATCGATGGCGGTGCCGGACGGGAGCAGAAAACGCAGCGAATCAAGCGTGTGATAAGCATTTTGATCCACGCCACAGCACATCCCGCTCGAATTGTTGGCGAGAATTCCTCCCAGTGTGCAGCTTGCGATGGAAGCCGGATCAGGGCCAATCTTTGTGCCATAGGGTAGGAGCACGCGGTTAACGCTTGCGCCGATGACTCCTGGTTGAGCGCGAATTTTACGTCCATTTTCGAGAACCTGAACAGCCCGAAAATTTCGCGCCACTTCCACCAGCAGACCATTAGAGATGGACTGTCCGGAGAGGCTGGTCCCGGCCGCGCGGAAAGTGATGGGGAGAACGTGTTCATGACTGAACTGAAAGAGTCGCGCTACATCCTGCTCACCGACCGCCTGCACCACAGCCTTCGGAATCAGCCTGTAAAAACTCGCATCCGAGGCGTAAGCAATGAGGTCAATGGGGCGCATCATGATACGCCGCTCATCGACAACTTGAGCTAGCATGGAACGAATTTGCTCACGCGACAACATCGGTGCCACCGCCGTTACCGCAATTTGCTGGCTCCCAAGGAGACTTAGCTCTTATCCTGATCGGGACAATTGCGGAGGGGTTTATATCACAAATTTGTTGGAGAAAAATTTGAAAAGGAGTTCAGGATTTCAGCGGCGTATTGCTCAGGCCAGCCCCTGCTTATATCAAATTAAAATGCGGGTGCCGGTCTGGTACGGCACCCTGGAATAAACAGAAACTACTAGGCGACATCTTTCCTCGGAATCGCCGAGGTGCGTTGTTGCAGGAAATCGAGCAACACTCGGTTGACCTGCTCGGCATGCGTCCATGTCAGGCCGTGCGGGCCTCCTTGCACAATTTCCAGCTTGCATTCTTTTACGAACCCAGGCATACGCTTTGCGGTGGCGTCGAAGGGGAGAATCCGGTCTGAATCGCCGTGCATCACGAGGGTTGGAATCCTGATGCTCTGCAGGTCTTTCCGGAAATCCGTCAGCCATGACTGCACGCATTCGAGAGTTCCAATCGGTGAAGCCTGGCACGCAATGTTCCAGCTTGATTGCACCACTTGTTGGCTTACACCCAAGGTGTCGACATTGTAAAAGTCTGAGAGAAACTTCCAGAGAAAGGCGGGACGATCATTGATGATTGCGTTCTTTATTTCGTCAAAGACCGACATATCCATGCCTTCGGGGTTGTCCGACATTTTGAGCAGGAAGGGAGGAATCGCGGCGATGAAGATTGCCTGGCTGACACGCTTGCTTCCGCGGGTTGCCAGATAACGGGCAACCTCGCCTCCTCCCATGGAAAAACCCACGAGGGTGGCATCATGAACATCGAGCTTGCTCATAATCCTGTTCAGATCTTCCGCTAGAGTGTCGTAGTCATAGCCGAATGCAGTTTGACTTGAAAATCCAAAGCCCCTGCGGTCATAAGTAATAACCCTGTGGCCCGTGGCCAGCAGGGCTGGGAGCTGCTTTTCCCACGAAGCACTGCTCAGCGGCCATCCGTGAATCAAAATGACCGGTTTACCTTTTCCATGGTCCTCATAGTAGAGGTCGATCTTGCCAGAGTTTTCTTCACCGACGCTAATGAAGGGCATCGAGTCGCTCCTTTTCCCGTGCGTGTTTTTAGGGTTGTTTTGCGCTTTCGTTGACCGGTGGACTAAAGCAACGGGATGCGGTTTGTGATGCCTTTGTCGTCGGCAAGGATTTCCTGAGTACGCGTCTTTGAGCGCAAGCGCGAGATGTGGGAGGCCTTCGCATTCAGGGCACTCTCTCAAATAAGCTGGCAATGCACTGAGAAGCATTGCCAGCTCAAGAGTTAAACTATCGAGTTATTCTTAAGAATTAAGTCTTGTGCCGAACGGGTTAAGGAAGGAAAGTCGTTGCATGAAAGTTTTTGTCTCAGGGGGCGCAGGATACATTGGCGGTGTTGTTGTTTCGCAGCTTGTGGCTGCCGGTCACGAGGCCGTTGTCTATGACAATCTGAGAAACGGACATCCTGACTCTGTTCCGTCCGCTGCCAGACTCGTCGTGGGAGATGTAGGTGATCGCGCGAAGCTGTGCGAGATCTTCGCCGAGTTTCAACCCGAGGCAGTAATGCACTTTGCGGCCTCGATTGAAGCTGGCGAATCCATGCGCGATCCCGCCAAGTTCTTTCGCAACAACACGGCCAATGCTCTCACTTTGCTCGAAACAATTCTCTCCCACAAAGTGCGATGCCTTGTCTTCTCCTCCACAGCAGCGCTTTACGGCGATCCGGTAAGCATACCCATCCGCGAGTCAGATAGGCTTCTGCCAATAAACGCATACGGCGAATCCAAGCTGTTGGTGGAACGGATGCTCGGCTGGTTTCATCGCATTCACGGCCTCTCCTATGCCAGTCTGCGCTATTTCAATGCGGCTGGCGCAACGGAAAATCTTGGCGAGCGCCATGATCCAGAGTCTCACCTGATCCCAATTATTCTCCAGGTCGCGAGCGGTCTGCGCGAGTATGTCAGCATCTTTGGTGACGATTACGATACGCTGGATGGAACTTGCGTGCGCGATTACGTGCATGTCTCGGACCTCGCGAGCGCGCATCTGCTCGCGCTTCACGCACTGCATTCACGCCCGGAGCCGACGCAACTCATTTACAACCTCGGTAACGGTCATGGTTTCAGCGTGAGGGAGGTTATTGAGTGCGCGCGGCGTGTTACGGGGCGTGCCATACCTGCCGTTGTAGAGGCACGTCGCACGGGAGACCCTGCAATTCTGGTTGCCGGTTCGGAGAAAATACGCGCTGAACTTGGCTGGACACCACAGTATCCCGGTCTTGAACAGATTGTTCGCAGCGCATGGGAGTATATTCAGCGCGGGAAACAGGGAGACTAATAAAGTGAGTTTGGATTTTGTAGGCGTCTAATATCGGCGCATTTTTTTGATGCTTCACGGAGGACCATGTCATCTTCTAGCCGAGACTTCATCGCTCCGCGGTCGCAGTGGAATCCCGTACTGCCCGGCCACTCCGCAGGACCCGCGAACGACCGCTTCAACCGCAGCACCGTCGAGCCTGGACCTCTCCCCTCTTCCGACGCGGACATCGCTTTCTCTCCTGTCAGCCGCCTCTCGCGATGGATTGAGCAACGCAAGCTTACCTCTGAGCGCCTCACCACGATCTACCTCGAGCGCTTGCAGCGCTTCGATCCGCAGCTTCGCTGCGTCATCACCCTTACTGCCGATCTTGCGCTGGAGCAAGCGCGCCAGGCTGACAAGGAGATAGCCTCCGGACATTATCGTGGTCCGCTGCATGGTATCCCGTGGGGAGCGAAAGACATGCTCGATACGGCTGGCATCCCGACCACCTTCGGTGCTGAGCCGTTTCGCAACCGAATTCCGACGGAGGACGCCGTCGTCGTCCAGCGTCTCCATGCGGCTGGCGCGGTGCTGGTCGCCAAGCTGTCGCTCGGCGCACTCGCGCTGAGCGACAGCTGGTTCGGCGGCCAGACGATGAATCCCTGGCTGCTCGAAGAAGGATCGTCGGGTTCCTCCGCCGGGCCGGGAGCCGCGACCGCTGCTGGGCTGGTTGCCTTTGCAATGGCTGGCGAAACCAACGGCAGCATTGTGAGCCCGTCAATGCGCTGTGGCGTAACCGGTCTTCGCCCTACCTACGGACGCGTTCCCCGCACTGGAGCGATGACGCTGTGCTGGTCCCTCGACAGATTCGGCCCCATGGCGCGTTCCGTCGAAGACACCATGCTTGTCTTGCGTGCTATCTCCGGTCCCGATGCCGGTGATATCGCCAGCGTTCCCAGCCGCCTCGATTTCGATGCTGCCGCTTCCGTTCGCGGGTTGCGCCTCGGCTATTTCCCCGCTTGGATGAACGAGACGCCCGCGACCGAAGTCGATCAGGCCGCCTTGGAAACCGCCGAGCGCCTCGGTTTCTCTTTGGTCGAACTCTCGCTCCCCGATTGGCCTTACAACTCACTCAACCTGATTCTGCTCGCTGAAGCTGCTGCCGCTTTCGAGGAAGCTCCCCTTTCCGGTGGGCTCAATCAGCTCGATTCGGAAACCGCAGAATCCTGGCCCGAATTTATTCGTCGGGCACGCTCTTTTTCAGCTGTCGATTTCGCGCAAACCGACTATTTCCGTCGCAAAGTCGTGCTTGAGATGGCCAGAATTTTTTCTGAGGTTGACTTGCTCTTAGTCCCCGCGCTGCGAGACGAGGCGTTGATGCTCACCAATTTTAGCGGCTACCCTGCGCTCACACTTCGTGCCGGTTTTGTTCAGGTTTCCGAGGCGCGGAGCGACTTTGCACCCAACCCGGCACATCCTTTGTCCACTTTTAATCCACCCCGCCGGGTGCCATACGGCGTCACCCTTGTCGGGCCGCTCTTCGGCGAAGGCCTGCTTGGCACTGCCGGCATTGCCTTCGAACGTGCTTTCGACGTCGCGGATGAAAGACCACCAGGCTTTTAGCCGTTACAGGTGAATAGGTGGCGCGGTCAGCAGAAATCCGTATTGTTCTTATATTTGGCAGATGTAAAATGCGGATATTCTCAGGCGACTGAGTTACGAGGAAATGACTATGAAAATTGCAGTAGCATCTGGCGATGGCGTTTCCATGTCCCAGCACATTGGACAGAGCACCGGGTTCATAATCTTTGAAGTCGAAGGTAAAGAGATCAAGAGCAGCGAGTGGCGAGCTGCGAGACAGGACTGGCTCTGTCCGTGTCCTCCGCTCTCTCCGGCAGGGATCATCAGCGACTGCAAAATTGTGCTTTGCGGAGGCATGGGCTCGGGAGCAGCTCAGTCGGTGATTGAGCAGGGTCTGGAGCCAGTGACTATTCGTACCTGTGGAGATGCGCGGGAAATTCTTTCCGGTTATTTGAATGGAAAGTTGGAAGCGACACCGTCTGTGAAGTGTCGATATCAAGCTCTCTAAAACCGGTGCAGCGTTCTCGGCATAGTGTGCGAGAAACTGGTCCAGATCACGGCTTCAGCGGAGGCAGGCAGAGTTCATATTTTTTGAGCAACCCCCACGAGCGTCTTATCCAGTGTCTTAACCATCGAGGCGGGTTTCGAACTTCCGCAAAAATGCTGTCAAGTAGATGTACTTTACAGTTAGGTGTAAAATGCATCTAGATTTCAAAGTTAAACAATTGAATTGCGAGGACAGATGATGAAGATTGCAGTGGCATCTCCCGACGGGGTTTCCATTTCCCAGCATTTTGGTCAAAGCGCGGGGTTTATCGTTTTTGACGTTGAAGGCAAAGAAATCAAGAGCAGCGATTGGCGAGTTGCGGGACAGTCGCCACATGCGGCCGGGATATGCCAGCAAAGCGGTGGCCAGTCTCACGGCAGTATTTTGGAAATCATTAACGACTGTAAAATCATGCTCTGTGGAGGCATGGGAGCGGGAGCTGCTCAAGCTGTCATGCAGCAGGGCCTTCAGCCGCTGATTATTCCCGGTCCTGGAGTGGCGCAGGAGGTTCTTTCCCGTTATCTGAATGGAGAAGTAACAGCATCGTCTTCTGCTACGTGCCAATGCCAGCACCATCAATAAAAAGCGGGCGTCTCATTCCGCCGGTTGTGACGAGGCGGATTTAGACGGAGATTCGAATTGCCGAAAAGAAAATGTTGCCGTCACACGGACGGTTACCCATGCACATGTGCAATGGGGCATTTGTCCCGTTTCATCGAGCCGGACATCCTTCTCCTGCTGAAGAAGAAGGGGTGTTCGTATGGATACGATCTCGGAAATGAGCTGCAGCGACACGCGATCAGTGATGCCGAGATTGATCCTGGAGCCTTGTACCGGACACTGCGAACTTTGGAAGCGAACGGGAACGTAGTGTCCGAATGGGGTTCTGAATCGAGCGGTCCTGCGCGCCGGGTCTACAGACTGACGAAGACGGGCGAGGCTCATTTACGCGAATGGGCCGCTGTCCTCGACCATCTTTCCGAGTCTCTACAGCGTTTCGTCAGTGAAGCATCGGCAGAACTAGGGGTGGACCCTGGGGCGGTGAATAAGTAGCCCGGCTGCACAGGAATTCAGGCGGCGAATAGTCGCAAGCTGTTTCAAGTCAGACGGCCGCACCTCATCAGAGTTGCGACCATCAGAGAAGTGGCTATTACCCTGAACCTAAGCTTGTGGTGCGCCGCTGTCTTTCTTAGCTTCGGCACTTTTTCCAGAGTCGTCATTTACCGCATCTTTGAAATTTCTAATTCCCTGTCCCAACCCTTTGCCGAGTTCCGACAACTTGCTCGGACCAAAAATAACCAAAGCGATAAGCAGAATCAAAAACAAATGCGTCGGTTGAAACAGTCCTTCCATGCAAGCCTCCGGGTCGTGCAATATTCCGCGTTCAAGGATTAAGAGCTTAACAAACGCCTCGCATTTTAGTTCAAAAATATTGTCAATGTTAAAGAATTTGTTTCCTACTTAACCCACCTTAGGTTTAGCCTGCTCAAGGACTAAGGCAACTGAATCAGCTGACACGTGCATCTATGGGAGCAGTGACACAGGCTGATCGGCTGCTTAGGGTAGGAGAGTTCCTGCTCAGGGGAGGCGTCCCAATCACGACGGAAGTCGGTGAGTTTGCATTACGCAAGGGAAAGCGTCAGAGGTTCCCAAGCGTGTGAAACGAGCGCACCTTCTGGCCACGAGAGAGACCAGATCACTGGAGGTACGGTTTATGCCAAAGATTGACTGCATTCTTTGCCCCGTAGACTTTTCGCAGGTTTCGATCAATGCTTACGAGTACGCACAGTCGCTCGCATGGCACTACAAGGCTAAGTTGTTGTTACTGCATGTCTTGTACTGTGTCGGAGCTCGCGATTTCCCTTACGACCAGATTTATCCGGAGAAACGCGCTGAAGTGGAACAGGAGCTTAAGGACTTTGTGAAGCATCATACCCGTGCTGATATTCAGCCTGAGTGCATTGCAGAGGACGGCTTGGCCAGGGACCGGATCCTGGCTGTGGCTCAATCCCATGCGGCGGATCTGATCGTGCTGGGAACCCACGGATTGCGGGGAATTGATCGGCTGATGCTGGGATCGGTGACAGAGAGAATATTGCGCGAGGCTCAATGTCCGGTTCTGGCAGTGCGGAAGCGCGCGCCGCGTGTCCATGTTCCAAGTGCCACGGGCGATTCTGAGCATATCCGTCTGAGAAAGATTCTTTGCTGTACGGATTTTTCGAGCCATGCCAATGAAGCTTCGGAGTACGCGCTTTCCCTGGCCAAGGAGTACGGAGCCGAGTTGACACTGTTGCATGTTCTGGAAGACATTCCCAAGTCGACAGAACTGCAAGTCGCAACAGCGAAGGCGCTGAAAAAGCTGGAAGAGCAGATTCCTGAGGGGCAAGAGAGGTGCAAATTCAATGCGATGGTACGGCTCGGGAAGCCATATCAGCAGATTATTCAATTCGCACTCGAAAGCCAATCCGACATGGTGGTCATGGGTGTTCGTGGTCACGGTGCATTGGAGATGGAGCTCTTTGGTTCCACAACTTACCGGGTAATACAGCTGGGAACGACCCCTGTGCTCGCCGTTCATATCTGAACCGGATCTATGCCTTTTTGAAGCAATGTTGCAGGGGATAGCTGTGCATTACTTACCTCCAGGTGCTCGCGAAGGAGAAACAGTTCACACCGAGACACCCAAAGCTGCCGGTTGAATCAACGGTGGCGCAAACCAAGCGGGCGAGCCTGAAAGACTCGTCCGCCGGTGCGTCAGTTTCGCCGCTTCTCCTTCTGTCGATTTCTCCAGGTTGCTTTCAAGCCTGGGGTACTAAGCAATCCACCGTTTTGCGCCGATACCTTCGACACTTTGTTGCTGCGATCTGTCCAGAGCGTTCTGCAGGGCGGTTAGGAGCGCCTTCGCATGAGGAATAGACATTACCAGGTTAGCCCTTAACTGTTGTTCGGGACCTCCACCCGGCGCAGCCATCAATTCAGTACAGAGAAAACGAATATCCCAGTTTGAGACCAGGATTTGGACGTTATTGACATAAACAGATTCCACGCCGCGAGGATTCGTGAGTTTAATTTCTGTTGACAATGGATCTTGATGGGATTCGGCCATAGATTCCTCCCTAGAGAAGCACAGAGAATACGCCAAAAGACGTGTTCAGCGCGCGCTTTTTAAAAAAATTCGAGAAAACCACGAGTTTGCAATGTGAGAGCTGCGGCTGTGCCCTTTGTTTTCGTAAGTGGCAGGTAACGAAACGATCATGAGTTGCTAAATTGCTTGTCTGTATGCGGAACCGGTGCACACCCGTAACCTCGTGTCCGCCATCGGCGGCTTCAATAGCAATCTGCTCTGTCAATTCAAAGGCGAAGGGCTATTTTCGATAAAGCCTCATCGCGTCTCCGATACGCTTACGAGCTTGTGATGGCCCATTCACCCCCCAAATCTTGTATTTTTCGCCTGATAGCTCGTGATAATTCACGAAAAAGTTTTCCAGTTCGTTGAGAAATTTTTTGCCAAGGTCGTTGATCTGAACAATGTTAGCCAAGCTGTGATTCTCTTTTTCTATAGCGACAATTCGATCGTTTCGTTTCTTATCTTTCTTGCTCCCCTGCTCTCCTTCAATGATTCCGATGACTCGACAGCGCAGAACGCAGCCCGTAAATGCGGGTTCGTCCATCAGAACCAACGCGTCAACGCCTCCGACTAGTACCCTAAACAGGATGTCCTGCATAGTCTCTCCTGGGCCATTCCTCACACGAGGAACAGACACGGATTCGATGTATCCAAACCCTGCCCTGTCGCCTCAACAATTCCCGTGCGGAAAAAGCCGGGGAGCACGGCTTTTCGAAATCGCAGAAGATCGCTCATCTTGCTAGTGCTGAATGCCTGAATTCTCGAAGAAGAGCTTCTGGGTTCATGTAGACTTCAATGCATCCAGCATCCTTCAAATCATCGCGCTTCCATCCTCCGCACGTCAGCCCAATGACGGGTATTCCGAGTTTTCCCGCTGCTTCTGCATCGTATGGCGTGTCGCCCAGCGCAATGGCCTGATCCGATCGCATTTGAACCATGCTTAATGCAGCTGCGAAGATGTCTGGATCAGGTTTTGATGACTCTGCGTCATCACTGGAGGAGGCTTCCTCTACCAGATCTTCAATTCTTGCGATTTTTTTGTAGACTGCCAGGTCCGCCTTGCCAGAAGAAGTCGCGAGCGCGATCCTGGTGCCACTTTCTTTTACTCGCATAAACAGCTCACGAGCCATCGGGAAGGCCACGACGCGATGCAGATACTCGCGACGGAATAGTTCATCCTTGAACTCGGTGAGCGGCTTCTCCAGTCGCTCTCGATCTGCTTCCCGAAGAAATACCGGAAGGAGTTGGTCGCCGCCCTTCCCAATCTGCGTCCAAACTTCATCTATTCGAACCTGTATTCCGAATTGCTCGAAGGAGCGGCGCCATGCATCCGCATGCAAGCAGTTGCTATCCACAAGCGTTCCGTCGATGTCGCTCAAAAGCACTTCCGCCATCATTCTCCCGCGCAGCTGAAGCGAGCAGAATCGCACTCTCATGCCGCTAATAATTTGCTTATTTGGCCGTGTCCATTGTCGCCAAGGACCTGTTCGAATGTGCAGCTCTCAGGGCGCTTCTCCGGTCGCCAGCGGAGAAACTTCGTCCCATGGCGAAACCGTCCGCCGGCAAAATGGTCGTAACTCACCTCGCAGACGAGTCTCGACTCCAGGCGCTTCCATTCGCCACTGCGCTCGTTGCTCCAGCGGCTTGGGCCTCCTGGCGCATTTCCCGTGAAACCCTGTCCACCGAGAAAAGGCTTGAGAACATTCACGAGTTCTGCGCGCTGCCTCTGGTTGAAGCTCGACGTAAACCCCACGTGATGCAGCAGACCATCGCTGTCGTAAAGCCCCAGCAACAGCGAACCGACCACTTTCGAATTGCTGGCGAATCGAAATCCACCGATCACGCAATCTGCCGAGCGGATCCGCTTAACTTTCTGCATCGACCGCTCGCCTGAGCGGTATGGCTCGTTAATGGCCTTCGCCATCACGCCATCGCAACCGGATTCGGTCAGTTCGGCCAGCCAGCGACGAGCTTTTGCAATTTTCGACGTTGCGGCTGAAAGCCTGACCAGCGGGGAGTTTCCCATTTGCGTATAGAAACTTTCCAACCGGACACGTCGTTCGCGCAATGGCCTGTCGGTCAGCAACTTGCCATCCGCGTCCACCAGAAGGTCAAAGATCAGCAACGTGCAGGGGGTCTGTTGCGAAAGTTTGTTGATTCGGCTCTGGGCGGGATGAATGCGCAACAACAGATCATCAAACGAAAGCTGACCATCGCGTATGATCACGATCTCGCCATCAAGGACGAAACGATTCGACCTAAGCTGAAGCAATGCCGATTGAAGCTCAGGAAAATATCGTGTCAAGGGCTGTCCGGCCTTCGATTGCAGTACGAGCTGATTGGCGTCACGAAAAGCCAGACAGCGGAATCCATCCCACTTGGGTTCGTATTGCCACCCACTGCCGGAAGGCAAGCCTGCGACGGTCTTCGCCTCCATCGGGGCAAACGGCAACGCCAGAGGAAGATCAAGCCGTGGAAAAGCGCCGTCCAAAGCGCGAGGAGAAATCCCACCTTCAACAACGGCGTCGACTGCCGAGTGTCGTTGGTTCATGGATTCCTCCAAGCTGAAGCGCGAGTGGCCCGCTGTGTCCCTCAGGCCGCGAAAGCTCTTCAGGGCAGCACTGCCAACCGTGAGCGAGTTCAAGGCCGATCTGGTTGGATGCAGGCAGCGAGGGTTGCTAACCTGAATTTCGTGCTCAGCAACTCCAGAGAATGGAAGCTACTTGCGTCCAGAGTTTGGCGCGCTTTCCAACTCTGGGCCGTCCTTTCTCATTTTTTATTTGGTTAGCTCGTTTGATAGCAGGTTGGCTTTAACGGCCAGATTGTAGGCGCGCTCGATATCCCCGCCATGCAATGCCTGCGTGGACTGCGTTATATAGTTTCGCGCCTGGCGCAGCATCTCCTGTTCGCTCTGGCTTAACCAGCGATTGATGTGAGCGAGATTGCTTTCGGAGTTTCGGAGCAACTGTTCCGTGGTCTGCTTGCGCGACAGCACGGCAGCGCGAGGAACATCGGCGGTGATTTGTACCGACCGATCCGGCGCATTGGGTTTAGAGGGAGCCGGTTTCACGACTTCGGGAGGCACTGGCTTGCGCGGAACTGGTTTGCGAGGTTTGGGTTTCGATTTTGGCCCGTTATGCACAGGCGTGCTGGGTGGAATTGCCGGAATTTGTTGCGTCGGAATCGGCGTCGTCTGCGGGCTCTGAGGAACTGGCTGCGGCTCGGTTTCGATGGTGGGAACAAGTACAACGGGCACGGCTCGCGAGGGTTGCTTGTGACACCCGGAGGCTAGCAGCGCAAGAGACAAAGCCGCTCCGGTTACGGTGCGAGTTGAGACGAAGCGAGCGTTAAAACGAAAAAACAGCATATTTCTTTCTATGAGCCTTTAGTGCGGCGGAGGGATCATGGTTTCATCCATCGCGTCCGAACCTCTCTGTGCAGGAGTTTCTGATACCGCCAGCGGAAGCATGAAGCGGAAGGTGGTGCCCTGCCCGGGGGATGATTCAAAGTCAAGCGCGCCATTGTGCAACTGCATGGCACGGTAGGTCAGCGCGAGTCCAATGCCACTGCCAGCCTGCTTGGTTGTAAAGTACAGATCAAAAATTTTATCGCGAATCTCGGGGGAAATCCCAGCCCCGGTGTCATGAACCTCGACGACTGCGGCTTGCAAGGAAGCGAAAGCACGGATCACCAGCGTGCCGCCGCCTGGCATGGCCTGTGCTCCGTTCACTACTACGTTGAGTATGGCCTGCTTGATTAGATCGGCATCCACCAGCACGGGGAGAGGGTGCTGTCCCAGTTCTTTGATCACTTCTATATTGTGGGACTCGATTTCCGGAGCAGCAAGCGAGACGACCTCGGACACCAGAGAGCGCAGGTCGAGTTCGCACAATTTGAGCTCGACGGGACGGGAAAAGTTCACCAGAGTTTGCACGACACGATCAAGGCGGTGTATTTCCGTATTGATAATATCCATGTGGCGGCGGGTCTCAGGGTCAAGTTTCAAGAGTCGCTCGCGTAGAATCTCCAGGTGAATAACTATAGCGTTGATAGGATTTTTAACTTCGTGCGCCACGCCTGAGGTCAGGCGCCCAATGGCGGCAAGACGGCGCGAGAGCTCGATCTCGTTTTCGATGCGGTGAACCGACTCGGCATCACGCATGGTGAGAAGCGCACCAATGGGAGCGCCACGTTCGGAAATGAAATCCAGCGACAACTGTACCCGGCGGCCGTACTCGACCTCGATCTCTCGCGAAGGCACTTCCTGGCGAAGAGCAAAAGCGTCGAGCACGATGTGTCCGAGCCGGCTGGAGTCGTTGAAGACATTTTCAACCATTTGCCCCAGTATCTCTCCCCGAGGCCTGCCGAGGAAGCGCTCGACCGACGCGCTGACCAGCACGATACGTCCGTCGCGGGTGAAGAGTATGAGCCCATCCTGAAGGGTGGACATGAGTTGATCGAGGTTTTCCTTCAGAGCAGAGAAGACCTCGCGAACATCGTGCATCTGGCGGCCAAGGCGGTCGATGCGATTGCTGACCGCGCCGAATTCATCGGTGCGGTCGACCTCAGGCTCGAGCTTTCCAGCCTCGGCAGTCATGGCGTCCAGACGGCGGGCAATGACTCCTAATGGGCGCAGCGCAATGTTAGAGAGGAAAGCGGCGAGGACGAAGGAAACCAGCATGGCGATGCCGGAGAGCAGGAGTGCGCGATTGAGTTGCGGAATCAGTTCCTGCTTAAGAAACAGGGTGGAGAGCCCGACGCGAATCTCGCCAAACGGCGCTCCCTGGCGCTGCACAGGCAATGTGACTTCATAAACGCGCGCTGGACCGTAAACAGCCCAGACCTGATCGAGGAATCCGCCGTCGCGCAGCCGCGACAGCGCGGGGCGGCGAGGCACGGGCTTGTTAATTGCGGCGGAATCCGTGTCCAGCAAAGTTACTCCGTTGCGGTCTACAAGGGCTGTGTCATAGACCTCGGCGCTGTAGCCGACAATGGATTCCAACAGCCCCTCCACGGCGCTGTCTTTTTGAAGAGTTTCGGCAATCAAGTCGCGAGCCTGCGTGGAACTTTGCGGCTTGACGTAACTGCCGGGCAGGTCTGTTTCGAGCGCCTGACGTGCGGCGTGCAGCACCTGGTGAGCGATGAAGTCGGCGCTATCGTAACTTTCGTTGATACGCTGGCGCAGAATCTGTGAGATATAGAGACAGGAGAGGGCTGCAACCAGGGCGAAGACCATTCCGCTGATTGCGAGCACCAACTTAGTCTTGAGCCTGAGTCGCAGCATTACGTTATAGCGGCCGAGTTAATTCGCTCCTGCATCAGCTCCCGATTGCGTCGGAAGTGACCTGCGTTCCCTGCGTCCCATACTCCTTTAGCTTGTTGTGCAACGTCTTGAGACTGATGCCCAGAATCTCGGCTGCACGAGTTTTATTGTTGCGCGTTGATTCGAGAGTTTTCATGATCAACTGCCGCTCCGCTTCCCCGACGGTTGTGCCCACCCCGAGGTGAATGGCATTGGCATCGCTGACCGGAATTTGGGCAGGCTTGCTTCCAAAGGAAGGCGGCAGATGACGCGGCTCGATCACGCTTGAATCACAGACGATTACCGCACGCTCCACGGTGTTGCGCAACTCACGCACGTTTCCCGGCCAAAGAAAGGATTCAAACATCTGCATGACTGAATCGCTGGCTGTTCGAATATTGCGCTGATGCTTCGTGTTCATCTCCTTGATCAGGTTCTGGGTGAGACTCCGTATATCTTCCTTGTGATCGCGCAACGGAGGCATGTGGATGTTAAAAACGTTCAGCCGATAATAGAGGTCGTTGCGTAAGCGGCCTCGGGCTACGGCTTCTTCCGGGACTATGTTGGTGGCCGCGAGCACGCGCACGTCTATGGCGGTTTCTGACTTGCTCCCAAGACGGCGCAGCTTGCGATCCTCCAGCACGCGGAGCAGCTTGGCTTGCGTGCCCACGGGCATTTCACCGATTTCATCGAGGAGGAGAGTGCCGCTCTCTGCAAGCTCGAAGCATCCCGTGCGGCGCTCCAGAGCTCCAGTAAAGGCACCCTTCTCATGACCGAAAATCTCGCTTTCGATCAGAGTTTCGGGAATCGCGGCGCAATTAATTGCCACGAAAGGTTTGTTCTTGCGTGGTGAAAGCTCATGAATAGTGCGCGCAACCAGCTCCTTGCCCGTGCCACTCTCCCCTGTGATGAGGACAGAAGCTGTGCTGGGAGCCACCAACTCGATGAGGTGAAAAATCTCATGCATCTTGCGTGAGGGGCCGACAAGCGATCCAAGTTTGCCGCTATCACGCAAGAGTCGGCGGGTGGCCTCGAGCTCGCGATCTGTGCCTCGCTGGCGTGCAGCATTCTGCAGGATATTGCGCAAGCGTGTGGGATTCACAGGCTTTTCAATGAAATCGTAAGCCCCAAGTTTCATAGCTGCGACGGCTGCATCAACGGAACCCTGCGCAGTGAGCAGAATAAACGCCAATTCACGAGGTAATTGAGAGACTCGCTCCAGCAACTCCATTCCGTCCATGTGGGGCATTTTGAGATCGGCGACGACAATGCCCGGCTCCAACGAAGTTATTTTCTCCAGCCCTTCAACGCCATCTCGTGCGGTATCCGTGCGGTATCCCCATGCGGAAACCAGCTCGGCTAGTCCGGAACGCTCGTTCTCTTCGTCTTCAACGATCAGTACTCTCTCCCACCCCATTTCGCATAAATCCCTTCGCAATTTTTCAGGACGCACAAAATCGATTGGCGTCCAACAACCGGGTGAACAAACTTGGTTAGATGCAGAAACTCCGCTGCCGTGTAACTTTTGCCCACAGGTCCCCTATGAATAGTGTATCGAGATTACGGCGCGAGCTCTTGCTTACTTCTCAGGTCGTCCCATAAATTGTCCGCTCAGATACTTCCAAGGCAAAAAATCGAAAGTAGTTCCAAAGTTGCGCTAGAATGTACGGCGCAGCACGGGTAAGGCATTTACCTTGCCCCTAGGTGAGTGGCAACGGAATCCAGGTGCGGTTTGATTTGGGCTCTAAGGTCGTTGCCCTCTGTTGTATCTGTTCTCGAATTGTTTAGGAGGATCACATGTCTTTGCGCCGTTTGTTGACGATAGTCATGTTCGTCGCTCTTTGCGTGCCATCGCTAGTATTTGCGCAGACGTATGCACCCAAGTACGAGGTGTTTGGTGGGTATTCGTATTACAACCCACAAGGCGACAGCCGGCAAAATTTACCGGAGTTCGATAAAGGCTGGGCTGCGCAGTTTGCCTACAACTTCAACCACTGGTTTGGCATTGCTTTCGACGCAGCCGGTCACTATAAATCAGACTACGATGGTAATGCCCATTCATTTGCCGTGGGCCCGCAGTTCAAACTTCGTCGCCACCATTTTGTTCCATTCGGCGAGGCGCTTTTCGGAGCGCAGATGATCGGTCCGAGCAATGCTCCTACGGGAACCGATTTCGTGATAATCGCTGGTGGCGGACTTGATATTCCGATTACGCGTCATTTCGGTATTCGCGCTGGCCAGGTTGATTATGTGTATTCGAGATATAACGAGCTCCAACCTGCTGGTAACTGGACCACATTGAATGGCTTCCGTGCACAGGGAGGTGTGACATTCAGTTTCGGCGGTGCCACGCCGCAAAAGCCAGTTTCGGCTGCCTGCACAGCAGACCCGCAGGCAGTTGACGCCGGAGTTCCGGTTCAGATTGGCGTGACTCCGGCGGGCTTCCTTCCGAAGCGCGTGTTGACTTACAGCTATGCGAGCACCGGTGGCAAGATTACCGGAACCGACAACATGGCAACGGTAGATACCACTGGCCTGGCAGCAGGCAGCTATACCGTAACCGGAAAGGTTATGGACAACGGCAAGGGCAAACACCAGCAGATTGCGAACTGCACGGTCGGGTTCAGTGTCAACGAACCAAAGCATCCGCCAGTGCTGTCGCTATCGGCTAATCCGGATTCGCTTAAGTGTGGCGAACCCTCCACGATTAGTGCAAGTGGGAGCAGCGCGGACAACCGCCCGTTGACCTACAACTGCAATTCGAGCGCTGGCCGGCTGAGCGGCAATGGTCCGACCTACACGCTTGACACCACAGGTGTCCCCTCGGGCACGACAATTACCGTCAACTGCACCGTAAGCGACGATCGCCAGCTGACTGCATCCGCCAGCACGCGAGTAAGCTGCGTTGCTCCACCGCCTCCGCCTCCTGCGCCGACTGCTTCCAAATTCGGCGCCATCGAATTCAAACATGACGTGAAGCGGCCGACCCGCGTGGATAACGAAGCTAAGGGTGAACTCGACCGCTACGCCGATGCTCTGGCCGCTGCGCCGGATGCAAAAGGCGTGGTTGTAGGACAAGCAACGGCTGCCGAAAAAACTCCGAAGAAGGGAAGCAAGAGAACTCCTGATTTTCCAGCCGAGCGTGCTGTTAACACCAAGGATTACCTGACCAAGGAAAAGGGCGTCGATGCTTCACGCGTCGAGCCGCGGACCGGCACGGACGACGACCAGAGAACCGATCTCTGGGTTGTTCCGGCAGGTGCGAACTTCCCGGCTGAAGGTACCCAAGCTGTGAATGAAGCCAAGGTGAAGGCAGTTCCGCGTGTTGCAGCACCTGTAAAGAAAACTACCAAAAAGTAGACAACTCGATCTAAGTCATCGGGCGCGCAACTAAGTGTTTCGCCCGATGTTTCTCTCCCGACCAGATGCGTCAAAATGCTCGCATCTGGCCGGGATTTTTGTTTTACGTCATCCTGTCGGCTCGTGCTTTTGCTCTTTTGAAATTTGACGGCGCGCATGAACCTCAAGAGTTCCGGCAGATCGCTTCCGCCGCATGGCGATGTGCGAGGAGTCCGATGGTGAAACGTTGTCGGTGCTGTTTCTTGTCCCGACGCTTACGATCTCAATTCAGGCTAGGCAGATCTTGCCCCAAAAACCATTCACAGTAATTTCCAAAGTTGCGCTAAAATGCTCGGCAAAGGACAGAGTTATTGAGTGAGCGGTTGCGGGATGCCAGTTCGTTCTGGCTCCAGGCTCTCTGCCCCTGCTGTGTTTGTTCAGTTGTTCCCGAAGAGATTTGGAGGATCACATGTTAAAGCGCCATATTTTTGTTCCCGTAGTTCTGTGCGTTGCTCTTTGCGTGCCATCGCTGACATCCGCGCAGGTGAATACGCCCAAGGCCGAGGTGGGGCAACCGGCTCAAATCCCGTACCGCAATCCGTTCGCAGATGGCAAGAGTGGGGAGAGACCCAAGACGGCTGGACAGACCCAAGTCCCGTACGCTAATCCGTTCGGAGATGGCAAGAGCGGGGAGAGACCCAAGACGGCTGGACAGACTCAAGTCCCGTACGTTAATCCGTTCGGAGATGGCAAGAGTGGGGAGAGACCCAAGACGGCTGGACAGACCCAAGTCCCGTACGCTAATCCATTCGGAGATAGCAAGAGTGGGGAGAGACCCAAAGCGGCTGGAGTGCATCAAGTCCCATACCCCGATCCGTTCGTAAATAGCCAGGGTGGGGAGAGACCCAAGTCGGGTGGACAGATTAAGGTCCCGTACTCTGATCCGTTCGGAAAGACCCAAGTTAAGAAGTAAGTTATCGGGCGTGTAATCTAAGAGTTTTAATCGAGGTCTCTTTTCCCCGGCCAGGTGCGTCAAACAGTCAGCACGTGGCCGGGGCTTTTTTGTACTTACGTCACGTCGCCGGCTGATGCTTTTGTGCAACAATCTTTGGAAATTGACGGCGCGCGGCGAGCCTGAAAACGTTTTGCAGACTGCTTCGCTGCCTGGCGGTGCGACGAGGAGTCCGATGTTGAAACGTTTGTCCTTGCTGTTTTTTGCCCTGACACTTGCGATCTCAATTCCCGCTTCAGCCCAGTGGCGTTCTCTGGGGCCATATGGCGGGAATGCCCGTGCTTTAGCCTACGATCCATCCAATCCTGACCACATCATTTTGGGTTCCGGTGCGGGAGCACTGTTCGAGTCGATTGATGGTGGTCGCCACTGGAGGCACTTCGCGCATCTTGGCGCAGGTCAGGATCTGATGCTCGAAGATGTTGTTTTCGATCCCTCGCATCCTGCAACCATGTACGTTGCGGCCTGGAGTGTGATGGGGTCGGGAGGCGGTTTCTTTATAACCCGCGATGGCGGACGCAACTGGAGCGAGCCCGCCGATCTGCGAGGCAAGAGCGTCCAGGCTCTGGCAATGGCCGCTTCTGATCCGCGCATTCTGGTCGCTGGCTCTCTCGACGGACTTTATCGCAGTACCGACAAGGGCGAAACATGGACACGTATCAGTCCGGTTGGCCATCCCGATCTTAAAAACTTTGAATCGGTGGCCATCGATCCTCGCAATCCGCAGATCATCTACGCTGGCACTTGGCATCTCCCGTGGAAGACGACCGATGGCGGTGTGACCTGGAAAAACATTAAGCAGGGTATGATCGATGACTCCGATGTGTTCTCCATAATCATCGATCACACTAATCCGCAGATCGTCTTTGCCAGCGCTTGCTCGGGAATTTACAAGAGCGAAAATGGCGGGGAACTCTTCCACAAAATTCAGGGAATTCCAAGCACCGCACGTCGCACTCGTGTTCTGCAACAGGATCCTGTGGACGCCAGAGTGGTGTATGCCGGAACAACCGAGGGGCTCTGGAAAACCGTGGACGGCGGCAAAGTGTTCAAATTAACTTCGCCACCGAACTTCATACTTAACGACGTGATGGTCGATCCTCGAAATTCAAAACGAGTTTTGATCGCCACCGATCGTGCCGGAATCTTCGCTTCTGATGACGCGGGCCTGACGTTTCATGCCTCGAACGATGGCTTTTCCCAACGGCAGATCACCTCGCTTGTAGTTGGCACGCAAAATCCCTCTGACATTTATGCCGGAATCGTGAACGACAAGGAGTTCGGGGGAGTTTTTCGAATCCGCAACGGCGCCTGGCACCAGCTGAGCGATGGCCTGGGCGGTTCGGATGTGTTCGATCTCCGCGAGTCTTCAAAAGGGCAGCTGGTTGCCGGGACAAATCGTGGTATTTACCTGCTTGAGCCGAAAACTCAGCGTTGGGTACCCAGTAAGGACGTTGTGAGTCAAAGACCAGCTCCGTCACGAAGGACCGTGCGCGGCAAGAACGGAAAAGTAATAACCGCAAAAACTCTGCCCGCAACCTTGAGCCGTTCCGTTTTTCAGGGTCGTGTCACAGCCGTTGCCTTGAACCCCCGCCGTTGGTATGCGGCGACGGATGCCGGGGTACTGACGAGCGCGAATGAAGGGAAGAGCTGGAGCGGCGGTCCGGTCGAAGGCGAAAAGGCGTTCCTGTCCGTCTCGGCAAACGACAAGATAGCAGTGGCTACGACCTTGCGCAAAGTGTGGTTCACAAGCGATGAGGGAGAGCACTGGTCCCGCGCGGCCGTCCCCGAATGGGTGAGCCGAATCTATTCGGCTACGGTTGCCAGCGATGGCGTGGTGTGGCTTGCTACCCGCGAAGGGGCGCTGCGCTGGAAGCCGGAGTCACAGGTTTGGGAGCACGTGCTGAATGGGCTTCCCACCCACTTCGTTCGCTCCATCCGCGATGAGGGCGGGCTGCTGCTGGCGACCGCCGAAGGCTCGAGCACGGTATACCTGAGTCGCGATCACGGACAGAGTTGGCAGACAGGCCCCGGGGCGTCGTTTGAAATCACCGGAGCCGCAGTGCAGGGGGATCGGCTTTTCGTCACTACCTGGCACAATGGCTTGCTGATGCAGGAGCCTCAGGTTGTAGCAGCGGCTGGACAACAATAAAAAGCAGAAATGTTTTAGACGAAATGCCCGGCTGTTACAGTCGGGCATTTCACTTTTTCCCGGCTTTCGTCCAGAAACTTTGCTCAATAGAGTGTCAAATCTACTCGCCCTGCTTTAGCGAATCGCGGCGGATCTGATTGCAGGTAATGAACATACGAGCTGGCAGTCGATTTGCAAGATGCTGTTCGTATTCTCCTGGAAGGAGCTCCATGAATAGATCGATCCCTGCACTATTGCTCGTAACTGTTCTTGCCCTGACTGTTTCCTGCAAAAAAGTTTCGCAAGACGCGCAAGCGTCTGTGGCCTTGCCCGGGACCGGCACGCCGCCCCCAACCTCTTCCACCCGCACGGCTGCAGATGCGCCGGCGCCAACGTTCGCCACCTCCTCGGCCGCTGGCGATGCTGTTGCCAGCAATCCGAGTTCAATTCCTCAATCGCCCATCTCGGAACCCGCACCGGCAGCCGATGACGCTGCCGGCAGTGATTATGCCCGCACAAGCTACCGCCCTCTGGAAATCCCCGCGGGCACTCCCGTCAGCATTCGGCTTCAATCTTCGATCTCAAGCGCCAGCGCGAGCCGGGGAGACCGTTTCCATGCCGTGCTCGATTCTCCGCTTCTGGTGGACGGGCACACTGTGGCGCCCAGCGGAGCCAAAGTTACAGGGAAGGTGGTAGCGGCCGAGCACTCTGGACGGCTGCGACATCCTGGAATGCTCCAGCTCGAACTTAGCTCGATGCGGGTTGCAGGAAAAGAAGTGGCGATCACCACCTCGAAAGTTACAGCTCGCGGTGCCTCGCACAAGAAGCGAAACTTGGCTTGGATTGGCGGAGGGGCTGGAGGCGGAGCTCTGCTTGGCGGACTGATGGGAGGAGGAAAAGGAGCCTTGATCGGGTCAGCGGTCGGCGCGGGCGCGGGAACCGCAACGGCGGCGGCAACAGGTAAGCACGACGTGGCTTTCAACGCCGAGCGTCAACTTACCTTCCGGCTGCGCCAGCCGGTGGAAGTCCGGTAGCCGAGTCCGGCAACCAGGCAGGAAATGGGGATTCCGGTTGTGGAATCCCCATTGTTTTGCACAGGCTTGCTAGCTTGCGCTTTTTGTTCTCCCCTTCCGGGAATGACTTCCATTTTGGCAACGCAAAGAAAACAAAATACTTGATTCGTAGTTGAGGATGATTCGTCCCATTTCGGGAATTACGTCTGAAGCTGGGAGGATCATCGTTGCGACCGTAAGTCATCCCAGAAGTCCTTGCACTGCTATTATTTGCGGTTTTTAACCCAATTTGGCACGTGTATTGCATTTAGGAATTGCGTGAAACCCGAAATGAACACGACCGAAGCGGCTGGCTCTCCCGTGATGGTGAGCCTTGGCAGCATCACGATGGACGCACCCCGCGTACTGGCAATCCGTCAGAGTCTCCATGAACTGGCGAATATTCTTACCGGAGTCCTGATTGCAGGTGGGTTACTCGCGCAGTTTTTGGAGTCGGGATCGCTTCAGCAATATGCCTCGAATGTGTGCGAAAGCGGCGAGCGAGGCTCTGCTCTGGTGCGCGAGATTCGCAGTCAGTTGCTGGCCTCCTGTGGCGAACGGGAAGTCGGCGTTAAGGGCAATTCGGCGGGCGGGGTTCAGGAGCAGTAAGGATTCAGCAGAGCAGATGATGGTGGGAGGGGCAATGGGAATAATAGATTCAACAAGGGGAACCGCATCGCGGATTCCCAATCACATCTCGAGTGTGTCGTTCAGCACACCAATGCGTGATACAGGCACTTCGGTCCAGGATGTGCCGATCAGTATAATTCGCGGCGCGATAGCCATGGACCAAAACTGCGACAAAGCGGAAGCGAATCTCTTGAACCTGCTTATTGTGGACGATGAACGGACAATTCGCGAGGGTTGTCGAGATGTCGCTCAGGGTATTGGATATTCAACTTACATCGCCGATAACGCGGAGCACGCATTTCGCGTGCTGGATACGACCAGCATTGACGTGTTGCTGCTGGATCTGCGTTTGCCCGGTGTCGGCGGGCTGGAAGTTCTGAAAGAGGTCAAGCGCCGGCGTCCTGAAACGGTTGTGGTGGTCATGACCGGCTATGCCAGCGTGCAATCGGCGGTTCAGGCGATGAAGCAGGGCGCATACGATTATGTGACCAAGCCCTTTAACCTGGAAGAGCTGCGGCTGATTTTGGATCGCGTGCTGGGTCATCTCCAGCTCTCGACCGAGAATCGTATTTTGCGCCAGCAGGTAAAGAGCAAAGAGGGATTTGGGGCAATCGTCGGCCGCTCGCCGGAGATGGAGAAGCTCTATCGCATCATTTCCAAGGCCGCGCACAGCTCGCATCCGGTTCTGATCCTTGGCGAGAGCGGCACAGGGAAGGAACTGGTTGCTCGTTCGATCCACTATTCGGGCGGCTCTCGCGAAAAGCCCTTTGTGGCCATCGACTGTGGGTCGCTGGTTCCGACATTGATCGAGAGCGAGCTTTTTGGTTATGTGAAAGGCGCCTTTACGGGCGCCAACAAAAACAAAGACGGCCTCCTGCAGGCGGCTGACGGCGGAACGATTTTCCTCGACGAAATTGGCGAGCTGCCCATTGATCTGCAAGCCAAGCTGTTGCGCGCATTGCAGGAAAAGGAAATTCGTCCGGTCGGCGGCACCAAGGCTGTACCCATTGACGTCCGCGTGCTGGCAGCCACCAATCGCGATCTGGAGCAGGCAGTCGCTCAGGGCTCATTCCGGCGCGACCTTTTCTTCCGGCTCAACGTACTGAGCCTTCGCATTCCTCCACTGCGCCAGCGTAAACAGGACATTCCGTTGCTTGCCGGGCATTTTCTGGAACGGCTCACCCGTTCGACGGGAGTGCGGCGCAACATCAGTGACGACGCACTGAAACTGATGCTTGGTTACGACTGGCCCGGCAATATTCGCGAACTGGAGAACTGCATTGAGCGATCCTGTGCATTCACCAGCGGTCCCACCATTCATGTCAGTGATCTTCCCACCACTATTCAGAACTGGCGGGACCAGGTCGAGCCGGTAGCCGAAAAAGCAGTTCCGCGGCGAGGCATTATGCCGATCGCCGAGATGGAAAAGCAGGCTATTTTGGGTGCCATCGATCTGCTTCACGGAGACAAGCTAGAGGCTGCGCGCCTGCTTGGAATCGGCAAGACCACCCTGTATCGCAAGCTTAAAGAATACGGCGCACTCCAGTAGGAAGAGCGGCCACCCAACTGATACGCGACAAGTGTTTCGCGTCATCCCATGCGCGTGCATGGAAGAGTGAGGAGATTATGATTTTATTAGTGACATCGAACGATCGCCGTGTTGAGTGCGGAGTTGTCCTGGAACGAGCTGTCGGGGAGTCGGTTGAAGTCTGCGAGTCGGTTCGCAAAGCGGCTTCCAGACTGCGTAACAATGAGTATTCCGCGGTTATCATGGACGACCCGATGGTGGAAGCCGATGGCGAAGCCCTGGAATCTTTGCTAAATAACCTCGGACTTGCCATTCCCGTATATGTGAACCTGGCCGTAAGCAATGCGGACCGAATCGCGCGCGAGCTTCGGGTAGCGCAGCGACGTAATCGCGAATCGCGCATGATTGCGGTTCGCGCCGCCGAATCCCAGTTGCGCAGCGAAATACGCGATGCGGTCACCGGGATTTTGCTCTCAACAGAGTTGGCGATGACCACGCCGGATATGCCGATGGATGCTCTCGAAAAACTAACTTCGGTCTGTCAGCTTGCCAGCAATATTCGTTCCCGTCTGGAAGTCGTGAACTAGGGCCATAGGCGCATTCGTCCAAGATCGTTTTCCTGGTTTTTCTTCTGTTGTTCTGCTCCATTCGCCCCGGTGCGCGCTGCGCAGGTAGCGCGCACTATTTTTGTTCTGCCCGGCCAACTTCGCCTGTGTTGCTTCATTCTCAATTGAAACGCTGGCGCGGTTCTCCAAAAGCTATATTGCACCTCTAGCCGCAAAGAACCGGCGCAGCTGACCATGTGCCCGAAGTTTCTGTTTGGGTCTGGCCTCGGGCGAGGGGGATCACATGCTCTGGACAATTTTTGCGATTCTACTTGTGCTTTGGCTTTTGGGATGGAGCCTGCATATTGCGGGGTCTCTGATTCACCTGCTGCTGGTAATCGCACTGGTGATTGCTTTAGTGAACCTGATGAGGGGGCGAAGTGTTGTGTAGCGGATGCCAGCGGCTCTACCAACGAGATAGCGGCCGGATCAATGTGTTCGAAACATGGTCTGCCACCAGCTGGCGAGCGGAGCATCCCGAGTAGATCATTGCGCGTCTAACTTTTGAGAGGCAAGACTAATTCGATTTCGCTGCCCAACAGGTCCGATGCCACCACAGGGTCTTCCAATCACTTCCGCGGCTACTTCCGAAGCTCTGGCGCGCCGGATATCAGAGCTCGGAGACTGGTTTCACAACATTGATCTGCACGGTATAAAAACCGCGCCGAATCACTTCCTTGGCGATTTCCCAAACGTAAAATGGCGGCACATTTCCTCCTCAATTCCGGCGGACCTTACCGGAGCAACGGTTCTGGATATTGGCTGCAACGGCGGTTTCTATTCGCTGCAAATGAAGCAGCGCGGAGCCAAGCGGGTGCTCGGCATCGATATCTGCGATCGTTATCTCGAACAAGCTCGGCTTGCATCCCATACTCTCGGATTGGAAATCGAACTGGAAAAACGCAGTGTCTACGATCTGGAGCAGATTGCGGGACAGTTTGATTTCGTCCTCTTCATGGGCGTGCTCTATCACCTTCGTTATCCGCTTTATGCGCTCGACAAGGTAGTGACGAAAGTGCGTGGCAAATTGATCTTCCAAACCATGATTCGCGGTTCGGAAGAAATCAAGCACTGGGAGAGCGACTACGATTTTTGGCGCAAGGATATCTTTTCAGATCCATGCTGGCCACAGATGTATTTTGTCGAGCAAAGTTATTCCAATGATCAGACGAACTGGTGGATACCGAACCGGGCCGCTGCCGAGGCCATGTTGCGCTCCGCTGGTCTCGACATTGAATCGCGTCCGGAGTGTGAAACCTGGATCTGTACGCCGAATGCCCGGTCACGCGAGGGCTGTTTTGTACATCACATGGAGTTGAACGGAACGCTGTAGGCATTAAATAGTGCGGTGAAAACGCGATGCGCTGCGAGGTGTGAGGCCCGATGGTGGAAGCCATAATGTTATGGAACGAGCCGAACAATCTTTCACACTGGGATTTCAAACTCGATCCAGAATGGAAGCAGTTTGCGGCCCTCGTTCATGCCGGATCCAAGGCGATTCGGGAGGCGAACCCGGATATCAAAATTGTTCTTGGGGGCATCTCGCCAATTGATCCGCGTTTTATCGAGCTTCTCGCCAGTTACGGAGTGCTGGATTCGGTAGACATCGTCGCAGTGCATGGGTTCCCACTCGACTGGAATCACTGGAACATATCCGAGTGGCCGAAGAAGCTGGATGAGATTCGCGCTGTTGTGGGTCGCAAAGCGATTTGGGTCAGCGAAGCGGGAGCATCCTCATTCGGTGCCGAAGAGATACAGCTCTTTGGCCTGCAGAAGACGGCCGAGCTACTGCTTCCCCGGGTGGAGCGGGTGCACTGGTACAGCCTTTTCGATCTGCCCGCTACATGGACTGCCACGACCCGCCACCGCGAAGCGGAGGGCAGCGCCTATTATCGCCACTACTATATGGGGCTGTTTCGCGAAGATGGGTCGCCGAAACTTGCAGCGGCAAAGTTTCCATCGGGCTTGGGCGTTTGCCAGTGGTTTCACTTCGAGGATCACCGTATTGAACTCGGCGTAGAGCGTTTGCGCGAGCTGGGCGTGCGTGCCGTGCGAACCGGCATCAGCTGGGCGGACTGGTTTCGGCCCCACGCGGAAGCATGGTTCGATCGGCAGATGTCGGCGCTGGATGAATTCGATACCACGGTTACTTTGTGCTTTACGCCGGAGCATCTGGGCGTTGCTCCTCACTACACCAGTCCCGCCAGGGATCCTGCCGATTTCGCGGAGTTTGCGCGCTGGGCTGTGCTACGCTATTCGCCCCGTGGACGCACGTCCGGCGTGAGCGCACCCAGGGAGCGGGCAATCGTCGGGGGAGCGGAGGAAGCATGAGACGGAAGATTCTGGTGACGGGTGGCGCTGGATTCGTAGGCTCGCACACGGCGGACGCGCTTTTGCGCGAAGGCCACGAGATCCGGATATTCGACAGCCTGGATGATCAAGTTCATCGCGGCGCTGTCCCTTCCTATCTTTCCAAAGACGCCGAGTTTGTGCGCGGCGATATGCGAGACTTGGAAGCGCTTCGCAAGGTCAGCTCCGATGTTGACGTGGTGTATCACTTCGCCGCAGCCGTCGGGGTCGGACAGTCCATGTATGAAATTGCTCGTTACATGGAGACCAACACCCAGGGGACGGCAAACCTTTTGCAGGCCCTGCTCGACCGGAAGAAAACGCTCGAAAAACTGATCATTGCTTCGTCGATGTCCATTTACGGAGAAGGACAGTACTGGTGCGAGCAGCACGGCATGGTTGCGCCTCCGCCGCGCACCACGGCGCAACTGAGGGCGAAGCGATGGGAAGTCGCGTGCCCGAATTGCGGGCAAGCCCTGGCGCCCGCGGCCACTGCTGAGAACAAGCTGCTGCAGTGCAGTTCGGTCTATGCGCTGAGCAAGAAAGTTCAGGAAGAAATCGGGCTGCTGTTTGGTCGGACGTACGATGTTCCGGTTGTGGCGCTGCGCTATTTCAATATCTATGGCACGCGTCAGGCGCTTTCCAACCCTTACACGGGAGTTGCCGCTATTTTTGCTTCGCGGATACTGAATCACCGCGCTCCGTTGATTTTTGAAGACGGAGAACAGATGCGTGATTTCGTGAGCGTCCATGACGTAGTTCAGGCCAATCTGCTGGCCATGTACCGAAGCGAGGCGGACGGGTTAGCAATCAATATTGGCTCCGGCCAGCCTGTTTCGATTCGGCAGGTCGCCGACACACTCGCGACAGCGGTTGGGGTGCATACGGGCGTCGAGATAACCGGGAAGTATCGTCTTGGGGACGTCCGCAACTGTTTTGCAGACATCTCGCTTGCGCGTCGTGTGTTGGGCTATTGCCCGCGCGAAAAGTTCCAAGAAGGTGTGGGTGCATTTGCAGAGTGGTTGCGGTCGCAGAGTGCGGTGGATTTGGCGGAGGAAGCTTCGAAGCGTCTAACAGCTTTTGGTTTGACGGCTTAAACAAGGTCGCCGTTCTTCATTGGAGTACCTGCCATGAGGAACGGAGGCGCGAGGCAGGGTAGCAGATATTTTGCGCCCTGCTCGCGCTTAGTTTGAGCATGCCGTGATGGCGCTCGCGGCACAGGAGCAGGATGCACGTTCTCGTAACAGCGGATGTTCTTGGTGGCGTGTGGACTTACACGCGGGAGCTGGTCACAGAATTAGCTCTGCGCCACATCCGTGTCACGCTTGTCAGCTTCGGTGAGATTCCCCAGCCGTCGCAGACCAGCTGGTTAGAGAAACTTTCCAACGTGAGTTATTATCCAACCCCTTTCCGCTTGGAGTGGATGCAGGACGCCGCCGAGGACATTTACGAATCGAGCCGCTATCTGCTGAGCATCATTCACGAGCACCGCCCCGATCTGCTCCACTTGAGTCAGTACTGCTATGGTGCTCTCGATGTCGCGCTTCCCAAGGTTGTTGTGGCGCACAGCGATGTGATGAGCTGGAACGAGAGCGTTTACGGCATGCAGCCAGAGGACACCTGGGCGCAGTGGTATCGCGCAATTGTTGAGCAGGGATTGGCCGGCGCAAATATGGTGGTTGCCCCGTCGCGTTGGATGCTCGGTTGCATCGACAAATGCTACGGTCCGCAACCGCGCTCACGGGTTATTTACAACGGAAGGACACCCGCTCTCTTTAATCCGTTTGTAAGCAAAGACAATTACGCGGCCAGCGTTGGACGCCTTTGGGATGAGGGTAAACAGTCGCGCTTGCTGATGCAGCTGGATTCGAGTATACCCATTTTTCTGGCTGGCGCTACTTCGGTCGATGATGGATCAGGGAACCGATATCCTGAAGGACGAGCGAAGGAAGGTTCTAGCATTTGGTCAAAGGGGCAGCTTTCCGAAGGTGAAATGAGAGAACTTTTGAGCCGCGCTGCTGTTTACATCGCCACATCGAAATACGAACCGTTTGGTCTTGCGCCCCTGGAAGCCGCACTTTCGCGCTGCGCGATCGTGGCCAACGATATTCCAAGTTTCCGGGAAATCTGGGGCGATACCGCCGTGTATTTTCACAGGGATAACGCGATATCACTGGGACAGGCGCTTGAAATCTTACACAGCGATCCAAGGCTTTGCATGACTTACGCCAATCTCGCATACGAACGCGCTCGAAAACGGTACACAGCGGAGCGCATGGTCGATGAGTATGTGCAGCTTTATACGGCTCTACTGGAGCACCGAGCCGCCGCATGAATCGGGCACTCAGCATACGTTTCTTCGCGCACTCCTGGGTCAGCGACTGGAATCATGGAAACGCTCATTTTCTGCGAGGTCTGGTACGCGAGTTGGTGCGGATGGGGCATGAGGTTCGTTGCTACGAAGAGATCAGTGGCTGGTCATTGAGCAACCTGGTTCATGAAGGTGAAGTCGCATACCGCGCCATTGATGATTTTCATCGGATTTATCCCGAACTCAACGTTCGATTCTTCCAGCGAGATAAGAGCCTCCCCACATTGCTCAACCGGGAACTTGCGGGTGCTGATCTTGTCATCATTCACGAGTGGAATGAGCCGCAAGTCGTCAACGAGATATTGGCCCGCAAAGGGCGCTTCGGATTCCGCGCGCTTTTCCATGACACGCATCATCGCGCATACACTAACGCGGGCCAGATCTTGCGCTTTCATCTTCACCTCTTCGACGGAGTGCTCGCCTTTGGAGACGCAATTCGAAAGATTTATTCGGATGGATTTGGCATTGCGCGGGTGTGGACATTCCATGAGGCAGCCGATGTCAGCGTATTTCGTCCCATGCAGCGCAGCAAGGAAATCGATTTGGTGTGGATCGGAAACTGGGGCGATGAGGAGCGCACGGAGGAGCTGATTGAATTCCTGGTCGCGCCCGCCTTTGATCTGATTGCAGATCAAAGGCGGGTGCGCGTACACGGGGTCCGGTATCCAGAGGGGGCAAAAGATACTTTGCGCCGTGCTGGAATTGAGTTCTGTGGTTATGTTGCCAACCTTGAGGCGCCGGAAGTTTATGCGCGCAGCCGGCTGGCTTTGCACGTGCCGCGCCGCCAATACGCAAATGGATTGAGCGGTGTGCCTACCATTCGTGTCTTCGAGGCGCTCGCCTGCGGTGTCCCGCTGGTCTGCTCACCCTGGGTGGACACGGAACAACTATTTCGCCCAGATCGAGATTACGTGGTGGCTCATAACCGCGCGGAAATGAGCGCGCTGCTCGATGAGTTGTTAAAAGACAAAACCGCTCGTCAACAAATTGCGTCGAGTGGACTGGAAACGATTCGGAAGCATCATACCTGCAGGCATCGCGCCGAGCAGCTCATGGAGATCTTCGGAGAATTCACTCGATGAGGATTTTTGTATTTGGATCGAGCATTACCTCGAGCTATTGGAATGGGGCTGCGACCTATTACCGTGGCATTTACAAAAATCTTGCGGCACTGGGCCACGAAGTCACATTCGCCGAGCCGGATATTTACAACCGGCAGCAGAATCGCGATCTCAGCGAGGTCGAGTACGCCAGGGTCATTGTCTACCAAACACCGCGAGATATTGACGAGTTAATCGGCCTCGCCTCCAGGGATGACCTTGTCATAAAACATAGCGGCGTCGGTAGTGATGATGAGTTGCTGGAGCGGCGGGTTCTCGACTGCCGCTCACCGCGCACGCAAGTCGCATTTTGGGATGTGGATGCGCCTGCGACACTGCTCAGGGTGGAAGCGGATTTGTTCGATCCTTTCCGCGACTGTATTCCAAGCTACGATTTCGTTTTTACTTATGGCGGCGGCTCCGAAATTGTGCAGCGCTACCGCAGGCTGGGAGCGCGTAATTGTCATCCGATTTACAATGCGCTGGATCCGAGTACACATCATCCCGAAGCATCTGACGCATCACTGGCCTGCGATCTCGTATTTGTTGGGAATCGATTGCCGGACCGCGAACGTCGAGTAGAGCAGTTCTTTCTTCGCGCAGCCGAACTTGCACCGGAGATGAGCTTCATTCTTGGTGGTGAGGGCTGGGGTGGCAAGCCGTTGCCCTCAAACGTGCGCTGGATTGGCCATGTAGGCACGGGACTGCACAACCGAATCAACGCGTCCGCGAGAATGGTGCTGAATATCAATCGCGATTCAATGGCCGACGTTGGTTTCTCCCCGCCGACGCGCGTCTTTGAGGCAGCAGGAGCGGGAGCTTGCCTGATCACGGATAAATGGCGGGGTATTGAGAAATTTTTTGATCCCGAACGAGAAATCCTCGTCGCTGGAGACGCGGAGGAGATTGTGGCACTTCTGCGTGGTAAGTCAGCGACCGAGGCGCGCGAAATCGGGAACGCAATGCGTGTGCGCGCCCTGAAGGAGCATACGTACGCACAGCGCGCTGCTGAGGTGGAAAAAAATCTGTCCGACGCACGCGCCGACCGTCATCCGAGTGCAGTGGATTTGGCTGTTCTCGATATCGCCGAAAAGGGCATTTGCGTCCAGAAAGACAGGGAATCGCATTGAAGATTGTCATCTTCGGCCTGTCAATTACGTCTTCATGGGGAAATGGCCATGCAACAACGTTCCGTGCGTTGGCCCGGGCATTGCACGCACGCGGCCATCGTCTTGTGTTTTTCGAAAAAGACGTGGAGTGGTACGCATCGAACCGCGATCTTCCCGACCCCGGATTTTGCGAGTTGCATCTTTACGATTTTTGGAGTGGCGCGCTTCCTTTAATTAGGCGTGAACTTGCATCCGCTGACGTGGCGATGGTGGGCTCATACTTTCCTGACGGCATTGCGGCAGTGGAGGAGATGCTCAACTCGAAAACACCCATCCGCACTTTCTATGACATTGATACTCCAATCACCGTCGCTACGCTGCGAGAGAGCGGAGCAACGGAGTACATACGAGCGAACCAACTCCCTGCTTTGGATGTGTACTTCAGTTTCACGGGAGGGAGGATACTCAGCGAACTTGAAAATCGATTTGGCGTTCGTCACGCTGCGCCGCTATACTGCAGCTTCGATCCTGAGCGTTATCGAGCGTATCCGCGCTCGCGGAGATTTTCCTGTGCATTAAGCTACATGGGAACTTACGCTCCGGATCGTCAACCGAAGCTGGAAAGTTTTCTGTGTGGTGTTGCCAGGGCTCTGCCGCAGGAGAAATTCATTGTGGCGGGGCCGCAATATCCTTCCAGTGTTCAGTGGCCACAAAACGTGCGACGCATCACCCACTTGAATCCTCGCTGGCATCCGCACCTATATTCGTCTTCCCGGCTTACGCTGAACATCACACGTAGGGACATGGTGTTGGCTGGATACTCGCCATCGGTGCGTCTCTTCGAGGCCGCAGCCTGCGGAGCCGCAATTGTCAGTGATAACTGGCCCGGTCTCGATTCTTTTTTTCAGCCCGCACGCGAAATTCTCTTGCCGACCGGTCCGGAAGAAATCGTTCGTTATCTCAGTGAGCTGGACGAGTCTGAGTTGCGCGCCATCGGTTTAGCTGCGCAAAGACGGGTACTTGCAGAGCACACCAGCCAGCGGCGCGCCGAACAGTTTGAGCGCGAAATTGAAGCTGCATATCGCGGCATTCGCGATTCGATTTCTAACTCTGAAGCAGTCCGCTGAACGTGCAACTCTGGATTCGGGCGCTGCCGCGATAACCTGAAGCCTTCAAATCTGCATCCCAACAGGCGAGGACTCCGTGAGCTCCTTTTCCGACTTACCTTTGGGAGTAACAATGCGCATTGCTTTGATCGCCTCTCCATTTATAAGTGTTCCGCCAAAGAGATATGGGGGTACAGAACTATTCATTTCGCATCTGGCTGATGGACTTACAGAGTGTGGAATTGATGTCGTGGTGTATGCAAACGGAGCGAGCACGGTCAAAGGGGAGTTGCGGTGGCTTTATAAGGATGACGACTGGCCGATTGACGGCGAAATGTACTCTAACTTGAAAGATTTTAATCACATTTCGTGGGCCGTGAACGACTGTTGGCCGGATACGGACATCATTCACCTGAATAACGCTCCCGGCTTGGTGTTTTCACGAATGCCTGGGAAGCAATGGGTCTACACCCTGCATCATCCCCAAATGTCCGCACTCTCTAAGTTCTACGACGATTTCCCAAGTGTGGAGTTTGTGTCCATCAGCAACTTCCAGAAGGAAACTGAAACAATGAGGCGCATTCGTACGATTCATCATGGACTCGACTTTGGCCTTTATCGGCTACAGCCGCATAAGACCGAGTACCTCAGTTTTTTGGGACGAATTGCGCCGGTAAAGGGAGTTCATAACGCGATCGAAATCGCAAAGCGAAGCGGCATTCCTTTGAAGATTGCCGGTGAGATTCAGCCCATTTATCGCGAATACTTCGAGTCGCGCATTAAGCCGCATGTGGATGGAAAATTTATCGAGTATATTGGCGAAGCCGATCTTTCAATTAAGAACGAACTGCTCGGATGCTCCATGGCGATGCTGTTTCCTATTGAGTGGAATGAACCTTTTGGATTGGTGATGATCGAGGCAATGGCGACAGGAACCCCCGTAATTGCTTTCAGCGGAGGCTCTGTTGCAGAGATCGTAAAAGATGGCGTAACCGGTTTTGTTTGTTCCAGCGTGGAAGAAGCTGCCTTACGCTTGCGTGAAGTTCACGCGATCAAACCTGGGATGGTGAGAACTTACGCAAAAAAGCATTTTTCAGTACAGCGCATGGTGCAAAATTACCTCGACCTGTATCGTGAGCTGTCTGAATACGTAGCGATCATCGATGACACTAATGCGGGGAGACAGGCAGCAGCATGAGTGCGTCCGAGATTCCTCACAGCGAGTTGCTGGTACCGACTGAGTCCCCTCACAAGGAACCGCGCCTGACTCATCAGGTGCAGGAGCCGCGCAAGGTTAACAACCTTACGCTGATTGACGGTAAGACCTTTCTCGCTACCAGCGTTGCCGGAGACATAACACCGCCGGGAGCGCCCGATGTCGGCTTCTTTCACGAAGACACCAGGTTCCTTTCACATCTTGAGTTTAAAATCGATGGCCAGCGCTCTGTCGTGTTGTCGAGCAGCACGGAGAAAACGTTTGTTTCGCAAATTGAACTTACAACGGGAAACATAACTTTGCGCGACTCCTTTGATCTTCCCGAAAACACGGTTCATATCCGGCGCGAACAGCTATTGGCATCGGACATTTTCTTTGATCGGTACACTTTTGAGAATTTCAATCGTTGCCCGGTGGAGTTCACTGTAGAGATTATTTTCAACGCAGATTTTGTCGATGTTTTCCAGGTGCGCGGTATCGCACGGAAAGATCATGGGCAGTACTACGAACCAATAACCGAGAATAACGGACTTGTTTTTAGTTATCGCGGGCTTGATAACATTCTGCGTCAGACCATAGTTCACATGGATCCGGCTCCCGAGAACATCAACAATGTTACGGCACATTGGAAGCTTCGGTTGGAGCCGCTGCGAAAGACCTCTCTGGAGGTCACAGTAACTCCTCGTGTAGAACACAAGGAGAGTCGCGCCAAGTTGTATGAATTTGGGGCTCAATTGCAGTCGCGCCGGGACGCATTCCACAAATTCGATTCAGCGTCGACAAGTTTCTCCAGTTCTAACTCTGTGTTTGACAATTTGCTTCGCAATGCGACTGGAGATTTTCATGCTCTGCTCATTCCAGATGGCAACGAGCACATAATCGCTGCAGGGATTCCCTGGTTTGCCAGCATTTTTGGCCGTGATTCGATTATCGCTTCCTACCAAACTCTCTTTCTGAATCCTCAACTTGCAAAGGACACGTTGCGGGTTCTCGCTCATCATCAAGCGAGCCACGTGGATGACTGGCGGGATGCGCAGCCGGGAAAGATCCTGCACGAATCGAGAGAAGGGGAGATGACGCGTTGTGGTGAAATGCCGTTCGGTCCCTATTTCGGCTCAATCGATTCGACGCCATTATTTCTTATTCTGCTAAGCGAGACATTCAATTGGACCTCCGACGAAGAACTCGTGCGCGAGATGCTACCGCATGCCTATCGCGCTCTGGACTGGATCGAGAACTATGGCGATCTTGACGGCGACGGTTTCATCGAGTATCAGAAGAGATCGCCGCGCGGTCTTGTTAACCAAGGGTGGAAGGATTCATGGGACGCAATTATTCATAACGATGGACAAGTAGCTGCCCCCCCGATTGCGCTTTGCGAAGTGCAGGGCTACGTGTATGACGCGAAATACCGCATGTCAACTCTGTTGCGAATGTTCGGAGACAACGAGCGCGCAGAGAGACTTCGGCGCGAAGCCAATGACCTGGCACGCCGCTTCGACAAGGTATTCTGGAATGCCGAAAGCGGCTTTTATTCAATGGCGCTCGACGCAGAGAAGAAGCCCGTCGCAGTTGTCTCATCGAATCCAGGCCATCTACTGTGGAGCCGTATTATCAATCGCGAGCGCGCACGCATCGTGACTCAACGCATGATGCGGGAAGACATGTTCAGTGGATGGGGCTGGCGCACCATGTCGCAGCAGGAGCATGTATTTAACCCGCTCAGCTATCACCGGGGATCCGTGTGGCCGCATGACAATTCGCTGATTGCGCATGGAATGTCGCTGAACGAATTTCGAGAGCCCGCGCTTCGCATACTGACTTCGCTGTTTGAGGCCGCGATGAGATTTCGCGATTATCGTCTACCTGAACTCTTCTGCGGCGTGCAGCGCCGTCCGTACGATGAACCGGTGCACTATCCAGTATCCTGTTCTCCGCAGGCATGGGCGTCGGGAGCGCTGTTCCTGATGCTCACGTCAGTTCTCGGCATCCGTCCGTCATCGCATCGCAAGGAACTCAACATCATCAATCCACAGCTGCCAGATTGGCTTTCCCAACTACACATCCGCAATTTGAAGATTGGAAACTCGCGTGTAGGACTCGACTTTACGCGGCACGACCATCGCACATTCTGCAATGTCGTCGATATTTCTGGCGACAAGCTTTTAGTGAACGTTGCGTTCAGACACTGACGGCTCGCGTGAAGGTGGTTAGCAAAAAGCTCACAAAAATCGAACAGCGGACCGTGTATTGCTGCTCAGTGCACTGTCCGCGTTTTGCGGCTCATGTAATCCATCAGCAGATACTGGCCCAGAGTGTAGGGAGTTGTGAAGTACGCTTTTCCGCGACACATCTCAGTTACGTTTTGCACGAACTGTATAAGCCCGCGATCTGACGCAAGCATGAATGTGTTTATCATGATTCCGGCGCGCTTGCACTTTGCGACTTCCTCAAGCGTTTCGCTCACAACCATCGGGTCCAATCCAAACGCGTTTTTGTAGATTCTGCCATCAGGCAGAGTCACCGCCGAGGGTTTGCCGTCGGTGATCATGATGATCTGCTTCATGTCCTTGCGCTGGTGCTGCAGAATTCGTTGTGCCAGGCGCAAGCCTTCACGTGTATTCGTGTAGTAGGGGCCCACGCGAACCCGCGCTAGTTGTGAGAGCGGCAACTCTTCGGCGGAGTCGTGGAACAACACCAAGGAAAGAGTGTCGCCCGGATATTGCATGCGAATCAGTTGCGACAGCGCCATCGCAACTTTTTTCGCAGGAGTAAAGCGGTCTTCGCCGTAAAGAATCATGGAGTGTGAGCAGTCGAGCATGAGTACCGTGGCGCAGGAAGACTGGTATTCGCATTGATGAACATGCAGGTCGCTGTACTCAATCGACAGAGGCAGAGTGAGCCCCTCGCGCTGGATTGCCGATGAGAGCGTTGCATTAATATCGAGGTTCAAGACGTCGCCAAATTCATAAAGCTTGCTCGATCCGCTCGTTTCAATTCCCGTTGCGGTATCGCGAGTATCGTGGCGGCCAAAGCTGGCACGGCCCAGCGATCCGAGCAGATCGCGCAGGGTGCGATAGCCGAGAAAGTCCAGTCCCTTATCTGTCACCTCGAACTTTACAGGTCTCTGCTGCTGCGATTGGTTCGGTCCTACCGACCCTGCTGTGCTGGACATGCGAGTGGGATCGTGGGGCGGAGCTATTGTCACAAAGCCCTCTTGCTCCATACGTTCGATCACTTCGTCGATGAGTTCATCCAGTTGCCCATTGCGCTGCATTTGCTGCATTTGCTCGCGCAACTCACCATCATCGAGAAGACCAGAGTTCAAGAGCGCCTCGCGAATTGCCTCGCGCAGTGCGTCCAGCGCATCATCCGGGAAGTTGGGTTTAGAGCCGCGTTGTTTGTAGAAGCTTCCGAATTCGTCTTCGAAGCCGCTCTTCAATAAAAAATCCGCAAGCGCCTGCATCAAATCCTCGAGGCTCACTTCGTTAGCTGGATTCGATATGTACTTGCTGTACTTCACGCGCTTCATTGCAGAGCCTCCAGTTGGCTATTAATTGAAGCTGCGCCGATTTCTGCTGCGCTCCCAATCAGGTTCGAATCCTTCTCGCGCTTCGTCGCGTTCACTGCGCCTGGGTTTTTCGCCGGAGGTGAAGACGCGATCTTCCGTTCTGCCAATGCGTTTATGCGCGTGCAATCCTTCCAGAATGAATTCAGCTGCGGAGACAATCGCCTCGGGAGCTTCTCCTTCGCCGACGCCAACCTTTTCTGTCTTTTCGATCAGGCCTTGTATCTTCTCCATGCTTTTCAGCCCGTCATGGGCCCGGGTGTTGTCGGTCAAGGTTATCTGACCGCCCAGGTCAAACCACTGCACGATCTGCTTGAAGTCTGTGGCTCCAAAGTAACGGTCAAAAGTCTTGGCGATGGAGCTCAGAATGACCTCGCGAGCAACCGCATCGGCGCCCTTCATCTCGCCCTCGTATTCCAATTCCAGCTTGCCGGTAATCGACGGCATTGCTGCGTAGATATCAGAAATGCGGGGCACTGCAAGTGTGGAACCCTCGAGCACGGCACGGCGCTCGGCATTTGAAATCACGTTTTCCAAGACACTGATGGGCAAACGCTGGCTCACGCCGCTGCGCTTATCCACGCGCTTGTCGTTGCGTGCTATGAAAGCAATCTGCTCCGCCGTTTCGCGGATGTAGTCGGGAACAAGCAGCTCGGGACCTTCGCGCTCGGACCATGCTTCCTGCGCGGTGATGGCCATGGCCTCCTCTACTGTCGCAGGATAATGAGTGCGGATTTCGCTGCCGATTCGATCCTTGAGCGGAGACACGATCTTGCCGCGAGCAGTGTAGTCCTCCGGGTTGGCGCTGAATACCAGCGCCACATCAAGCGGAAGCCGCACGGGGAATCCTTTTATTTGTACGTCCCCTTCCTGCATGATGTTGAAGAGTCCTACCTGAATCTTTCCCGCCAGGTCCGGTAGTTCGTTCACGGCAAAGATGCCCCGGTTTGCGCGGGGCAAAAGCCCGTAATGAATCACGAGTTCGCTGCCGAGTTCGTGTCCGCCGCGCGCGGCCTTGATGGGATCAATGTCTCCGATCAGGTCGGCGATCGTCACGTCAGGCGTTGCGAGTTTCTCGACGTAGCGTTCGTCGCGTTCCATCCAGGCAATCGGGGTCTGGTCCCCTTCGCGTGCTACCAGTTCTTTGCAGCGCCGGCAGATCGGCGCGTAGGGATTGTCGCGAATTTCGCATCCCGCGATATACGGAGACTGTTCATCTAGCAGGCCGGCGAGCGCACGCAGGATTCGGCTCTTGGCTTGTCCGCGCAAACCAAGCAGGATGAAATTGTGACGCGAGAGTATGGCGTTCAACAGTTGCGGAATCACCGTGTCGTCATAACCTACAATCCCGGTAAACACCGGTTCTTTGGCTTTCAGTCGAGTGAGCAGGTTCTCGCGGAGTTCGTCTTTCACGCCTCGGCGCAAGATTCGTTTTTCGCTGAACTGACTGGTGCGGAGCTCGCCCAAGGTCTGAGGGGTGGACATTACGGCCTCCATTTGCCTCTGCCAGCGCTGCCCTGGTCTTGCGCGCCATGCTCAACGGCGTTGGGAAAGGATTCCAATTAGACGCAGATCACGGGGCCTACGTTGCGCGATTTTGCAAAGTCATTTGCTGGCTTGACTTTTGACTTGCGTGCCAACAAGAATTCGGAATGCGCATGACAGGCAAGGTAGTGGTTGTAACCGGTGCATCGATGGGGATCGGAGAGGCGATCGCTCGTCGTTTTCTTCGCGAAGGTGCATCGGTTGTACTTGCCTCACGCGATTTTGAACGCGTGGAGGCAGCCCGTCAGCGCACTGGAGCGCCAGAGCGTACTCTGGCCGTGGCCTGCGACGTGACTGTGCGGGCGCAGATTGAGGCTTTGCTCGCAGCGGCAATCGAACGCTTTGGGCGTGTAGACGTCTGGGTGAACAATGCGGGCTTTGGTCTTGTGGATTCGGTAGAGTGCATGGACATGGCCGCCTGTCGCAAACTGTTCGATACGAATGTTTTTGGCGCCATTGAATGTATGCAGGTGGTTTCGCCAGTGCTGAAGCAGCAACGCTCAGGCGCGATTATCAATATTTCCAGCATGTCCGGACTTGTGGCCGTGCCCTATATGGCCGCCTACGGAGCGACCAAGCAGGCGCTCAGGTGCATCTCGCTGGCCGCCCGCCTTGAACTTGCTCCCTACGGAGTTCACGTCAATGTGGTCTGCCCTGGATATGTGGAAACCGATTTCAACGTTCGATCGGTGTGGGGAACCGAGAGCCTGCGAGTGGCCGGCAACCGGAAACACGGAATCACGGCCGACCGGGTCGCCCGTGCCGTGTGGAACGCCTATCGTTGCAACCGCCGCCAGCTGGTGGTGCCGTGGAACGGCCATTTGCTGATCGGTATGTACCGGTTATTCCCCGTGCTTTTCAATTGGGTGATGCTGAAGATGCTGCGCCGGATGGACAGCGCCGAGAAGGCTTAGGATTCCAAATCATCCAGCAGTTCCTGCATTTTGCTTTCGGCGTGGCGATTCCCAATGCGGTTTGCGCAGGCGATTCCATCCTGCAGCCATTGCCTGGCTTCATCGGAGCGATCTGCTTGTTGCAGCGCCAACGCTCCCATATAGAACGCATTCGCATAGTTTGCGTCCAACTTCAGCGAGGCGCGAAACTCACGCAGCGCCGAGTCGGTTTCCCCTGCGGTGGAGTACTCAATTCCTAGAGCGTAATGGGCAAAAGTGTTTTTGGGATCCAGTTCGAGGATGGATTTCAGTTGTTCCATTCGTTCAGCAGACATAAGCAAAACATACCACAGCAGTGTGGAATGGCGAGCAGTGGGGCGGTTCGCCCATTAGAATAGCTTTCAGCAAGGAGCACAACGCGTGGCTTGCCCCTACTTCATTCCGACCAATACCCATGAGCGTGAGCTCTGGCCACATCGTCACTGGCTCTCGCTGGGAGACGGCTTCGCTGGCCGCTGCTCGGCCCATGCGCCGGAGTCGCTGTGCGATGACGAAACACTGCGTTCGCAGTGCAATCTCGGATATGCAAAGTGTGCTAATCTGCCCGCCGACCGCAGCGTCGATGCCGTCCGATTCCTGGTTCAGAGCCAAGATGCGAAAATCCTGCGAGTGCGATTTGCATGCGAGCGCGCACACCGGCCCGACTCATGCGGCGAATTGCGATATGATCGCAATTCCAAGATCTGGTTGGACCAGCCCGATCCGCAACTCCTTCTCCTTGCCGAAGCAGCGGTCTGCGCCTGGATACGGAGGCATGGGAAAGATATATTGCGCTAGATTGCAGCGGACGCAACTCTGTTTGCATCAGTATTGATAACTGTCGTTGTGCGTCTGGCGCATTACGAAAAGGAACGAGAACTTGTCAGAAAATCTAGAGCCCCGACCTGTTGCCGAATCAATTTCAGAGATGGTAGAGCTTGTTCTGCCCAATGATGCAAATCCGCTGAACGTTCTTCTTGGTGGACGGCTGATGCATTGGATTGATCTCGCCGGGGGACTGGCGGCTCATAGGCACTCGCGCAGTCTTGTCGTAACAGCCTCGACCGACCATCTGGACTTCCTGACTCCTGTGCGCGTAGGCGAGTTCGTAATCTTTAAGTCATCTGTAAATCGAGTCTTCACCACGTCGATGGAGGTTGGTATCAAAGTTTGGGCGGAGAACTACTTTACCCGAGAAAGCCGCCATGTAAGCTCTGCCTATCTCACCTATGTTGCCGTGGACTGCCAGGGCCGCAAGCATCAGGTTCCCCCGGTCCTTCCCGAAACACCGGAACAAATTCGCCGCTATGAGGATGCGGGCCGCCGCCGCACGATTCGGCACGCCGAAGCCGAACGCAAACAGCGGCCCTGAGCATAAGTGAACTTTGGGCTGCATTTTTGAATGGGTCTGTTTTCAGAGTTTTTTGCGGATCAGGCTGCTAAATCTTCTTCTCTCTTGCGCACAATTCTTCGTTCCGGTATCTCGCGCCCAAAGTCTTTCAGCTTGACCCAAGCATTTTGAATCTTGCCTCGCGCCACGCCCCCGACCTGCATCCTTTCTTTACCGATCCATTCTCCGATTTGGCGCTTGATCCGGCCTTTTATTTCCTTGGATTTTCCTTTCATGCGGTCCTTATCCATCGCTGTCTCTCTCCTAATCCAAATTCGCAATCAGGTTCTTACAGACGGCTTTCGTTCAGAGATCAACTGAAAAACCAACGTCACAACGGCCAGCACCAGAAGGATGTGAATGAAGCCACCCAGTGTGTAGCTGCTAACCACACCCAGAAGCCAAAGCACCAGCAATATGACGAACACTGTCGAAAGCATTCCGATTTCCTCAATGCAATTCAACTAATGATTGTGCAGGACGAAATTTTAGATATTCCTGACTTAGGTGCGGCACGACGCAGAGAGGTTGGCGCAAATCGAAAGCTCGTATTTTCCAGCCTTCGTTTTTCCGACCGTTTAGAGTTCTCTTTTTTGAACCGTGTTGCTTCCAGCCGCGGTAGAGGCTACAATCCGCACGCTTGTTTTACTTATGGCCGATCACATCCGTACGTTTCAGCGGGTAGGCGCGTTGCAAGATGAGAAATACTGAGAACACCGCTTCGACTCCAAACCCATTTCCGGAAAACAGGATATTAACGCTCTTTTTCCAAAAGGTTTACCCAAAGATGAAGCTTTTCGTATAATGGAGTCATCAAAGTTGAGTACGATTGACTCAAGGAGTCCTTAATGGCGAACGAAACGCGCAATCTTGACAGCATACACGTCGCTAACGATCCCGGTGCTGCGCGGGACCTCCCGGTGTTGCCCGTTAGAGACACGGTACTGTTTCCCCACGCCGTGCTTCCCCTGACCGTAGGGCGCGAAAGTTCGGTGCAACTGATCAATTCGCTCGGCGAGGACAAGACCATTGTTGTGATTGCCCAGCGTGAGGCGCGTATCGACTCGCCTCAGCCCGTCGACCTGTATCCCATTGGCACGTTGGCCACGGTGCATAAAGTGGTCAAGATGCCGAACCAGAGCCTATTCGTTTTTGCGGAAGGTCTGGAGCGTGTCAATGTCATTGAATACAACCAGCTCACGCCTTATCTGAGGGCGACGGTCAGCCCGGTCGAGGAAATCTTTCCCGAGATGAACGCCGAAATCGAGGCGCTCCAGCGGAACGTCCTCACCTTGTTCCAGCAGATCGTTTCGAGCTCGCCCACGCTCTCCGATGAGCTTTCTACGGTCGCAATGAACATTGAGGAGCCAGGCCGTCTGGTCGATTTCGTCGCCAGCTCGCTGCCCTCGCTTTCTACGCGCGACAAGCAGGATGTGCTTGAAACCTATGATATCCGCCTTCGCCTGGACAAGATTAATCAGCACCTTGCCAAGGAGCTGGAAGTTCAGCAACTGCGCAATAAGATACAAAGCGAAGTACAGGACCGCGTGCAGCAGACTCAGCGCGAATACTACCTGCGCGAGCAGTTGAAGGCGATTCAGAAGGAATTGGGCGAGCAGGACGACACTACCCGCGACGTCGAGGAGTTTAAGGAAAAGATTGATCAGAGCGGAATGCCGGAAGAGGTGAAAAAGGAGGCGATGAAGGAACTGGCTCGCCTCTCGCGCATGTCTCCCATGGCCGCAGACTACTCGGTGACGCGCAACTATCTTGAATGGCTCGTCGTGCTGCCGTGGGTCAAGTCCAGTGGCGCAGAAGTAGACATCGCGAAGGCCAAGGAAGTTCTCGATGCTGATCACTATGATTTGCAGAAGGTGAAGGACCGCATCCTCGACTACCTGTCTGTTCGTCGGCTGAACCCGAAGATGAAGGGGCCGATCCTTTGCTTCTTTGGCCCCCCGGGTGTAGGCAAAACCTCGCTGGGCAAGTCCATCGCACGCGCACTGGGCCGCAAATTCGTTCGGATGTCGCTTGGCGGCATACACGACGAAGCGGAGATTCGTGGTCACCGCCGCACTTACATAGGTGCCATGCCGGGACAGATCATCCAGGGCATTCGCCGCGGAGAGACCAACGATCCGGTCTTTATGCTGGATGAAATCGACAAAGTCGGACGCGACTATCGCGGCGACCCGACGGCGGCCTTGCTTGAGGCGCTTGATCCCGAGCAGAACTCCACCTTCCGCGACAACTATCTCGACGTCATGTTTGATTTGTCCAAGGTGCTTTTCATTACCACGGCCAATCAGCTGGATACGATTCCCGATCCGCTGCGCGACCGCATGGAGATCATCGACCTGCACGGGTACACGGAAGAGGACAAGCAACACATCACGTACCAGTACCTCATCCGTCGTCAGACTGAGGAGAACGGACTTTCCGCCGATCAGATTGAATTTACGCCGGACTCAGTCAGCTTCCTGATTCGCCACTACACTCGCGAGGCCGGTGTCCGCAGCCTCGAACGGCAAATCGGAACAATCTGCCGCAAGCAGGCGCGGCGCATCGTCGAGGGCAAGACCGAAAAGCTGGTGGTCACCCGCGAGGTAATCCAGGAGATGCTCGGGGGTATCAAGGTTCGCGTCGATACGGAAATTGCGGCCCGCACCAAGCATCCCGGAGTTGTGGTGGGACTGGCCTGGACTCCGACCGGTGGCGATATTCTCTTCATCGAAGCGATGAAGATGAAGGGCAAGGGCGAGTTCAAGATCACCGGGCAGGTTCAGGAGGTGATGCGCGAATCTATGCAGGCAGCCTTCAGTTGGGTACGTGCTCACGCGCAACAGTTCAAGATCGACGAGGATTTCTTTGACAAGTACGATCTTCACATTCATGTGCCAGCCGGCGCTATTCCGAAGGATGGTCCTTCGGCCGGTGTCACGATTGTGACCGCGCTGGTCTCACTGCTGACGGATAAGCAGGTTCGCCCGCAAATGGCGATGACCGGCGAGATCACCCTCAGCGGTAACGTACTTCCGATTGGCGGAGTCAAGGAGAAGTTCCTTGCCGCCAAGCGCGCCGGAGTGAAGGACGTTCTCTTCCCGGCGGAAAATCGGCAGAACGTGGAGGAGGACATCCTTCCCGAGCAACTGGAAGGCGTCACCGTGCACTACGTTTCCAGCATCGAGGATGTGCTCGAAATAGCTTTGCCGCAGAGTTCTACGGAGGCACGTAAAGATGCCGAAACTCGCGAGCAGGTATTGGCCGACGCAGAGAAGTAACTTTTTAGCTCCCGTAACAGAATCGGCAGCCCCGATGGGCTGCCGATTTTTTGTGCGATTCAGAACTCCTAAGTTGTTGAGGGAGTGAGATCGAACGGGCAGCCGCCCTTGACTGTTCCGTCCCCTGCAGGCACGGCCGACGCAAGCGCAACGTACAAAGGTTGGGAGGTCACGCCTTTATAAGTCGCCGTCACCTTATAGTAGCCCGTGAGCGAAATAGCTTTGCTGCTGTCAGTAATCGCTGTGCAAACTCCAGGGTCCACGGCTGTTATCAAGCCGGACGCATTGTACTGTAGATCACCATGGTTGTTGATGGGGGACAGCACCGGATTTGGCAGCCCGTCATCTAATGTGAGATGGCCAGCCGCGTAACTTGCTATTCCGTTGCCCACTGGTACAACGTCGAAGGTCGCAAGGGCCGTTACTACCTCTGATTTCGTGTTCGTATAGTTTGCCCTCACAATGATGTTGGCTGTGACGCCCATTCCATTGAGGATGACCGTACCAACCTGCTCGGTCGTTTGTCCTGTTGGCAGCGCACTGATGCTGACGGTTTGAAGCGAATAAGTTTGCCCACAGCTTGTAATTAAAAGCAGCAGACCGAGCGAGCAGGCACAGGCCGCCCAGACCATCCGTCGGATCATTAAAAAGTTCTCCCCTGTTTAAGTGACTCCCACATCTTTACAACTGTTCTCGTGCAGTTCAAGCGTATTCTGGTTTCCGCTTTTGATTCCTCTCACAGAAGTTCACCTCCCGACGTTAATCAGATCGTTAAGCTGTCTTGCCCTTATGCGCATTCGAGTGCTATGTTTCGCTCACCTGCGCGAACTGCTTGCTCCGGCGGTTGTCGTTGAGCTTTCCTCTCCGGCCACCGTCTCCGACCTCTGGAGCACGCTGCGCGAGCAGGGGCCCACGGTTTCCGAATGCACAACGTCCGGCTTTCCCTATAATGACTGTCGCATGCTCCTTCGCCTCGCAATCCTCGGTCTGTCGATGCTTTTGACTTCCGCTGTCGCGCAGGATGCTCCCAATCCGAGTCTGTACCCCCATATTCCCGTGCAGCGGAACGCACAGTCTCAGGCGAAGAGCGACTCGGCTCCGACGATCTCTGTCGAAGTCAAGCTGGTCAATGTCTTTACCAGCGTTGCTGACGCTGACGGGGCTCCGTATGCCAACCTGCAGAAGGAGGACTTTCGCATTTTCGAGGATGGGGTTGAGCAAACGGTTGCGGTCTTTGAGCGGGAGTCCGGATTGCCGCTCTCGATTGTTATGGCCCTGGACACAAGCATGAGCACGCAAAAGGATCTGCCGCTGGAGATCGCCTCGGCCCGGAAATTTGCGCGCACCATACTGCGTCCGGTTGACGCCATATCCGTTTTGCAGTTCTCAACTTTCGTTTCGGAGGTCTTGCCCTTTACTAACGACGAGCACCGCCTGGAAACGGCACTGACTCATCTGCGCCATGGAGCGGCTACGGCTCTGTATGACGCAATTTTTCTAAGCGCCCGGGCATTGGACAGACGCAAGGGCCGCAAGGTTATCGTCCTCATTACCGACGGCGGTGACACAAGCAGCAGTACCAGTTATCAGGAAGCCGTACGCGCAGCGCAAATCTCGGAAGCAATCATATTCCCGATCATCATGGTGCCTATCGAAGCCGATGCCGGGCGTGACACCGGTGGCGAACATGCCCTTATCCAGCTTGCGCACGATACCGGCGGAAAGTTTTACTATGCCAGTCTGCTCAGTCAGCTTGATGATGCTTTTCACCAGATCAGCGATGAGTTGCGTACTCAGTATCTGCTCGCTTACTACCCAGCGAAGCGGGTAGGCGGCGATTTCCGGAGTATCAAGGTCGAAATTACCGCCCAAGCCAGGCAGCGTGCCCGGCGTGAGCTTTACGTTCGTCACCGGGCCGGGTACTACAACAGCAAAATAGAGTAGAGGAGAATAAAGCCAAATCTGATTATGGAGGGCAATTCTGGAATCGTTTAATTTGGCGAACCTTCTCCGGTAATCTTCGGATAGAATTGAGCGATGCTATTCCATCCAAACAAGGGGAAGACCCCTCCACCGGAAGAGACTTTCGAAGAGGCAGCGTATCTAAAGACGCTCGGCGAGAAACAGAAGCTCGTCAGCATCAAGCTGGTAGGGGGAGAGGTCGTCTCTGGCTGGATCGAATACTACGACCGCAACATGCTGCGACTTACCCGCGAAGGCGCGCCGAATCTGTTCATCTTCAAGACTGAAATCATGTACATCTCCGAAGGCGAGATCAGCACCCCTCGCGTTCGCCGCACCAGGGCCGCATCTCCCAAGCCGGAAACCCCGAAAGCCGAGTAGCATGAGTGGTCGCGCCGCCTCTGGTTTTCTCGCGCAAGCCGTCGCCATAGCTCATGAAGCAGGCAAGCTCCTCATGCCGTTTTTCGAGCGCCGTATTGGTTTCGAGTACAAAGGAGACATCGATCTCGTTACCGAGGCGGACCGTGCAAGCGAAGAACTCATCGTTTCCCGGATTCGTGCCGAGTGGCCGCATCACGACATCGTGGGAGAAGAGGGGACGCGCGACATTCACGGCGGCGATTTTCGGTGGTATGTCGATCCTCTGGATGGCACCACGAATTTCGCGCACGGCTACCCGGTTTTCTGTGTCTCCATGGGACTCGAACTTGACGGTAATCTCATCCTGGGCGTCGTTTACGATCCCACTCGCGACGAGCTTTTTGCCGCTGAGAAGGGAAGTGGCGCAACCCTGAATGCAAAGCCCATCCACGTCTCGTCTACCACCACACTGGCTGAATCGATCCTTGGAACAGGCTTCCCTAGCTTCAAACGGCACAAGAATCCCAATATCCACTTTTATCACCAGATCACGTTGCGTTCGCATGGTATTCGCCGCGCTGGGTCCGCGGCGCTCGATCTTGCCAATGTGGCGTCGGGACGGTTCGACGGCTACTGGGAGTTCAATCTGAATCCCTGGGACACTGCTGCCGGAGTCCTTCTGGTGCAGGAAGCCGGGGGGACTGTGACCCGCTTTGATGGTTCGCCGTTTGACATCGACAGCAAGGAAACGCTCGCATCTAACTCTCTCATCCACGAAGAAGTGCTTCAGAATTTTCGCGAGATCTTTGCCGGTCGTGGGCTTGAACAGCTTCCTCCGGTTATTCGGAAGTAGGCTGGAACCATAAGCTTTGGCCTGAGAGATGCTGCGGGTCCGCAGTTCAAAGAATACTCACCACCACAGAAACCATCCACCCGTTCTCATCTGCCTTTTGCTACAATCGGGCGTTCGCGGGTGACGGTAACTAAACACTTAAAAGAGGAATTCAAATGGCTTACGTAATTGCAGAACCGTGTATCGGCGTAAAGGATACTGCGTGCGTTGACGCCTGTCCGGTGGATTGCATTCATCCCCGGAAGGACGAAGCCCCACACGATAAAGAAGAAATGCTATACATCGATCCGGTCGAGTGCATTGATTGTGGTGCTTGTGTCCCGGTTTGCCCTGTTTCTGCCATCTTCGCCTTGGAAGACCTGCCGGAAAAGTGGAAGCAGTTTGCCGAGCTGAATGCAAAGTACTTCGGCCGGTAACAGTCCGGAACCGGCCGTTACTCCCTTTCGATCTGGCCGGGACTGCAAAGGCGAGCCGCCGCTGCGCGCCTTTGCATTTCGCGTATAAGTCTGCTGCGGTGCCAACCAGAGTTTCTCCCTGCGCATCTCTGCTTTGGAAGCAGGCGAATCTTCATGTCAAACCGTTCTTTCCAACTCACTCCTTTTCCGCAGCCGCAACCTCCACCGGAGCCTCACTGGCGGTTTTCGGCATTTGTGCGGGGAGTGGTTGCGGGTGCCGGCGATCTGGACCCTGCTGCTGTGCTGACCGCCACCGTGGCTGGCGCTACCTTCGGCTACAGCGTAGGCTGGGTGGTGCTGCTTGCCATGCCTGTGCTCTGGAGCGTCTTTTCCGTCTCTTCGCGTATTGGCAGAGACTCGCGCAAGGGGCTGGTGGAGTTGGTTCGCGAACAATACGGCCGAAAATTAGCTCTCGTGCTTGCCCTCGGGGTCTTCATTGTTAACTTCGCCATGATCGTCGGCGATCTCGTCGCCGTCAGCGAGGCGCTTTCCATCGTCACTGACCAGTGGAGGGCATTTTTCTTCGGGCCATTGGCATTCATTGTCTGGTACATGCTGATTGTCGGCGACGCCCGCAAGAGTATGGGGCGCCTCGGGCTGCTCTCGCTGTTTCTAATCGCATACGTTGTCGACGCCTGTATCACAGTGCGTTCGCCCATGTCGCTGGCCAGAGGAATCCTGCTCCCGAATCTGCAGGCGACCTCCGCGTACTTAATGGCCGTGATTGCTGTTTTTGGCTCACTGCTAACGCCTGATGTCATTGTGTGGCAGACCAGCTCCAAACGCGATGTACCACTCACCGTGGATCCCACTCACCACACCGAGGCGCATGCTGGAACTCTGGTCGCTACACTCATCTCGCTTTCGGCAATCGTGGTTGCGGCCCATTTTCAGGTTTCCGACCCGGCGATGATCAGCACCCGCTCCGCCTCTCAGTCATTGGCATTTCTAGGATCGGCTGGCCCGTTGTTGTTTGCTCTCGGAATCTTTGGTTCCGGCATGGTTGCCCTTCCTCTTTTGGCTGCTTCGCTCTCTTTCTGCATCTCGGAAGCGATCGGCTGGCCTTCGGGCCTCAACAAGGAGCCCTGGGAGGCGCGTTATTTCTATATCGTCATTTCCACGATCCTTGTTGTTACGGTCATAATCTCGCTTTTCGGAGTTAATACCGTCAAGGTTCTCTACTGGTCCCAGGTTGGAGCCGGAGTGCTGGTGGTCCCCATTCTGGCATTTCTGGTATTGCTGGGACGCAATCGTAATGTTGTCCGATCACCCAATCGTCGTCTCGACGACTGGTGTCTCTCCTTCGCCGTTTTTGCCATGCTTGTTGCGAACACGCTGTTTGTGTGGACTCAATGGGTTCGGCCGCATCTCTGGTAAGCAATTCTGGTAAGCCATGAAAATAGCCGAGTCGGAGTTGATTCGGCAGCTCGATTTCTTGCAGCTTCTGAATCGTGTTGATCGTGTCGTCTGCGCGTGGTAGCCTCTGTTCGGAAGTTCTGCGGTCGTACAAAATAGCAAGCTTCTTTGGGCTCCACCGCCCCGGTGCACCATGGATTCATACCCGGTGGGGATGCACGCAATATCTTTATTCAAGGAGATTAGGCTATGCCTCTGGTTTCAATGCGGCAGTTGTTGGACGAGGCCGCGAAGGGCGGTTACGGCGTTGGCGCGTTCAACGTAAACAACATGGAACAGATTCAAGCCATTATGGAGGCGGCACGCGAGACGAAGTCGCCAGTTATCATTCAGGCATCGCGTGGAGCCCGGTCCTATTCGCAGGACAAGTTCCTCTATCATTTGATGCTGGCTGCCGCAGAACTTTATCCGGAAATTCCGCTCGTCATGCACCTCGACCACGGTAACAGTTTTGAGACCTGCAAGTCCGCCATCGACCTCGGATTCACGTCGGTGATGATGGATGGCTCGCTGAAGGAAGACGGCAAGACTCCTGCGACATTTGAAGAGAACGTCGCCGTCACCCGTGCTGTTGTCGAACTTGCCCACAAATGCGGCGTTACTGTGGAAGGTGAAATCGGCGTGCTTGGCGGCATTGAAGACGGACACGGTGCCGGCGGCGGCGGTCTCGAACACGTTACCGATCCTGCTCAGGCAGTGGAGTTCGTCAAGAAGACCGGCGTGGACGCACTGGCCATTGCCATTGGTACAAGTCACGGCGCTTACAAGTTCAGCAAGAAACCTGATGGATCAGTGCTCAAAATGGATGTGCTGATGGAGATTCACAGGCGGCTGCCCGGCGTACACCTCGTAATGCACGGCTCTTCGAGCGTTCCCAAGGACCTGCAGGATGTCATCAACCAGTACGGCGGCAAGCTGAAGCCGACCTGGGGTGTTCCGGTCGAGGAGATCCAACTCGGTATTCGCAATGGCGTGCGCAAGATCAACGTCGATACCGACAACCGCCTCGCAATCACCGGCGCCATCCGCAAGGTTTTTGTCGAGCAGCCCGAGAAGTTCGATCCCCGCGACTACCTGAAACCAGCTCGCGAGGCGATGAAGAAGGTCGTTGCCCTTCGCATGACCCAGTTCGGACAGGCGGGTCACGCCAGCGACTACGCTCCCGTCTCCATCGAAGAGATGAAGAAGTTTTACGCCGCAAAGTAGTCAACACGAATCTGTTCAGGGGAGGGCTTCGGCCCTCCCTGTTTTGTGCGCAAAACGGAGAGACCAATCTATTCTCTTCCACGCTGACGTCATTTTCGTTATGGTTTTCCTGGAAAGGAGAAACGCTTTGATTGCACGTGAAATCGTTAACGGTGTGTCTGCGATAGTAGCCATTGACTGGGATCGTCGCTTTTTTGACGAGCTAATTCCATTGCCGAAGGGGACCACTTATAACTCCTACATCGTTCGCGGCAGCGAAAAAATCGCGTTGATTGACACGATGTATCCGGCGCGTACCGATGAGTACATCGCCAGCCTGAAGAGCCTGAAACTTCCGCGCATCGACTATGTCATTGCCAATCACGGCGAGCAAGATCACTCTGGCTCCATCCCCGCGGTTCTTGCGCTCTACCCCGAGGCACGAGTCGTTACCAACAAGGTATGCCGCCAGCTCATTACCCATGCTCTTGATGTTCCTGCTGACAGTTTCCTGATCGTGGGAGAGGGCGATACCATTTCGCTCGGTGACCGCACCCTGCGCTTCCTGATCACGCCCTGGGTGCATTGGCCGGACACGATGATCACACACCTCGTCGAAGACAATCTCCTGTTTACCTGCGACCTGTTCGGCGCTCATTTCGCCAGTACCGATCTGTTTGCTATCGATAAGGGCCGGGTGCTGGAAGCTGCCCGAAGCTACTACGCAGAGATCATGATGCCGTTCCGTCCCTATGTTGCGAAGTACATGGATATGATCGATAAGATAGCTCCGCGTATGATTTGCCCTAGTCACGGACCAATCCATAATCGTCCAGCTGTGATTCTCGATCCTTACAGACAGTGGGTTTCCGACGTTCCGCAGCCCGAGGTCGTGATTCCGCATGTCTCCATGTACAACAACACTTCGAGCATGGTGCTTTACCTGGTCGACCGCCTTATTGAACGCGGACTCAAAGTCACGCCCTACAATGTGCTGGAAGGCAATATCGGAGATGTGGCCTCGGCGCTGGTCACGGCTTCCACGTTGGTGGTGGCGGCTTCCACTGTGCTTGGCGGTGCGCACCCGGCGAGCGCGGGAGCGCTGACCCTGATCAATGCCCTGAAGCCGAAGGTCAGGTTTGCGGCTACGATCGGTTCCTTCGGATGGGCGAGCGCCATTGAGAAAAACGTGACGAGTGCTTTATCAAACCTGAAGGTCGAGTATCTCGCACCAGTCATTGTTAACGGCCGTCCTGGCCCGGACCAATTCAAGGAGCTCCACAGGCTTGCTGACGACATATATGAGCGCAACAAGCAGTTTGCGCCGGAACCTGTAGCTGCTGACTGATCTTGCTGAAAAGAAGGCGGCGCGGGCCGAATCCCACGCCGCTTTTTCAGACTGTTTCGAGAGCGGTTCCGCAAAAGGTGTATCCCGAGGGTGCCCCATATCTGCCGTATTTGGCAGATGCGGGTTTGTGGAGCAGCAGGATACACCAACTCGACAAACACTCTAAAAGATTAAAATTCGCGAAATTACAGCTTCACCCCTGCGGCAGTCAGCACTGCATTTTGCCTTTGGACCAGCTCCGCAATGCCTTTTCGGGCCAATAACGTCATTTGCGCCAACTGCTCATCGCTGAACGGTTCGTGTTCAGCTGTCGCCTGAATTTCGATGAACTTGTTGGAGCCGGTGAGCACGTAATTCATATCCACCTCGGCGCGCGAGTCTTCCTCATACGCGAGATCGAGCATCGGTTCGCCATCGACAATGCCAACGCTGACTGCGGCCACTGTGTCCTTCAAAGGAAGCTGCTTCAGTGTTCCGGCTGCCACCAGTTTCTGCATCGCAAGGGCCATGGCCACAAAGCCTCCGGTGATCGAGGCTGTGCGCGTGCCGCCATCGGCTTGAATCACATCGCAATCAATCCACAGCGTACGCTCGCCGAGCTTCGCAGTGTCGACAATGGCGCGCATTGAGCGCCCGATGAGGCGCTGAATCTCATGCGTGCGTCCGCCCTGCTTGCCTTTGGAGGCTTCGCGGGCAGTGCGCGTCAGAGTAGCGCGAGGCAGCATTCCGAATTCGCTGGTGATCCAGCCCCGGCCCTGGTTGCGCATCCATCCCGGCACACTCTCCTCGATGGTTGCGGTGCAGATTACCCTTGTGTTTCCCACCTCAATCAGACATGAGCCCTCGGCTGTACGAATGAATTCAGGAGTCAGAGTCAGCGCGCGCATCTGATCGAGGGCGCGATTGTCAGAACGAAAAATCATTTTAAATTTTCCTTATTTCCAGCAGGTGTCCGTATCACCTGTTCTGTTTGCGGCAACGGTTTACGAACATCTTAATGGTTTTGAGATGATGCTCAACGCGTGGCGTCCAGATCGGCGCGCTGCACATCTTCGAGGGTGGATAGCTCAACATCAAGGCCGAGAAAGACCGGAGCCTGCTTGCGGAATTTCTCAACCGAGTCGGTAACAAAAAACTTGTAGGTCGGCGCGCCCGCCGTAAGGTCGTGCCCCCTCAAAAATTGGAGGAGAGAACAGGCCGTGGCTTCAGCGGAATCGACAATCTCGATGCGCTGCGGAACCACGCGGCGCAGCAGAGGGCGCAGCAAAGGATAGTGAGTGCAGCCCAGCACCAATACATCGACATTCGACGATGCAGTGCGCAGGGCCTCGATGGTGTAAATGCGCGCCACCTGCTCGGTCACCGGGGTGTCAATCCAGCCCTCTTCCACGAGAGGCACGAGCAAAGGGCAGGCTTTCTCATGGGTGGCGAAGCCTCGCCGGGCGAGAGCGCGCTGATAGGCGTGACTGGCACAGGTCGCCTCGGTGGCGAAGACCACTGCTTCGCGGCTTTGTGAAATCGCGGCAGCTGCGTCCGCTCCCGGTTCGATCACACCGATTACGGGAATTGAAACCGCTGACTTTATGTCATAGAGCGCTAGGGCAGAGGCCGTATTGCAACCGATCACCAGCAGGTCTATTCCGCGCTCAGCCAAAAACCTTGCTGCTGCCGACGAGTAGCGCGCAACAAACTCCTGCGACTTGGTTCCGTAAGGAAGACGCGCGGTATCGCCAAAGAAAAGATAGTTGGCGTTGGGTGCGAGCCGGGCAATGGCTCGCAGAACGGTAAGCCCGCCGACGCCAGAGTCAAAGACCCCGATGGTAGGACGATGTAAATTGCCAGTCACCTGAATCAATGTAGCGCAAAAGGGGGCGTTGCGGCGTTCTTACTCTGCACAGGGCTCGATATCTGTTGAGTTCTAACCGGAGACTGCTTAGACTTGGCGGGAGAGAGCCCGGGCAAGAGTTAAGTTCCAGGCGCTAAGCGCAGACATGCATTTGCGTGGCAAAAATTCAGGAAAAATAGGGAGCGATAGAACTTAACTATTTTTAATTGGAGGCGGAAATGAAGGTAGTTCTTATAAGCGGCAGTCCCAAACCAGACGGAAACACCATGCAGATCATGCAGGAATGCGCCAAGGTCATTGAGGGGGCGGGCGTCGAAGCGGAAATCATATCTTTTGCAGGAAAAAAGATCGAGTCCTGCATTGCTTGCGGAAAGTGCTCCAAAACCGGCAAGTGCGTTCTGGATGACGGGCTGAATGAAATCGTCGACAAGATTCGTGCCGCCGAAGGACTGATTGTCGGTTCTCCCGTGTATTTCGGGACCGCACGGGGTGACGTGATGTGCGCGTTGCAAAGAATCGGCTATATGTCCCGCACCCGGGACAAATTTTTGTCCGGAAAGGTCGGCGGTCCGGTCGCTGTGGGTCGGCGAGGCGGGCAGACGCTTACTCTACAAGAAATGCTGATGTTCTTCTTTATCAATGACATGATCGTGCCAGGATCGAATTACTGGAACATGCTCTTTGGCTGGAACCCGGGTGAAGCCATGCAGGATGCGGAAGGTGTGGCGACCATACGGCACTTTGCGGAAAACGTAGCTGGTTTGGTGAAAAAACTACACTCGTAGGCTTCAGCAAATGGCTGGCTGCGGGCCGAGCCGGCGCGAAACCCAATTTTTCAGAGCGGCTCGGGGGAAAATCTTATTCCGTACACGGGAGAGCGACTCAGAAATGCTCTCCCTTTTACTTAGCTCAGAAATATTTCCGACCAATTTTATCGCCATTCGCTAACTGATAGCAGCCAAACAACCTACATCATTCTCCTTTGAATGCACTTTGTTGCTTTTTGAGGTTTTCTGCATCTATACTGATATTGGCGACTGAAAAGGTCGTAGATCGACTAGGGTTAAAGGAGGGTCCCAATTCTATGCTGAAGCTGACCAAGAAGGCCGATTACGGATTAATCGCAATGCGGCATTTGGCCGAGCACGGGGAGTTGGGGGCATGCAGCACGAAAGAACTGGCGGGAATATATGGGATTCCGCAGGAGGCACTGGCAAAGATTTTGCAGCGGCTGGCGCGAAGCAAGCTGTTGGTTTCTATGCAGGGGACCAACGGGGGCTATGTGCTTGCGCGCGACCCCAGGGAAATAAGTGCTCTGGAAGTGATTCGCGCGATCGAAGGGCCATTGTTCATTACCTCGTGCAATAAGACGGATAAGTCCTGCGATCAGCATACGAAGTGCACGGTGCGGGAACCTTTGCAAAAGGTGAGCCGCACAATTGAAGAGGTGCTCAGCAAGCTCACGGTGTGGGCGCTGCGTGAAAGCACGGAAGATTCCGCCCAGGTAGGGATAGAGGGCGAGCTGGTCAAGATTGAAGTTTCTGGAGGGAACTATGGGAAGTGATACGGCAGTCAAGCTACCGATTTATATGGACAATCATGCCACTACGCGGACTGATCCGCGGGTAGTGGAGGCGATGCTGCCATATTTCGGCGAGATTTACGGGAATGCGGCAAGCCGCAACCATCAGTTTGGCTGGGCTGCTGAGAAAGCGGTTGAAGATGCGCGTGAGCAGATTGCCAAATTGATCGGCGCCAGCGCAAAAGAAATCGTTTTTACCTCCGGAGCGACAGAGAGCAATAATCTCGCCATCAAAGGCGTTGCCGAGATGTATCGCGAGAAGGGCAACCACATTATTACCGAGGTGACCGAGCATAAGTGCGTGCTGGAAACCTGCAAACGGCTGGAAAAACACGGATATCGGATCACGTTCTTGCCGGTACAGAAAGACGGATTAATCGACCTGAATCAGTTGAAAGACGCGATTACGGACCAGACGATTCTGGTCTCGATCATGGCGGCGAACAACGAAATCGGGATATTGCAGCCGATTCGTGAGATCGGAAAGCTTTGCCATGAAAAGGGCGTGCTCTTCCACACCGACGCAGCGCAGGCCGTCGGCAAGGTTCCGTTCAACGTGATTGAAGATAACGTGGATCTCGTATCGCTTTCAGGACACAAGGTTTATGGTCCGAAGGGCGTAGGCGCGCTCTATGTCCGTCGGCGCAATCCTCGGGTGCAACTGGTGGCGCAGATGGACGGCGGCGGTCAAGAACGCGGGATGCGAAGCAGTACGCTCAACGTTACGGGCATTGTGGGCATGGGCAAGGCTTTTGAACTGGCGCAGCAGGAGCTGGCTGAAGAGAGCGCTCGCCTTCTGGCTTTGCGCGAGAGCCTGAGAACACAGATCGAGGCCGTGCTCGATGAGGTGTACGTCAACGGAAGCCTGGAGCATCGTCTGCCGGGGAATCTGAACATGAGCTTTGCTTATGTGGAAGGCGAATCGCTGCTGATGGGGATCAACGATATTGCGGTTTCAAGCGGTTCGGCCTGTACCTCGGCAACGCTGGAGCCTAGCTACGTTTTGAAGGCCCTGGGCGCGGGCGACGAGATGGCGCACAGCTCGATTCGCTTTGGAGTGGGACGCTTTAACACGCAGGCCGAGGTGGATTACGTTGCGGCAAAGGTTGTCGAGGTGGTTAAGCGTTTGCGCGAGCTTTCGCCGTTGTACGAAATGCACAAGGAAGGCGTTGATCTTTCGAAGGTGAAATGGGCGGCTGAGCCAGCGAATCAGTAAGCCGCCCCCGACCTTAGCCGGGAAAGCGGCGGCGAAGGTGGGGCACCCGCAAGTGATAGGCGCGCCGGCAACAATGAGATTTCAGGTTCCGCGGAAAACCGCGAGTGAACCAAGGAGAAATGCAGGATGGCTTACAGCGATAAAGTTTTGGACCACTACACCAATCCACGAAACGTTGGCACGATGGATAAGAACGCCAATGAAGTAGGAACTGGTTTGGTTGGCGCTCCGGAGTGTGGCGACGTGATGAAGCTGCAGATTCGGATCAATGCGGAGACGAAGGTCATTGAGGACGCAAAGTTCAAGACGTTCGGCTGCGGGTCGGCAATCGCTTCATCTTCGCTGGCGACCGAGTGGGTAAAGGGGAAAACGGTGGATGAGGCCCTGGCGATCAAGAACACGGACATCGTGAAAGAGCTGTCGCTGCCTCCGGTCAAAATTCACTGTTCGGTGCTGGCTGAGGACGCGATTCGCGCCGCCATTTCCGATTGGAAAAAGAAGAACAGCTAAGAAATGGAAGTACTAACCGTAGCTATTACGGGGCAGAGGCTAATGACGACAGAGCAGAAGACGCAGGGCATCAAAATCACGGACAAGGCGCTGGAGCATATTCGGCAGGCAATGAAGAAAGAGGGCATCGCCCCGGACGTGGGCGGATTGCGCTTGGGTGTGCAGGGTGGCGGGTGCTCTGGCCTGACTTACAAGATTCTCTTTGACACGCAGCCGCGTGAGCGCGACCGCATATTCGAATACGGGGATGTTCGCGTCTTCATCGATCCGAAGTCGTTCGTTTATCTGAACGGCATGACGGTGGAGTGGGAAGAGACGCTGATGCGTCGCGGGTTCGTATTCCAAAACCCGAATGCAAAGAAGAGCTGCGGCTGCGGCACAAGCTTCTCTTGAGCAGCCCGGAAGGGATACGAATGAGCGAAAAATCGACTGGGGTGGTGAACTCCGGGCTGAAGCCGGAAGCGAAGAAGGGGTCTGACTCGGCACTGCAAGTGATGAACGGTGAGCATCATCCACACCAGTGCTGGTCGTGCGGAGATATGCGTGCCGAGCATTTCTGCGGAGCGTGCGGCCATGTGCAACCGGCAGAGCCTACTGACTTTTTCTCGTTCTTCGGCCTGCCTCGCAAGCTTGAGCTGGATGAGGCGGCGCTGGAGCGCGGATTCTACGCGCTAAGCAGGAAACTGCATCCGGATGTGTACTCGCGCGCCAGCGCGAAGGAACAGGCATGGAGCCTGGAGAAAACTTCGCAACTCAATGATGCCTATCGAACCCTGAAGGATCCGATCTCGCGCACCGAGTACCTGCTCATGCTGGAAGGCATCCAGTTGGACGAGCAGAGCAAGAAGGCTACGGAAAAAGCGCGCGCCTCGGGAGCGGAGAAAAAACAGTCGGTTCCACCAGAGTTGTTGGAAGAGGCTTTCGAGCTGAACATGATGCTCGAAGAGGCGAAGATGGGCGGAGTTGACAAGGACTTGCGGGCACAATTGACTGCGACTCGCGAAGACCTGACGGCACGCCTGAACACGATGCAGGACGAGCTGCGTGGTGCCTGGAAACGATGGGACAGCGGAGACTCTGGAGCTACGGCAAGAATGGTGGATGTTCTGAATCGCCGCAGCTACCTGTGTAACCTTGTGCGCGACATCGATGAAGTACTGAGTTAATTGCGGCCTTTAAAAAATGGAAGACAGAGTAGTAGGGATCGATCTTGGGACTACAAATTCGCTGGTGGCCTACATGGCCTCCGGGCCTTCGCTTGCGCAACCGGATGCGCCGGGCAAGGGAGTTTTCATCATTCCGGGAGAAGATGGCTTAAACCTTGTGCCGTCGGTCGTCGCCCTGGACCTGGATAACCAGATGCTGATCGGCAACGATGCACGCGAGGCGCTATTGAAGTCGCCGGATCGCGCCGTTTACAGCGTGAAGCGGTTGATGGGCCGCGGCGTGGAAGATGTGCAGGCGGAACTCAAGCTGTTTCCGTTCCATCTTGCCGAGGACCTTGTGCCGGGCGAGGTGCTGCGCATTCATCTGGGCGAGCGTACCTATACACCGCCGGAGATTTCGGCGCATATTCTGCGCCAGCTCAAGCGGAATGCCGAGCGCTTTTTCGGTGCGACGGTCAAGCAGGCGGTCATTACCGTGCCGGCGTATTTCAACGACGCACAACGGCAGGCGACAAAAGACGCGGGAAGAATTGCGGGGCTGGAAGTGTTGCGGCTGGTGAACGAGCCTACGGCAGCATCACTGGCATACGGGCTAGATAAGAAGCAGAACGGCACAATCGCGGTTTATGACTTTGGCGGCGGGACATTCGATATCTCCATTCTTAAACTCCAGGACGGAATTTTCGAAGTTGTTGCCACGAACGGCGACACGCATTTGGGCGGAGACGACATCGACAATCTGCTAATCGCGGTCGCGGTTCAGGACATTGCGGGCGATCTGGGAGTTGATGTTCGACAGTACCCGGACGCGGTTCAGCGCCTGCGCCGTGCGGTGATCGAAGCAAAGATCGCACTCTCGTCGCGGGACACAGCAGACATTCAAGTGGAGTTGCCGGAAGGCAAGTTATACCAGCGCAGAATAACTCGCGAGATGTTCGAGCAAATGGTGCAGCCGATTGTAGACCGCACACTGGAGCCTTGCCGAAAGGCTCTCAAAGATGCGGGACTGACCGCATCGCAGGTAGACGAAGTTGTGCTCGTGGGCGGATCGACGCGAATTCCGCTGGTGCGCCGCCAGGTGGAAGCGCTGTTTGCGCGTAAGCCTCACACGGAACTGAATCCCGATGAAGTGGTCGCGCTTGGGGCAGCGGTGCAGGCGAATATCCTCGCAGGCGGCTCGGATGAGACCAAGGACATGCTGCTGCTGGATGTGACACCGCTTTCGCTCGGCATTGAAGCGCTGGGCGGAGTTACGGCAGTGATCATTCAGCGAAACTCGACCATTCCGGCGAGCGCGACTGAGCACTTCACGACAGGCGTCGACGGGCAGGTTTCGGTTGCGATTCACGTGCTGCAGGGAGAACGCGAACTGGCGAAGGACTGCCGTTCACTGGCGCGATTCGACCTGAAGGGAATTCCTCCGATGCCGGCCGGGTTGCCGCGCATCGAGGTGCGCTTCCTTATTGACGCGAACGGCATACTGCATGTGTCCGCGCGCGAGCAACGCAGCGGCAAAGAAGCCAAAATTGAAGTTCAGCCAAGCTACGGCCTGACGGACGATCAAGTGGAGAAGATGATTCTCGACTCCTACGACAATGCCGAGAGCGATATGCTGGAACGGCTGTTGATCGAGGCGCGCAACGAGGCCCAGACGATTCTGGCTGCGCTGGTCAAGAGCCGCAGCAGTGAAGCTTGGAAGATGCTGAGCATTACCGAACAACGCAAGGTGGACGAGCTTGAATCGAAACTGCGCCTGGCGATGAGCGGCGATGATCACAACAGCATTCAGTGGGCAATTGACGAGTTGAACAAGGCGACCATGCATCTTGCGGAATTGATGATGGATGCAGCGGTCGGCAGTGCCTTGAAGGGCAAGACCATGGAATCCGCGGATGTGGGCGAAGGACCGACAGCACCGCATCCGATTGGCAAGGCCGAGTTCAGTTAAGCGAAGATCGACATATTTCGATATAGAACAGGACGGAATAATGCTGGACCTGAAAACCGATTCTGCGGAAAGGAAGACCGAACTCGGGCCGAACACGGTTCGCGTTACATTCCTGCCCAGCGGCAAGAGCGTGGAATTTGAAGCGGGAAAACTGCCTTACCAGGAGCACGGTAAGCCGCAATCCATTCTGGATGTCGCGATCAATTTTGGTGTGCATCTGGAGCACGCTTGTGGTGGGAACTGCGCCTGCACGACCTGCCACGTAGTGGTGAAAAAAGGCAAGGAACTGCTGAGCGAGTGCAGCGAAGAGGAAGCGGACAAGCTCGACACGGCTGCGGATCTGCAACTGAATTCGAGACTCGGATGCCAGGCCATTATTGAGAAACCTGGCGAAATTGTTGTCGAGATCCCGTCGTGGAATCGCAACTATGTCGGCGAGAACGGAGCAAGCACGCTGTAGGAGCGGGCTGCTAACAGAAAACATTTTGTTGCCGCTGATTGCGGAGGAACGATGAAAAAACTGCACTGGGGCGATTCCGAAGACATTGGAATTGAACTGTACGAAAAATTTCCGGACACCGACCCACTGACGGTGCGTTTCACGGAACTGCACCGCATGGTGACCGAACTTGAAAACTTCGACGATGCCCCGCAGGCCTCAAACGAAGGCAAACTGGAAGCTATCCAGATGGCTTGGTACGAGGAATGGAAGGACAATAACGAATAGGCATTTAGAATCAATTAGGTATGGCACGTTTGTCTTGTCCCTGTACACAATTTGTGCACAACAGATGTCCTTCCACTCGTTATGGAAGGACATTTGCCTCTGCGGGTTCAATTAAGTCCAATACTCCGATAAATCTCGTTGAAACGAGCGTCGAGTGGAAGTTCAACGCCCTCTGCTCGTGCCTTGAGCCCTGCAATCAGGTCGTCATCCACCAGAGGAACGATGAGCCCCCTCCCGTCCCTGAATGTGTCGCGGCATCGTTCTTGCAATAGCCCCATGTCCTTGACCTTGCGGCAGAGGAGGAGCCCAAGCTGCCCCCGGTTCATCGAGAACCGCCCGCTTAGTTGGTCAATCTCGGGATTTCTGACGTCATCGGCGTAGTTCTTGCATTCGACAAACACCCACGGGCAGGGTATTCGGGCTTGATTTGCCACTGTGGCGAAGAACCCCTCAGTAGCACCATTGTCGAAGATCACATCGATACGTTTGCGCCCTTCATGAATCTCCTGCTCAATGACGGGCTTCGTTAGCTGAGGGTACAGAAGAAAGTCAAGAATACCGACCACGAGTCGATGGTAGGTCGTTGCGCCATCGGAACCGGTCGCCGTGGCAATCAACTTCTGCTCAAGGTGCTGACAGATAGACTGCACATCCTCGGCCAAGAACGCTTCAATGGGGATGCTGGTCTCCTTTGTTCTTGCCGCTTCTCGGAAATCGGCGAACACCTCCGGATGCGCCAAGGTGAACGTGGCGAGGTAGTCTTTATCAAACGCCGCGCCTCCCCTCTCGACAAGCGATCTCTTTGTGACAAATCTGCGAACGACCTTTCCCCTCTTTACTCTGGTCTGTACGAGGTTAGTCCCGAGCCGCAGGTGTTCATTCTGAAGAAAGGTCAACAGAAAGTGTCGGTGAAACTTGTCAGGAGCGTACCGTTTGCAATAACTCACTGCGGATTTCGGTACCAAGAGAATGCGCCGACCCGCTACGTAGAGGTTGTTAACAAAGCCGCTCTCCCAAGTTCTATTTCCAGCGTTCCAATAGAAGCCGCTCGGTGAGTTATCTCGTAGCGGCATACCCCACAGCAAGCACTGCTGGATCGTATATTCGATCAAGTGGCCACGGATTATGTTGGTCGTCATGTCAGATGCTTTGTCTTTATCAACACCCCTGACAAAGACTCGGCAATCTTCGAGGTCGTTCAGTAGGCCGCTTCTTGCAGCTTGGCTTGAGGCAAGACTAGAGCGTGTTTCAAAAATAGGTAAGGCCTCAAGTCAGGTACTTACGTCTGAGGCAGCTTAGCTGGTGAGCTTCTGTCATGAAGAATCGGCAGAAGCTGATGACGGATGCGCAATGGGAACTGATCG
>Ga0183095_10497_pt1 | contig 115862 bp, 101 predicted proteins | sample BioMet4_FD_130346 | JGI IMG/M metagenome (GOLD analysis project Ga0183095, IMG submission 130346) | Microbial communities from bioreactor (seeded with sewage sludge) at LBNL, California, USA - Biofuel metagenome 4 (v2) (version 3) | ecosystem: Engineered > Bioreactor > Anaerobic > Unclassified ...
ACTACTAGCCCACTCATCCGTCATACTAGTAAAACGGCCACACAAATGTGTGACCGCTCTTAATAAACTGCTTTGAATATTTAACCCGTCTGCTTGACAGAGGGCATATCATGTGCAACAGCTCCTTATATTCTCTTAATTTGCTGAAGTGGTATCTGTCGATGTAGTGGTAAGTGTGCTGTCTGTAGTATTGCTGTACACGTTGCCGCTGCTCTTTACCGCTTCTACTCTGTAGTAACTGGTCTGGCCGGCAGCTGCGCTGTCATCTGTAAAGCTGGTCGAGGTAGTGGTTCCGATCTTCTTGAAACCGCTGTCCTCACTGCTGCTTTTGTAAACGTAGTATTTCTTGCTTCCTGAAATGCCGCTCCAGTCAACATCTATGGTCTCCGCCGAACTGTTCGCTGTCGAATCCACCTTTAAAGTCTTGTATGTCTTATAGCTGGTAGTCTTCTGGACCATGTTCAGGTAACCGTAGGTGCTGTACCAACTCATGAAATCATTTACTGATCCCGAGTAGTACGCCACTCTGTTAGGTTTGTAATAGTTGTTGTCCGCCCAGTATACCTTGCTCCTTGTGACCTTCAGCAGTACTACTGAATGACCGCGGTATCCGCTGAAAGTGCTCTGTCTCGAAAGACGCAGATGGGTTCCGGCTTTTACTCCCAGGCATTTGTTGAGAAAATTCTTCTTGGTGAATCTCAGTCCTCTGTAATACCTGGTGCTTGTACCCTTTGCCAGAGTACTGTTGACCTTGACTGCATAGCCCCAGCACTGACCGCTGCAATATGTGCGGTTAGGATACTTCTTGACGATGCGGTTGATGGCTGTTGCCGCACTCGGATCCGATGTGCATGAGATGCCGCTGTAGGCTTTTACACTGTAGGCGGTCGCGTTTACTGTGGCGAATGGCATAAATACCACTACCATGGCCAGGGTTAATATAGAAATGATTATTTTACTCTTCATAAATTTCTCCAGAATTCGTTGTTTTTTTGAACGATGTCTCATTATAACATACCTTAAGGAATTTCTAAAGAAAAATTAAGAATTTAATTTTCAAATAACCGCGTCTTGTCTTTCAGGAACAAAAAACCTCTTGTTTGTGGCCGATTTTTTAGTATCCAAGCTCCTCCCCTATGAGGAAAACCTTAATTCTGCCTTCTTTATAGGAATGTCTGGTAACGACAAACTGTCCGCACATGCATTCCTCGGAATAACAGTCGGCACACTGGCCGGTGACCGCGCATGGAGTTTTTCTTTCCAGTCTGGCACCGTTGGCCGGAGCTGCGAACAGTCTTGCCCTCTTCAGGCCGGCATCCACGTCAGCGACCACTTTGTTCATACCGGCTATGACTATGACAAATTCCGGACCGTAGCAGAGGCAGGCCACCCTGTTGCCGTTGCCGTCGATGTTGATGAGTTCGCCGTCCATGGTCACCGCGTTGCTGCTCATGATAAAATAGTCAGCCGCAAACATACGGTTATAAAACTGGCGCAGCTCGCCCGGACTACCTGCCTGGTTCCTGTCTATGAGGTCGTAATCACCGGCCTGCAGTGCATCCATGAGTCCTGTTTCCTGTGCAGTCATGGTCCCGCCCCATCCGATGCTGGACCCAGACGGTATCATTTCGACTATACTTGCCACCGCCGAAGCTCTGTCAGGAAAATAACGGCCCTCCAGACAGCGTTTCTCCATGTTTTTAATAATAGTCTTTGCTTTATTCTCATAATCCTTTTGTTTTGGTGTCATACTATCGCCTCCCAGATAAATAATACTACAAATCCATGAAATTTACAAAAAACCCTTGACTATATGGTTACTATATACTTTATGATTAAATTACCGAAGGGGAATCCTTAAGAGAGGTAAAATACAATAATTAGCACGCCAAGCTGCACATCACCGCGATGTGCAGTTTTGCGTCAGGACAGCCAAAAGCCGCATCGACGTAGAGTCCGATACGGCTTTTTGGAAAGAGATGATTATCAAGGAATTACTTCCGTTGAAAATTTGTTGCCATCTTCTTATTTAGGGAAAGGATAGAATCCCGAAGGAGCCTCTGACAGGTCTATGAAAATATTCTTCTTCTGTGAATAATTTTCAAGGATCAGTTTGTGAGTCTCACGTCCTATGCCTGACTTCTTGTATCCTCCGAACGGTGCCTGTTCAGGCAGAGCATTGTAGGTGTTCACCCACATGCGTCCTGTCTCTACGCCCTTGGCCACACGGATAGCTCTGTTGATATCCTGTGTCCATACGGCTCCGCCAAGGCCATACTCGCTGTCGTTGGCCATCTGAACTACCTCTTTCTCATCGTGGAATTTTATTACGACTGCCACAGGTCCGAAAATCTCTTCCTGGGCAACCCTCATGCTGTTGTTAACGTCAACCAGCAGAGTAGGCTTTACATAAGCGCCCTTGGCAAATTCGCCCTCGGTGTATCTCTCTCCGCCTACAGCCACCTTGGCGCCTTCCTTCTTGCCGATCTCGATATAGCTCATGATCTTATCGGCCTGACGTCCATTGATCTGTGAACCCATCTGAGCATCGTCATCCCAAGGCATTCCGATCTTAACAGCCTTGAATCTCTCGACCGCCTCAGCGATAAATTTGTCATATATGGTGTCCTGAACGAATACTCTGGAACCTGCGCAGCATACCTGGCCCTGATTGAACAGTATTCCAAGCTGCAGGCCATCCATAGCCTTCTCCCAGTTGCAGTCATCAAAGAAGATGTTGGCTGATTTTCCGCCCAGCTCCAGGGTAGCAGGTATCAGTTTCTTGGCTGCTGCTTCTGCTACATCATATCCGACTTCAGTGGATCCTGTGAAAGCAAGCTTTCTGATTCCCGGATGATCCAGCAGATACTGACCTGCCTGGCTGCCAGCGCCAGTGATCACCTGGAATACTCCTGCAGGGATCACGTCCTGAGTAAGTCTTGCAAACTCAAGTACCGACAGTGAAGTGGCACTGGATGGTTTCAGAATGGTGCAGTCGCCCGCTGCCAGTACCGGTGCCAGTTTCCATGCCGCCATGCAGAACGGGAAGTTCCAAGGAACTATCTGTCCGACAACGCCGATAGGCTCTCTGAGTATGATGCTCAGTGTATTTTTGTCTATCATGGTGGCAGTGCCCTCATCTGCATAGATGCAGCTTGCGAAATAGCGGAAATGAGCCGATGAAAGCGGCACATCTATGTTCAGTGTTTCTCGAATAGGTTTGCCGTTGTCCATGGACTCTACCATGGCCAGGAATTCTGCATTCTCATCAATTATGTCTGCAACCTTGTTCAAAATTGCAGCTCTCTCCTTAGCGGAAGTATCCTTCCATGTTTCAAAAGCTTTCCACGCTCCTTTAACGGCCGCGTCGACATCCTCCTGCGTACCGGAAGCAAACTTTGCAAGGTACTCGCCTGTTGCCGGGCAAGTCGCATCCATAGTCGCTCCGTCTGACGCGTCTCTCCATTCACCGTTAATAAACAGCTGATACTTATCTTGAAGTTTTACCTTATTCATTTTAAGACCTCCTTAAATAATCTTGTTTCTCTTTACATACAAAATGTTACTCTTGTATTTTTTCAAATGCAAGAATAGTTACGGTTTTAACAAAATATACTGAAAATCTGCGATTTGTCAAACAAAATCAGGTAGAATCCGTGACAAAATAAAAACAATCGGCTTTGAAGCTGACATTGATTTAACAATGTTCATTCATAATCAGCCGATTGTTGATTCACAGTTAACAATAATTCGTTTGTATACTATCAGGTCTCAGACAGTCCTCAGCATCGGAAGATCATTGTTTACTCCCTTTGAGATGAGTATCTGATCGAGATCTATTATACCGTTGTGGAAAGTAGCCGCGCATGAGGCAAGGTAAAGATGCCACATCCTGGCGAACTCTATGCCGTGGATTTTTACAACCTCGTCCCAGTGATCCAGGAAATTCTTACGCCAGCATAAAAGCGTTTTTGAATAATGTCTTCTCAGGCTCTCCACATCCAGGGTATAAAAGTTGAAGTCAGGCAGTATGTTCACGATCTCCCTGAAGCTTGGTATGACTCCGCCCGGAAAGATATACTTCTTGATGAACGCATCGCCGTCGTTTTCTTTCAGCGCGCTTATATAGTGGAGCAGGAACAGTCCGCCCGGCTTCAGAACATCATCCACGCTCTTCATGAAACGCTCGTAGTTTCCGCGTCCCACATGTTCGATCATGCCCACGCTTACCACACGGTCAAAGGTCAGTCCTGAATCCGACAGATCCCTGTAGTCCATGACCCTGACTTCCAGCTGGTCTTCCATTCCAGCCTTTTTGAAATCCTCGGAAAACTGTCTGTACTGCTCATGGCTCAGAGTAATCCCGAGTCCCCTGACGCCGTATTTCTCTGCCGCCCGCTTCAGCAGAAATCCCCAGCCGCAGCCGATGTCCAGCAGCGTCATGCCTTCCTCCAGCTGGAGCTTGTCCAGAATGTGATCCACCTTGTTTACCTGAGCCTGATACAGGCTGTCGTTTTCGTTGAGAAAGTACCCGCATGAATAGCTCATGGATTCATCCAGCCACAGCTTATAGAAGTCGTTGCCTATGTCATAGTGAGATGTGACCTCTTTCGCCTGATTTTCCTTGGACTTAGAGGTGAACATAAGCTTCTTAAGAGCTTTTTTGTCCCGGGTGAATTTTCCCATCTGCCCGAGAAATGTATCAAGTATCTCATAGAGATCTCGGTCGCCTTCAATGTCTCCACGCATGTACGCCTCACCCAGCGCCAGAGATGTACTCTGCGACAAGAGTTTCTTGTCCGGCATTTTGTTCACCGTTATGGTGAATTCCGGCTCGCCGTCGCCTACCCTGGTGATTTCATCCGCTTCCTTCAGATTAAAGGATACAGGGATGATGTTGCTTAGATAATCTGTAATAAATTTGTTCATTGCGATCCCCCCTGTTATATGATTATATCACTGAACCCAAAATCAACGTAATTACAAAATTCTCGAACTGTACAAACAAAAAGATGCCGATGGCAATTGCCGCCGGCATCTTCGCTGTATGATAATTATTCAAGATTCAGTTTGTATTTCATCAGCAGTCTTGTAATGATGTAGTAGATCGTTCCGAATGCCACTGCCGTCAGAATGGTGACGAGCATTCCCTCCTGAGCCATACTGACGCCATTTGCGATTTCACCGCTGTTGCTTATGTGGAAGTTGAACGCCCCATTGACTCCCAGTATGCTCTCGATCACGGATTGTGCTATGGCCAGTCCTATAAACGTCACTACTGAAAGCAGTCCCTTATGATTGTTGGCCTGATGGCCGATGGAGATGGAAGCGTATATCTGCAGAACAAAAGCCGCGCTGATTAGTATCATCATGACGATCGCTTCCACTATGATGAGGGCCAGATTACCTCCGCCAATTTTATCTGCCACCGTGCCGATTCCCGTACCTATGGCCCTGAACACCTCTCCGACATTGGTTTTGCCGGCTCCGGAAGTGAACAATATCACCGGCAGCGTCATCATGCCTATTATACCTGAAAGGGCCGTCCATACAGTAGCCGATATGGTTTTGTTCCAGATATGAGCATCCACGCTTGTCGGCAGCGTCAGCATCAGGTACCCTTCATTTCCGAGAAGGTTGCGGCTGAATCTCTGAATCACCAGTATCAGCGTCAGTACCACCACCACGCATAGCAGCACCACATACAGGATGCCCATTATCACAGCGATCACGGTGCTTACCGTACCGCTGCTCTGATTCATATCAGATACTCTGAACATTATGCCCAATATAGCCGCCAGGACTATGAGCGCTCCGTAAAACGGCAGCAGTGCCCGTCCGATGGCTTTGAATTCATATTTCAATAATTTTCCTAACATCTGAATACCTCCCTGAATAATCCGTCAATGCTCTTTCCCTTTTCCTCCCTGATCTGATCAGCCGGCTCATGGAGTACTATCTTCCCCGCCTTGATAAACACCACATCGTCCAGCACAGATTCAATATCTGCGATAAGATGGGTAGATATCATGACCACCGCGTCAGCGCAGTAGTTGGATATTATCGTTCTCAGAATATAATCTCTGGCTGCAGGATCGACTCCGGCGATCGGCTCGTCCAGCAGATACACCTTGGCATCCCTGGCCATGATCAGAATCAGCTGCACCTTTTCCCTGGTGCCCTTTGACAACTTCTTTACAGGAACGTCTCTCTTGATATTGAGCGACTGCAGCATCTTCTCAGCCTTCTCCTGATTGAAATCCGTGAAAAAATCCCCATACATTTTGAACAAAGCATCCACTGACATCTGTTCCGGCAGAAACTCTCTGTCCGGCAGATACGCTACAGCCGCTTTCGACTCTACCCCCGGTGCGTATCCATCGATGGTTATGGTGCCGCCGCTTGGCTGCAGCAAACCGTTAGCCAGTTTTATCAAAGTCGTTTTCCCCGACCCGTTTGGTCCCAGAAGCCCGACGATCTGTCCCTTTTCCAGCGTAAGATCGATACCATCCAAAGCCCTTACGCGGCCATAATCCTTGGTTAGCCCTTTACACTCTATGATCCCCATTTACTTTTCCTCCTTCTGCCAGTCATTGACTGTTTCTTTGATTTCTTCATCTGTCATCCCTATGGCCTCGAGTTTCTCAAAAAGTTCCTCAATGTATTCCATGGCAAGCTTTCTGTGTAATTCCTTCAATACCTCTTCCTCCCTGGTAATATATCTGCCGCTGGTCCTTTCCGTAAAAAGGAGCCCCTGTCGTTCCAGCTCTCCCAAAGCCCGCTGCATGGTATTCGGATTCACCCCTGCATCCATTGCCATGTCGCGCACCGATGGAAGCTTTTCCCCAAGTTCATACGCCTTGCTGGCTATGCGCATACTCATCTGATCGATTATCTGCGAATAGATCGGCAAACCATCCTTAAAGTTCCATTCCATTGTCTCCCCCTGTTCCCTACCGTGCCCTCGGTGTTACCCTCAGCCGGTGTGTTATTGTATTAAGTGATTAATACAATAACACACCCATGGTCACTTGTCAACCCCCCCTCAGTAAAATATTTTCGATTTCAAACGGTGCTCGTGATTTAGCTGCTCTTTCTGCTCATTTCGGCTTTGGCTGCAGCTTTCTTCTTACCCTGAGGCGAATCTCCACAGTTGTCGGAACGCTGCGGCGGTATCATCAGTCGCGTTTTGTTCAGCAGGCAATAAAAAACGGCTGGCGCCATGTGTGCCTGGCGTCAGCCGATCGTTTATGATGTTATTTGAATAACCAGATCAATAGCCCCTCAGTGACAGGGCCACCATGTAGGTGGCGATAAAATAGGATGTGAATACGAATGTCCCGAACCAGTCCGGCACTCTTTTGTTGAAGCAGCGGAATGACAGGGAAAGGTCGGAGAGCCAGAATACCATGGCACCTACGCCGATCATGAATACCTGTCTGTTTATGCCGTGGACGATGAGAAGGTTTATTCCCAGTCCGCAGAAGGTACCGACAAGCAGGGCGTAGCATATAAGAGGGATCTTATAGCGTCCCAGCTCCAGGATGCTGCGTCTTGAGAAATTGAGTATCATGACCACCGTGATCAGGGCCATGCCCACCGCCGGAGTTATCTTAAAATCCGCCAGATACAGCAGGTCGGCGCAGAACATGATGTGGGCAAATCCGAAGCTCAATATTCCCAAGGTGAAATACGGTTCTTTCAGTTCTATGTCATATTCGTTTGAAAGAAACAGTGTGATATCGCCGGCGGTACAGAAGAGCAGACCCGGGATCACGAACATGCAGTCCCTGGAGTCGCCGTACCAGCGCAACTCTGTAATGGCCACCAGCAGCACGCCGGCGCTGAGGGTCATTTTCAGTATGAAATAACTAATGATCGTCTTCTTTCTTGTAATGGCACTGTCCCCGCCCTTTATGCGGTTGACGTAGAACAAAAACATCTGTATTGGATTCAAAAAATCACTCCTTGTTTACATTTGCATATACCTCTCGCAGCAGTTCGAGCATCTCAGCCGAGCGGGCTTCATCCATACCGTCAAACACGATGCTGCACCAGTCACGCAGGGCCTGAACGATCTCAGGTTTCAGATCCCGACCGCTTTTCTTCAAATGAAATATCCATGAGCGGCCGTCATCCGGGTTGCTGCGGCGGCTGATCAGTCCCCTGTCCTCAAGCGCCTTCATAGTCCGCGTCATGACGCTTTTATCATAGTAAATGGATGACAGCAGCATGTCCTGAGTCTGTCCGTCATTTTCGTAAAGGGACAAAAGTACCAGCGCCTCGGCTACTGTGAGATTATTATTTTTCAATGCGTTTTTCATGAAGACCTTGAATTTTTTATCATAGGCCATCATGATGCGTCCGATTTCCGGATACATACTATTCAATTTTACACCTCTTTCTTCCTTCTGTAAAGCATAAGCAGCAGCAGACCTGCCACAGACGCTATGGCAGTCATGCCGTATATCTGTCTGAATCCAACGTTTAGAGCGTCCTGGAATGTTTTTTTCAATTGTGATGATTTGCTGTCGATTTTAGCCAGATAGTCCTTTTCAGCGGTCTTGAACGCGCCCGGCACGGCTGCTTTCAGGACTTTCATCTGGCGCAGGGTCTCTCTGGCAGAAGCTCGTCCCTCTTCGATGCCGGAAATTGCCTCGGTCATCTTGGTTCTCTGAGCTGTCAAAGTGCTGCGCTTTGCTATGACGCTCTTTCTCGCCGCGGTCAGAGACGCGATACTCTTATCCATCTTGGCCATGGACGCGGACAGCTTGGTGCTGTTGGCAGTCATGGTACTGATATTGGTGTTGACGCCCTGTATCATTCCCGCCAGCTGCTGCTGGCTGTAGGTCTTCTGAAGCATGGCCAGGACCGCAGGCGACAGACCTGAGCTCATGGAGGCAGGAAGCCTGTCCGCGTAGCTCTTTGGCGGATATGACGGCGTCGCCGTTTCCATATAAGTATACACGCCGGAAAGCTGACTGTAAAACATCTTCTGCACTGACAGACCAGACTGTATTCCGTCGTAGCCCTTCTGCATGGATGCCCTGGCTTTTTTCATCTTACTGATGGCGGCTGTCTGTTTTGTTACAGCCGTATTCATACCGGATATTCCCTTGGTCATGCCGGCCTTGGCAGACTTCATCTTGGCTATGCTGCTGTCCATCTTGGCAATGCCGGAATCAACTCCGGAAATACCCTCATCGATCCCGCTGTATATCTTATCCGTTATTTCCGGGCTCATCTGATCAAACATGTATTTAGCCATGGATTTTACGCTCCTGGTAACAGTCGTCACATCGGCGTTTTTCAGATCTTTCATGATGCTGTCCGGTATCTTGACATCACTGTTTCCCGTACTGGACATGTCGATTTTTATGGTCGTCATGGATGTCAGGTCCGGAACTCCTTTTATATTTTGTTCCTTCATCGCCTGACTGAGCTCCGTAGCGTATGGCAGCTTGGGAACGTTGATCTCCTTAGGCATCAGCGCCATCAGGTCATCAGATATGCCGGCACCGGCATGGGCGATAAAACCTACCATTATGGCAGGCGCCACAACAGTTCCCAGTGAACGCACCAGGGAAAGTGTGGCCAGAGCCGAATTTGATTCTCGGAGATCCACCTCCCAGAGCATCATATAATTCAACGGTGCGCCCATGGTGAAGCCGATGCCCAGTCCTATGAGTGTCAGGCTGACGAATACGGTGAACCAGTTTGGATGCGGCATCATGACGAATATCAGGAACAAAGATCCGGCTATGGATGCCAGCAATCCCAGGCTCAGGACAAATCGCGGCCCTTTGTGGTCCGTCATCTTTCCGGAGAACGGCGCGCCGATCCCCGCGAATATTCCCAGTATTATAACAAAATAGCCGCCGCTTCCGCTTTTCACCTCCATGACGTTTTCACAGAGTTGGGGAACAAAGACCAGCCCCATGAGGATTATGCCTGTGATGATGGATACCGTCAGAGTAATGAGTATCCGTCGGTTTTTAAAGTACTTCAGGTTCATCACCGGATCTTCTGCCCGGTGCTCCACGAACACAAACAAAGGCAGCAGCAGACAGAAGGCTATGAGGAACGGATACACATCATTGCTGGTCAGTGTATCGATAAAGTTGAAGAAATCTATATTCTTGAGACCATACATTATGCAGAGGACCATTACAACCAGTATGCCGATACCGATGCCGTCTATCTTGCTGACAGCCTTTTCCTTGGTGTTCGGCAAGGCAATGAACCCTGCAATCAGTATGAATACCGCTATCGGTACATTGACGAAGAAAATGAACTCCCACCTGGTAGTGCCGAATATATCCATCACCGCGCTGCCGACGCTGGCGCCGATGATATTGGCCACGCCGTAGACGCCGCCGACCAGTCCCAGAGCCATACCCCGCTTCTCTTCAGGGAATGTGGTACCGAATTCAGCAGTGGCCACCGGCATTATACCGCCGCCGCCGATGGCCTGCACCGCTCTCGCTATGAGCAGTGCCGTGAAGCTGTTCATGTTCTGTGAAAGACCGCAGAACAGCGAACCGGCGCCGAACAGAAATATGCTCAGCAGATATATTGTGCGGCGTCCCATACGGTCCGCCAGCTTCCCCATGACCGGTATACTTGAAGCATATGCCAGCGTGTATATGGTTATCATCCATATGCCGGCCTTTTCATTGACCCCCAGAGACTCCTGTATAACCGTTCTCGCCGGCGTCACGATTCCCGTATCCAGCGCTCCCATAAAGATGCCCAGCAGGTATACGGTCAGTATCAGTCCAAAATTGAGTTTCTTTTTGTCCGTCATTATTTTGTCTCTCCAATCAAAAAGTAGTTGTTTTAACAACTATGCAGTATATCACTGAATGGTTGCTTTTACAACTACTTTTTGCAGATATCTTTATGCGTCCAGCTCTCTGTGAGCTGACGCTTTGTTCTCGTACATCATTTTATCGGCGGCGTCCAGGATCTGTGTGCCGGTCATCTTGCCGTCAGCTACCACATACCCAAAGCTCATGGATATTCTGTAACTCAGTTCAAGCCTTTCCGCCTCCGCTCCGAGGCAGATCTTAATGTCATCAATCAGCTGCTGTGGTGTTTTGTTGCCGCTCATCTCCCACATGATGCAGAACTCGTCCCCGCCGTATCTGGCCAGGAAGGCATCGTAGTCGCTGCATACCGTCTTCAGGACTTCTGAGACTGTCATCAGCGCGCGGTCTCCCTCTCCGTGTCCGAAATTGTCGTTTATATGCTTGAAGTAATCCATGTCTCCCAGAATGAACACCATATTCGGCGTATAGTCCTCGATCTTTCTGTCGAAGTATTCGTCCGCGCGCCGCCGGTTGTTAAGTCCTGTCAGTGCGTCGGTGAATATCCTGCCGTCCTGCACTCTGTTGTAAATGAATACCATGGACAAGGCGGAACCGATGGAGGCATACGGGATCGATGGCTCCAGCAGGTGGATTATACTGAATATCAGCGGTAGTATAAAAAACGTAGCCAGAGAGAACTCCTCATTTTTCCGGGTCCTGATGTGCTGTTTTCTGGCGTGAAATACTGCTTTGGCCGCTGCATATATCAGATATCCAAGGGTCACTATGAGAAGGACGATATGATATCTCCCTTCATTGTAATGATTGTTTTTATCTATATAGAATATCCATTTTTTGCTGACTGACATGAATGTCATGAAAACCAGTGCCAGATAAGGCACAGAAGTTAGAATTTTGTTCAGGCGACTGCGGTGAGCCCAGCTGTGGAGTTTTTGTTCGTTATATACAAACCACAGATATGACGAAAGGCCGTTCAACATCATGTATGCCATATTGACCGTCCAGTTGGCCTCGACGCTGTATGGAAAAACAGTGTATTCGCCTATCACCCACATGATGTCCGTACAGGCAAGCAAAATAATGGAGTAAGCCATCAGACTCAGCGTCTTCGCTTCTTCATGAATACTGTAATTCCGCTTCATACGGACAAGGAGGTAGATAAGCAGTATAATACTGACGATATCCACCTCGCTGAAGACCGCTACATAGTTCATACCACACCTCGCGAGTTAATTTGCGATTAACATTACTATTATATCACCCTCACGATTTATTTCAACCTATAGCATTCAGGCCTTTTCTTCCACATCATTGTAATCGTTTCGTCCGTAATATCTGTCAAGCGAAAAGCCTCTGCCGCTGACATCGGTAGCCGGCATTATGGTGGTGAAGGCCACCGGATCCACTCTCAGTATCGTGTCCTTGACTCTCTTAACGTTACGCCTTCTGACCGTGCATATTATTACCTGCTGTTCAACGCCTCTGTAGCCTGACTGTCCGTGCAGCAGTGTTATGCCGGCCTTGAGGTCATCGATCAGCGCCTCCCTGATATCTCCCCATTTATCGCTGATGACTATGAACTGGGCATCGCTGCTGCCCATTATGAGCACCTGATTCATAACATTTGTATATATGATGATAATGAGTATGCCGTATAGAACATCATTGATGCTGGCAAATGTGCACTGAAGAAGCAGCGCGATTATATCAATAACGTTGAGCACCAGCGCCGTACTCATGCCCAGTTTGCGGTGTAGTATGATGGCCACCACATCGCTGCCGCCGGTGCTGCCGCCGCTCCTGATGACTATACCGATGCCGCCTCCGATAAACAGCGCCGCAAAGGCCGCCGATATGAGTTTATCGTCGGTGAGATGCTCAAGTGCCGGAAAACTCTCGATAATATACAGGCACAAAGGATACAGGACCGTTCCAAGAACTATGGTCGCCGCAAACTTTCTGCCCAGGAATATCAGCCCCAGCAGGAACAAAACAGCCGATACCATGGCTACAGCCAGGGATACCGGAATACCCGTTATATGCGCTATAAATCTGCCGTATCCCGTGGCTCCGCCGCATAAAAAGTTGTTGGGCAGTATGAAAATGCCCGCTCCTATGGCATTGCCGGCAACGCCCAGAGACAACAACAAAACATTGACGATTTTCTTTTTCAAACCGCCTCCATTATTCAGATCACTCATTAGTAAATACCCCCTCTGTTGATTTTGACCTTATACATTATAACTATTGCGAGGGTTTTGTCAAATCGACTGATAATGTGCTATAGCGTTAAAACAGGCTGTCCAAAGGCAGCCTGTCGATGAGTGAACAGCCGGTCTCACATTCCGGCCATATCTTTTATATTTATTTCATTGCCTCTGAGCAGATACGTATCAACGCTGCCGCAGTTGGGGCATTCCCTGCCGTGATCCACGGTCCTGTAGGTCCTGCCGCAGTTTCTGCATCTGGTCACCGCCGGCAGCACCTGGATGTCCATTTCGCATCCCTTCAGCAGATCCGACCTGGCCGATGCCCATTTCCAGCAGTCCAGCAGATAATAGTCGACGATGCCCGAGACCTCACCCAGCTCCATGGTCACCTGCGATATCCTGGTGATGCCGTTCTCTTCGGCGGACCTTTCCAGCCGATTCATTATCTGAAAGACTATGCCCATCTCATGCATGGTTATTTCTCCTTCTTGCTGAAGACTATCCTGGCCTGGCGTCTGATCATGTACGGCAGGATCGCTTTCATTTTGTCCTCGGATTTCACCATGGTACTGCACTCCGGATGATCTCTGTACAGCTTGATGGCGTCGAAGCCGCACTTGGTGGTGCACACGCCGCAGCCGATGCATTTGTTCTCATCCACTATTGAAGCGCCGCAGCCCAGGCAGCGTGAGGTCTCCTGCTTCACCTGCTCTTCAGTCAGCGGCAGTCTGCCGTCTCTGAAGGAGTGGCTCTGGTCGATGGATTCGTCTCTCTCCGGTATCTGCCTTCTGGCGTTGTCATAGGTTTCTATATTCAGATTTTCCTTGTCCAGCTGAACAAAATCGCGGCGGTTCCTTCCGATGGTCATGCTGCTGTGGGGCTGAACAAAACGGTGGATGGACACTGCTCCTTCTTTACCTGCAGCTATGGCGTCGATGGCGAACTTCGGTCCCGTGTACACGTCGCCTCCCACAAAGACGTCCTCCTGGGCCGTCTGCTGAGTGAGCGTATCCGCACTGATCCTGCCTCCGTTCAGCTGTACCGCGGAGCCTGAAAGCAGATCTCCCCATACGGTTTTCTGTCCTATGCTGAGGTACAACTCATCGCAAGGCATCGTTATCTTCTCTTCCTCGTCGTACTTCGGTGCAAAACGGCCTTCATCGTCAAATACCGATACGCATTTCTTCAGCACCACCGCGGAAACTCTGCCGCCTTCCTCTTTGATCTCGCCGATGCCCCAGCCGCAGCTGATGGAAATGTTTTCTTCCTCGGCTTCTCCGATCTCCTCCGGTGAAGCCGGCATCTCACCGCGCTGCTCCAGGCAGTACATCTCGACTTTGTCTGCTCCCAGCCTCCCCGCAGTTCTGGCAACATCAATGGCCACATTGCCGCCGCCGATGACGACAGCTCTGCCGCTGACCTTATCAATGGTCCCCTCGCTGACATCGTGAAGGAAATCCACCGCTGTCATCACGCCTTCCGCGTCGGCTCCTGCCATGTCCGGTCTGACGCCGCCCTGGCAGCCGATGGCGACATAAAACGCCTTATATCCTTCGGCGCGCAGCTGATCCATTGTCACGTCTTTTCCGACCTCTACGCCGCATCTGATCTCCACGCCCATCTGTCTGATGACCTCGATCTCGGCCTCTACAACGTCCTTCTCCAGCTTATATGACGGAATGCCGTAGACCAGCATGCCGCCCGGTTTTTTGTTCTTCTCGAACACTGTAGGCAGATATCCCTTTTCCGCCAGATAGAAGGCGCAGCTCAGTCCGGCCGGACCGCCGCCGATTATGGCTATCTTCTGACTGAAAGGTCCTCTGTTAGACGGCTGTACCACGGGCGGAACATACCTGGTATCCGCTTCCAGATCACGCTGAGCTATGAACTTCTTGACTTCGTCGATGGCCACTGCCTCGTCGATGGTTCCGCGGGTGCAGGCCTCTTCACAAAGCCGGTTGCATACCCTGCCGCATACCGCCGGGAATGGGTTTTCCTTCTTTATAAGTGCCAGTGCCTCCGTGTATTTGCCCTGGGAAGCCATGTTCAGATATCCCTGTACGCCTATGTGAGCCGGACAGGCCGTCTTGCACGGTGCCGTTCCGGTATCGTAGCAGTTGATCCTGTTGTTGTCGCGGTAATCCTCGTCCCACTTGTCAGGCCCCCATTTTGTTCTGTCAGGGAGCTCATGCCTGGGATATTCCACTGGTCCGCTCTCTGTGCACAGCTTCTGACCCAACTTCACAGCACCCGCCGGACAGTATTCCACACAGCGGCCGCATGCCACGCAGTCCTCCGGCGTCACTTTGGCGACAAAGGACGACCTTGACATGTTCGGAGTGTTGAACAGCTGTGAAGTGCGCAGGGCGTAGCACACGTTGATATTACAGTTGCAGATGGCGAAGATCTTGTCCTCGCCATCGATGTTGGTTATCTGATGAACAAAGCCGTTGTCCTCTGCTTTCTGCAGGATGCTCATGACCTCATCATAATCGACGTAGTGACCTCTTCTGGTCTCCACCAGATAATCAGCCATGTCGCCGACACCGATGCACCAGTCCTCTGGATCGTCTGCACAGCCCTCTTCAAACATCCTTCTGGAAAGTCTGCACGAGCATGGGCTGGCGGCATATTTGCCGTCGTATTTTTTCAGCCAGTGGGAGATGTGCTCCACGTCAGCTGTCTGATTTTCTGCTTCTATAGCCTTCTCCACCGGGATCACGTGCATGCCTATGCCTGCGCCTCCCGGCGGTACCATCGGCGTCACCTTCTCCAGCGGCAGCCTGGACATGCGTTCAAAGAACTTTGCCAGCTCCGGATGTTCTTCCAGCTGTTTCTGGTTCATATTGGTGAATTCAGCGCTTCCCGGCACGAACATGGGCAGTATGTACTGCTTTTCATGGTTCGGGTTTTCCCAGTTGTACTCGATGATACCGGCAACTGCCATATCATACAGCAGCTTCTCCAGCGTGTCCGGGTCCTTGCCTGTGGCCGCGGCCAGCTGGGCGAGGGTCTGTGGCTTTCTCACCTTCATCTTCTCAGCCACATCTGCCATTTCATCGGTAACTATACAGTTCAGGCCCCAGTATTCCGGATCGTCCACGGTCACCTTATGCCCTATGCGGTCAGTGATCTTCTGACCAAGCTTGATTATTTTCTCGCGGGGTTCTGTCATCTCATTGTCCTCCTTATTTCTTCCACTGTGCAGTCTGCCGGCGGAGCCAGTCTTCCCATTCATCCATGCCCTGGCCGGTCCTGGCGCAGATCGGTATGATCAGGGCTTCAGGGTTTCTCATATGTATATTTGCCACGCACTTGTCCATATCGAAGTCGAAGTACGGCATCACATCTGTTTTGTTTATCAGCACCACATCGCAGATGGAAAACATCAGCGGGTATTTCAGGGGCTTGTCATCCCCCTCCGGTACTGACAGGATCATGACATTTTTCGCGGCACCGGTATCGAATTCGGCCGGACAGACCAGATTGCCCACATTTTCCAGCACCGCCAGATCGATGTCCCCTGCATCCAGGCTATCCAGCCCCTGCCGCGTCATCTCTGCATCCAGATGACACATGCCTCCGGTGTGAAGCTGTATCACCTTTGTTCCTGCTGCCGCTATGGTTGCCGCGTCCACATCCGAATCGATATCTGCTTCCATTATGCCTATTTTCATTTCATCTTTGAGGGCTTCTATGGTCCGCAAAAGAGTGGTCGTCTTTCCCGATCCCGGAGACGACATGAGATTGATCATGAAGGTCCCCTTCTCTCTGAGTTCTTCCCTCAGCAGATCTGCGCGCAGGTCATTGTCTGCGAATACGCTTTCCTTGATTTCAATGACTTTATAATCTTTCATCTCACGTCCTCCTGCTGCGTGGTAATTGTGGTTATACCAGATTGTGTGATAATTTTAACATTATATCATCCCCCTGTCAAACAAAACCGCTAAATTGTCTAAATTTTAATGATATTTTGATATTGTCAAATTATCATCACTGTGTTACAATCAACATAAATCGTGGTCATACCACGATACAGAAAGGATGATGTTCCATGGAATTCAAGAAAATCACAGCACCCAGCCTGAAAGCGTTGTTCGTTCAGCAGCTTCAGGATATGATCCTGTCAGAACAGCTGCCTATGGGCGCCAGGCTTCCGTCAGAACGTGAGCTGGCAGAAACCATGCATGTCAGCAGAGCGGTTGTCAACGGCGGTATCGCAGAACTGGAAAAACAGGGATTCATCGAAGTTATTCCCCGTCAGGGCACCTTTGTCGCAGACTACAGAAAAAAGGGCAATATCAGCACCCTTAACGCAATAATGGAATACCGCGGCTCTGCCCTCGGCAAAAGTGAGATTCGTTCAATACTGGAGATCAGATGGGCTCTGGAGCATCTGGCGCTGAAGAAGTCCACCGAAGTTGCCGACGACGCGGATATAGCGGAACTGGGCGAACTGCTGGAAGATATAAAGCTGGCGACCACCCCCGAGGATGCAGCCGAAGCGGCTTTTGAATATCAGCATAAGCTGGCATTCATCAGTGGGAACAGCGTACTGCCGCTGATCTACTATTCGTTCAAGGCTCCGGTGATCACCCTCTGGATAAGGTTCTGCAAGCTTTATGGAATAGAAGCGCTGTATCACAACACCAGCGAGCTTTACAAATACATACAGGTCCGCGATTTCGACGGCGCTCAGAAATGGATAGATAAATACCTGCAGGAGGCCATTGACGGTCAGCAGCAGATATATAAATGAGTTATCAGTTATCAATTTAAAGAAAGAGGTGTAGTAATGTTATTTCAAGTTTACGGCGACGGCTCCGCCTACCAGTTCCTGGGATGGATCATGGTATTCGCGGGCCTGGTTATCGCGAATGAAATAGCACGCCGCTCCAAGCTCGGGGGGATACTGTTTTTTGTGGTCATTCCTCTGGCCCTCACGGCGTATTTCATAGCGATCTATGTATCTGCGGCTCAGGGTGCCAAATGGGCTCTGAACAACGATACTTACGTGCATATGACCAGCTGGTTCCATTATGCCAAGTTATATGCGGCAACGGCAGGTTGTCTCGGCTTCATGATGCTCAAGTACAAATGGGGCCCCGGCAAGAACGACTGGTTCAAGCCTTTCCCTTTCATCATCGTTGCCATCAACATCCTCATTGCAGTATGCAGCGACTTTGAGAATGCTATCATGGGAATGAAAGCTCTGGCCGATACAGGTTCAGCATGGTGGCTCTCATCAGAAGGCGTATGGCTGTACGGCGGCTGGTGGAACGTGCTCAACGGTATCGCCGGTCTTCTGAACATTGCCTGTATGACAGGCTGGTGGGGCATCTACTCATCCAAAAAGAAGGATGATATGCTGTGGCCTGACATGACATGGCTGTTCATCATGGCATACGATATCTGGAATTTTGAGTATACCTACCTGAATCTTCCTACTCATTCATGGTACTGCGGTATCGCGCTGCTTCTTGCCCCTACATTTGCAGCAGCATTCTGGAACAAAGGCGGCTGGATCCAGAACCGTGCCAACACGCTGGCTATATGGTGCATGTTTGCACAGGTATTTCCTCTGTTCCAGGACGACAGCATCTTCTCAGTCATTCCGAGCATGTATGCTGACGGTTTCATGAAGTCGGCCGTTCATCCTACAAATGTGGACCCGACAGCCATGGGAGTCATCGCGGTTCTGTCCATCGTTACCAACATAGTGGTCCTCAGCATCATCATCAAGCGCGCCAAGGCACAGCATAAGAATCCGTACAAGAACGAGATCTTCGTGGGTACGAGAGACTACGAGGAAGCCATGGCCAGGGCAGAAATACAAGGTTAGTAGTATTAAATCACACGGGAGAAAATCAACTGAAAAATCATGCGTCAAATCGACGCATGATTTTTGTTTTCTTCATTCATTTCAGTGTGAAATCAGTCCATAAGCAGTTTCGCGTCCACATCGTCCTCCGTCGAATAGAACAGCTGATCAAGTATATTGACATAGCCCATATCGCTGATAGTCACATTTCCCGTTCTTACCATAAGAGGCAGGCGTCCAGTCCTCAAAAGCAGCGATGCCAGATCAGCTTTACCACAGGATATGGTGACATCCGCCTTTTTTCTCCTGTCAGCAGGCTTCCAGCGGCTGCATCCGGCCTCCAGATTTTCTACGAACTCTATAGCAACTGAATTCTCCGTATCATCCAGTTCGTCATGATAATTTATCTTAAGCCTGAGAGATGCCAGCGGGAACCTGCGATATTCGGTCTGCCTGATGAATTTATCCGGCGCGATTATCTTGCCCAGTATCTCTCCATTGAAATCGTTTTCCTTGATATCGCTCAGATCATATGTCAGTTTGTGACCAAGAATCTCTTCAAAATTCTCCTCATCGGATTTGAGCACCACGATCGTCGCGTTGTCCGCGTATATCTTCAGGAATCCCAGCAGACATTTTAATATGCCCCTGTTTTCATACACCATTTCATCAATGGAAATATGCGGATCACTGCATTCCTCATCACCGCTGGCTAATATCCTGTATGACAGATAACCTTTGATATGAGAATTTTCAACATATCCGATTCGTCTCTGATCGGTGTCATACTGCATGTCCCGGATCTCTTCTATACATTTCATGAGGGCACCGTGGTTACGGCGGGCAAAGTCCTCATGATACTTCAACGTCTCCCATATATCCTCACTGCCAAGAAAATGAAGCTTGGAAATATCATCAGCCGAAGGCAGATCTGCTGTAGCCAGGGTGTATTCCTTCATCCTGCTGCCAACCCCATATCCCAGCTGTTTCCTCATATCCTTGACATTTGGAAATATCAGAGCTATATTTGCATCCGCATTTTTTGCGAACCCCTCATAATATCTGATCAACTCCTTGACCAGCTCTTTGGAATAATAAGCCGGTTGTATATAGGCCGACATCATTCCTGTGGCCGGCTGCATCTGACCGTAGATATTCATGCAGAAATCCACCAGTTTCATGGCTGCGATCATCTTTCCGCCGTCATAAAGACCTACAAAATGGGTGTCATACTCATTCTCCATATTTTCAATGGTTCTAGATCTGTGGCGTTCAGGATTCTCAGTGCCGCGTATATCCAGCGCATTTCCGCCGTTGAGATATACGTTCTCATAATCATCAAGAGATGATTTCCCGATCAATTTAAATTCTCTCATAGATAGTACCTCTAAATACTAATCTCTGCTGACAAGCTCAATAGCTTCTTTGCCTGAAATATGATCGATGGTAAGTTCCATCATACACACCCTCGACAACGATCCATCCACCTCTTTTTTTCTGCCCTCGTCGTCCTCGGGCAGGGAAAATTTCAATGCCAGCTTCTCCAGTGCTTCACGTTTTTCCGAGTCGCTGTCAAGTATGCGGATCCTGCCGAACACTATCACACTTCTGAAATACGTGGTAAACTCCTCAGGTACGATCAGATCCTGATCGATCACACAAAAAGAAACTTTGTCGGATGCCCTGACAGCATCGATCTTGTGGCCTTCAGCGGCACTGTGAAAAATAATTCTGCCATTCAGCAAAGCGTAACTCAACGGCACCGCATAAGGATAGCCATCCTCTCCGCTGACCGCAAGTACCCCTGACGTACCTCTCTCAAGTACACCAAGGCTGTCCGCTTCAGTAAGTTTCTGTTTTATGCGTCGCATTTCTCTAAACATGGATCAAATTACCTCTTCATAATACTATAAGTTTATCACACCATAATATAAAAATCAAAGGATTGGCAATAATAAAACGGCATATTCTCATGTATACAGAATATGCCGTTTCAAAAATTATAGATTGGGTGTATTTACTTATATCTCCATTATAGGATTCTCAGAATTTATGAGAACTTTTGACGTCATCTTTCCGCCCAGATATTTTTCCGCGTTTTCACCGAGCAGATCAAGAGCCGCCAGCAGATCATCGTGCCTCGACGGATCTACGCTTTCAATTATCAGAAAAGCATTCTTTGTTTCACCGGTAAGCATGGTGCGCTGGCCGTCACGCCAGTTCCAGCATCGGCAGACCGCTCCTTTATCATCCAGATAGCAGAGCTCGCCCGGCAGCGTAGGGTTATTTTCCTCATCTCCGAGAGCCAGAAACTCATCGCCGCCTTCTTCGGATATGGCAAGTCTCAGATCTCCCACAAAGGTATCCGCGTCTTCTCCGCCTACAGGCAGAGCATATGTCAGGGATACGGCGTTGTATATATCCACCAGAGGATTAATAGGTCCCACTGCGTTCCCCTTGTCTATTCGGCTGAGCAGAGCCTCTATGGAAGCCCGGTTGCCCTTCTTTTTCTTGAACTTCTGAAAAGCCTCACGCCATACAGAAACTACCGAGCACTTGCTCAGCGGCGAAGTGGTGATAAACTTTTCCGCTTCTTCATTGGCAGTCTCCAGCGCAGTCTTTATTTCCGGGAATTCATCATAGACAGCATCTGTATTATCAATACCCTTAAGCACTATGATCCCGATCTCTGCTTCCGGGAAGATATCCCAGAATGATTTTTCTGCAACAAATTTAGACATATTTTACCTCCTGTTACCGGGCTCTGCAAAACGGCCCGAGCTACTTTAAAGGACCTTAAGACCCACGATCCCGCCTGCGATCATGACTATGCAGATTATCTGCGGTACATTCAGCGCCTCCTTGAACAACAGCACTCCCAGAATGGACGTCCCTATGATGCCGAACCCTGTCCACATGGCATAGGCCGTTCCCAGCGGCAGTTTTTTCAGCGCCAGCGAAAGGAATATCGCACTGAGGATATAGAACACGACTGTGATCACAGAAGGCCACAGCTTTGTGAATCCGGCAGAAAACTTCATTGCGACCGCCCACGTCACCTCAGCCGTGCCTGCTATCAGCAGCATCAACCATTGCATCTTTAGCCCTCCAAAAAAAATGAACCAAGGAGTATCCATACCTTCAAAGGCCTAACGGCATGGTTCCCAAGTTCTGGTGTTTCTACCCGGCGGCAGATTTATTCGTTTTTATAATAATATCACCTAAGAAATGCAAAGTCAATCGTCTTTATAATTTTTTTATACCCGATATTGATACACGTTTTGAAATGGCATCGATAATCCTTGACCTGCCGCGAAAATGTACATATTATATTAATAACGGAGGCAATAATATGACACGAGAAAAAGTAATAATAAAAACAGCAGTCACAGGCATTGCAGTCAATGTTATGCTGGTGATTTTCAAGGCTCTGGTAGGCCTCATGGCAAATTCCATAGCGATAATACTTGATGCCGTCAACAACCTCAGCGATGCCCTGTCGTCCATCATAACCATAGGCGGCACCCGGCTGGCTATGAGGCCCGCTGATAAAAAGCACCCCCTTGGACACGGACGCATAGAATACCTGACGGCCATGCTCATTGCCGGAATCGTTTTATTTGCTGGAATCACCGCACTGATAGAAGCTGTCAAGAAAATCATTCATCCTGCGGTCACCCACTACTCAGTCATAACACTGGTGGTCATCGCGGTGGCTATCGTTACCAAGCTGTTCCTTGGAAGTTATACAAAAAAGAAAGGGCTCGAAGTGGATTCCGGCGCGCTGAAGGCTTCAGGCGCGGACGCTTTGTTCGACTCGGTGGTATCTGCCGCCACCCTCCTCGGCGCATCAGTGAATATGATATGGGGCATCAACATCGATGGCTGGCTCGGTGCCGTTATCTCAGCGGTCATCATCAAAGCCGGCATCGAGATGCTGTCCGAGACCCTTGACCATATCCTCGGCAAACGCATAGACAGCAAACTGTCTCAGGAACTGAAAGCTGAGATACGTTCATTTGCCGGCGTGCTCGGTGCCTACGATCTGTATCTGGAAAACTATGGGCCGCAGCGCATGATCGGCTCCGCCCACATCGAAATATATGATACTATGAATGCTAAAGAAATACACGAACTGACGAGAAACCTTTCTATTTATATATACAAAAAATATGGTATTGCTCTGACCTTCGGGATCTACGCCGTGAACACCCAGGACAGCGATGTGATCAGGCTGCGAAATGAACTGACCAGCTATGCTCTCAGTCTCAACGGCGCCCTGCAGACCCATGGTTTCTATATCGACAAGACCAGCAGCACCGTCACCTTCGATGTGGTCATCGCTTTCGGTATCAGCCGCGAGCTTTTCCGCCGTGAAGTGCTGGAGGGTCTCAGCAGCCTGCATCCGGAATATCAGTACCAGATACAGCTCGATGTAGATTACAGTGACTGACGGTTCTATACAGGAGGTAAAACTATATGGATTATATTTCCACCAGAGATGCCGCTGCCGAATGGGGCATCGGCGAGCGCGTAGTCCAGCGGTACTGCACCAGGGGAAGAATACCCGGCGCGGTCAAGTTCAGTGGAGTCTGGCAGATCCCCCGCGGTTCATCCAAGCCCGCGGACCCAAGAAAAGGCACGGAAAATCCCGAAGAGCCTCCCTTTGTTCAATGCGGTCTGATATCAGAGGCTCATCCTATGATCTCCGGCATGGCTGACACAGTGATCCAGACCATCCATGACCCGGCGGAAAAATTACAGCTGCTCGGTGAATTCGCCTATCTGCGCGGTGATTTCCGTGAATCGCGTAAACTGCTGCTGAAGATCGATGATATCCGATTCGATATGCACAGGTTTTCCATACTGGCTGCCGATGCTGTCAGCATGGGAGATTATGAACTGCTGACCCGCATAGAAGAGTACATGCTGGAGCTGATCTCCAGATACCCTCAGCTGGATGATCGTGAATCGCCCGCCTGGATGCATTACTACGCCATCAGCATCGCCCTTTCTCTCCACGAGCGCTGCCCGCGTTGGCTGAAAACCGGTGATTTCAGATCATTTCCCAAATCCATGCACAAGTTTGCATCTTACATGCATATGAAATACCTTTTCAACACTCTTCAGTATCAGAAGCTGACAGGCTTTGCCCGCGGCATCCTGCTGAGCATCGACAAGGAAACTGATAAATATACATTGACGGATATTTACATATATATCCTCGCCGCCATGGGATTTCTGGCTGCAGATGACGGCGAAACCGCCCGTCAGCTGCTGGAGACAGCCATAGCCCTGGCCTTACCTGACGGCTTCATCACACCTTTCGCAGAGTACAAGCCTTATCTCTTCGGTCTTGATGATGACATCATCAAGCGCGAGTATCCTGAGCAGTACGACCTCGCCGCAGAGCAGTGGGAAGTCGCCACGAGGAACTGGTTCATCATCCACAACGAATACGTTAAGAGCAACGTGGCTGCAGTCCTTTCCATAAAAGAATACCAGATCGCCATTCTGCTGGCAGCCGGAAACACCTACAAGGATATTGCTTTAAAACAGCGTCTCTCCCCTGAGCAGGTACGTAAAATTGTCAACAGCATCTACTCCAAGCTCATGATCAGGAACAAATCCCAGCTCAGAAATTATCTGCTCATGGATCAGAACAAATAAATACTCTTACGTTATGAGCATCTGTTGTTTTATTACAGATGTTCGTTTTTATTCTATATTATAAATATTCAGAAATATATAATAAAATAAATAGAACTATACTTTTGAAAGGAGCTGGTCTTATGGAACCCAAAGTTACTCTCAACAGAGAATTAGGTATGAAAGAAGGTATATCGATAACCACAGGTACGGTAATCGGTGTAGGCCTTTTTACCACCGGCGCGCAATGTGTCGGATTGATGGGAGGAGGTATTTTCCTGCTCACCTTTATCAGCCTGCTCACCTGCATACTTCCCGCACTGATGTATGCCGAAATGGGCGCAGCGCTGCCATATGCAGGCGGCACATACAACTATGCCAAACGCGCTATCAATGTGCCTGTTGCGAACATTTCCGCATGGCACTATCTGATCGCGCTAATTGCAATGTGCTCAACAGAATCGCTGGCATTTTCCAACTACTTTTCATGGATCTTCAGAGGCGCTGGCCTGAGTGTCAACATCGACAACCGGATTATTGCAGCCGCGCTGATGTTCTTCTTTGTATTCATCAATTATAAAGGCGTAAAAGTTTCAGGAAGATGGCAAAATGCCTTTGTTTATTTCTTCTGGTCAGTTTCCGCCGTTTGGATGCTTTATATGATACAGCACGTAGATCTGGGCAATTTTGTTCCATCTCAGCTGGCAACATTCCCGGGCTTCAAAGCATGGGTGGAAGTACTGACGTGGATATGGTGGTGCTATGCCGGATTTGAAACATGTGTCGGCATGGGTGGCGAGATCAAATACCCTCAGATCAATATCCCGCGGGCCCTGTTCTTATCACCATTCATCATCTTCATTGTAAATGCACTTTTCCAGTGGTTCCTAGCCGGGCTGGTTCCTCTTGCTGAACAAAGTGCGCTTGCCGCCTCGGTAGCACCTTATGCGGAAGGTCTAGAAAAAGCCGGCTACATGGGATTCCCTATCGTCCTGCTATGCTGCGGCATTGCCTTCGGTGGAGATTTCTCAACCCTTAATCCTGGCGTCGAGGTGCCCGCAAGATATATTTATCAGATGGGTCTCGACGGATGTCTTCCTGCCTTCTTCGGCAAGCTGCATCCAAAATACAGGACTCCGACAGCTGCTATACTGTTCGTAGGCATCGTAGCCTTCCTGTTGATCCTTACCAACTCGATCAACTTCGTTGCTCAAATAAATATCTGCTCACTATTCTGGTGCTATATAATAGGCTTCATTTCCTTCGGTGAACTGAGAAGAAAAGAGCCCGAACTTGCACGTCCTTATAAAGCACCTTGGGCAAAATTCTCAGTTATTTCAAGCGTCGCAGTGTACGCGCTTATGTGCTGGAGTTGCGGTTGGGAACACGTCGGGATCAGCTTTATTATCACGGGCTGCAGTCTCCTGTTCTACTTCCTTTATTCAAGGAAAAAAGCTGTATCTAAGGAAGAGATCATCAGAATACAACAGGCCGAGGCTGTACATCTGGATGAGGATATTCCTGATCCGGAAACAAAGGCCAAAATGGATTCAAACTATAAGAAATGGAAGATCATAGTTACATTGATGACAGTAATAACTATACTGCTTTACACCATATCTTTCGTAATTAAATAGTTTACAAAACCTTATTGATGTAATAAAATTCAAATATACAAATAAGTAGCCATCAGGTTTGAAAGGAACATTATGACTTATCACACTAACACGGCATACAACAAGTATATATATGAGCATTCAAGATATTTGTTCTGCCAGCCCGGATATAATATTGAAGGGCTCCGTTACTGTGAGTATAATGTTCCTTACACAAACCCGGCTTCAGGCTGTGTCTCCATTTTCTATGAGGCATATTCCTGGACCTCGAATATCGACATTCCCATTATTCCAGACGGATGCATCGATCTGGTCATTGCCTTCAGCAATGGACACTGCGCAGGCATATCCATATGCGGTACCGTTACTACCATGCACCGAATGAAACTGCAGAACAACGATTATTTCTTCGGCATGCGTTTCAAACCCGGTAAATGCCCTTTCCTTCCAAAGGGTGCCGCCAAAGAATATATGGACAATCAAAACATTATCACAATGAAAGACAAGGACTATACCTTTGTTAATAATCTTATAAATGCCTGCAGCTTCAAAGAACGTGTTGCCCTTGCCAGCCGTTATATCGGCTTTGAATTTGAACGCAGCTACGATATTGCCGACTCCAGCAGACAGAATATGGTCGACTACACGATGCAATGCATTTATTCCAGCGGCGGCAACGCTTCAATTAAAAAAATTTCCGAAGATCTGATATACAGTCCAAGATACCTCGAATACGTTTTCCGTGAAGAAACCGGTTTTACACCGAAAAGCATGTGCCAGCTGACCAGAATACACCGTGCAGTTCTACTGCTGCTCTGGGACAAACAAAATAATCGCACAATAATATCACAAGAGTGCGGATATTCTGACCTCAGTCACATGAATCGCGATCTAAACAAGGTACTGGGACTGAACTCAACCAAAATCAACTGCTCTGACTTTTACTATTCCGATTTGAATGGCAAATCTATAGTTTATAATTTTTAGGAGATAATCGTGAATATTACTGCTGAATATAAGATCAAAAACTGGAAATCACACATTGTTTCTCTAGATACAGGGATCAACATGGCCTACTATGAATGCGGACCAGACAACGGAACTAACCTGATGCTGATACACGGGGTGACTGACAGCAGAGTATCATGGATGCAGATGGCCCCTATCCTTGCCGGATCAGGGTACCACTGCTATATAGTCGAATACAGAGGCAACGGCGCCACCGATCATCCTGACTGCGGGAGATCTGGTTATACGGCAGACATGATAGCCCTTGATATTCTGGACCTTATGAACAAAATACATCTTACCGGCATCCACGTTGCCGGCCATTCATATGGTTCGCTGATAACTCAGGAACTGGCGCTTCTGGCCCCTGATGCGTTCCTCAGCTACACACTGATCGACACCTGTGTTGACTGCCGAAACAATCCCGTTATACTTGAGCTTATAAATGGCGATGGGAACGGATTTCTCGGTATCGACGGTTACAGCGACCACATGCCGGAATCATTTATTCAAGAGTGGGCAGCTACTACAAACGAAGATGAAGAATTCAGGACAGCAACCCTCGATAACGTAAGAACCATGCCAATGGTATCATGGCGCAACCTTATCAGAGGCCTCAATCAATTCAACAACCGCGATATCATAGACGGTATTACAGGAAAGATCATGGTCATGTGGGGTACAGAAGACACCATTTTCACCTTGAAAGATCAAAAAGAAATAAAACTTGGGCTTACATCATGTGAGCCCAAATATGTCGATATACAGGGCGCCAGTCACAATGGTTTCTGGGACAGCATTAAAAATGCCAGAATATACGCTAAGATCATCGACAATTTCATCAACGACTGATAAAAGAACGGGCTGCCGCAGAATATGCAACAGCCCGTTGTTATTATTGATTTCAGGTAATCGTATTTAGATTAGTGCATTATGAAACCAAGTGCGAAGAGTACGCATCCGATTGCAAATGCGATGTACGCAATGAGTCTCCACTGCAGGTACTGTTTATCAAGCTTCTTCTGCTCTTCCGGTGAAGGTTTAGCCGTCTTCATGGCAAGCAGTTCAACGTCGATAGCTTCCTGAGGCATCTGCTTCTTAGGGATAACCACGCCGAAGATGATGTAAGCTATTGCCAGTACTGACAATCCGATGTTGTACCAGATCGCTGTCCAGTCGATGGCCAGAATGGATAATCCTGCATACGCAATGATGCTGAACCATGCTCCAAACTTTCCGAAAGGTACATGATAAGGTCTTTCAAGGTCAGGCTCTTTCTTGTACAGCATCAGATATGAAACATAACCGATGATGTAGCAGAGCATCTGGCTGAATGCGCACATTGCTGATACTATGACGATGGAGTTTGTAAGTATGAATATGATACCTACGATACCAACTGTCAGTGATGCAATATGCGGGCTCTTATACTTAGGATGAACCTTGGCAAAGATCTTAGGGAAGCATCCGTCAAGGGCCATGATGTACATGTATCTTGCCGCGCCGCCTGTACAAGGCATCATCGTTGAGAAGTCACCGCCAAGGGTAACTGCCAGACAAAGCAGGATGATCGGGAATCCTACGATTCCTGCCGCCTGCATGCCGTCTACGAACGGTGAGCTCGAAGCGATCAGTATATGCTGGCTGCCAAGAGGAGTAAGTCCTACAAGGAAGAACTGCCAGAGTGAGTTAACCGCGAATACTACAAACGGTGAAATAGTCAGTGCTCTTGGAAGCGTGATCTGAGGGTATTTAACCTCAGCGCCCATTCCTGCGCAGGTCTCAAATCCCGCGAAGCACCACCATACCATTACGATAAGTTTTGCAAATGCTGTGAATTCGTGAGGGAGTCCTCCGAATACTGATACATAGTTGCCGAAGTCGATGTTCTTCAGCTCCATGATGAACCAGACAGTGGATGCTGCCCAGAACCAGTACATAAACGCGTTCTGCAGCTTGCCGGAGAATTTGATTCCTCGATAGTTTACGAAAGTAAAGAATGCCATTAGCAATGATGCCGATAATCTGGTGTCGATAGTGAAGTTGGCACCGCATGCCAGGATCAGCTGATTCAGGTAGTTGGCAAAAGCAAGCGCCTCGCCTCCCGCGATACCGATCTGAGCAAGGGTATAATGCCAGCTGCAGAAAATAGCTACAGGCCAGTTGATAGCCCTCTTAGCGTAAGCGTAGGTACCACCTGCCAACGGCATGGTAGCTCCCAGCTCTCCATAAATTGCTGAAGGCCATAGTACCAGCAGAAATGCGATAATAGATGCTACTACGATCGAGCTTCCTGCAATACCGACCTGTGATGATCCGACTGTGAAAAGACCAACGCCGATTACAGCACCGCCTGTAATCGTGACGCATTCTGGCAATCCCAGCTCACGGACCAAACTTTTGTCTTCGTTCATAATATAATACCTCCATCAAAAGTTTAGATAAAAAAAAGATTGTTAAAACATCCAAAAGTTGTATGAATATTATGTGATTAAGTTTACACTTTTGCCGATATTATTTCGTAGTACAAATCAGAAATTGACACAACTTTATTTCAGTGGTAGTATTGAAGTGTAAAAAAAGTTGTTCCGATTTATACCAGTTTTAACTTAAAACTGGGTTTTAGGGGAGTATATGGCATATTTTATAAGTGAAAAACAGGCTCTCGCATCAGACCGGGAGCGTTCAACATACAAGCCATTTACCGTTGAGCAGGATGATTGCAAGCGGACCGAAGAGTCCATAAACAATGGTCATCCGCTTTATGTGTCTTTATGCGACATTTCCATAATTGAGAGTATTTCAGCAGACAATTCTGTGATCTATCCCATAGTACCGGACGGCTGCACTTCAATAATATTTTACAACAGAGATGGTATAAATTATGGGCGGCTGTGCGGTGCGACAGATCGTCTGAAAAAGCTCATCGTATATCCTCATGACTATTTTCTGATTTTCAGATTCATGCCCGGGACCTGCGAGGCTTTTCTCAACTGCGACATCAACGACCTCACAAACAAATCAGTGGACGTGACCAGCAGCATCAGAAACGGCAGCAGACTGCTGCAGATAGCAGAACGCGACATATCAGTACAGTGGAAAGCTCTGCTGATGTCAAGGGTACTCAAGGTGGAAAAGAACGAAAAGGAAACCGATTACCTTATCCGCTACTGCACAGAATCCATACTGTCAAATCAAGGCAATATAATGGTCGGCGATCTGGCCAAGAAAACAGGATTTTCCGAGAGGTATCTGGGAAAGATCTTTGAAAGATATATAGGTCTTTCACCAAAGACCTACGCAGAGATCATCAGACTGCAGCGCTCACTTAAGGAGATCTTCAACAGCAGCAATAACACGTCCCTGCTGGAAATCGCCCTGGACAGCGGTTATTTTGATCATGCTCACATGAACAGATCATACAACAAGTTTCTGAACTGCTCTTCAGGGACTTTGAGAAAAGAAGGTTTTTCCGCTTTGGACTACAACAAAGTGGAGTCATATATTTAAAAACCGAAAGGAGTTACAAATGGCTAAAAAGTATTACCTTGGCCTTGACGACGGAACCACCGGTACTACGGCGCTCCTGCTTGACGAGGACTGGAACATCGTTTCCAGAGGATATAAGGAGATCAATCAGCACTTCCCTCATCCGGGCTGGGTAGAACACGATCCTATGGAAATATGGGACAGCATTCTGACCGCTGTATCGGATGCCTGCAGCATTGCCGGCATCGAACCGGCCCAGATCTCATGTATCGGCATCGACAATCAGGGCGAGACCGTTATGCTCTGGGACAAGCTTACAGGAAAGCCTGTATATAACGCCATCGTATGGCAGGACAGAAGGACTGCCAAATACGCTGATTCCATCACGGATCAGTACGGTAATCTCGTCCGTGAAAAGACCGGCCTTATGATAGACGCTTATTTTTCAGGGACAAAGATCAAATGGATCATGGACAACGTACCCGGCGTTAAAGAACTTGCCAAAGAAGGCAGGATCCTGGCCAGCACACTTGACGGCTGGATCATCTGGAAAATGACCCACGGCAGAGTCTTTGTCACTGACAGCACCACGGCCAGCAGAACCATGCTGATGAACATCCACAATGGAAAATGGGATCCGGATGTGCTGAATCTCCTGGGCATTGACCAGAAGATGCTGCCGGAGATATGCGACAGCTCCACCCTTTACGGATACACAGATCCTCTTGATTTTCTCGGCGTCAAGATACCTATTTCAGGTTCTGCCGTCGATCAGCAGGCAGCTTTGTTCGGACAGGGCTGTTACACTCCGGGATCGATCAAGTGCACCTATGGCACCGGCTGCTTCATGCTTATGAACACAGGTGACAAGCCGATATACTCAAGAAACGGGATCCTGACCACCGTCGCGTGGAAACTCAACGGCAAGACCACCTATGCTCTGGACGGAGGTGTATATGTCACGGGAGCAGCTACTCAGTGGCTGCGTGACAAGCTTAAGATCATTGATAATGCAGCGCAGACCGAGCAGATGTCCATCGATGCCGGAGACAACGGCGATGTCTATTTTGTTCCTGCATTTGCAGGACTGGCAGCGCCTCACTGGGACTCATATGCACGCGGCACCATCGTTGGCATCACCGGCGGCACCACCCGCGAACAGATCGTCCGCGCCACGCTTGAAGCTACAGCTTATCAGGTCAAGGACAACCTTGACGTCATGAATCTGGACGCCAACATTCCTATCAAAAAAATAAGGGCCGATGGCGGCGCGGTAGTAAATAAATTTCTGATGCAGTTCCAGGCCGATATACTGGGAATTCCAATCGATGTTCCTGTGATCAACGAGACCACCGCCCTGGGTGCAGCTTATCTTGCAGCCATGGGTATCGGCGAATTCAAATCGCTGGACGAGATCTCTGACAAGTGGCAGCTTGACAGAACATATGAACCCAACATGAGCATCGACGAACGCGAAACCCTGTTATATAAATGGCACAAGGCCGTTGAAAGATCTAAAAACTGGGCCGAAGACTAGACCCTGTTGATATAAAACCTCATTTCTGAAAGGAGAAAAAAATGAGTAAACAAATGCTATTCAGTCCTGGTCCTGTTATGACCAGAGCCAATGTCAGAGAATCCCTCATGCATTACGATATATGCCATCGCAGCAAGGAATTCGAAGCGATGTATGCAGATACTACCGCTAAGATCAACAAATTGTTCAAGGCTGACGATTCATATAAGTCGGTTATCGTATCCGGCTCAGGTACATCCGCCAACGAAACAGTTCTTTCCTCCATCTTCAAAGACGGAGAAAAAGCCCTGCTCATAAGAAACGGCGAATTCGGAAACAGACTCAAGGAGATCCTGGACCAGTATCAGATTCCTTATGTAGACTGCTCCTTCGACTGGGGCGAGGCTCCTGACGTAGCTGAAGTCGAAAAGGCTCTGAAGGCAGATCCTGCCGTCAAGGTGGTCTGCATGGTATTCCATGAGACCTCATCAGGCATGATCAACCCTGTAAAGGCGGTAGGCGATATCGCCAGCAAATACGGCAAGATGTTCAGCGTAGACTGTGTATCTGCAGCCGGCGGTCAGGATATCGATGTCAAGGCCATGCATATTACCTTTGCCACTTCAGTAGGCGGCAAATGCGTCGGTGCCTATCCGGGCTCCGCTTACGTCTGCGCCAGGGAAGAAGTCCTGAAGACTCTGACTCCTGAGATGGGCAAAAACGTTTATCTGAATCTGGCAAGGCATTATCAGAAGGCTGTTGCCTGCAATCAGACTCCGAACACACCGAACGTGAATCTGTTCTGGGCTCTTCAGACCGCGCTGACCAACATCCTTGATGAAGGTCTCGACAAGCAGATCGCAAGATACCAGGAATGTGCATCGATACTGCGCAAGGGCATGAAGGCTCTTGGGCTCAAATTCCTGCTTCCGGAGGCTCTGATGGCCAACACGGTCACTTCAGTTTTCCTGCCTGAAGGCAAGGATCTTGAGGCGTTCCTGTCAGCCATGGAAGAAAACGGCTATACGGTTTATGCCGGCAAAGGCATCTTCTATGAAATGGGAATGTTCCAGGTTGCAAATATGGGCGAAATATATCCGGAGGACTGCGCCAAATTCCTGGAAGTCCTTGGAAAATGCATAAAATAGCAGATCAGTATTACCCCCCTTATCCAGCCGGATGGAGCCATCCATCTGGCTGGACAATCCTATTACATAACGATAAAAATCAGCAGAGGGCAGCGCCGTTACAGTGCTGCCTTTTGTTGTTGCACTGATCGTTAAAAAAAACAGCACTTTTGCGTGCCGCCATGTTATAATTCTATGCAAACGGAGGTAATGACAATGACAATGAAAACAATACAAGACAAGCTGATATATTCCATGGACGCAGCCAACGAGCCTGCCGCCGTCATCAGCAGCGGCGATACTATTTGCTTCAAAACCAATGACTGCTTCAACTGCCAGCTCCGCTCCGAATCGGACCCCATCGGTGAAATGGACTGGGATCACATCAATCCCGCCACCGGGCCGGTGTTTGTTGAAGGCGCCCATCCCGGAGATGCCCTCCAGGTCGAGATCCTCGATATCGAAACTGATTCCTGCGGTATCATGTGTGCCATGCCGGACAACGGCATCCTGGGCGACCTGGTGACCGAAGAATCCATTCGTCTGCTTAATGTCGCAGACGGCAAGGTGCATTTCAATGACAAAATCACCCTGGACTGTGATCCGATGATCGGCGTCATCGGCGTTGCTCCCGCTGCCGGCGCCATCTCCTGCGGCACTCCTGACACTCACGGAGGAAACATGGACAACACCCGCATCCGCAAAGGCGCCATCCTCTATCTCCCGGTATTCCACGAGGGCGCGCTTCTTGCCATGGGCGACGTCCATGCCGTCATGGGCGACGGCGAGATCATGGTCACAGGTGTAGAAATCAACGCTCACATCACGGTCAGAGTAACAGTCCTTCCTGAGCATGCTGTCAGTACCCCGCTGCTAATGGACAAAGATTTCTGCTACGTGATCTCATCCGATGAAAACCTTGAAAAAGCCATCTACAACGCGACCCTCACCATGAACAAAATCGTACGCGACCGTCTTTCCATGTCGCTGAACGACGCGGGCATGCTTATGAGCGCAGCCGGCCACCTCAAGATCTGCCAGGTAGTCGACCCTAAGCGAACCGTTACCTTCGCCATGCCACGCAAGATACTGCCGTCACTGCTGTAGATTTTTTGGTGGAGATCGTCCTAATTTCACGATATTTGACTGATGCACCATAAAAACCACAAAGCCAAAATGCCTTAATCACGAAAACCCTGGCCAAAATCAGGTTTTATGGACATAAGTGGTCAGTTATTTATGGTGCATTGACCTGATAAATTAAAATTACCATAATGAGACCTTTCATATGAACGCGAAGTCATAAGAAACCTGCCATCTACCAATGAACACAATCGAGTCCCTTCGGCCCCAGGCGCAACATTCCCACAACAGCGGAGCATCACCCCGTGGCGCGAATTACAGTTTTATCGATATTGCAGGAGTCCAGCGGCTCCAGATCTTCTTGCCGTCTTTCACCTTATAGTATCTCATCTTAAAGTGGTAGGCCCTGCCTGTATGCTTCCTGATGCTGGTGTAGGTGTTCTTGCTGTTTTTGCCTGTCCACTGAACAACCATCTTTTTCTGCCAGTTGGCATCGTTGGCTATCTGGTATCCGGCGGCGCCTTTCACACTTTTCCAGTGGACCTTCACTGCGCTGGTGCCTTTGGCGGTCAACGTGAACTCGACCGGGTAGTGTCTGAAAACAGCTGCGTAATCAGCTGCGGCTTTGATATTGCTGACCTTAAGGGTGGCTCTGGTGCTGATCTTGACGCCATTTTTTGTCCAGTAACGGAAATACCAGTACTTTGACGGCATGGCTTTCAGAGTCGTTTTGCCGCCGTAGGCTATCGTGCCGCCTCCGGTGACTTTGCCGGCCTTTTCTGACGATGACCTTACGCTGATTTTGTATTTGATTTTTTCAGTTACGACTTTTACATCGACATTTTTGTCAGGCATGACAAAGGTATCACCGCTGATCAGCTTGCCGTCTACGTAAATTGCCGCTACTCTGTAGCCCTCATTCAGTTTTACGTTTATCTTCACCGTTTCGCCGGCCTTGGCAGCATCTTTCGAGAAGCTGACGCTGCAGTTGGATGGCTGAGCAAGGGAAGGCGTATATTTAGGATCGTCTACGTTGATCTTCAGCGTGTACGGAGTCCCGCTGGCATAGTCTGTCAGCTTATCGCCGTTTCTGTCCTCACCGTAGATCTTCAGCTCATAGTCGCCCTTCGGCAGATTTTCGGGGATGGTCACCTCTGATTTTGTTGATGAAACATCACCGTCGATCTTGCCGTAATACAGGATCTGTCCGTCGCTGCCGTAAAGTGCAGCGGTCAGGCATGTGTAGTCAGCGGATATGTCCGCAAGGCTTTTGTGGCTGATGGTCACCTTATCCGCCGCATATCCAGGATTCAGATATATGGTACTGCCTCCCAGACCGGCAGCTGATGCAGTCGTACCGGAAGACATGTCACAGCCGTCCTTCAGGGTAAGCTTCCATTCACTGGCTGTGCTCTCCGTCGGCTGGGTAAAGGTGTCTGCCTTGGTTTCCGCCGCCGGTGACGAGAACAAAACGTCAGAAAGGTCGATGTTTGTCGCAGGAGCGACTCCCTGAGCAGTACTCATGACACTCAAAAAGATCATGCTTGCATTCAGGGTTTCATTATTTGGCAGTACCGGGCTAACGTAACCTGAATAGCCGTCGAAATTACCCGTTCCTGCCGATCTGAGCCACCAGCTCGCCCTGCCCGGCTTATGGTATACGCCTCTATTATTCGCATAAGTCGTAGGCCCCAGCTTGAGGGTAAGATTATTTATACTGGCAGCCCCCACGCTGTAGAATCCATAATCAGGATCATCAGCCTCTTCAGGGCTGAGGAAGAACAACTTATCACCCTGTATACCGCTGTTGTCCTTTAAAAGGCGGTTTCGTTCATCAAAGTAGTCCCCTTTGGCAATCTGTCCATTTTCAGGGTCTCCTTTTCCCTGCAACCAGCTTTCCGCTAATGCCCGCTGTTCATTCAAGTCAAAAGCTGTATTTAAAAATCCACCGGCTGTATAATTTCCTTCCCATCCATCTCTGCTGTTGAGCCACTTTCTGATATTGCTTTCGTTATAGTATCCCGGGTCAGTCGCACTCTGCATCATTTTAACATTATCCAACACCTTATCCGACATGATGAACATAGTCGGAGTATTGCTGTATCTTGTCGTGCTGGCATCAAGTACTCTCCATCTTAATGGTTCTTTAATAGGACCATTTAATTCCGATTTCCTGTAATTTCCCAAATAAACGTAGCTGGCTTTGCCGCCCGCCCACTGATCCGTGGCTGATGCAGCCTGACCCGGATCGTTGATGCCTGCGATTCTGCCGTTTACACTGGCGTTGATGGTTTTAGCTGTGCCGCCCTGACCGTAGACAGCGACGCCAAGCCCAGCTGCCAGCACAAGTGCTGCAGCCGCTATAAATATCTTTCTCATTGAATACCTCTTCTACAAACACAAATACTACTCTTCCATATGCAGTTCTCTCAGACCTTCGACCTCATCACACACTGGCTTCAGCGAGCACGTGCTGCAGTCCATCTTGATATTCTTGAAGATGTAGTCCAGAGAATCCGTTATCTGCTCCATACTCCCGGCAAGTTCCTCCAGTCTTGCGTATGGAAAATCAGGTTCTGTAATAAACAACATTTTTACACTCTTTACCTGCGGGTGTTTTTTATATGCCTGAACAAAAGCTCCGCCCACCTGTCCAAAGGTGAGCCCGGCTGCAAGTCCAGACCTGGACACCCGCACCGGCTCCCGGTTTCCTGATACGGATATCCTCATCATGTAGCCTTCCGGGGCCACATGATATTTCTCATATTCTATGCTGCGGAACAGATCATACGCTTTCTGTATCGAATCTCTGTCCGGCAGTTCGCCTACGTCCGTTCCCGCGATCACTATTCTCGCGTACGGCTGATCCGCCTCGATCTCAGGCAGATCCGGCCCGTAAAGCCAGATGCTGTCCTCTTCCTCAGCAGTCCGGCTGGTAAAGCCGATGCCTCCCACTGCAGGCAGGCCTGAGCCACCAAGCTCATAAGCCATTTCACTGCGCAGGACCATGTTCCTGCTGCCCCTGTCAGGCCAGACAGGACCGCCCATGCTCAGCTTTGTTCCTGAATAAGGCGCAAGCAGCTCCGCAAGATCGGCCAGATATTTATCGTACAGCTTCATCTTTCGCTTTCCTTCGCTGGCGTTTTTCCGCCGCTTTGTCGTAGTGTCTGTTCATCATGGGTATCATGTGCGACGCCATCTTCATATCAAGGTTGAAGAAATAGATAATGAGGCTCAGCAGGAACAAAACTGCCAATACTATAGCCACGATGACGGCGATTTTAACAAAAATCATATCACATTCCCTTCTGCCGGGCGAATTCGGCGGCGCCCAGCGCTCCCATGAGCTGAGGATCGACCGGCAGGTCTATGACCTTGACCTTGAGCACCCTTTCGATGGCCTGTTTCAGGCCGTCGTTTTTGGCGCAGCCTCCGGTCAGAGTCAGTGAATCGCTGGCTCCGGCCTTCTTGGCCATGGCAAAGCACCTCTTGGCCACCGACAGCTCGATGCCGGCAGCGATCTCATCCATAGGCTTCCCCTCGCCCACCAGGGACACCACCTCGCTCTCGGCGAAAACGGTGCACTGTGATGTGATCGGGATCACGTTCCTGGCCTTCAGCGACAGCCTGGAGAATTCGTCCAGGGACATCTCGAATGCTCCGGCCATGGTCTCGAAGAACCGTCCCGTGCCGGCGGCGCATTTGTCGTTCATTGAAAAGTCCAGGACCGTGCCGTCTGTATCGATGGCTATGCCCTTTACGTCCTGGCCGCCGATGTCGATTATAGCCTTTACATCCGGATCCGTCACATGGACTCCCATGGCATGGCAGCTGATCTCGGAAATATTTTCCTGAGCAAAGGGCACCTTGTTGCGGCCGTAGCCTGTGCCCACCAGATAGGTCAAATCCTCGGCCGAGCCCAGACCTTCCACCTTCTCCACGGCTGCATCCAGCGCATCTCTGGCGCTGAGCACCGGATTGATCCTGCTCTTGCTGATCACTGACGCGGCGATGGCGCCCTCTTCATCTATTATCACACATTTGGTATAGGTGCTGCCTGCATCGCAGCCTCCAAAATATCTCATTTATCCTCCTCTTTATTTACCATGACAGGGAATCGTCGAAATCCTCCAGGGATTCGTCAAGCGGTTCCTCTCTCATTATCGTTCTCATATATCTGTTGACCTGGGTGCGCATGTCCTTGCGCGATGCCTCCTCCGGCACCATCAGGTCGTGAGTCACCCATATCAGATGTATTCCCCGCTTTTTGGTTTCGCTCTCAAAGAGGCCGTGATATCCCGCCATGGACTTGCAGCCCATGTGTTCGTACAGAATCACCATGTCGGCGTCAAAGCTCTCGCAGTAGCGCCACAGGGCCTCCACGCCCACCTCGTAGCCGCCGTTGGAGCGGTTTCTCATGATCATATTTTCGTAAAGCCCGGCCAGATCCATCAGCGTCTTGTCCTTGTCTTCGGTGTTGATGGTCTTGGTGGATACGGTGGTCAGCATGTCAAGCAGCGGCAGAATGCCCCAGCAGTTCTGCAGCCAGATAGGGAACGCCGTGTAATACGCGGCCTGAACTCCCCAGGTAATGGCGCGGTGACGCGCCTCCTTCACCAGCGGCTCTTTGTTCTCGTATGCCTTATTGGCAAGACGCGATATCAGTTCGTCGGTCTTCAGAAAGGTGTCGTTCCTGCCGCCGGCAGCCTGATAGACGCCGTATCTGTAGAGAGCCAGATTGTCGCTGATGACCTGTGGATAATCGGTCCTGTTGATGTCGAACCAGTCCATGACGTGCTCCGTCTCCTTGTTGAAACGCTTCATGCAGTCAAAGAAATAATCCCAGTTGAATTTTGTTCCCGTATGCTCCTCTATGAAGCTTATAGCGTTGGCCACCTCCTCGGCGGCGTATTCCTGCACGCTCTCCTGAGTATGGCGGATAGGTACCGCCAGCTGGAAGGTCGGGATCTTGAACTTGCGGGCCTCGATACCGTTGCCCATCATGCTGCCGTCGCAGGTGGTATTGCACTGAACCGCGCATTTGCCGACCAGCGGGAAATCATCCGCCAGGGCCACGCCCAGTTCAGCTGCCGGCATGGGACATACATCCGACGGTATGCCGTACTGCTGAGTAACATCGATATAGTATGAAACGCCGTTCTGGTTCATCATGGAGCTTGTATAGACCGACGGCACCTCCACCGAAAGCCAGTGCAGATCCGGGAATCCGCTCATGATCTCGCTCATCATGTTCTCGTCGAACAAAACGATCTTCTCGTTGAATTCTTTGTCGTTGCCGATCTCCGGGTCCGCCCGGAAGATGTCCGTCAGCATGCTGCACATGTCCTTGACGATGAGACCGATGCCTGCGTAGGCGATGCGTATCTGCGTGCCCCTCATGCCCTCGGTGTGCCTGTCAAAGAAATCCGGAACCGCCAGGTAATTGAGCATCCATCTGTACCTGAAAAAGCCTCGCAGATTGTTGGGCTTTATCATGAAGGTTATGAGGGTCTTCCACAGTCCCAGCCACTGGGTGTAGGAATACCAGGTGTCCTTGAGTCCGCGCCATTCTCTGCGCTTCCTGGCTTTCTTGCCCGTGTAAAAGCTGCCCAGCTTCTCGCTTCCAAGATGCTTACTCATGGTCGTCCCTCCTCTCCTTTTGTATCTTCTTTATCTCCAGACTCTCGACAAAGGCCTGGACTCTGGTCCGCAGCTGTCCTGAATTGCCGACAACATAAGGCCGGTCTACAGAAAGCACCGGATAGCCGTACTCCTCGCTGAGGACATGGCTGGCAAACGGCCGCTCGTAACCCCAGTAATCGCAGAATTTTATCTGCTGGTAAATGATACCGTCGGCATTGAACTCTCTGGCCAGCCGATCCACATACTCGTGGCGCTCTCTGATCTTCTCCGTGTTCATGAACCTCGGGCACTGGCCCGCTTCCATGTAATACCTGCATATCTGAAGCAGGACGTCCTCTTCATCGTTGAGAACGATCTCCTGCCGTCCCGGGAACGATCCAAGGCAAAACCTGTCCGCTACCACCAGGGCACCTGCCTCTTCAGTCAGCCTGATCATGTCGGGATCGTCTATTTCCGATCCTGCCATCACGACTCTGGCCCTGTGCTTCTTCACCGGATCCGGCTGTCTCTCCTGCACCTCTGCCAGGGTCTCCCGCAGCGGTTCGACCATGAGTTCATGAGGGCAACAAAAAGTGGCCAGGCAGAATACGGCAAACTCGTAGCCTGTGATCCTGGGGTTTTCCTCCCTGCGGAATTCGCCCAGCTCCGTGATCAGGCGGCTGATCTCATTTTGTTCAGCGACGGCTCTGCGCAGTGCGTCGTCCGACACGTCGATGCCGAATTTCTCCGCCAGCACATCCAGCACGTGTATGCGCATCTGTCTGACATAATGCTTCAGCGCGGTGGCGTCCGACTTCATGGGCACATCACTGTAGGAAACAAAAAAGCCTTCCTTTTCGCACAGATCCAGGTGCTCGATGTTCTCGACGCATCGGTTCATCTGGGCGCATGTGTCTGGAGCCATGATGCAGTCCAGGAACTGATAGCCGCCTTCGATGGCACGCTCCAGAATGGCTCTGCAGCACTCGCACAAAAGGCTGCTCATGTAGTAGGTCCCCATCTCCATGGAACCGGTACGCGGTGCCCTGAGCCTGACTGCAAAACAGCCCGGCAGATTCAGCAGGGGCTCCGGTATCTGCGCGCAGACACTGCCTATGGCTATACTGCCCGCGGCCTGCTGGCGCTGCACCAGTTCATTGTTGGCCTCCAGCAGCAGATTTTCAAAATAATATAAATGTTTCAGGTCTCTCAATTTCTTAACTCTCCAATATCTTCAGCGCTTCATCCACGCCTCTCACCAGCTCGCTGTCGTCCGGCAGGAAGAATACGTTTTCCCCCTTGAGGTCGAAATCGGCCAGCTTTTCGTCCGTTCCAATATATGACAGTATTTCCACGTCGCCCGTATCTACAAGCTTTCCCATGGCAGGATCCGGCAGTCTGTTGACTACGGCTCCCACCTTCTCGTACATGACCAGACGGTCCGCCACTTCCCTGATGGTCCTGACCACATCCATGCCCTTACGGCTGGCGTCGGTGACCAGTATCAGGTGAGTGACCTTCTCCATCACCCGGCGGTTGATCTGCTCGATCCCCGCCTCGCCGTCGATGACCACGTAGTCAAAGTTCTCCGCAAGCAGCGAGATCACATCCTTCAGATAGGAATTTATCTTGCAGTAGCAGCCCGAACTCTCCGGCCGGCCCACGGCTATGAAAGCAAAACCGTTTTCCTCCACCATGGCGTCATAAAGCCGGTACTTGGCCTCGCCCAGAAGCTCAATGGCCGCTTTGGTCTCTCCGTTTTCCACCGTCGATACCACCTCGCAGCGGATGTCGTCTATGGTAGTCTCCACCTGGATCCCCAGAGCCGTGGCCAGTCCCACCGCCGGATCCGCGTCTATTGCAAGTATTTTTTTGTCCGGGTATCTTTTCACCAGCTGCCTCACCATGACCGCCGCGATGGACGTCTTGCCCACGCCGCCCTTGCCGGCCACCGCCAGTATCTTTGTTCCCGCTTCATTCATCAGCATAACCGCCTTTCTCATTTCTATACATTATATAGCAAGTCCAAAAAAAAAGACAGACATAATTTTGTCTGCCTTTGTTTCAGCTAAATCAATGAGAGCAGCGTGTCGACGTCTTCCTCCTGTGTCGCCCAGCTGGTGCAGAACCTGATGACCGTGTTGTCGTCATCGTAGGCCTCCACATATTCGTAGAAGATCGACTTGCCCAGCTCCTCCAGCTTCTGGTTGTCCATGATGATGAACACCTGGTTGGTCGGCGATTCCAGATAGAACCTGCAGCCCTTGGCGCGCAGTCCTTCCTTGAGTTTTTCCGCCATGTCCATGGCATGCCCGGATATCTCAAAATACAGATCGTCGGTGAACAAAGTCTCAAACTGTATGCCCAGGATGCGGCCCTTGGCCAGTGACGCTCCCTGCTGTTTTATTATTGTAAAGAAATCAGGTATCAGGCCCGGCTTCGGTATCACTACCGCCTCGCCGAACAAAGCTCCGACCTTGGTGCCTCCGATATAGAAAATGTCGCAGAGCCTGGCGATGTCAGGCAGCGTAACATCGGTATCTTTAGCCATGAGTCCATAGCCCAGTCTGGCGCCGTCCATGAACAAAGGCAGCTTGTACTCTCTGCATACCCGGCTCAGATCCGTCAGCTCCTGTTTGGTGTACAGGGTCCCCAGCTCTGTCGGGTGTGAAATATATACCATGCCCGGCTTTACCATATGATCCCTGTTGCCGTCGTTGTAAAAGGTCTTCATGCATTTCTCGACTTCTTCAGCGCCTATTTTGCCGTCCACTGAAGGCAGCGGCAGCACCTTGTGGCCCACCGACTCGATGGCACCGGCCTCATGCATGCTTATATGGCCCGACGGAGCGTCCATGACACCCTCAAAGCTCCTCAGCAGCGCCTTGATAACTGTCATATTGGTCTGGGTGCCTCCCACCAGAAAATGGATCTCGGCCTCGGGGCACTGACATGCCGCGCGGATCTTCTCCCTGGCGCTCTCACAGTAAGGATCCTCTCCGTATCCCTCCGTCTTGTCCATGTTGGTTTCAACCAGTCTCTCCAGTATCTTCGGATGTGCTCCCTCAAGATAATCAGATTCAAAATGCTGCATAATTTCCCCTCCTATGGTTTTCAGATAAGCTGGCATCCCGAGGATGCCTGTCTATATCTATTATAACCAATTGGAGTGATTTGCCAACTGTTATTTCAGTGATTTATATTCTTCATCGCTGACCGGCTCGCACCATTCGTTGCTGCAGCCCTCTCCCGGCACTTCCACCGCGATGTGACTGAACCATGAATCCGCCTTGGCGCCGTGCCAGTGCCTGACATTTGCAGGAATGGCGATGACCATGCCCGGTTCCAGGCTCACGGCCTCGCTGCCCTCTTCCTGATACCAGCCGCTTCCCGCCGTGCAGATGAGCATCTGTCCGCCGCCGCTGGCAGCGTGATGGATATGCCAGTTGTTTCTGCATCCCGGCTCAAAGGTCACATTTGCCAAGAACAAAGAGCTCTCCCCCGGTTTAACCAGCGGATTCAGGAACGACTCCCCTACAAAATACTGCGCATAGGCCGTGTTGGGCTGACCCATTCCAAATACGTTCGCTTCATCAAATTCTTTTTTATCAATTATCTTCATAATTACATCTCCTTTGCTTCCTCAGCTATAATCCTATACCCTGGAGTCCGCTCCAAGTCAATGCTTATTTAAGAATGCATATCGAAAAAACATCGGCGGGCAAAGCCCGCCGATGTCAACAGCCTGTATTTTGTTCAGGGGGTGATGACTACATCATGCCGCCCATTCCGCCCATGCCGCCTGCTGGCATCGCAGGTGCAGCTGGTGTATCTTCCTTGATATCAACGATTCCTGCTTCAGTTGTAAGCAGCATTGCTGATGCGGAAGCAGCGTTCTGGATAGCTGATCTTGTAACCTTGGCAGGGTCTACGATTCCTGCCGCGATCATGTCAACATACTGTTCAGTAGCTGCGTTGAAGCCGTATCCGGTCTTCTGGTTCTTGACCTCGGAAACGACTACGCTTCCCTCGAATCCGGCATTTTCAGCGATCTGTCTAACCGGCTCTTCCAGAGCTCTGACGATGATGGCACCGCCTGTCTTCTCGTCGCCTTCCAGAGTCTCAACGAACTTCTGTACCTCAGGGATAGCGTTGCAGAGAGCAACTCCGCCGCCTGATACGATGCCTTCCTCAACGGCAGCCTTGGTTGCGTTAAGTGCATCTTCTATTCTCAGCTTTCTTTCCTTCAGTTCAGTTTCTGTAGCCGCGCCTACCTTGATGACAGCTACGCCGCCAGCCAGCTTGGCAAGTCTTTCCTGAAGCTTTTCTTTATCGAATTCTGATTCTGTCTCTTCGACCTGAGTCTTGATCTGGCTGATTCTTGCATCGATGGCAGCTTTGTCGCCAGAGCCGTTAACGATGGTAGTGTTATCTTTATCGACTTTTACAGTGCCGGCCTGGCCAAGCATATCAACTGTAGCTTCCTTCAGGTCGTAACCAACTTCCTCGCTGATAACTGTGCCGCCTGTAAGAACCGCGATGTCCTCCATCATGGCCTTTCTTCTGTCGCCGAAGCCAGGAGCCTTTACTGCTACTACATCGATGGTTCCGCGCAGCTTGTTGACAACCAGTGTTGCCAGAGCTTCGCCTTCAACATCTTCAGCAACTATGAGAAGTTTCCTTCCCTGTTTAACGATCTGCTCCAGCAGCGGCAGCAGGTCCTGAATGTTGCTCAGTTTTTTGTCAGTAAGCAGGATGTACGGATTCTCAAGAACTGCTTCCATCTTATCTGCATCGCTTACCATATATGGTGACAGATAGCCTCTGTCGAACTGCATTCCTTCAACTACATCAAGTGTAGTTCCCAGGGATTTGGATTCCTCAACTGTGATAACGCCGTCTTTTCCGACCTTTTCCATAGCCTCAGCTATGAGTCCGCCGATAGTTTCATCCCCTGCGGAGATGGCAGCTACCTGAGCGATGCTCTCCTTGGTTTCTACCGGTTTGGCGATCTTCTGGATCTCATCGACTACCTTGTCGACTGCGCTCTGGATTCCTCTCTTCAGTACCATAGGGTTGGCGCCTGCGGCTACGTTCTTGAAGCCCTCTCTGATGATGCTCTGTGCCAGCAGCGTTGCTGTAGTGGTTCCGTCACCTGCTACGTCGTTAGTCTTGGTAGCAACTTCCTTAACCAGCTGAGCTCCCATGTTTTCAACTGCATCTTCAAGCTCGATCTCTCTGGCGATGGTAACGCCGTCGTTGGTGATGAGCGGTGAACCGTATGCCTTATTGATCAATACGTTTCTGCCCTTAGGTCCAAGTGTTATCTTAACTGTATCAGCAAGCTTGTCAACACCAGCCTGCAGTTTTCTTCTAGCGTCTTCTCCGTAATATACGTCTTTTGCCATTTCTGATCTACCTCCCTGATTACTCTACCACAGCCAGAATGTCTGACTGACTCATTATAGTGTATTCCTCGCCGCGGAATTTAACTTCTGTTCCTGCATACTTTGAAAATACGACCTTGTCCCCGGCCTTTACTTCCATGTCCTCATCTTTAGTTCCCGGACCTACGGCAACGACCTCAGCGATCTGAGGCTGCTCCTTGGCTGAGCTGGTCAGTATGATACCGCCCTCAGTCTTTTCTTCAGCTTCCAGCTTTTTGATTACTACTCTGGTTCCCAATGGTTTGATGCCAAAACTCATTTTCATTACCTCCTGATTTATATTTATTATTTTACTTACTTGTAGTTGACCTCCATGAGGTCTGTTAGCACTCGCTTTGTTTGAGTGCTAACCATCTTCTATATTGTAGGACCTATCACCAGATATGTCAACATTTTTTTGCAAGTTTTTTTGTGTTTTTTAGGTGGTGACAAAGTGCGACTTTTGGGGACAAAATGTGACTTTGCAAACAGCGGCGCCGGGTCCTTTATGCCGGCCTGGCGCCGACTTATTTTTTTCGAGCCGCCAAATGCGCCATTTTTTTCTCTTTTTTTGTCAAAAATATGCGCGCAGGTATGAATCAGGTACAGATCAGGCGAACGTATGACGCAGATCGAACGCCAAATATGAACCAAACGTTCAAATATTGCATGAAATGCCTCACTACTACCATCAGGTGTTAACGGATTTAGAGCTTGAAGTCAGTGATTTACTATTTAAGCGCACATTTTTCTAAAAAAACGTCTCTTTTTAACCACCTTATGCTTCACCTTAGAAACGGGAGCATCCTGGTCTTCATTTATTTTCAGGCATCGCCGTCTCCCGCTAAAAAAGCATCGCCGTCAGGCGATGCTCCTCATGTAATAGAACAGGTACTGCTGGGCAAACCCGCCGTAATCGCCGAAGCGCTCACGGGCAAACCCTGCCATTTCTTTTTTGTTTTTCTCATCGATTCCGTACAGTTCATGCATGACGCGCATGACCCAGACATCTATCGGAAAACTGTCATACTTGGCCATGCCGAACAAAAGCACGCAGTTGGCGACCTTAGGCCCTATGCCGCAGAGGTCCAGAAGCTGCTCCTCGTTCTCAGGCAGTCCTTTGTCGCAGACGCATCGAGCAGTCTCCACAAGATACCTGGCGCGGTAGCCAAGCCTGACCTCGCCCAGCCCGGCCTCGGTCAGGCTTGCCAGCTCTTCCGGCCCCGGGATATCGTATACGCCTTCCCCGATCTCTTTTCCGGCCAGCCTGCACAGATTTTCGATGCAGCCCTTTATCCGGGGAATGTTGTTGTTCTGAGAAATTATGAAGGAAACGATAGTCTCCCACAGATCCTGGTCGAGGATCCTGATGCCGCCGCCGAAGTCGACAGCCTTCTCCATGATGGGATCGCCCTCGCAGAGGGTACGCTTGATCTGGCCGTAGTCTCTGTCCATATCCAGGTATTTTCGCCAGATGTTCCGATAGTCGGCTTCATCGCTGCCGCTTATAGTCAGACTGCCGTCTTCAAATGCCATGTTTACCATCCGACCCATTGCGACACCGTCGTAGGAACCGTCGTCCTGTTTTTTCCATCTGAAGCACTGTCCGCAGTCAAAAATATGATCCAGGTCAAAGTCCGTTATTTTGTCAATCGTGTATTTCTGTATCATCTACCTGTTTTACCTCCACATCTACCTTTACCACATTGAATGCCGTCATGTTTTCCACCTGTTCAGCCACCGCCTTCTGAAATTCCATGGCGCTTTCCCATATCATATTGCCTCGCTCGACGGCAATGCTTATGGTCAGACAGAGGGCATCCGGCGCGGTGTTCTCGTATACTTTCATGACTCTTGAGATCCCGTCTGTTTCCATGGCCACGCAGCTGGCGATATCGGTAATGACGGAATCCGAGATAAAGAAATCCCCCATGTAACTGAAGGTCGGTCTCACCACCGTACGCTCAGAGTACTGGGCGCCGCCAAAGAGGTTGGTGCCCTTCAGTATCCTTAACGGATCCATGAAATAGCCGGCGAAATCCCTCTTCAGCTGAAGCGTAGGTGCCGGTATTACGTGCTTTCCCTGAACGTGACGCTGCCTGTCGGCCACTTCCCGCTCCTCCTCTGTGGTTATGTCTTCAATATGTATATGTTCTTCCACCGGCGGCAGCTCCAGGCGGGCCACTATTTTGTCCGCCATCTTGTCTGATGTGCCCAGTACAAGTATGCTGCGCGGCGCAAGTTCCCTGATGCGCTGAGCAACGGAGGCCTGGTGTTCCGGCTTGTTGAACAGCGCAGTCTTGATGGCGCCCACCATTGTCTGCTGTCTTTTGGCTGAAATCCCCGCCTCAACGCGGTTTTTATATATGAAAAGTCCGTCGTCGATTATGCTTTCAATATTCATTTCCCTGCACAGATTCATGGCCTGATAGCTTTTGCCTGTGCCGCTTTTCCCGGTCAGAGTGTAAACTTTCATCTTTACTTATATTTGCCTTTCTGTTATAATAGAAATCGAATTCAATTCAAGACATGTCTTAAAGGAGGATTATTACAATGGCTTACACAATTACAGATGCTTGCATTAAGTGCGGCGCTTGTGAACCTGAGTGCCCGGTAGAGGCAATCACTGAAGGCGATGAGGCATATGTAATCGACGCTGACAAATGCATCGATTGCGGAGCTTGCGCTAATGCATGCCCAGTAGACGCTCCAGTTGAGGGCTAATCTGCAACATGTAAATTATAACCGTTTCGCATCTGGCGAAACGGTTATTTTTTTCGTTTTTGATTCCGTTTTAATCTCTCAGAGGCGTTTCTTCATTTCCGCCTGACATGGCGGTTTCCTTCTTCTGGATATCGTTCATATGATACGCCAGTGAGTGAAGACTGTCTGACAGGTGTACCACCTCAAGGGCAACGTGTGTAGGCACCTCGATGTCTGTCGGAGCAAAATTCCAGATGCCTTTGACGCCGGCAAATGAAAGCTTGTCTGCAACCTCCTGGGCATTGTCGCGGTTCACGCAGATGATGCCTATATCTATCTCTTCCTCTTCCACATACTCTACTATGTTCTCGTAGTCCAGGATCTCGATACCGTCAAGGTCCTTGCCTATGAGATTCGGATTGATATCAAAGGCCGCGCACACCTTGAAGCCCTGTTTATGAAAATGGGTGTACTTAGCTATGGCCTGGCCCAGATTTCCGGCTCCGACGATCACCATCCTGTACTCCTTGTCAAGTCCAAGTATGGCGCTTATTTCGTTATAAAGACCGTCAACGCTGTAACCATAACCCTGCTGTCCGAATCCACCGAAATTATTCAGGTCCTGCCTTATCTGAGATGCTGTATACCCGATCAGATTGCTGAACTCCTTGGACGAGATCTTCTCCACGCCCTTCTTCTTCAGCTCGATCAGATACCTTCTGTACCTCGGAAGCCTCTTGATTACTGCATTGGATATCTTTGCACTTTTATTTCCCATAACTCTGTCTCCCGTTCTGTAATCAAATAAAAACCCGCCAACGGCTGGCGGGCTCTTGATCACTCATTACAATTATCGTCTACGTATTTTACCAGATCACCAACCAACTGGAACTTCTCTGCTTCCTCATCCGGAATCTCAAGGTCGAACTCTTCTTCGATCGCCATGATGATTTCCACCGCATCGAGTGAATCAGCTTCCAAATCCTTCATCAGGTTTGTATCCATGGTCACCATCGATTCTTCAACACTAAGCTGTTCAACGATGATGTCCCTGATTTTTTCAAAAGTCATAATAAACCTCCTACTGTCTATGCTTAATTACAAAACTTATTATAGTGTACCCCATTATGTAATGCAAGTAAAAATATTATTTTTTTCACAAATTCAGCCATTCGTCATAAACAAAGTCCAGTTCCTCCTGGGATGATTTCAGCTTTTCATGGAGTTCTGACAGCCTGCCGGAGTCTGAAAGCACTTCCGGTCTGCACATTTCCTCCTGTATCTCCTTGATCTCGGTTTCCAGGTTATCTATGGTTTCCTCCAGCTTTCGTCGTTCTCGCTCGCTGCGTTTCTGCTCTGCCTGCAGCTTCTTTTTCAGAGCTCTCTCTTCAGCCGGGGACAAAGGTGCCTCCCCGGGAGCAGCGACTTCCATGCCGGATGCTCTCTGGGCACTGCGGAGTCCGGATACCAGCTCTTCCTCAGGAGTCTTGCCGCCAGTGTCCTCACGCAGCTCCTCGATATATTTCCTGCCCGACTCTATGGAGGACTTCTTTTCCTCATAATAGTCGTAGCCGCCCACATACTGTGTGATGCCGGAAGGGCCCAGTTCAAATATCCTGGTCGCAACTTTGTTCAAAAAATATCTGTCATGAGATACGGCAATGACAGTTCCCGGATAATCTCCAAGAGCATCCTCGAACACTTCCTTGGAGTCGATGTCCAGATGGTTGGTCGGCTCATCCAGCACCAGCACGTTGGTGCCCGACAGCATCAGCTTCAAAAGGGCCAGCCTGGCCTTCTCGCCGCCGCTGAGGGAGCCCACCGGTATAAATGCCTGATCGCTGGTAAAAAGGAATCTGCCCAGTATCCCGCGGATCTCGCTGTCCTTGTACAGCCTGTAGGAATCGTGGACCTCATCCATGACCGTCTTGGAATCGTCCAGCATTTCCTGCCGCTGGTCATAATAGCCGAAGGTCACGTTGTGTCCGGTCTTCAGATAGCCCTCACTGGCCGATATCTCACCCATCATTATCCTCAGCAGCGTGGTTTTCCCAATGCCGTTGGGGCCGACGATACATATCCTCTCGCCTTTTTTGATGTCAAAATCCACGTTTTCAAACAGTTCTCTTCTGTTGCTGCCGAAACCGAAGGCTTTGGAAAGCCCTTCCGCAAAGAGAACATCGTTCCCGCTCTTATACTCCTGGCGAAAATGTATTTTCATGGTTCCCAGCTCTGCCTCTGGCCGGTCCAGGCGCTCCATGTTTGCCAGCTTTTTTTCTCTCGATGCCGCCCGCTTGGCCAGATGCTCCGTGCCGCGCTCCTTGAACTTCCTTATTATGTCCTCCTGACGGCGGATCTCGTCCTGCTGTTTGCCGTAGGCTCTGAAGTCAGCCTCCCTCTGAAGGCGCTTCTTCTCTGCGAAGGCAGTATAGTTTCCTTCGTAGCTTTTCAGCTTTTTCCGCTCAACATCGAATATCCGCGTCGCCATCTGGTCCAGGAAATACCGGTCATGGGAAACCATGAGTATGGTCCCCTTATACGATCTCAGATACTGCTCCAGCCATTTCAGCATGCCGATATCCAGATGATTGGTAGGTTCATCCAGGAACAAAAGCTCAGGTCCCTCCATGAGCAGGCATGCCAGCGCCAGTCTGGTACGTTCCCCGCCGCTGAGGGTATGTACAGGCTTGTCGTAATATTCTTCGCCGAAAGCCATGCTGTTGAGTATGCCCTTCATTTCGCTTTTATATGAAAAGCCTCCGGTATTTCTGTATTCATCCTGGAGATCTCCAAGTCGTTTCAGCGCCTTGTGATATCCGTCGTCATCGGTCTTTCCTGCCGCGGCCAGTTCCGCGATCCTGTCCGAAAGCCGATGTATCTCATTTTCCATATCCTCAAAACGGCCATATATCCTGTGCACCTCTTCAAGCAGCGTGCTGTTTTCGTCAAAGTCGTCCTTCTGCCTCAGATAGCCGATGCTGATATCCTTCGATACGAAAAAATCGCCGGAATCCGCACGGTCCCGGCCTGCCAGTATATTGAGCAGTGTGGTCTTGCCGGCTCCGTTGGCGCCGACAATGCCTATCCTGTCTCCCTCGTTGACGTGAAAGGACAGGCTGTCCAGTATCACGTCCACTCCGTATGCTTTTGTAAGGTCAGTTGCTGACAATACTATCATTTTCTGCTCCATCTAGAGGGGAAGATCAGCAAATGCGTCCAGATGCAGATCGTCCGCTCCCTGTTTTTTATATTTGTAATAAGCTGCCGAAGCTATCATGGCGCCGTTGTCCGTGCACAGCACAGGCTCCGGTACGAAAAGGCTGATGCCGTTGGCCGCGCAGGCTGCTGCCAGATCGCTCCTCAGCCTGGAATTGGCGGCTACTCCTCCGGCCACCACAAGTCTGTCTTTGTTCAGGGACAAAGCGGCACTGATTGTTTTGTCGACTATTACGTCCAGCACCGCCTGCTGAAAGCTGGCCGAAACATCGGCCACGTTTATCTCGCGTCCTGCCATCTTCTCCGTATTGATGAAATTGAGGACTGCCGTCTTCAGGCCGCTGAAACTGAAGTCCAGGCTGTCTTTCTCCAGGTATACTCTCTTGAAATGTATGGCCTCAGGGTCGCCTTCTCTGGCAGCCCTGTCTATCTTGGGGCCGCCCGGATATCCCAGGCCGATGACTCTCGCCACTTTGTCGTAGGCCTCTCCGGCCGCGTCATCTCTGGTTCCGCCCAGCACCCGGCATTCATTGTAATCAGTGACCTCTACTATATTGGTATGGCCGCCTGACACTATGAGCGCCAGAAACGGCGGCGCAAGCTCCGGGTACTGCAGATAATTGGCGCTGACATGTCCGTGCATGTGGTTGACGCCCACCAGGGGTATATCCTTTGCGAAGGATAAAGCCTTGGCTGTTGCTACTCCTATCACCACAGCACCGATAAGGCCGGGGCCATTGGTGACTCCAATGAGATCCACCTGGTCCAGTTTTACGTCAGCGTCTGACAAAGCCTGCTCCAGCACCGCGTTGATATTCTGCAGATGGTGTCTCGATGCTATCTCCGGCACCACGCCTCCGAAAACCGTGTGCACGGCTATCTGCGATGAGATGACGTTGGACAGCATTTCTCTGCCGTCAGCCACCACCGCGATGGAGGTCTCGTCACAGCTCGATTCTATTCCAAGGGTTATAAACTTTCCGTCTTTCATTATGATTCCTCGCTGATTTCGTTGGGATCGCCGATGCGCCACATGATGATAGCGTCCTCGCCGTTATCCTCGTAATATCCACGGCGTCTTCCCGATTCCTTGAAGCCGAATTTTTCATATAGGCCCTGAGCCGCTGTGTTGCCGGCCCTTACTTCCAGAGTATGGCTTTTCAGCCCCGCATCTTCGGTAGCGCTTATCATGGTATTCAGAAGGACCGTTGCCACGTGCATCCTCCTGTACTGCGGCAGCACCGCCACATTGTTTATATGGCCCTCGTCAACGATGCTCCATACGCCGATATAACCTATGAGTTCGCCTTCCAGGTCAGCCACTATATATGTTGCCAGCTTGTTTTCTTCTATGTCGTGTTTCAGGGATTCTTCTGACCACGGCGTAGAGAAGCAGGCCTCCTCGATCTTCGCGAGACCCTTGACATCACCGACTTCTGCTTTTCTGATCACTAATTCCGCCATAGTTTATCTGCTCCTGAATTTTTTCATTTTGGCCGCTCTCGCCCTGGCGAGAGAGCCATCTCTCAATCTCTGCTCAGCCTCGGTCTCACGCATGTAGTCAGGCAGCAGCTCTTCAAATGTGCAGGTTTCCCCGTCTTCCAGCTTATTCATGGCCACTGCGGCTGTCAGGGCAGCCGTCTGATAGCGATCTTCGCGCGGGGCTGTTTCCAGGCCCTCCAGCTTGTCACCGTAGGCATCTATGCCGTCGCCGTAAAATACGGGTGCTATGCCCGCTTTCGCCACAGCCTCGAGAACATCTGTCAGCATATATGGCCCGGGTTTCAGGATATCCCTGCCCTCTTTGTCAAATACGGCCCCGTAGACCTGTCCTCTTCTGGCGTTGAATATGACTGCTACCGGCCTGTTTCCGCACTTCAGCCGGAACTGTTCCAGAGTCGGCACCTTGATGCAAGGCACATTGAGAGCCTGTGCAACTGCTCTCGCCGATGAAACACCTATCCTGATGCCCGTGAATGATCCCGGGCCCGTAGATGCTGCCACGGCAGCTATCCTGACCTTATCGACTTTCTCAGCTTCAAGGAGATCATCTGCCAGGAACATGAGGTTTTTCAAATGGCTCATATCCTCTTCCGTAGTGCGCATGGTTATCCTGTAGGTGTTGGTATCGGCCAGCGCCACAGACCCCACAGGGCCTGTCGTGTCTATAGCTAAAATGTACATCTGTATACGCGCTCTCCTTCCTTTTCACCGTACTCAATAAAAATGCAGATGGTCTCATCCGGCAGGATCTCAGCTATCTGATCTGCCCACTCGATGATGCATACTCCTCCTGCATCAAAATACTCCTCCGCTCCGGTTTCAAACAGTTCTTCACTGCTTTCCAGCCGGTACACGTCAAAATGATATAAAGGAAGCCTGCCGGTATGATATTCACTGACGATTGTAAAGGTCGGGCTGGTTATCCTGTCCGTTACCCCAAGGCCTTCTGCTATATATCTGGTCAGGGTGGTCTTTCCCGTTCCCAGGTCGCCTATGAGCGCAACGATATCCCCCGCCTTCAGTCTCCGTGCAAAATCAAGACCGAACTTCCTCGTTTCTTCTTCATTTCTGATTTTATAAATATTCATTATCCGTTTATTTTAGGCGCTTCTGCCTTGTGGATCAGTTTGGAGATCCTCTTGTAGATAAGGAACGTGATGACGGCGTTGATGCCGGCCTTGGTCATGTTGAACGGTATTATGGCAGGCAGCAGAAGCTTCAGCACCGCTTCCTTAGGCGTCCCGTAAAATATCGGGTCTATAATGTAGTTGGCGGCACACATTACCACCGTCATGGTGATGACGCCGCATACCAGCGCTATGACAGCTTCCTTCTTTGTCTTTTTGTGCCCGTAGATCAGTCCTGCCACGATGACAAAGGATCCCGTAGCGAGTACATGCATGACAAAGCCCACCCATGAGTCCTGTCCCATGATAAAAGCCTCTATAAAGCTTGCCAGCAGCGTTACTATAATGCCGGCGACCGGCCCAAAGGCAAAGGTGGCGATCAGGATAGGCACATCTGCCAGGTCATATTTGAACGCCGGGAACAAAGGGTACGGCAGGTACAGCATGACCAGTATGCACGCGATGGCTGTAAGCATGGCCAGCGTAGCCAGTTCCACCTGATAGTGTCTTGAATTCTGTTTCATTTTTTCTCCTCAATTTCTCGACCAGCGGCCGTAGTTAATTTATCTCAAAATCTTCGCTGCTCAGTCTCAATATCACTTCACTGTATATATCGATCATCTGCAGGAATCTCTTAATTTCTATTTTTTCGTTTTTCTGATGCATTATATCAGGATCGCCCGGGAAAAGTCCTCCGTAAGCCACGAGATTACTGAAAGCTTTGGCGTAAGTGCCGCCGCCCATTACGATGGCTCCGCTCTCCTCATCTCCGGTCTTCTGGCGGTATACCTCCACCATGGTCCTGATCAGATTGCTGTCCATATCAAAGTAGACAGGGTCAAAATTGGCCATCTTCACGATGCCGAGATCATACTTATCCGCGTACGGCATGATCATTTCATATATCTGCTCCTGCGTAAAGGTGACCGGATATCTGATATTGATATGGGCTGATACCGATTCTCCGTCAAAGTTTACAAGACCGTTGTTGAATGACAGCCTGCCAGACTCCTCATCGGCAACGGCACATCCGATATTGTCTCCATATACGTTATATCCTATGCAGGTATTATAAAAATCTATAAACTCATTTATGTCGTCTGCGGCAAAATTCAGTCTGCCCAGAAATTCGAACAATATGGAGATGGCATTGAGGCCCTCCTGCGGCGCTGCCCCGTGGGCTGCCTTCCCCTGGGTCGTTATCTCAAAAGCCTTTCCGACTCCCTTTGTTCTTATATGATGCCCGGTCTCCCTGCGGAACTCCTCAACCTGCTCTCTGATATGATCATAAGCTCCTGCATCGGTGCTTCTGACCACGGCTCTGGCATTCTCCGGCACCATGTTGGCCGCCATTCCGCCTGAAAGTCTGCTCAGCAAAAGTCCCGCTGAAGGCTGTCTGCCCAGCTTCTTGGCTATCTCAAAATCCAGCATGCCCTTCTCGCCGTTTACCACCGGGAATTCTCCGTCCGGAGTAAAGCCGTAATCTGGAGACTTTACATTCTCCACGTAGTGCTTCATGCCCAGCCAGCCAGTTTCCTCGTCCAGGCCGATTATCAGCCTGATCTTCTTTGCCGGCTCATATCCTGCATCCTTCAGGGCCTTCATGGCGAACAAAACAGCGACCATAGGACCCTTGTCATCGGTCGTTCCTCTGCCGTAAATATAGCCGCCGCTTTCCTCACCGCTGTACGGCGGGAAATCCCAGCCCTCTCCAGCCGGAACAACGTCAATATGACCTACGATTCCCAGAGTTTTCTCACCTCTGCCAAAATCGATATGGCCTCCGTAGTTGTCGATGTTAGCTGTCTCGAATCCGAGCTCCTCGGCTTTTGCAAGCATGTACGCAAAAGCATCCTGTACTCCCTGTCCGAAAGGAAAAACTTCACCGGACGCGGTCGTTACAGGATCCCCTGCATCACTTTTGATTCTGATTAGCTCTTTCAGAGTTTCGACAGCCTGGCTTTTATTCTCTTCAAGACTTTTTGCCAAGTTCATTGTCATACCTCAATTACTCTACCGCTTCAACACCCTTGATTTCAGGAACACTCTCCTGAAGGATCTGCTCTACGATTCCCTTTAGAGTCATTCTGGCTCCCGGACATCCTGCACAGTGTCCCTGCAGTCTTACCTGAACGATGTTGTCATCTGTGATACCGACAAGTTCGATATCTCCCCCGTCTCTCTGGAGTACCTGTCTAACGTCTGCTAACGCTGCTTTGATCTTTTCTTCCATGGTAATATATTTCCTTTCTTTTTGTTTACTTGATTATTGTATAGTATAGACCGTCTTGAACATGCTGTTCTTTATGATGTCTATATTGATCGGTTTTTTCGGTTCTCCTCCATTGTCAAAGGTTTTGACGCCGGAAGCCCCTGAAAAGTTTTTGGTCTGCCCAAGTGCATCTCTCACTTTAGTTCCGTTTACTGAACCCGCCTGCTCAATTGCATTAATTGCCAGCATGTACGCATCAAAACCCAGTGCAGCCGCCTGATCCGGGGTTGAATTGCCATACTTTTTGGTATATGCCTTGACAAACTCGTCGTAGTACTTGGTATCGGCGCTTTCCGCATTAAAATCAGAAGCTGCCGCTATCTTTATACCCTTAAATTTATTTTGCAAACCTATTAAATCGCTGGAATGCCATTCTTTTGGTCCGATCACCGTCAGCCCATTGAGCTTCAGTCTGTCTGCCTCTTCAAAGAGCTGTTTGGCATTGTCCAGAGGAGCCGCCATGAACACCGTTGTGATCTGTTCATTCTTCAACTGATTCAGACAGTCATCAATGTTGGTGCTGTCCTGCTTAAGCTGTATTTCCGTCACCTTGCCGCCGGTCTTCTTGGTGACCGCAGCATATTCCTTATTGAAGTTATTTACCAGGTCGTTGACCGTATCATCGTTTTCCATTGTAATAAGAGCTATCTTTTTCTGTTTGAGTGCGATCCCGGCATAGTCGGCTATGGCATTACCCTGACTCGCCTCCGAAAAACTCACTCGGAAATAGTAGCTGTTGTTTTCTGTAATCAGAGGGTTTGTCGCCGTCATAGTGATCCCGGGCGTCTTCGATTCCTTCAGATATTTGCCGGCTACCAGCGAACAGGCATCGCCATATGAACCCAGTATAACTGCCGGCTTCTTGTCAATAAGATCCTGGACCGCACTCTCGGCAGTATAAATACTGCTCTGAGTGTCTTCATATATCAGCTCCACCTTCTTGCCCATGGCTTCAGGATAAAGCTTATGTGCCAGTTCGATGCCGCTCGTTTCAATAGACGCCTGATGACTGTCATTACCCGTCTGCGGCTCCAGCACCCCTATCTTGATGGTATCACTGGCAGTCGCCTTGTTATCTATGAATGTATTCTTGAAGTTGTCATAGGTGGTGCATCCTGCCAGGCCAGCCACCAGGCAGACCGTAACCAGCGTCACCATGATTATTTTTCTTATCTTCATCGTTACCCCAATTATCTATCTGATTTGAAAAAGCGGTGAGAGGTCCCCACCTTTCGCCGCATCTTCTGTGCAAACATATTCTTTATTATACTACATTTGAGTAAAAAGTAAACCAGGATTTACCGGTGATCCACTTTGGACCGTGCAGCTGCTCCTGTGAATGCAGCATGCTCCGAGATGAATCTCTATCGTTGGTAGCCTCTGGCATCGCCTTATTTTTCCTGATTCCATATGGAATCTGATTTTTTGACTTGATGCCAGAACGCGGACCCTCATGCCGCTGCATCGAGCCCCCAATGCAGCCCGCCGTCAATTATATGCAAATGTGGGGCTAAGGCTGCTCCATACTATTTCAGTATTTATGATAATCATTCTCACTTCAAAAGATTATAGTGTAAAATCTAATCTTTTCTGTTAATAATTCCGTTTATGTGGTAGAATATATTTAATTGGAGCACATCAAAACGATGGGCCAAACAAATCTAATGAGAATTATAAGGAGGAAACTAATTATGAAATGGGTATGTTCAGTTTGCGGATACGTTCATGAAGGAGACCAGCCACCTGAGAGATGTCCTCAGTGCAAGGTGCCTGCAGATAAATTTGTCAAGCAGGAAGAGGAAGGCGCTGAATGGGCTGACCAGCATGTTGTCGGAGTAGCTCAGGGCGTTGATCAGGAGATCATCGATGGACTTCGCGCAAACTTCCAGGGCGAGTGCTCAGAAGTAGGCATGTACCTGGCAATGGCAAGAGTAGCTCACAGAGAAGGCTATCCGGAAATCGGTCTTTATTGGGAAAAGGCAGCTTATGAAGAAGCTGAACATGCAGCAAAATTTGCTGAACTTCTTGGTGAAGTAGTTACAGATTCAACAAAAGAGAACCTTAAGATGAGAGTTGAAGCTGAAGCTGGCGCATGCAAGGGCAAGAAAGAGCTTGCAACAAAAGCTAAGCAGCTGAACCTTGATGCTATCCATGACACAGTTCATGAGATGTGCAAAGATGAAGCAAGACACGGAGCAGCTTTCCAGGGACTTCTTGAGAGATACTTCAAATAAATCTTTCATATATTTGCTAAATAAAACATCCTCGCCACTGGCGAGGATGTTTTAATGTGTATATTGTGTGTTTGTGTCAATTACTCTTCTCTTTTACGCATTGCCACTGCTGCTCCTGCAAGTACGATGCCTGCAAGTCCCAGTACTGACCATGCCATCAGATCGGATGTGTCTCCGGTCTTTGGTGCGCTTGAATTGTTGTTATCTGCCTTGGCAGCTGTAGTTCCGGTCTTGGTCTTTGTAGCTGCTGCAGTATTGTTGTTGCTCGGTGTGTCAACCGTAGTGCCGCCATTAGTCGTATTATTGTCAGTCGGCGTAGTCGTAGTTGTATTTACCGTTCTGTAATAGTTCACTGTCAGAACATTTGATTTGGAATCCAGAACTGCCGTTTTTGTTACTGTAGACTTGGCTGCGTCATATCCGTAAGTATTGCCATTGTATGTTGCCCAGGCATCTTCCGGTGTGACTTTGATCTCGCTTCCGACCGTGGTGTCAGCTGATGCAGTTTTGGTCTCAGTACCGTCAAGGGCATATTCACCGCCGTTGGTGCTGGTGTAGTAATTTGCAACTACTGAATAGGTCGTAGGATCAGGAACCTGTGCAAGAGTAAAGCTTCCAGTAAATCCGAATTTCGATGATGCATACTGATTGTCTATGTTATCAAAATCGAAATAGAATGATGTAGACAAATTAGAATTGGTTTCCTGTGACTTCACATTCATATTGTCTGCAAAGTACTGGTTTGCAGCGTTGTACAATGCGGTACCTGCTGTATACTTATTGATTCCTGTGGATGCCACTGCTGTTGTCCCGGTTTTGCCTTTTGTCCATATCTGCTGTGCATCTGAATAAGACCACGTCAGATAGTTGTTGAAAAAAGTGCTTACCTGTGTACTGCTGAGATAAGTAACCTCTTTCTTGGTGGTGTTATACATTGAATCACCGCCTTTGATGTTGAAACTGTTGTTGGCATATTTGTAGTCGTGACCCGACTTATTTATTATTACTATCTTGTAATTTAATAAATCACCGGGCATAGCAAGGAAGTAATCTTCACCAACGAATGAGTTTAATACACCCTTACTGTAATCAATGGTCACATCTCCTTCAGTTCCGGCCGGAATAGTATATGTCAAGGTTGCTGTATATACTGTTACCGAACCATCAGTAGTTTCCTTTTTCGTCTTTGAATAGTTCACATTAGGATCGTCAACCTTGATGGTAGTTGTCTTGCTGCTGTCTGCTGCAAATACACTTGCTACGCTGCCAAAGGTATACATACCTACTACAGCGACTGCCATTAAAATAGCTAAAACTTTCTTTTTCATTTTGTCACCTCATTATTAATAATCCATTAATTTTGAGGCAGCCGGCTAACCTGGCCGATGTCTCGGCTTTAGTTCCTCAGCTTTGCGTCCCGCCTTTTCAGACGGTTTGCCTTTCACACAACGCATTACTTGTCACGGGAATGTTTTCCTCATGACAGTGGATCTCATTAAAAAATCTGCCGGTGCTCATGCTCCGACAGATAATAACTCTCTGTACTAAAAATGAAATCCAACACAAACACAATATTAATATAACATTTCCGTGCATAAAGTCAATAGAATTACGTATAAATAACTAAAAATTAACCATATTGGGCGTTGAATTTTCAACATTTTGTTCAGAAAGCATGCGGTTCTCCTGTATAAGTCCATTCATTCCCTCAGTTTTGTCATGACACGCTGCCAAAACATAACTGTATGTATAGTAAAAGGCCATTGCCAGTGCAACAGCCTTTTACGATGTGTTTATGTGATTTAATGTTATGTGCTACTGTTCTTTTCTGCGAAGTGCCATTGTCACTCCTGCAAGTGCTATTCCTGCCATTCCCAGCGCTGCCCAAAGCACGATATCTGACTGATCTCCTGTCTTTGGTGCGTTTGCGTTGTTATCGGATGGTTTTACCACGGCAGACCCTTTTGGAGCCTTACCATTTTTAGCAGCATTGTTGTTGCTCGGCGTATTGTTTGCAGAACCGCCGCCGTTGTTGTCAGTATTATTGTTTGTCGGTTCGTTATTAGTCGAGCTGACATTTCTGTAGTAATTGACCGTCAGAACATTAGTCTTTGGATCCAATACAGCTTTTTTGGTCATTGTAGACTTGGTTGCATCAAACAGGTATGTATTTCCATTATAAGTCATCCATGCCGCTTCAGGTGTAACCTGTATCTCACTGCCCACATAAGCTGATGCTGCTTCAGTTTTGGTTGAACTTCCGTCAAGAACAAAAGCTCCGCCGTTGGTGCTGGTGTAGTAGTTGGCTACTACGGAATATGTGGTTTCCTGATCCCAGAGCACAATGGTGTCAGCCTTGCCTTTTATATCAAGTAACGCATTATCCGAAACATCTTTGGCAGACAGCTTTTTCAGCCCCCAGGCACCGTTGCCGATGCATTTGAATGCAGCTCTGTCGGCCTCTGTCAGAGAATAGTCCGCTGCCGGTTTAATGACCTGAAATCCCTTGAAGGAAGGGTATTTCGAGTTTTCTTCAGGTACGCTTATTTCTATCTGTGCATGTCCTGCAAAGCTGTCCTTCAGCAGGAAGTTGGTGGCTTTGTCGAAGATAACAAAGCAGTCGCCCTTGATGGTCGCAGCTGATGCAAGTGTTACATCCTGTGCAAGATAGATTGCTGATCCCTGCAGTTTTTCTGAAGTTGGCGCGTTTCCTGAAATCGTTCCTCCCAGTACTGAACATTTGCCGATATTATAGATACCGCCGCCGGCACTGGCACTGTTCCCTGTGATCGTTCCTGATGTCATGGTCAATACGCCGTTGTAGCTCATTTTTCCTGACGGATAACCATTCACGTTATATATGCCGCCGCCTATGCTTGACGATGTGTTCTTGCTGATGTCTGCTCCTGCAATCGACAATGAACCAAAGTTATATACTCCGGCGCCTGCCTTGGCGTTATTACCGATTACCTTTGTACCGTTTCCAAGCTCTACTGTAGCTTTACGGTCAGCAAACCACTGCTCATTATAGACGCCTCCGCCGTAAGCAGCGGTATTTCCGCTTATTATCGTATTTGACAGGGACGCTTTGGCGAGATTGTATTTCGAACCACTCTGTGCTGCCACATTAATTCCGCCGCCATATGTCGCCTTGTTACCGCTTATCTGGCCGCCTGTTGCATTGAGTGTGCCCAGTACAAATATGCCGCCGCCAATTCCAGAAGTATTACCAGCTACACGGCCGCTCTTCATGCTCATAGTTCCATGTACGTTGACACCTCCGCCGGTACCTGTTTTTTCCGATGTGGTGTTGTCTGTCACGTTACCTCCGGCAAGGATAAATGTATTGCCGTTTCCGACCATTACTCCGCCGCCGTCAGCTGCGGAATTGCCCTGGATAGAACCGCCTGTCATGGTAAACGTGCAGGCAGGACTTTCATTTTCTCCTCTGTCAGCCGCGCCGATATACACGCCGCCGCCATCACCTTTTCCAATGTTTGCTGTAAACGAATTGTTCTCTATAATGCCGTCCGACATGGTCATCACTGCACCATTGGAAAGGCCTACGCCGGAACCGCATTCCGAACCGTTGCCGGTTATGGTTCCGCCATTCATTCTCAGTGTGCCGCCGTCTACATGAACTGCTCCGCCATATTTATCACCGTATGAAGTTGAGCTTTCATTGTCCGCTACCTCTGGCTTTTCATTGTCTTTAAGTGCGGTACCGCTGTTGATGGTCAATTTGCCGCCGGCTTTAACCATTATCATAGGATGATAAGCTTTTATACTTCCTTTGTTTCCATCTATTGTAATGTCGTTAAGTGTAAGTTCTGCTCCGGATTTTACTACTATCATATCATCCCTGAAGCCTGCCTTACGAACCAGTTTGTTTCCCTTAGTCGACTTGAGCGTTACGCTGTGATCGACCGACTGGGTCCCGTCCAGCTGTATATCCGCTGCTACATCTATAGTTTTGATTTTACCGTTTGCCAATGCCTCATTCAGTTCCGCCAGGGTTTTAACCTCTGCAACAGTCGAAGTATCAGGCGCCGGTGCTGCCTTGACCACATGTTTATTCTGCACCTGAACCGGTGCGGCAGCAGACGACGTAGTGGCAGTGTCTTCCGCGAATACTCCCGCGATGCTGCCAAAACTGTACATGCCTACTACGGACATAGCCAGTAAAATAGCCAATACTTTCTTTTTCATTTCCCTCACCTCATAAATACTAAATCAAGTTAAAAAAAATCTGCTCGTGCTTGTGCACAGGCAGATGACAAAACATCATTCTCAAACCTTCCTTGAACCTCTACACAACCACAATTCAAATATAACATTTTCACGCATGAAGTCAACGAATATGCGCATATTTAACCTGTAAATAACTGTAAATTGTCCGTTTTTAAACGTTTTAGCCAATTAGCCTTTGCATTTATATACATTGCGTATACTTTTCTTTTGAGCCGGAGAAAAGGCCCACTGCATATGCAATGGGCCTTTGCCGCGTGTTTTTATGGTTGATCGTTATGTGCTACTGTTCTTTTCTGCGAAGTGCTATTGTCACTCCTGCAAGTGCTATTCCTGCTATTCCCAGTGCTGCCCAGAGCATAAGATCAGAAGTGTCTCCGGTCTTTGGAGTATTAGAGTCATTGTTTGAAGCCTTCACTGTGACAGTTGTCCTGTTGGTCTTCGCTTTATCTTTAGTGGTGCTGTTGCTCGGCACAGTGCTTGTCGAACCACCTCCCGTGGTGACCGGCGTAGTCTGCGTCGGTGGAGTTGTAGTCGTACCGTTTACCGTCCTGTAATAATTCAGCGTCAGGACATTTGTAGCCGGATCGATCACAGCGACCTTTGTTACCGTCGATTTTGACGCATCGTATCCATATGTATTGCCGTTATACACTGACCAGGTATCCTCTGGCGACGCAGTGATCGTCTCGTCAACGTTAACTGTCGTTGCGTCCTTTACCTGTACCGGATCCCCATTGTCCTTAGTATAATTTGCACCATTGTCCGTACTGGTGAAATAGTTTGTCACTACGGTATAAGAAGTCCTGGCGTTGATCGAGAAGTTGACCCCAAAGAACAAATTATACAGCTCGTACGAGTTTCCCATATATGGCGCGTTGAAATGACATGCAAGAGTAATGGCATCTGAAGTGGTTTTTTTGTTTACTTTGCCAAACTTATTATTCAGAGCAGTCTCAATTGTGCCATCGCTGGTTCCATGCATATAGCTGCCTATCGTATTGGCAAAATAGGCATAATCCATAATAGTCTCGTCACCATAGTTCGAATTGGCATTGCCATCATTTTTGAACTCAACTGTGCCGTCATCTTTCACATTGTAAAGTGAAAACAGTTTATTATAGAAATAATTGTAAAGCGTAGCGTCGACCTGGCTGTCTGTGCTGCGGGCAATCGCTGCTTTTCCCTTAAGTATATCGATGAGCGCTGCCTCAGGCAGGTCCTGCATGCTCGCTGCGCCAGCTATGTTATATTTCTTTGCATAATATTTAGTATAATACTGTGCTAATGTCAGATTATTTTTGCTAAGGTAATCATTAAGTGCCTTGATCTTATCAGCATCACGCATACTGTATGATGTGATATAATCCTCGGTTTTTCCGGTCTGTTCCATTATTGCCGCTATTACCGCATCATTTTCAGTCAGATTGGTCGTCGATCCAAAGTACTTTACCCATTCCCCATTGACTTTTCCGTATTTTGTCTTGTATATCGACTGCCCGTCAAATCCAACCGCTGTGGTTTTATTTTCAGGAAGAAGGCTTTTATCATTGTTCCAGTCCTTTGTCGCTACCAGCATCGAATCCTTTAAATAACTGTAGTCAACATCCGAATTATTTATAACGTTTATCTTCAGAAATACCGAGTCTGAAGGTACATATTCAGCGTTATCGGAGATAGCGGCATCATAATAAGGATCAAAACTGATCTTTCCTCCCTTATATCCCTTTGGTATAACATATGTTATCGATGAATCTCCCAGGATATAGTATATCTTGCCGGGATCCGTAGCTTCAGCTGCGCTTGAAATCGCTTTTTCTGCCACATTGGTGGTTCCTGAAGTTCCCTTGTATTTTCCCTTAAGATCCCATTTACTTACAGGGCCTTTCGGCATCCATACTGCATAATAAGTAATATAATTTGATGTGTTTTTAGGCACCAGATAATTATTGCTGCCTGTAGATCCCAAAGCACTTCCTCTTGACCATCCGATAAAGTCGTAACCGCTTCGTACCGGATCGGCAGCCGGCGCTTCTACGGTTCTTACGCCACTGCTGTTCAGGCTGGTATCAACTGCTTTGAATACACTTTCAGTACCATCGTTCATATAGAAGCTGACTTTATACTGTTCCGCCTTCCATATAGCATAAAAAGTCGTGTTTCTTGTTATAGTGGTCGTCTTGCCTGTGATCAGCGACGTACCGGTACGACTGGTACTCCAGCCAAGGAATGTATAACCGGTCTCTCTGTCCCTTACAGGCGCATCAGGAAGGTTGATCACACCACTTTTGTCAGCGTTAATCTTCTTACCATACTGTGAATTACTGCCATAATTCAACCTGAACGTGGCAGTATACTGCACATTTCCAGGGCTCTTCAGCATCTTGCTGCTGACTGAAGCCGCCGGCGCTGCTGCCGCTGTCTGTTCAGGCGCGCCTGCTGCAGTGCTGTCTTCTGCTGCCGTTGTACTGTTCCCGGAAGCCTCCTTACCCTCAGCTGATGCAGCTTCAGAGTTCGTGCCCTGAGCTTCTGTCGATTTAGCCTCGGCATTGCTGTCAACAGCTGTTGAAACCGATTCAGCAGCAACTGTTTCACTTCCACTTCCTGAAGTATCAGTATCATTTGACGCAAATACACCGGCAATGCTGCCGAAGCTGTACATACCGACTACCGTTACCGCCAGTATGGCCGCCAATAATTTCTTTTTCATTTCCTTCACCTCATTAACAATCAATCGAGTTTTTAAAAAAACTGCCCGCGCTTGTGCGCAGGCAGATGATAAAACATCCTTTTCAACCATTCATTGAATCCCTACACAAACACACATTCAGTATAACATCATCGCATATCGAATCAACGGATTTGCGCATATTTAATCAATAAATAACTCCCGCATATGGGCATTTTTGAACGTTTTAGTTATTAAATGGTGTATTTTTATACATCGTGTATGCTTTTTGTTGATCAGGCAGAGGCTTACCGCCATATTAAAAGACCGCTGCATTATCTGCAGCGGCCTTTCTGATGTGTATTTATTTGATCAAATCGCCTGATTACTGTTTTCTTCTGCGCATCTCCATGGCTGCTCCTGCCAGTGCCATGGCTGCGATTCCCAGTACTGCCCATATGATCAGATCTGAAGTATCGCCTGTTTTAGGGATGTCTGAATTGGCATTTACAGCTGTGGCAGCTTCTGAGCCGGAAACGGTCTTTGAAGCCGTTGATGCTGCAGATGTGCTATTGTTTTCTGCGGTGGCCGTTGATGTGCCGCTGACGCTGACTGGAGCTGCCGTTTCGTTATTGTCAGCCGTGACCGTCGTACCGCCTGCAGTTGTAGTGTTGTCTGTAGTTGTAGTTGTAGTTGTAGTTGCGGCCGTTCCTGTCGCAGTTGTCTGGTCTGTAGTCCCTGTACCGGTCGTGCTGCCGCCAGTGGTGGTGCCGTTGTCTCCGCCGTTGTTTGTCGATGGCGGTGTTACGCTGCTGCTGATCGTTCGTTTGTATGAAAGTGTGATCACGTTATCTTGCGGATCGACCTTGGCCGTTATCGTCGTATTGGAATCCGCATCAAACCCATAGGTGTTGCCTTCATATTTAGCTCCGGCGGATATTACGTCCTCTGAAGCCGATATCGCATTGCCGTAGCTGGTGCCAACCGCATCAACAAGAGTTACCTCAGAATCGTTGTCCTTGACTCCGTTGGTGTAGTAATTGGCCCTGATAGTGTACCTGGTCGCCACCGGTTCCCAGATTGCATATACTGTCTGGTTTCCGCTGCCGAAGGTGACGCTGGTCACTGCTGTTTTAGAATTCCTGGATGCAGCCCAGCCCTTGAACACATATCCGGTCCTTACCGGCTGCTGTGTAGATAAAGTAGCGGTCTTGCCTGCCGCATAGCTTGACGAGTCGGTCGGCATTGATGTAACGGAATCAGTAGTGTTGTCATCATAATAAAGGCTGTACTTTACCGATGCCATCACATATCCGTCAACGTGATATCCGTCACTGTGTTTCTTAACAACGTACCATGTGGCGTTGTCAACATCGCTGTTTACTGTTACAGTCTTGCCATTCAGCTTGGATTTACTGTCGTTGAACAGCTTCTGGATAGAAGCGTGATCGAGTGAAGGTGCTCCTGTCAGGACTGATGCCGGCAGTGATGATCCCTTGGTATCCACGTAATAATATTTATTACTTCCGTCAATCTTAGTCCAGGCAGGTACTGTAATAGTTCCCTTTATGCCAATTGTGTAATTGGATCCGGGCTGTCCTGAAATAGTTGCCTTGCCGAAATCGATCTGACTTTTATTGGTAATGTAGTGAATATAGTAATAACATGTCACCGACTTTCCCACATCAGATGAGCTGTTGTCTGCGGCAAAAATGCTTGCCGCGCCGCTGAAGCTGTACATAGATACTACGACCAGAGCCATCAGCAAAGTGATAATTTTCTTTTTCATAATGTACCTCACAAATCTTCAAATTCGGAGGCAGCCGGCTGGCGTGATCCCTTGATTTGGATTTTAGCCCCTTTGGCTTTGCGTCCCCCGCTTTAACGAGGTTTGCCCTTTTCTGCCTTTCTGTTAATCTGTGGACTTCATCAATAAAAAAATCTATCTGCGTTTATGCACAGATAGATAGATATTTTCATATGAAAATACGATAAATGAAATCCAACACAAACACAACTTTAATATACCACACAGTAATCCAAAGTCAATGCGTTTGCTTGAAATTAACCAATAATTAACCTCATAGCTGTTTTATGGCCGCTGCAAGTTCATCTATATCGGTGATGGCATTGACCCTGCCGCGAAAAACCGCGCTGCCCGGCTCTCCCTTCAGGTACCAGCCCGCTATCTTGCGCATCTCTCTCACTGCAACATACTCACCCTTGATTTCCACAATGTCCTGCAGCTGACGCAGCATCATGGCTTTCTTGTCACCAAGATCCGGTGTATGCCCGGGAGTCCGGCCTGCCCAGCAGTCTGACAGATCGCGAAATATCCAGGGATTTCCCAGTGCACCGCGTCCCACCATGACAAAATCACACCCTGTCTGTTCCATGAGCCTTGACGCGGAAGCGCAGTCGATGACATCGCCGTTTCCGATCACCGGTATGGTGACGGCCTTCCTGACATCCGCAATTACGCTCCAGTCTGCTTCTCCCGAGTAGAACTGCTCCCTGGTACGTCCATGTACTGCAACCGCAGATGCTCCTCCGGCTTCCACAGCCCTGGCGATTTCCACCGCATTGATATCATCTGCCCCGAAGCCGATACGTATCTTGGCTGTAACAGGCTTGGAGGTATGTGTGACCGCCGCGGCCACCAGCTTCTCCACCAGTGCCGGCTCCTTCAGAAGGGCCGATCCCTCCCCGTTTTTGACCACTTTTGGCACCGGGCATCCCATGTTGATATCAAATATCACATTCGCCCTGTCCTCGAGTTTTTCCGCGGCAAATGCCATGATCTCCGGCTCTCGCCCGAAGAGCTGATATGCCACCGGCTTTTCATCGTCATAGACAAAGAGCAGCCTCTCGGTTTTTTTGTCCCCGTAGTAAAGGCCCTTGGCGCTGACCATCTCTGAATACGTCAAAGACGCCCCCATCTGCCCGCAAATGCGGCGCATGGGAGCGTCGGTTATTCCTGCCAGTGGCGCAAGTATAAACGGATTATCAAGTTTTATTTTTCCGATAGAAAGTTCTCTGTTATTCATTATTCCAATCATTAGCCTTAGGGGCGTGCTTGCTCGGCCTGCGGTTCTTGCGGTAGATTATCTCCAGTCCCTCAAGGGTCAGCAGCTTATCGACGTAATCTATACAATCCACGCCGTTTTCGATCATGGATGACAGTCCGCCGGTGGCAACCACAGTTACCGGCTTTTCTGATTTAGTCAGTTCTTCCAACTCTTTGCGCATCTTTTTGACCATATACTCCACCAGACCCATGTGGCCGTAAACCAGTCCCGACTGCATGCTCTGGATGGTATTCTTGCAGATGGTCTGTCCCGGTTCGTCCAGTTCTACCTTAGGCAGCATGGAAGTCTTCTCAAACAGTGCTTCAGATGCTATCTTCAGACCCGGGGCAATGGTGCCTCCGAGGTATTCTGCATGCTCTGATACCGCGCAGAAGGTGGTGGCAGTTCCAAAGTCGATTATGATGAGCGGACCGCCGTACTTGTTGAATGCGGCTACCGCGTTGACTATCCTGTCAGCGCCTACCTGTTTCGGATTATCGTATTTGACGATAAGACCTGTCTTGACTCCGGACTCCACAACGATGGCTTTTTTGTTGAAGTATTTCTGTGACATGTGCTGTACCGTATACAGTACTGACGGTACTACTGTGGAAATTATTACGTCCTTGATGTCAGTAAGCTTGAGGCCCTCATAAGCGAAGAGCTGACTGACAAGCATTCCGTACTCGTCCGCGCTTTTATTCGGGTCGGTTTCGATTCTCCAGTTAGTTAGCAACTTGCCGTCTTTAAATACTCCAAGTACGGTGTTGCTGTTTCCAATGTCAAAAGCTAATAACATGGTTTCTCCTTCTTATTTAGTTTTCTGTGGTCATTTTACGACTCTCTCAAGTCGTTTAAGTGCCAGGGCCATAGTCAATCCCGGTATCACTCTGTTTCCGGTGATCTCTGCGCCCAGAACCTCATTTATCCTCTTGAGCCTGTACTGAACAGTATTGGTGTGAATGCCCATGAACACGCTCGTCTTGCTGCTGTTCATACCAGCATCAAGCACAAATGTCTCCAGTGTCTCCAGCAGCTGTCTGGCTTTGTTTTCACCCATTTCCTTCTTGAACGGCTCCAGCAGATCCATATAATTCTTTTTCAGATACCCGCCCTGAACCTGCAGATTGATGCAGTTTGAAACAAGTGCCAGTTCATACTTGGTGAACACGCGCTTGTAAGGGAATACACTTTCCACAAAAGTCCAGGTCTCACTGATCAGTCTGAAAGCGTCTCCTGCGCCCTCGATACCGTCTATGCCTGTGGCATGGAATATCCGGACTGTCTTGCTGCCCTCCTTGAGCTTGTCAAAAAGTCTGATGCAGCTAATCTTCTGCGGTATTTCCTCATCCTCAGGTTTCTTGCCAGTCTTTAGTATTATGCCGTAGGTTTCTTCACCTTCGGTGATCCTCATGACTTCTATGCCTTCCTTGCGCTCAAAGTCAGCAATGATGGCATTTCCCTCGGCGGTTTCTATGCCCTTGGCATAAAATACGCTGAGGATATTATCGCTGACGATATTCATCTCATCCTTGAGCGAATATGCCAGGCTCTTATTGTCTCTGATGAGAGACTTGATAAACTCTGCCTTGACGTCTCTCTCCGGGGAGTACTTCCACATGCCCATGGCAAGCTCTATTATCTCTGCCAGCTTGGTTATCTCGCCTGCGGAATAATTGTCCTCATTATCCACTATGAACAAAAAGAACTTCTCACCATTGATCAAAATAGGTCCCCAGTAGGTGAGAACTCCATTGACGTCAATAAAAGTATAGATGCCCGCCTTCTCAACATCGCGTTCCTTACCCAGCCTTATGGCATCGGCAATGGTCGTCTTCTGTCTGGTTTCCACCGTCAGTATCGGGTTGAAATCCTTTGACAGAAGCACTACCTGAAATTCGTTGTTTACGGCAGCCTCTTTAAGGGCTGACTGAAAATTGCTGTGCTTTTCAAAGTCCAGCAGATGATATATGGTATTGTTAATCAGTCCGTTTTTAAAGTTGTCACCATAGAGCAGCTTATCCATTACCTGCTCAATTACATCTGAATACTCAGCATCGTTGCTGGTCGGCATTACGATAAGCGGCAGTCCAACCTGCTCGGATGTTTCCACCAGCAGATTGCCTACCGATGTCAGGCCCTCCTTCATGTGGAAGATCACCAGCGCAGCTACTCCTTCTTTGGCCAGCGCCTTGATGATGTCGCACCTGTCGTCATCATCGTTAACGCCGCTGAAGGATGTCAGCACCAGCTGTTCCTTGACGCCATTTTCCGCTACGGCCTTGGAAACACCCGGGGCATCCATGACGGAAACCGTTCTTACCCTGTTTTCAATGTTTCTTCTGCCCGCCGCCAGTATGCTCGGCGTAAACGCGTCTAATCCAAGACAATCATTAACTGTAACCTTCATGTGCTACCTCTACTTTTCTTCTTCAGAATCAGATTTTTTCTCGGGTTCATCTTTTTCAGATGCCGGTTTCTCCGCTTCAGGCTCTGCCTGTTCTGCAGTTGGAGCCTCAGGCTGCTGTTCTTCATCCATGTAATCGGTATCATATCTTGCAAGATCTGCAGCGAGCTTTTCTTCTTCTTCCTTACGGATCTTCTCAACTTCTTCTGCTTCCTTTGCATTGGCCTTCTTTATCTGCTCTTCCTTTTCCTTGACCTGCTGTTCCAGTCCCTCTGCGTCTACCTGACCGGTATAGAGTGCCTCGAACTGCTCGCCGTCAATGGTCTCAACACGCATCAGCGCCTGAGCTACCACTTCCAGCTTGTCCATATTTTCCTTCAGGATGCGCTCTGTCTCAGCATAAGCGCTCTCCATTATGGCCCTTACTTCATTATCGATTTCAGAAGCTATGCCCTCAGAATAGCTCTTGCTCTTGGAGAAATCTCTTCCCAGGAACACCTCATCCGAATCGCTGTAATTAACAGGACCCAGCTTCTCGCTGAAGCCATATTTTGTCACCATATCACGGGCTATTTCCGTAGCCCTCATTATATCGTTGCTGGCGCCAGTGCTGATGTCGTCGAGAGTCAGTGACTCGGCCACACGTCCTGCCAGCATGTGCATGATGGTATCTCTCATGTGCCCTCTGGTCTCAAATGTCCTGTCTTCTGTAGGAAGCCACATGGTGAATCCGCCTGCCTGGCCTCTCGGAATTATGGTTACCTGATGAACAGGATCTGATCCCGGGATGCTTCTCATTACTACAGCGTGTCCGGCCTCGTGATAAGCGGTCAGCTTCTTCTCCGCCTCGCTGATGACTCTGCTCTTCTTGGCAGGTCCTGCCACCACCTTGGTAGTAGCCTCTTCAATCTCTTCCATTCTGATGAATCTGCCGTTACGTCTTGCAGTTATCAGCGCCGCTTCATTAAGCAGGTTCTCCAGGTCTGCAGGCGTGAATCCCGGTGTACGTCTCGCGATGATCTCAGGGGATACTTCCTCAGACAGAGGTTTATCCTTGGAGTGTACTTTGATTATTTCCTCTCTGCCCTTGACGTCAGGTATGCCGATGACGATCTGTCTGTCAAATCTTCCTGGTCGCAGCAGCGCCGGATCAAGTACGTCAGGTCTGTTGGTCGCAGCAAGAATAATGATGCCGGAATTTTCACCGAAACCATCCATCTCAACAAGCAGCTGATTCAGAGTCTGCTCTCTTTCATCGTTGCCGCCGCCCAGTCCTGCGCCTCTCTTACGTCCTACGGCATCGATCTCATCAATGAACACGATGCACGGAGCGCTCTTTTTGGCCTGATCGAAAAGATCTCTTACACGTGATGCTCCGACTCCGACGAACATCTCAACAAAATCAGAACCACTGATCGTAAAGAACGGAACACCGGCCTCACCTGCCGCGGCTCTCGATACATATGTCTTTCCTGTTCCCGGAGGGCCGACAAGCAGAATGCCCTTCGGTATCCTGGCTCCGACCTCCTTATATTTCCGCGGATCCTTGAGGAAGTCAACGACTTCTTCAAGCTCCTCTTTTTCCTCCTTGAGTCCTGCCACATCGGCAAAGGTTATCTTCTTTCCCTCGCCCTTATACAGTCTGGCTTTACTCTTGCCGAACTGGAACGCCTTGCCGTTGCCTCCCTGATTCATCATCAGATAGAACAGGAAACCCAGGGCAATTACCATTATAATAGTAGGAAGCAATGACAGCACCGTGGAGCCTGAACCAGGCTTATGGGTGTCATACTTCAGATTATTCTCGAGCATCTGCTTATGGATATACTTCTCGGAAATCCACTGCAGTTCGATGATATTCGGTGCGTATGCGGTCACATATTTTCCGTCTCCGACCTTTGCTACGATCTTTGTGTCCGTAATGTTGACGCTTGTAACCTTGCCTGCATCCAGATACTGGACCATGGTCGAGAACTGGATATTCTTATTTTCTGTCCCTACACCGCCTTTATAGATCACGGCCGCCCCAAGGACCAGCGCGAAAATCACCAGATAAATGGCTATGTTTTTTGCAAATCTCTTCAATTTCCAATTTCCTCCTGATTTTTTCTATATGTAAAAGTTTCCGTTGTCCCTTAAACTAAATTTGTTCCATATTAACAAAACAGCTTTGTTATTTTATCATAATCAACTAATTATTTCAACTAAAAAAACGTTTTTTGTAGCGTCATGAATAATATATCCGGCGGAATATCTGCTGCGGTCCAGCAGGCCCTCCAAAGCAGGCAGAAACAACACTTCTCTGCCGATAGCCACGAACCAGAGCTCGTCCCTTTTATCTTTAGGAACCTTGGCATCGACAAAAAGATCCTGCAGTTTCTTTTTACCCCCCGTTATAGCCAGATAATCACCTCTTTCACGATTCCTTATCCTGACCATACTCTGGAAATCCGGTCCATATTCTGCCGCCAGCGCATCCGCGTCAAACGCCGCGAAACTGCCCTTCGTCAGCTTTTGTTCCCCGTACTCTTCAGCACTGATGACGGAAAGTTCCGTTCTGATTTCCTCTTCATCCGCCCTGGTTCCCGTCGCCGCGCGCACATCACCGTAAACCTTGGTCAGATAATACCCATGGGGCAGATCCAGCCTGGCCGATGGTTTGTCGCTGAAGATGACCTGATCGGCCTCTTCAAAATGTACAAAACCGACATCTTCTGTCAGCCCGATCTTCTTCAATGCCAGCGCCAGCGCTCTTCTGCGCACCGGGGTTCCCAGGTTTCTCAGCCTCTGGCCGTCCATAAGTATCTCCTCTTCAGTCTGTTCCCTTATCATCGATGCCAGCGCCGATTCAGCCTCGCCTTCCAGATATTCGCGATCCATTGACGCCACCCTGCCAAGACGCACCACCGCGTCCCTGATGTTGGGATTATACTCCTCCAGATACGGGATCAGTTCCAGTCTGATGCGGTTTCTCGCATAGACTGCCTGCTCGTTGGTGTAGTCCATGCATGGGTCAAGCTTTTGTTCACGGCAATATTCCAGGATATCCTTCTTCCACACGTCCAGCATTGGCCGTATTATTAGGAAACCATCTTCATCTCTGCGGGAATACTCCATACCGGCCAGTCCGTCGGTTCCGGTGCCCCTGAGCAGCCTGAACAAAATGGTCTCCGCCTGATCATCGGCGTTGTGGGCAACTGCTATCCTGATCATGTCACCGGGCACACCGCTTTCTACCAGCCTTTCGGCCTCTTCATCAAAGGCCCCATACCTTACCTTTCTTCCGGCCTCTTCTGAGGTCATTCCCTCTTCAGCCGCCATTTTGTTACAGTCAAAAACCACAACCCTTGGTTCAAGCCCCATGTCACTGCAGAGCTTTTCCACGTAATGCTGGTCGTGCTCCGCATCCCCCGGCCTTATCTGATGATTTACATGGACCGGATGTATGGTCAGGTTCATCTCTGATGACAGCTTTGTCAACACATGAAAAAGGCACACCGAATCAGGGCCCCCTGAGAGGCCGATCACGATATGCTGATTTTCTTTGATTAAGTTATGCGCATCGACAGCGCGTAAAATTGTTTCTTCTACCATATTATTCTATGCCGAAAAATCTTCTGGCATTTTCACAGGTTATGCGGGCAACGTCCTCAAAAGGCATTCCCTTGAGCGCAGCCACACGCCTCGCTGTGTATTCAACAAAGGTCGACTTGTTTGGTCTCCCCCTCAGCGGCTCCGGCGTCAGATAAGGCGCATCCGTCTCTACCAGCAGAAACTCTATGGGAGTGTCCTGCACCACTTCAGTGGTCCGCCGGTTATTTTTATATGTCACCGGTCCGCAGATGGAAATAGTCGCCCCCAGCTTCACATACTGCCTGGCTATCTCTCTGCTGCTGGAAAAACAGTGAAGCATGACTCTGGCGTCCGCCGTCCCGGTCCCGTCAGGTCCCGGTCTCTTTGGAAACCAGCTCTTCCTCTCGTCCGAGAAAGCGCCTTCCTCCTTAAGTATCCGCATGGTATCTTCATCAGCCTCTCTGGTGTGGATCATTATGGGCATCTTCAGTTCGTTGGCCATCCTGATCTGCTCCCTGAACCACCTGTGCTGATTCTCCAGGTTTTCTTTCCCGTAATGATACTCAAGTCCGATCTCTCCCACGGCACACACCTTGGGTTCCCGGGCCAGTTTCCTGAATTCCTCCAGCAGCACGGGGTCAAAATCCCCGACCTCGCCGGGCTGATACCCTACCGTAGCATAACACCACGGATGCTCCGCCGCTTCTTTTATAACTTCTCTACATGACGGTACATCTACGCCCACATCCATGACATAGGAAACCTCAGAGTCTTCGATCTCCCTGAACAAAGCCTCCTTGTCCTCAGACATATATAAATGTGCATGTGCGTCAAATAACATGATGTTCCTTTCTGTTTTTGGTTAAAGGTGTATGCAGCGCGTACTTCCCGTACGCCAGCGCACCCGAGTGACGCCATTCCGCAGTGAAACGGAAAAAAGACAAGCATGATGCGCAGGATTTTTTTCGTTTCACAAGTAATGGCAAGTGAGGGGGTGCGACGCGTACTTCCCGTACGCTAGCGCACCCGAGTGACGCCATTCCGCAGTGAAACGGAAAAAAGACAAGCATCAGTCGACTGTAACTCCATCCTCCGCAACAGTCGTCATAATCTCGCACCTGTCGCCGTTCTCGGCAAACATGAGCATTCCTTTAGACTCCATGCCTCTTAGATTCCGCGGCTTCAGGTTGGCTACAACCAGAACCTTCTTGCCTACAAGCTCTTCCGGTTTGAAGTCATCGGCTACGCCGGAAATGATCTGGCGTGTCTCGGTGCCCATCTTTACCTGGAACACCAGCAGCTTATCGGCCTTTGGATGCTTCTCGGCGGACAGGATCAGACCTACTCTGAAGTCTATTTTGTCAAAATCTGCGTATTCTATCTCCGGCTTCAGTTCAAGCGGGATGTTCTCCTCGCCGGCTTCTTCCTGCTGTGCGGCTTTCAGCTCGTCCAGCTCCTTCAGTTCTTTTTCTATGTCCAGTCTCGGGAATATGGCGTCGCCGCGCTTTACCTGCTCCTGATACATCATATCAAAGGCGAAGGCATCTTCCCAGACTATGTCGGCATACCAGAGGCCCAGCTGTTTTCTGATCTTCTCTGCTGTTTCGTGCATGAACGGACTGATCAAAATGGAAACTATCCTCAACGACTCGGCCAGATTATGCATACATGTATCCAGCTCTGCTTTTTTTGATTCGTCCTTGGCAAGTATCCACGGAGTCTTTTCGTCGATATATTTATTGGCACGGCGAACCAGAGTCCAGATGTCTTCCAGTGCCATGTTGAAAGCAAATTTATCCATATGCTTTTCGACTTCAGGAGCTACTCCGAGGGCAACTTCCTTCAGCTCTTTGTCTATTTCATCCTCAGTGGTCGCTTCAGGCACTACGCTGCCGCAATACTTTTCTATCATGGCAGTAGTCCTGGACACCAGATTGCCCAGATCGTTTGCCAGATCGAAGTTCATTCTCTTCAGCATCACCTCGTTGGTGAAAATGCCGTCCTGCCCAAAGGTATACTCTCTCAGCAGGAAATACTTCAGGGCATCGATGCCATAGCGGTCGATGAGCACCACCGGGTCAACCACATTGCCCTTGGATTTACTCATTTTGCCGCCGTCGATCAGCAGCCAGCCATGGCCAAGTACCTGCTTCGGAAGAGGCAGATCAAGTGACATGAGCATTGCAGGCCATATGATCGAATGGAATCTTACTATCTCTTTGCCTACAAGATGGACATCCGCAGGCCAGTACTTTTCATAAAGTTCAGGGTCATCGGGATATCCCAGGGCGGTTATGTAGTTAGTAAGGGCATCGAGCCATACGTATATAACATGCTTGGGATCAATAGGCACCTGGATGCCCCAGTCAAAGGTGGAACGTGATATGCAGAGATCTTCAAGCCCCTGCTTGCAGAACTCGACCATTTCGTTTCTTCTGGTGTCCGGCATGAGGAACTCCGGATTTTTGTCAAAGAGTTCCAGCAGTCTGTCCTGATATTTGGAAAGTCTGAAGAAATACGCTTCCTCATGTGCCTTCTGAACAGGTCTGCCGCAGTCCGGACAGCATCCGTCCACCAGCTGACTTTCCGTCCAGAATGATTCGCAAGGGGTACAGTACCAGCCTTCATATTCCGACTTGTAGATATCACCCTTTTCATTCATTTTATTGAAGATAGCCTGGACTCTCTTGACGTGTCTCGGTTCAGTGGTCCTGATAAAATCGTCGTAGGATATCTCCATGGTCTTCCACAGATCCTTGATACCGGCAACGACGCCGTCAACATATTCCTGAGGTGTTACGCCTTTTTCCTCGGCTATCTGCTGTATCTTCAGCCCGTGCTCGTCCGTTCCTGTGAGGAAACGCACATCATAGCCGCAGAGCCTCTTGAATCTGGCCATGGCATCAGCCATGACGGTGCAGTAGGTGTGACCTATGTGCAGGTTTGAGCTCGGATAATAAATAGGGGTCGTTATATAGTACTTCCCCTTAGTAGTATTTTTTTCTGTCATATTAATCAATCCTTTCATCTCTCCGTCGAATGAGACGGAGCAGTTAATACCAATAGAATAGCACATATCGACTTGTTTAGTCAATATGTGCTATTTGTCAGCGTTCACAAAAAATCAGTTATTTTTTGTTTTCTTTGGTCGAAACCGCGGCGATGGACGGCTGTTTTATGCCTCCGTCTTTCACCATTTCAGCGCATGAGCTTACCAGGCCGGCGATCCCCTGTATATCTGAAGGAATAATTATCTTGGTGGCCTTGCCGTCAGCGGCTTTCTCAAAGGCCTCCAGGCTCTTGATGGTTATGGTCGCCTGGTTAGGCGCAGCATCGTTGATGATCTGCAGTGCCTTGGCCTGGCCCTCTGCATATTTGACAGCTGCTTCTGCGCGTCCCTCTGCCGACAAAATAGCCGACTGCTTCATGCCCTCTGCATTTCTGATGGCGGCTTCCTTGGTTGCCTCCGCGGTCAGTATGGTCGCACGCTTTTCTCTCTCGGCCTTCATCTGCAGCTCCATGGCATTCTTTATCTGTGATCCCGGGTCGATGTCCTTTATCTCCACGCGGGCGATACGGATTCCCCAGTCACCGGTTACGCTGTCCAGCGTCGCTCTCATCTGATTGTTGATGGCGTCTCTCGACGTCAGTGTCTTGTCCAGATCCATGGAACCGATAATGTTTCTCAGAGTCGTAGCCGTCAGGTTCTCTATGGCCAGCAGCGGCTGAGCCACGCCGTAGGTATAATTCTTGGCGTCCACTACGTTGTAGAATATTACAAAGGAAATGCTGATGGTGGCGTTATCCATGGTGATAACCGGCTGCGGCGGGAATTCCACCACGTTCTCCTTCAGCGACACCTTCTTGGCAACGCGGTCGAAGAACGGCACTTTTACGTGAAGTCCATTGTCCCACGTCGTAATATAGCTTCCAAGTCTTTCAATGACAAACTGCTGCGCCTGCGGTACGATGCGTACGTTAGGTATCAGTATTACCAGCAAGACGATAATAACTATCGCTATACCAATCAATAATCCCAGATTTTCCATAATCATTTTTCCTTTCTCTTAACTGTCAAAGTCACGCCATTCAGCTCACTTACCGTTACAGTGTCTCCGCTATGCAGGTCTTCTTCCGAAGCAGCGGTCCAGTCTTTGTTCATGACTCTCACCATTCCCCTGCCGTCGCTGAAGTCACTGATCACCACTGCATCAGCGCCTACCACGGCATCCAGATTCGTCTTCTGTTTCTTGACATCCAGCGTTCTTCTGGCTGCCGGCCTCACGGCAAACACCAGCAGCAGCGATACTGCCAGGAACAAAACGATCTGCATGTGAATCGACACTCCCAGGAGCGATGCGACCAGCGCAACTATGGCGCCTCCTGCAAACCAGATACTGACAAGATTGGTGACAAAACATTCGACAACTACGAACACGGCAATGAGTACCGCCCATGTTACCGTCAACATCAATGGTGTCATTTTCTTCTCTCCTTCCCAAATACCTTAACTATATTTATATTGTATCACCATTGCGATGAACTTAATCTTACTTTTTCTTAAGACTTACATAAACCCGGTTGTCGCTGTTTTCATCCAGTTCCAGGCTCTTCATGTCACGTACGAAATCCTTAAGATACTTATACTTCCTGCCGCCCTTCATGCCGTAATATCTTACGTCAAAGTTTTTATAGGTCCGGCTCAGTTCATTGCCTATCTGTCCCAGGTCTGTCTGCTTGCTTTTGTCATCGTTTTCCATGATGATCTGTTTGATGCGGTCTTCCAGGTTCCTTTTACTCGGTATATTGCTGGTGTTTCTTTTTGTCGTCTCAGAAGACTGCCTCTGACGGGCAGTAGCCGTCTGCTTTGCCTTTTTCTCTTCCTCAGCTTTCTCTTCCTCGGCCTGCTTTGCCAGGACGTCTATATAGACAAATTTATCAAAGGCGTTCTCCAGGGCTTCCGTAGCTTTATCCGATTCTCCCATGCCGATGACGAGCATGCCGGCCTCCATAAGTCGCCGTGCCAGCGACGTGAAATCGCTGTCAGATGACACGATGCAGAAGCCGTCCACACCGCCGGTGTACAGAATATCCATGGCATCTATTATCAGAGCCGAATCGGAAGCATTCTTGCCTCTGGTGTTGTTGAACTGCATCATCGGTTTCAGGGAGTTCTTGTTGATCTCGCCCTCCCACTTGGTCTTGACGATCTTGTCCCAGCTTCCGTAGATCCTCTTATACGAGCATGTGCCGTAATTGGAAACCTCATCCATTATGTAATCTGCATACTGAGCGGAAATATTCTCCGCGTCTATCAGCAGCGCTATCCTGTTTTCTTCATTCATTATCTTCACCTCTCTGCCATTATAACATGATACCGTGGCTACAGGAACAAAAATTTGGCTTCATATGAAAACCGGCGTTCCGGGGTATGCCCCCGGTCCGCCGGCCTCATAAAGGATTTTAGTAATTTATTTAGAAAAGATGATTTACGCAATTGATGTCAGATCGCTTAGCCTCGCAAGTTTTTCCGGATTCATCGGCTTGACTCCCTTGAGCCTGTATTTAAGGCCCAGTTTCTCATACTTGTTCTCGGCCATGTTATGATAGCCAAGCAGCTCGACTTTCCTTACCGTCTTGATCCTGCTGATAAATTCATTGAGCGCCTCCACATATTTCTCGTTGTCGTTGAATCCCGGCACGATGACCTGTCTGATCCATATAGGCTTCTCCAGACGGTTGATGGTGTCAATGAGCCTGAAAAGCGGACTCTGTTCGCAGCCGGTCAGTTCCTCGAATTTGGCGGCATCTATGTGCTTGATGTCAAGCAGCACCATGTCCGCCGCTTCTATGACCTGCTCCGACATTTCGTCAAAATAAGTACCGCTGGTGTCGATGGCCGAACCTATTCCCTCGGCTTTCAAGGCCTGCACCGCCTCCAGGACAAATTCTCCCTGAAGCAGCGGCTCTCCGCCGGAAAAGGTTACTCCGCCGTCGCTGCCGTAATACGGCACGCCTCTCCTGGCCCTCTTTACTATTTCTTCAACGTCTATTTCCCTGCCTCCGCACGGATTCCACGTGTCGGGATTATGGCAGTAGGCGCATCTCGCCGGGCAGCCCTGCATAAAGAACACCGTCCTTATGCCAGGTCCGTCAACAGCTCCAAATGTCTCAATTGAATGCAATCTGCCCTTTTTCATTTTCTACTCCTAAATTGCCTCGTGGAAAGTTCTCTCGATAACTTCCTTCTGGTGCGCCTTGGATAAAGCGTTGAACCTTACCGCGTATCCTGATACTCTGATGGTCAGGCTCGGGTATTTTTCAGGATGATCATATGCATCCAGCAGTACTTCCCTGTTCAATACGTTTACGTTCAGGTGGTGTGCACCCTGAGCAAAATATCCTGTCAGCAGCTTGACCAGCGTCTCGTTTCTGCTCTCCCTGTCCTTGCCCAGTGAATCCGGGGTAATGCTGAAGGTGTTGGATATACCGTCCTGGCAGGTGTTCCAGTCTATCTTGGCTACCGAGTTCAGCGATGCCACCGCACCGTTGGTGTCTCTGCAGTGCATAGGGTTTGCGCCAGGCGCAAACGGTGTGCCCGCTCTTCTGCCGTCAGGAGTGTTTCCTGTCTTCTTGCCGTACATTACGTTGGATGTTATAGTCAGCACTGACAAAGTCGTAACCGCGTTTCTGTATGCCGGGTGCTTTCTCAGCTCAGCTATGGATTTCTCCGAAATTGCTACTGCTATGTCGTCTACTCTGTCATCGTCATTTCCGTACTTAGGGAAATCTCCTTCAGTCTCAAAGTCCACGATGATTCCGTTTTCATCTCTTACCGGCGTTACCCTGGCATATTTGATGGCTGACAAAGAGTCGGCCGCCACTGAGAATCCCGCAACTCCGAAGGCCATCAGTCTCTTGACCTCTGAATTCAGGAATGCCATCTGTGATCTCTCATAGTCATATTTGTCATGCATGAAGTGGATGATGTTCATGATCCTTGCATAAACGCTCATGAGCCACTCCAGGTAAATGTTGTATCTTCTCCATACCTCGTCGAAGTCAAGAGGTCCGTCTCCCATAGGTTCCATCTGAGGTCCCAGGTGTTCACCGGTCCTCTCGTCGATGCCGCCGTTGATGGCCAGCAGCAGACATTTTGCCAGGTTGCATCTTGCCCCGAAGAACTGCATCTGCTGTCCCATCTGTATGGCTGAAACGCAGCAGGCAATTGAATAGTCGTCACCGTAGTTAGGTCTCATCTTGTCATCGTTCTCATACTGGATGGAATCCGTATCTATTGAAGCCTGAGCGCAGAATTTCTTGAAAGGCTCAGGAAGCTTTTCTGACCAGAGCACTGTCAGGTTTGGTTCCGGTGCCGGTCCCAGATTGTACAGCGTATTCAAATATCTGTAAGTGTTCTTTGTCACTCTGTGTCTGCCGTCAGCGCCTACGCCTGCCAGTCCTTCAGTGATCCACATAGGATCTCCCCCGAACAGTTCGTTGTATTCGCTGGTCCTCAGGTGTCTTGCCACTCTCAGCTTCAGGATAAAGTCATCTACAAACTCCTGTACCTGCTCCTCCGTGTATCTGCCCTCTGCCAGATCTCTTTCGGCATATACGTCGATGAATGTGGCGGTTCTTCCCAGTGACATAGCTGCGCCATTCTCCTCTTTGATTCCTGCAAGGTAGGCAAAATATGTCCACTGGATAGCCTCTTTAACATCGGCTGCCGGTCCGGAAATATCATAGCCGTATTTCTCAGCCATCTTCTTGATATCCTTCAGCGCCGCTATCTGATTCCATACTTCTTCCGCAAGTCTTACATTTTCATCGGTCATCTCTGCTCTTGAAGAGATTTCATCGTGGTCCTTCTGTTTTTCTTCTATCAGCTTGTCGATGCCGTACAAAGCACATCTTCTGTAGTCTCCGATGATCCTGCCTCTGCCATATGCATCAGGAAGACCTGTGATGAATCCCAGATGTCTTGCTTTTCTCATTTCTGGAGAATATGCCTTGAACACTCCGTCGTTATGAGAAGTAATATTGTCAAACAGATAATCTATTTCCTCAGGGAGTTTCTCGCCGTACTCAGCGACTTCCTCTCTTACCATCTTGGTTCCGCCGAAAGGACAGATTCCTCTCTTAAGTGGTTCGTCAGTCTGAAGACCTACTATCAGATCCTTTCCTTCGATGATATAGCCCGGGTCAAATGCCGTGATCCTCATGATCCTGCTGGCATCCACCTTGAGCGTACCGCCGTTCTGCCTTTCAGCCTCGATCAGCCTCTTCACCTTATCGTTGCATTCAGTTGTTCTTGCAGTAGGACCGGCCAGGAAGCTGCTGTCTCCGTCATACGGCGTGTAATTCAAGTTGATGAAATCATCCACGTTGATGCTGCTCTGCCAGATTCCTTCTTTAAAACCATCCCATTGTTTGTTCATTGATGTTCTCCTTTGCTTACTGTGATTTTAACTACGATGTTTATTTTCGTGTATTATGTATACAAGATTTTCTGAAAAATTTGGCTACTCGTGGGTATGTAGATTGCTAAACCTGCTTACGATCGGGTAACCGATTTCTTTTGTATACATGATACAATGACTACATATATTTCGTCAACCCCTATTTGTTAAAAATATCACATGTTTTTTATAAAGTACATAACTATTGAAAATTCATGGCTTTTCATCTTTGTTTAACAAATTTTCTGACAGCTTGTTAAAGATATAACACTTTTGTTTACTATTGAATTATTGGGCGTTTGGGGGTAAGATTGTATTAACAACTGAAAGGAGCTGCCAATGATAGGAGTCATCGCTAATACCATAGCCGTCATAGTCGGCGGAATAATCGGGTTACTTGCCAAAAAAGTGATCCCGGAAGCATGGAAGGACATAATAATGAGGGGAATCGGTCTGGTTTCCATATACATCGGCGTTTCCGGCTCTCTTGTAGGTGAAAACACGCTGATCCTGATCATGTCTATGGTGTTCGGCGCCATGATAGGCGAAGGATTCAAATTTGAAGAGAGGCTCAATGGCCTGGCAGCAAAAATGGAAGAGCGCTTTGATGCCAAAGGCGGAAACTCCAACTTTGCGGAAGGATTCATCACCGCCAGTCTGCTCATGTGTGTAGGAGCCCTGACCATCGTCGGCGCTCTCAACGCAGGACTCAAGGGCGACAACAGCCTTTTGTTCACCAAGACCGCCATGGACGGCGTCAGCGCCATAATGTTTACCGCGTCTCTTGGTGTAGGCGTAATATTCGCATCCGTCCCTGTTTTCATCATCGAGGGCGGCATTGTGCTGCTGGCTGCGGCGGTTTCTCCCGTGCTTACCACCAGCGTCATAAACGAGATGACATGCGCAGGTTCATTGCTTATAGTAGCTCTGGGGCTGAACCTGGCAGCGGGCACAAAACTCAAGGTGATGAACTACATGCCTGCAGTATTTCTTCCTATCGTCTTATGCCCGCTGTATGATTATATTTCCGGATTATTTTAGTTTACCAGATGCCCATGATGCTCTGCATCACCAGGCTGACCGCTGTGATACCTATCCAGCAGCATAATCCCATGAAGATCGGCTTGCCGCCGGTCTTTATTAATTTGATCAGATTTGTATTCAGACCGATGGCACCCATGGCCATGATTATGAATATCTTGCTCAGCTCTTTCATGGGAATGAAAACGGATTCAGAAACCCCAAAGCTGGTGGCGACTGTGGTGATCACTGATGCAAGGATGAAGTACAGAATGAACATGGGAAAGATCGTCTTCATGGATACTTTCTGCCCCATGGCCTCATCTTCCTTCTCTATCTGTCTGCTGCGCATGAACGCTATGACCAGAGTGATAGGTATTATCGCCAGAGTCCTTGTCAGTTTTACGGTCACTGCTTTGTCCAGAGTGGCTGTGCCCAGATGCCACATACTGTCCCAGGTGGCGGCCGTTGCTGTTACCGATGACGTATCATTGACTGCAGTCCCGGCAAATACTCCGAAAGCGTTGCCCGAAGTGGTGTCAAATCCAAGCAGATGTCCCAGCGGCGGAAAGATAATGGCCGCAAGGACGTTGAAAAAGAATATGACTGATATGGCCTGTGCTATTTCTTCGTCGTCGGCATCGATGACGCTGGCCGTTGCCGCAACCGCCGAACCGCCGCATATTGATGATCCAACTCCTATCAGCATCGATATCTTTCCAGGCGTCTTCATTGCCAGGTGAAGCAGGTAAGCTATGATGAGTGATGTGGATATGGTGCATACGATTATTGGCAGCGACTGCCTGCCCGTAGCCGCTATTACATGCAGGTTGAGGCCAAATCCGAGCAGGACCACTGCTGTCTGCAGTATCTTCTTGGATGTGAAGCTTATACCCGCATCATATTTTGTTCTTTCACGCAGCATCGGACAAATGATCATGCCGATGATTATTGCAAAAATAGGCCCGCCTATAAGCGGGAAGATGTGTCCCAGCACCCAGGCCGGAACCGCGATGATCATACAGAGCAAAATGCCTCTGCCGTTTTTTCTGATAAAATCCATTCTCTGTCTCCTTTTTTTCTCACCATATTACTATAACATTAATTCTAAATTAAGAAAACTTAGTATTTATTATGACTCGATAAAAAAATATTATGATATAATATTGTTATGATTTCAAAATGGGAAAAGGGGTTAGATAAATGCTTGATTACAAGGTCATTACTTTTTTAAAGGTATGCGACACATTGAATTTTACCAAGGCAGCCGAGGATCTTCACATCACTCAGCCTGCAGTGTCCAGACATATCCACTGTCTTGAGGATGAATGCAAGGTAAAGCTTTTCACCTACAAGAAGAAAAAGATCACGCTGACTCCCGCCGGCGAAAAGCTGCGTCACTATGCGACTGCCATGGAAAATGACGAGAGCATCCTCATGGCTACACTGGCACAGGCCGGAGAGCAGAGAAAGCGTCTGAGGTTCGGTACGACAAAAACCGTCGGTGATTTTGCCATCGCCAAGCCTCTTGGGGCTTACATGGAGGCCCATAAAGACACTGATATCCACATGATCGTAGCTAATACGGAGGAACTTCTCAACGATCTCCGTTCTGGTAATATACACATTGCACTGGTGGAGGGGAATTTCAATTCAAAGGAATTCGAATCTGAGAAATTCAGTACTGAAGAGTTCATACCGGTATGCGCTTCCGGACACAGTTTTATCAACGATCCTAAGGAACTTAAGGATCTGCTGGGCGAAGTGCTCCTGATCAGAGAACCGGGATCCGGCACAAGGGATATTCTTGAGAAGAATCTTATTTCCAGGAACATCTCTGTTGATAACTTTGCCCGCACTGTGGAGATAGGCAGCATGCATGTGATACTTCAGCTGGTGTCTGCAGACTTCGGCATATCTTTCATGTATAAGGCTGCCGCAGAAGCGGAGCTTGAGAATCGCGATATACGCGAGTTAAAACTTTCAGACTTCAGCGTTACCCATGATTTTTCCTTTATCTGGAACAAGGGCAGCGTCTTTACCGACATGTACAGAGAGCTCTGTCAGGAGCTCAGAGATTTCCGATAACGACAATAAAACAGCCGTCCCGCAAGCGGGACGGCCATTATTTTGTTCGGAATCAGTTTTCCAGATCCTCTTCTGCCCAGTCATCGCTGGACCACTCTTCATCCGGCCAGTCTTCATTTACGAATATCTTCTTCATGATCCTGTCCATGCCTACTACGATGGTAACACCTGTAACAAAGCCAACACCCAGGATGCCAAGGGCTACCTTGGCAGCAGTCGATGTGGTCTTTCTGCCTTTGTCCGCCTCGTTTATGCTCATTCTGCTCATAATACTTTCCTCCTGTCGTTATTTGTAAGTTCTCTTGCTGATATACTCCACGACCAGGTCAGCCGCGGCTTCTTCGCTAATATAGCTGCTGTTGATGCTGAGGTTGTAGTTGCTGTAATATCCCCACTTCTGACAGGTGTGATAATTATAGTAATTTGCACGTGCCTTATCGTAGGTGGCGATCTTCTCCTTGATCTTGTCCGGATCATCGCCGTAAACCTCTATGCACCGTTTCATCCTGTCCTCAATCTCGCCGTGAACGAATACATTGGTGACTCCGGGCATATCCTTAAGGATATAGTCGGCGCATCGTCCGACTATGACGCCCTCCTCCAGTGCACCTATCTGACTTATGATATCGTACTGGGTGATAAACAGCTTCTCATTCATGGAAATGGCATCTCCGGCCAGGCCGTCACCGAAATTGATGGCGGAGGAAAGGGTATACGTAAAGTTACTCTTGGCTCTCAGCTCTGCAGTTTCGATTACCTCCCTGGAAAGTCCGCTTTTTTCAACGGCCATGTCAATGATCTCCTTGTCGTAAAAAGGGACTCCCAGCTTTTCAGCAATCAATCTCGCGATTATTCTGCCGCCGCTTCCGTATTCTCTGCTTACTGTTACAAGTTTTTTCATTTCTAACACCTCGATGTTTCTTTCATAGTATTATTATATACTATTATTTTGTCAAAATAAACCTCAATTTTTGTTATTCTTATGAAGCCTCCTCGAACTGAGAATTGTAAAGATCTGCATAGAAGCCTCCCCTTGCAAGGAGTTCCTCGTGATTTCCCTGTTCTATGATGTCTCCGTGGTTCATGACCAGAATCAGATCCGCGTCTCGTATGGTGGAAAGCCTGTGAGCTATGATGAAGCTGGTCCTGCCGGCCATCAGGTTATCCATGGCCTTCTGGATACGCTCTTCAGTTCTGGTATCGACTGAAGATGTAGCTTCATCCAGAATGAGCACCTTGTTGTCTGCCAGAATGGCTCTTGCTATGGTGAGCAGCTGTTTTTGTCCCTGAGAGACGTTGGACGCGTCCTCGTTGAGGATCATGTCATATCCTCCCGGCAGAGTCCTGATAAAATGATCCGCATGGGCCGCCTTTGCAGCGGCGATGACCTCTTCATCAGTGGCATCCAGCCTGCCGTACCGTATATTCTCCATTATGGTGCCGGAATACAGCCACGTATCCTGCAGAACCATGCCGAAGTTCTCCCTTAGATCTTTCCTGTTGAAGTCTCTGATATCATGACCGTCCAGCTTGATGCTGCCCGAACTTACATCATAGAATCTCATCAGCAGCTTGACCATGGTGGTCTTGCCCGCTCCTGTCGGTCCAACGATGGCGATCTTCTGTCCAGGTTTTACGTCGGCGCTGAAGTCTCTGATGACGATCTGATCAGCGTCATAGCCGAATTTAACATGATCGAAGCTTACCGCTCCCTTTACGTCTTTCAGCATCACCGGTTCGGAAACTGTCTGGTCCTCTTCTTCCTCTGACAGGAATTCAAACACCCTCTCAGATGCCGCCGTCATGGACTGCACCTGGTTCATTACCTGCGCCACCTGCTGTATCGGCTGTGTAAAGTTCTTGACATACTGGATGAAGGCCTGGATATCTCCTATCCCGATGGTCCCCCTGATTGCCAGGAAACCTCCGGAAATAGCAACCCCGGCGTATCCCAGATTGCCGATGAACATCATCAGCGGCATCATCAGCCCCGACAGGAACTGAGATTTCCATGCCGATTCAAAGAGCACTTCGTTGGTCTCGTCAAAGGTCCTGATGGTCTCCCTCTCCTTGCTGAAAGCCTTGATCACCAGCTGACCGGCAAAGTTCTCCTCCACCTGTCCGTTGATATGTCCCAGGTAATCCTGCTGAGATTTAAAGTATTTCTGCGACAGCTTGATCACTATGGTCATCAGCCCCGCCGATACCGGCAGGATGATCAGCGCGATCAGCGTCATCAGCGGCGAAATTGAAAGCATCATCACTATGACGCCCACGATGGTCGCCACCGAGGTGATGATCTGGGTAATACTCTGATTGAGCCCTGTTCCCAGAGTATCGACATCGTTGGTTATCCTGGACAGCACCTCGCCGTAGGTCCTGCTCTCAAAATACTTCATCGGCATGCGGTTGATCTTCTCCGCGATCTCCCGCCTCATACGATAGCATATCTTCTGTGTGATGCCGGTCATTATCCATCCCTGAACAAAGGAGAACACCGCACTGGCCACATACAGGGCCAATGTTATGATCAGTATCTGCGCGATCTTGTCGAAATCAATGCCTCCTGTACCGGCGATCTTCCTCGTAAGTCCATTGGCCAGTTCAGTTGTGGCGTGTCCCATGATCTTGGGACCCAGCACCTGGAATACGGTGGAGGCAGCGGCAAATATCATTACGATGAACACCGCGATCTTGTATCTGCCTATATACGTTAGCAGCTTTCCGAAAGATTTCCTGAAATCCTTCGGCTTTTCCACCGGACCCATCATCGCTCCCGGACCGTGTCCCGGACCGCCTCTTCTCTTCTGAGGGGTCTTAAAGTCTTTTTTGTTTTCCATTATTCCATCCCCTCCAGTTCTGCATTTGACAGCTGCGACCTGGCGATCTGCTGATATACCTCACAGGACCGCATGAGTTCATCGTGGGTCCCCTTGCCTACTATCATGCCGTCATCAAGCACCAGTATCTGCTCCGCGTGGATTATGGTGCTGATCCTCTGCGCCACTATGATCTTGGTCACATCTTTTATCTTCTCGCTTAGTTCATGACGAAGTCTGGCATCGGTCTTCATGTCCAGCGCCGAAAAGCTGTCGTCAAACACCAGCACCCGCGGCTTCTTGGCAATGGCTCTGGCAATGGCAAGCCTCTGCTTCTGACCGCCGGAAACATTACTTCCGCCCTGAGATATATAGCTTTCAAACTTCTCGTCCTTTTCGTCTATGAACACATCAGCCTGCGCTATCTCCGCCGCAGTGCGGACCTCATCATCAGTGGCATCTTTGTTGCCGAACCTGATATTGGAGGCTATCGTTCCGGAAAACAGCACTCCTTTTTGAGGGACAAAGCCTATCTCGCCACGCAGATCGTCTATGGCAAGCTCTCTGATGTCTTCACCGTCGACGCTAATGCGTCCTCCGGTTATATCGTAAAACCTTGGTATAAGGTTCACCAGCGTGCTCTTGCCGGAGCCGGTGCTTCCGATTATGGCCGTGGTTTTTCCCGGTTCAGCAGTAAAGTCTATATCGCTGAGCACATCACTTTCAGCACCGGGATATCTGAAAGCCACATGGTCGAATCTGATCAGGCCCTTTGGCTCCTCGATATGCTTCGGCTCCTCTGCCTCTTCTATGGATGAATGGGTTTTGATCACCTCATCTATCCTGTCGGCTGCCACTCCGGCTCTTGGTATAAGAATCGACATTATGGTCAGTATCATGAAGGACATGACTATCATCATGGAGTAAGTGATGAATGCTGTCATGGCGCCGACCTCCATCGTCCCTGAATTGATCCTGTGAGATGCCACCCACATGATCAGAACTACCAGACCGTTCATGACGATCATCATGGAAGGCTGCATCAGCGTCATCACTCTGTTGGTGAACAGCTGAGTCCTCTTCAGATCGGTATTCGCCATATCAAAGCGTTCCTCCTCCGTCTTCTCACGGCCAAAGGCCCTGATCACCGGAAGTCCGGTCAGTATCTCCCTTGAAACCAGATTCAGAGCATCCACAAGCTTCTGCATTATCTTGAATTTAGGAAGGGCCACTGCCATGAGCAGCATTACCATTCCGATAATGACCAGTACGCCGAGTATTATTACCCAGCCCATGTTGGCTCCGGTCTGTATGACCTTGACCACGCCCCAGGCACCGAGTACAGGCGCGTAAAGCACCATCCTCAGCATCATGGTGGTGACCATCTGTATCTGCTGTACGTCGTTGGTACTCCTGGTGATCAGCGAGGCCGTGGAGAATTTATCCATCTCGGCATTGGAAAAGCTCATTACATTCTTGAACAGATTGCCCCTGAGATCACGTCCTATGCTGGCTCCGACTCTTGACGCAAAGTATGATACTATTGACGCTGCCACCAGCATCAGAAATGCCATTATGAACATCTTACGGCCCTCTGTCCAGAGATATGCCTTCTGGATGCCGTCCACATCAATGCCCGCCTTTTTGTCGCATTCAGAAGCATAGGCTATTCCCATGGCCTTCAGGGTCTTGCTGCCTATCTTCTCTATAGTCTTGTTCATCTGCGCCTTGGCATTGGAGATGTTGCTGCTGTCCATGGCGCCGCTGGCTATCATAGACTGCATCATCGGCCTCATATCAACATATGTATGCGCCTTTCCGTTCTCATCATCCGCCTTGAAGGTCTTTATATCGTAATTAAGCAATTTGCCTATTTCAGAGACAGACATATCGTCTATCTTCGATGCGTAAGCAGCTATATACGGATTGGAGCTGGCTTTTATGGATTTTTTGATGGTCGTCTTGAATTCACTGACGCTGGTATGTCCCAGCTGATAAGTAAGTACTATCGGCGTCATCAGTTCATCGTCCAGCTCACTGAGCCTCTCATCATCCTTGACGTTGAGTACATAATACTTGCCGTCTCTGTCATAGATGCTGTTCCAGGCCTTCTTTTCACTTGAACTCATGAAAATTTTGGCAGCATCGAATTCGGATGTCGTGGTCTTTTCCGGCACGATATGTTCGATGCCCTTATTCTGGATACCCACGTCGATGATGTCCTGTGTATACTGCGGCAGCGCCAGGTCACAGTAGGCCTGTACCATGAGCAGCAGTACGAGGACGATCATAACTCTCCAGTGGGGTTTAAGATTTCCTAAAAGTTTCCTCATTTACCATTCCCCCCATCGTTGTCTTTCATTCTGGCAAGCCGGCAGTCCAGCTCTTCTCTGGCAATGCCGTACATCTTCTCCATGAATGCAGTCATCTGAGCTATGTCTTCCGGATCCATCCTTGCAAACACCGCATCAAAATAGTCTTTCATTATATCGTCCGCCATACGGTACATCTCTTCTCCGGTCCCGGTCAGGGTCACCAGTGTATTTCTGCGGTCGCTGGCATCTACGCTCCTGATCACATACCCCTCCAGTTCAAGGCCTCTGAGGCATCTTGAAACAGCGGGCGCAGGCATAGGCAGACGCCTGACCAGCGCCGACACCTTCAGCTTTTCGCCCGGGTGCCTGTCGTAATAGTGCCCTATTGTCGTCAGCAGATGCCAGTCGCTGCTGTTGACATCAGGCAACAGTGTGCTGAAGTTCAGCTTCTTGAACTTATGCATGACTTCTATGAAATATCTCTGTTCATCTGTCAATGAAATCTCCTCCTAATTGTCAGAATTTTAATTATCTTTGTTAATTATTAACATTGTTAACTATTGTATTAGCTAATAATAACCCTTCCGTTCAATTTTGTCAATGGCTATTTTGTTCTTCACAGAAAAAGAGACTGCCTTAAAGACAGTCTCTAAACTCATGCTGTTTTTATACGAACGCCTCGTATATGGCTCTGATGGCTTTGTCGAAATCCTTGTTTTCAACTCCCACGATGATATTCATCTCACTGGAGCCCTGATCGATCATCCTGATATTCACACTGGCATCCGCAAGGGCCGTGAACAGTCTTGCAGAAACACCTGAGCGTCTGCTCATTCCATAGCCTACAGTTGCTATCAGCGCAATGTTCTCGAATATCTCAATGTTGTCTGGCTTCAGCTGGCTGTTGAATTCATCCACGATCTCATCCAGCCGGCCGTCGATGGCGCTGTTGGATATGACCACGGAAACCGTATCGATACCGCTTGGCAGATGCTCAAAGTTTATGTCGAAGTCTTCCAGGATCATCAGTATCCTGCGTACAAAGCCTTTCTCCTTGCTGAGCATGTTCTTATACAGCGCGATTACGGTAAAGTCCTTGCTGCCCGCGATCCCGGTAACCACCTTGCTGCTGGTCTCTTCCTCAGCGGTAATAATGGTTCCCATATCCTCAGGTAAGTTGGTATTTCTGATATTGATAGGAATATTGGCTATCCTGACGGGATAGATGGCATCCTCGTGAAGTACGGAGGCGCCCATATATGAAAGCTCCCGCAGTTCCTTGTATGATATCCTGTCGATAGGCTTGGGATCCTTGACGATGCGCGGATCAGCCATGAGGAAACCTGAAACGTCAGTCCAGTTCTCATACACATCAGCTCCCACGGCTCTTGCCACCAGGGAACCCGTTATGTCAGAGCCTCCTCTGGAGAAGGTCCTGACCTGTCCGCTCTCAGCGTCTGTGCCGTAAAATCCTGGGATCACTGCCCTTTCATGCTTAGCCAGCTCTGCCTTCAGAGCGGCGTTGGTCTCTTCGATCTGCAGTCTCCCCTTGGCGTCAAAGAGTATCAGTCCTGCCGTGTCGACAAAATCATAGCCCAGATATGCAGCCACCAGTATGGCTGACAGGTACTCGCCTCTGCTGGCCATGTAGTCCGGAGAACAGCCCTTCTTCATTTCAGCGCCGATCTCATCGAAATGGCTCTGCATATCTACGTCCAGACCCAGATTCAGCCTGACTGCCGCAAAGCGGTCAGTCACCACCTGGAACACCTGGTCATAGGGAAGATTCTGGTCCATATGAGTCTTGCACAGATATAAAAGATCCGTGATCTTGTTGTCACCCTCGAAACGCTTTCCCGGCGCCGATACTATGACGTATTTTCTGTCCGGATCGGCATCGATGATTTTCTTTGTTTTAGCCAGCTGGATACCGTCGGCAACCGATGATCCACCAAATTTTACAACTTTTATTCCCATCTATTTATCAGCCTCCTCTTACAGCTCAGCCTTTAATTCGTCCACCTTGTCAAGATGCTCCCATGGAAGATCTATGTCAGTTCTTCCAAAGTGTCCGTAAGCTGCAGTCTGTCTGTATATAGGCCTTCTCAGGTCCAGCTTCTGAATGATAGCTGCCGGGCGAAGGTCAAAATGCTTATTTACGATCTCTGCGATCTTCTCATCATCGAGTTTTCCGGTGCCGAAGGTGTCTACCATTACTGATACCGGTTTAGCAACGCCGATGGCGTATGCCAGCTGGATCTCGCATTTATCTGCAAGTCCGGCCGCCACCACGTTCTTGGCCGCATATCTTGCTGCGTAGGCCGCTGAACGGTCCACCTTTGTTGGATCCTTCCCGGAGAATGCTCCGCCGCCGTGACGAGCGTATCCGCCATAGGTGTCAACGATGATCTTTCTTCCGGTAAGACCTGAATCCCCGTGAGGTCCGCCGATGACGAATCTTCCCGTAGGATTGACAAAATACTTGGTGTTTTCATCAAGCAGCTCTGCCGGGATGATAGGCTTGATGACCTTCTCGATCATGTCCTGCCTGATCTGCTCCTGTGTCGCCTTTGGATCGTGCTGAGTTGAAACCAGTACGGTATCGATTCTCTTTACCTGATCTCCGTCGTATTCTACGGTTACCTGAGTTTTTCCGTCAGGTCTCAGATATTTGAGAGTTCCGTCTTTTCTTACCTTTGTCAGCTGCAGAGCCAGCTTGTGAGCCAGCGATATCGGCATCGGCATATACTCCGGAGTCTCATTGCAGGCATATCCGAACATCATGCCCTGGTCGCCGGCTCCGATAGCTTCTATCTGGTCATTCATGGAGCCATCCTTATGCTCAAGAGCATCGTTTACTCCCATTGCTATGTCGCCTGACTGCTCGTCTATAGCCGTCAGAACTGCGCATGTGCTGGCATCAAAGCCGTACTTGCCGCGAGTGTAGCCTATGTCCTTGATGACTCCCCTGACGATCTTAGGAATGTCCACATAGCAGTTTGTGCTGATCTCTCCCATTACCATGGCATAACCCGTCGTAGTCGTTGTCTCGCAGGCAACTCTGCCGTTTGGATCTTCCGCCATTATTGCGTCGAGGATAGCATCTGATATCTGGTCGCACATCTTATCAGGATGTCCCTCTGTAACTGATTCTGAAGTGAATAATCTTTTCATTTCTGTATACCTCCTTGAATTATTAATCCCTAACAAGCATTAAAAAACCTTCTCTCCCTAACGAAAGAAAAGGTATGATTTCCTTAAAACTCATTCCTCATCTTTCAGAATAAGATATTCTGTAGGATTTGGCACCTTGCTTATCAACTGCCTTGCTATCAACAACTGACATCCAGGTTGCCGGGCATCAAAGGGCCTATTCCCTCCGCCACTCTTGATAAGGATTATCGTGATAATTATACTATTTATGGCACCTTTGTCAATATACAATGTTGCCCTTTTTGTCAAAAACCGTTATACTTTTAACTAAGAATGGGGGTGCGGTTTTGACTAATGGAGAAAACCGGTTCACAGTTCTGGAAGGTGGTCTGTCATCGTCCCCGGCAGGGACAGGCGACTACACCTTCCGTTCAGCGTGGATAACAGATACTAGACTGATGGGCGTCACCTGCATGTATGTACACTGGCGCATGAACAAAAAAGAAAAGTACGGTGACCTTCACCAGTACTTCTATTTTGATGCCGAGGAATTCGGCTTCGACAGATTTGAATATATTGAAGGCAGCGACAAAGACGCACTGGAGGATATGGAAGCCTCCTTCATAGGCGGTCTGGGAGGTTCCAGGGAGAACATAACTCTGCCCGAAGCCATATTCCTGCTGCGCAGATATATCGGTTTTAACCGCAGAAAAGGTATTCCTCTTCCCGACGGCAAGGACAGATACATGTTCATGGCCTCCACCGAGGTGATCCTTTCTGACGATGCGCAGCGCCGGCTCTTCAGCAGGTGCTGCACCAAAATCAGATCCGTATCTGAACTGGCCAACTACTTCAACATGAGATATTTTGCAGCTGACATGGAGGGCGCGGCTTTCTTATGCACCGACGATTCGGTAGTGCCGCAGGTCTTTCCTTTGTCGCCATGCACACTATATAAGAACGACCTCACCTTCTCTGACAAAGACAGACTCTGCAGATGTGAATCCCTCGTGGGCAATGAGGATACCTATCACCTGGTCGTTACTGAACTTGCACTTTCCCGTAAGGGTGTCAGCGGATGCAGAAGGATATCCGATATGGAGATATCCGATGCCGAGGCCTATATGAACCTGTCCCATCCGGAATTTGTCACCGTATACAACTACAGCGGAACTCCTGAGCAGTTTACCAGACACAGCACCAGACTGACCAGAAATGCCATGATTGTCAAGGAACACGGAGGGACCACCTATATGATCTTCAACCCGGACAACACCCACGTGGACAGCGAACATTACAGACTTTACGATGACATGACGGGCGTATATCATGTTTCGGACAACATGCAGCTGCTCGCCGCAGCCAGCACCATGGAGAATATACGAAAGCTGGAGATAGACCTGACCCTGTCCAGCGCATATGCTTACCTTGATACTGATTCCAGCTATGAATTTAATGAGCCGGTTCTCATGCATTATCTGGAAAGCGATTTCACATCATTTTCCGAATTCATCGAAGCAATAAAACTGGACTAAAGTATAAATTTAATTTCTGCATTATGTAAACCCGTGTTCGTGCTTTTGCAAACGTTTTTACACAATCATTTAACCCCTTAATTATGGGGTTAAAGTGGGTTTTCCACATGCAGAACCAAAATTGTATACAATTTTATCAACATACGAATGTTGATAACTTAATCGGCTGAAACCCTATTGATTTCAATATTTGAGAAGTCTTTTGACTTTTGTCAAGACATAGTTATCCACATTTTTTTGTTCGTCATTTATTATTAACTATAAAACTTATTAGGAGGCATCATGTATACAATAAACACATACCAGAAAAACCCGTATTTTAGGGAGATTGACACAATTATCACTTCGATAATTGAGATAAATGACAAAAAAATACTGACCTTTGACGATACCGTCTTTTTTCCTGCCGGCGGCGGTCAGAGCTGCGATACTGGATGCATGCTCAAAGCCGGCAATATCTATTACATTGAGGATGTCTATGAAAAGGACGATCAGATATTCCACGTGGTCAAAGGCGACATCGCCGGAGTCGCGGAGGGTGATGAAGTCACTCTCAAAATCGACTGGCCAGTGAGATTTGACAATATGCAGCGCCACTGTGGCGAACATGTGCTCACAGGCGCTTTTTACCGGCTCTACGGAGGTATGAACAAAGGTTTCCATATGGGCGATGATTACATCACCATAGACATAGCCTTTCCACCTGGAAGCAACTATGACAGAGTGAGCTGGGAGATGGCCGAGGCTGCCGAACTCGAAGCCAACAGAGTCATCTGGCTCGACGCGCCGGTCACAGTCGATTATTTCGACACAAGAGATGCGGCTGAAAAACTGCCTCTCAGAAAACCTCTTGCCTTTGATGAAGACATCTCTATCGTCACCATAGGAGACAAAGAAAAGCCGCTTGACTGCGTAGCCTGCTGCGGTACTCATCCTTCGTCTACGGGGCAGATAGGGCTTATAAAGATATATAAGATTGAGTCCAACAAGGGTATGTCGCGTATATTCTTTGAAGCCGGACAGCGTGCTTATGCACACTATAAAAACCAGTTCAACTGCCTGTACGATCTTGGCAACAGACTGTCAGCCGGCTACGAAGACATTCTGGACAAATATGACGCTCAGCTCGAGAAGAACCAGGAAACCCGCGACCGGCTCCACCAGCTGTCCTGCCGCTACATCGACGGGCAGATAGCCGAGATCCTTTCCGATATCAGCGATGGCAGCAGCCGCAGCTATGAATACGATATACTTACTGCTGATGATATCCTGAAGATAGGCAAGGGCATCGAAGACCGGGTACAGGCGCCTGTAGCGCTCGTTGACTCTGCAAGCCGCACTTTGTTCCTCTTTTCAGACGGTACGGAATCCTGCGGGCAGCTGATTAAGGCCCACGCCGGCGATTACGGCGGCCGCGGAGGCGGCAGAGACAAAATGGCCAGGGCAGTGTTCCCGGATATGGGGTCTCTGCACAGTTTCTTAAAGTTGATACACTAAAAAAGGGAGAGCATCATCTGCTCTCCCCGTTTTATTATACTTTTGAACTAATTAGTCTTCCATAGCCTTAAGATCAGGTGAGAAAATCAGTTTGCAGCCAGTTGCTTCCTGCATCTCTTCCTTGGTAAAGTCAGGATGAAGTTCTGTTACAACCAGACCCTCCGGTCTTACTTCCATAACACCCATCTCAGTCACGATCAGGTTTACGCATTTCTCTGCTGTCAGAGGAAGCGTGCACTTCTCGAGGATCTTATGGTTACCCTTCTGAGTGTGTGTCATAGCTATGATGCACTCTTTGGCGCCTTCCACCAGGTCCATGGCTCCGCCCATTCCTGCAACCTTCTTGCCAGGGATGATCCAGTTTGCCAGGTCGCCGTTTTCAGCCACCTGCATAGCTCCCAGTACAGTCGCGTCCACGTGTCCGCCTCTGATGATACCGAAGCTCGTTGCAGTATCAAAGTAATTTACTCTTGGAAGTACTGTAACATAGCTTCCGCCTGAATCGATGATATCTACGTTCTGCTCTCCTTCAGGTGCCATCTCGTCAAGTCCTGTGAATCCGTTCTCCGAATGCAGCGTTACCATGATATCTTCAGGAATAAACTGCGGTACCATTGTAGGGAGACCAATTCCAAGATTAACTACGTCTCCATCATGGAATTCTTTTGCTACTCTCTTAGCAATTCTTGCTTTTATATCTGCCATTTTGGTTCTCCTTCCACAACATAATCAACCATAACACCTGAAACAGCAAATGTATCAGGATCCTTTTCACCAACTTCTACAAGCTGTTCTGCCGCTACTACTACCGTATCAGCAGCTCCTGCCATTACATAGTTGTAGTTCTTGGTAGCTTTAGCGCTCATGAAGTTTCCGAATCTGTCGCAGATCGAAGCTCTGCAGAATGCATAGTCTGCATGGAGAGGTCTCTCAAGAAGGAAGTGTTTGCCGTCGATCTCGATCACGATCTTGTCTCTTCCCAGCTCGTCCTTCTCTGTTTCCATAGGAGTTCCAAGTCCTGTAGGAGTTAGTACTCCGCCAAGTCCATAGTTGGCTGCTCTGATTTTCTCAGCCAGTGTGCCCTGCGGTACAAGAGTATATTTAAGAGTACCATCGGAAAACTGCTCATTCAGTCTAGGGTTAACTCCCAGATGTGATGCTATGATATGATCTACCATATGGTTATCCAATAGCTTACCGATTCCCCTAGGTGTCTTTCCTGGTCCGTTAGCAGGCTGTCCCTCAGCTAATCCGCCATCGTTACCGATTACTGTCAAATGCTTTACGCCTTTTCTAACAAGAGCGTCCATGAGGATCTCCGGAGAACCTGTTCCCAGGAATCCGCCGACCATTATGGTCATTCCGTCTTTAACGCCTGCAACTGCTTCATCGGCAGTTATAACTTTGTTAATCATTTTTACTAATCACCTTTCTATAATAATTTATTAACTATTTCATCGGCAGTCCGATAATCTAGATCTGACTATCCGTAATAGCTTAATTAAACAGTTCGATTGACATTATACCATAACAGTATTATTTTGTCATCAAGCTAATCCTAATACGCCTACTGCAGTAAATCCTACACATACCACTATGCCTACGAACAACAGCGTTATTACGCAGTAGCCCATGATATCTCTTGCGGAAAGTCCCGCGATACCAAGTGCCGGCAGCGCCCAGAACGGCTGGATCATGTTGGTCCATGCATCTCCCCAGGCAATAGCCATACCTGTTACCGATGGATCTACTCCAAGTTTCAGACCGGCAGGCATCATGATCGGACCCTGAACTGCCCACTGTCCGCCGCCTGACGGAATAAATATATTTACGATTCCTGCTGAAAGGAATGTAAACAGCGGGAATGTCACCTTTGTGGAGATACCTACAAAGAATGTACTGATAACTCCTGCCAGCGAGTTTCCGCTAGGTCCGACAAATACCATCATACCCATGATACCAGCGTAGAATGGGAACTGAAGTATGATGCCGGCGGCGCCCTTGGTAGATTCGGTAACTGCGTTAACGTAACCTATAGGCGTCTTATGGAATATTATTCCTAATACCAAAAAGATAAAGTTTACAATGTTCAATGTCAGGTTAAATCCACTCGTAGCGAAATAATATACCAGGAATACTATTCCTGCAGCCGAGATAATGCCTGAGCATATAACGCTGTTCTCCAGCTTCTCAGCAGGAGTTACCGGTGCCTTTACTTCAATTACCTTTTCCTGTAAAAGCGCAGGATCTACCGAGATGACATCTTTAGGCATCGGATGCATTTTAGCGTTGATAAACGGCAGACATATGATTATCACCAGTACCATCATCAGGTTCCAAGGTGAGAATATCGTCTGTGAAGTCGATATAACACTCGTTACTGCTCCGCCTGTTGCCGTTGCCAGGGTGCTTACTGAACCCGGGGCATCAGGTGTGGCGAGGGCAAGCGGTATCGATCCTGAAAATCCTGCATGCCAGATTACAAATCCTGAATATGCTGAAGCGATAAGCAGTCTGTAGTCGATTCCCTTAAGCTGTCTTGCGATCTCTTTTGCCAGAATAGCGCCGACTACCAGTCCAAATCCCCAGTTCAGCCAGCATGCTATCAGCGAAAAAAAAGTTACTACTATAATTCCCTGAGTTGGAGTTTTTGCAATACTTGCGATTTTTGCAATCAGCTTTTTGACTGCGGGCGCATTGGCCAGAGCAGCTCCGAGCACCAGTACCAGTGCCATCTGCATAGAGAACTGCAGTAATGCCCATACACCTGCTCCCCACGCGTTTATAACCTGTAACGGTCCTGCACCTGCTGCCGGCATAGCTCCAAGGAATACTATGATAGACAGAATAATACAAAAAATAAACGGATCAGGCAGCCAGCGGTTCACCATGTGTACGCAGCCATTAGAAAGTTTTCTTATCATTTTCACCATCTCCCTACATTAATGAAAAACACATAATTAATTATTAATAACTCAGTATTGTTTTACTATAATCAATTATAAGTCTATTGCGGGAGATTGTCAAGAAAATGTCAAAGTTTACTCTGGACGTGGAACCGCTAAATTCCAACGCCCAGAGCGAATTGTTCAAAAATTAACGTTTTTAACGTTCATCGATTTTGGCTTTTTTCTGCCATCCTCTCTTAACGATCTCTTCCATGATGTAGGACATTACGTGCTCTGCATATTTTCCAGGGCCGAATCCGGCATCATATCCAAGCTCCTGAGCAAGCTCGTGAGAAATTCTCGGGCCGCCGCAGGTAAGTATGACCTTGTCGCGCAGACCTTCAGCTTCCATAAGCTCTACCATGTTGGTAAGGTTCATTATGTGGATGTCCTTCTGGGTTACAGTCTGTGAAACCAGGATCGCGTCAGCATTGACTTCCTTAGCCTTTGCGATAAGCTCCTCATTAGGAACCTGTGATCCCATGTTGTATGCTACTACGTTCTTGAATCTCTCAAGACCGAAGTGGCCGTGGAATCCCTTCATCTGGATGATGGCATCGATTCCTACGGTATGAGCATCGGAACCTGTTGAAGCGCCTACAACAACTACATCTCTGCCGATGTTGTCAGCGATCCACTGTCCGCACTCTTCTCTGTCATAAACAGGTACATCTACCTTTTTAACGACAATCTTGGTGAAATCTACGGTATGCTGTGCCTTGGCATAAACAACAAAGAATGTGTATCCCGGGCAAAGCTCGTGATAGTATGTTACATTTGGCTCCTGCATTCCCATTTTGCTGACGTACTGTTTTGCTGCTTCCTCTGCTTCCTCGCCGTAAGGTACAGGAAGAGTGAATGCCAATTCCATATATCCGTCATTCATGGTGTCGCCGTATGGCTTAACCTTTGTCAGATCAACCTGAGCGGTTGCTGCTCCGCAATTCTTATCTGCCATTATTCTGCACCTTCTTTCATTAGTGGTATGAACGGATTGAAGTACTGGTCGTCCTTTGTGCAGACGCCATCCAGTCCATGTCCGCCGTCCTTAGGTCTCTTGACTCCGCCGAACTTGCCCTTTTCAATTGTTGAGAAAAGTCCTTCCTTCTCAATGTCTGCAAGCAGATCATTGGCCTTTGAAAGTACCAGCTGAGCTCTCTTCTGAACGATTCCGTCTTTCTTGAACTCGACTTCTTCGCCGATATCTCTGCAGTTATTGAAGATGTATGACGCGTTCTCAATTGAAAGGTATCTGTCCTGCATATGAGGTGTCAGAATAGCTTCTGTCATCATTCCCAGCAGCTGTATGCCCTGGCCGGACCATACGGATACCAGATTGAACAGGGCATCCTGGATGTGACCTCTGAAGATGTTTCCTGTCATATACTTTGTTGGAGGCATGTATTTCAGGCAGGCGTTAGGGAAGATCTCTCTTGCCATGATAGCCTGAGACAGCTCATAAAGGAATCCGTCCTTGGTTGCAGGATCCATCTCGAATGCATGACCAAGTCCCATCTGCCATTCCTTGATATTTGCAAGAACTGCGAACTGCTCGTTGATGAACTGTGAAGCTGTTACTGTATGAGCTGCTTCATAAGCATCATCTGTAGTCAGGTAGTTATCCTCGCCTGAGTTGAATATGATTCCGCAGTAACCGATGATAACACGGCTGAAATACTGGTCTACCAGAGTTCTCTGCATATTGATGTCTCTGAACAGAATGCCGTAGATGGCGTCGTTCAGCATCATGTCAAGTCTCTCAAGAGCTCCCATAGCTGCGATCTCAGGCATGCACATTCCTGATGAGTAATTGCACAGTCTGATGTATCTTCCTACTTCTTCACCGACTTCGTCAAGACCTTTTCTCATGATCCTGAAGTTCTCCTGTGTAGCGTAAGTTCCGCCGAATCCCTCAGTTGTAGGGCCATAAGGTACATAGTCCAGAAGTGACTGAGCTGTAGTTCTGATTACAGCGATAACGTCAGCTCCCTGTCTTGCTGCAGCTTTTGCCTGAACAACGTCTTCATAGATATTGCCAGTAGCTACGATTACATACAGATAAGGCTTTGTTCCCTCACCTAGTGTGCTGAGGTAATCCTCTCTTTTCTTTGACTGTACTCTGATTTTCTTTAATGCTTCATGAACAGCCGGCATGATTGCTTCTTCCGCTTCTTTAGCTGATGCTGTCTCCAGTTTGGTTATGTCCATCTCGCCTTTGGAAATCTTTTCAGCAATTTCCTGAGGCTGAAGTCCGGTCTGGATCATTGCATTACCCATCCAGTAAGCTGTTCCTCTTGAAAGTCCGCCTGCTGCCTGGATCTGCTCAACAACTACATTTGGAAGCGGAGTTTCGACATCGTCAACGCCGTCTACTCCCAGAAGTCTCAGGATAGTTCTCTCTGTACTTACCGTAGTATGTACATCGATGAATTCCTGCATGTCCCTGGCGATATGCGCAGCATGTGTACGTGCGCTGTCGACCATTTTAGGATCAATGTTTAATTTGCTTTCCATCCTACTATCTCCTTATTTAATATATTTTTTTGCTCCCTCAATGATTTCATCATTAAGGCCAAGCATCTTCGCTATGTTTAAAGCGTCTTTTGGTATTTCTCTGTTTTCCGTTACGGTATAAAGTCTGTAGTCCATATACCTGGAAATTATATTGATTCTTTCTTTTCTGTTTGCAATATGCAGCTCGCTGTCAAGCTTTCTGAAATCAGCTCCCGCAAGTCCCCGTACCTGCATATTTACTATATCATTTTCCTCAGTAACCGCCTCAAAATGGGTGGTGATCAGTGAAATGTAATTCCTGCCCTTCAGATAGTCTATAAGGCTCTTGGTAAGTGCAAGACCTTCCACTGGATTTGTGCCGCTGGCTATTTCATCGATGAGGATGATGGATCTCTCCTGACTGTTATCCAGGATCTCCTTCAGCTCCTCCATCTCGCTGCCAAAGCTGGACAAACCTCTTTCAACAGACTGACTGTCTCCAATCAGTATCTGCATGTAATTTGACAGTCCGATCCTTGCCTTCTTACATGGAACAAAGAATCCGTACTGGGCAAGCATGGGAACAAGCCCCGCCAGCTTGAGCGATATGGTTTTTCCGCCCATGTTGGCACCCGTGATGCACGTTACTCCGTCCTTAAGTGTTATACTGATCGGACAATACTCTTTTTTCTTTGAGTGCAGGATATCCTCTACCTGCAGGTGTCTACCTTCTACGATCTCTACGATATGCTCCTCGATGATTTCCGGTTTCACACAATCATGCCTGATTCCATAGATTGCTTTTGCCAAAGCGAGATCCAGAGCACCTATTCTGTCACAGTTGCTCCTGATCATCTGATCGTACTCTGCAACTCTGTCTGAAAGCTGCTGTCGTACTATCAGCTCCTCCTCTTCGATTTCGCCATTGACGTTCTCCATATCTTTGACGAATCCGTATATCTCAGGAGATTTGCCCAGTTCAAATGTCACGGACATGTAGTCCTCCGACACCTGCTCCAGATCACTGATCTGCCTTGCTTTTTCCAGATCCTCGCTGGTTCTGGAGATTATCACATCGAATTTCGGCGTCAACATGATGCCGTATTCTTTTCTGATCTCCTCTTTCCTTGCCTTCTGAGCTCTCCTGATCGAGATCTCATACTCGTGCTTTTTTTTACGCAAGTCAGCCAGCTTTACTGAAAAGTCATCATAGATGTAAAACGTATTGAGCCTGTCATGGCGCGGATCCAGGCAGTCAAGCAACCCCTCTACGTCATCAAGGACGAATTCCTCCGGAACAGCATGCTCAGCGCATATTTTGTCCAGAGTCTTCATCTGAAGGAGCAGCGACTTCATTTCAAACAGTTCAACCACGGAAAGCGCATCCTTATGGCTGCGCTCAAGGGTGAATGAAAGGTCCTTCATCATCATGAAGGTTTCCTGCATCTTTGATACCTGCTTCTCTCCTGACCTGACAAAGGACATCATGCCCTCGACCTTGTCGAGTTCCAGCCTGAGTTCTTCTTCCTGTCCTGGATAGAACGGCTTCGACTCCTTAAGGAGTTTCCTGCCAAAAGGCGTGTTGAGGTCCAGATTCTGCATAACATATTCCAGTCCCGTTTCTGTCCTCGTCTTTACATTAGCCAGCCTTCTGTTAGTACCCTGCTTCATGTCCCCTCCTAATAAGCTACAATCTTACATCTATTACCGGTATGTCCGGGAGCGCCTCCTGCATCGTATCCCTGAGCACTTCATGCTCGAACGAATAACCGCTCGGCGCAAATGGATTGACGGTTACAGCCGCAATCTCAATATTTTTTAGGACACTGACTGTAAAACCCTTCTTGATCAATTGTCTCCAGTCCATGGCGCTGATAAATATCCGGGTGGGATCCTTCAATATGAAGTGCACCTGTTTCAGCTTGTCGCGCTGAATGTCAGCTATGACGCTGTTGGTGAAAGCTCCGGGTATGTATACGTACCTCGTGTCTTCATCTATGGCATCATCTATGAACCGACTGGCGCCCAGGCCCGTCTTCAGGCCCAGTTTGGTCAGCTTGCCATTTTTGTCGATCAGCATTATCCTGCCTTCACCGCAGTGTTTCTCGATGGTCTCCCTTTCACGTCCGGTCTCAAATTCCGGAAGTCTGTAAAGGTTGACTATGTGTGTCGTTTCCTCCACGACCTTCTTCATGGTCCTGGATATCACTGCTCCGGTGGACAAAATAATGGCATCCGACGTATCCGGAGATGCTATGGATTTTCTGTCTATTGCTCCATCGATCAATATCAGCTCGCAGCCCATCTCAAACATCTTACTGCACATTTTCTTGTTGTCAGCAGTGGCTACAGGTCCGGCTATCTGAACATAGCCGCTGTCGCACACTCTGCACAGCATCAGCTCTCCGATGGCGGTATTCATATTGGTCATCTCCATGATCTCCAGTCCTGCATCGGCCAGATCATAGAGCTGCGCAGGTACTGAAACGATGGTGTCCTCATACAAGTACACCCTCGGTTTTTCTGTTCCTGTCACCAGATCTGATGTCTCTCCGTCCCTTCCTGTGGATGTGATTCCAAGTCTGATACCTTCATCATCGGCCTCTTCTATAAGATAATTCAAGGCTGTAGTCTTACCGGCATTTTTTGCCATTCCGACAATTGATAGGGTTTTATATTTTGTTGACAGATCGTAAAGCAAGCCCATGTCAATATCCTTTATTGATGCTATAGGGAGACCGAAGCCTCCCTATAGTATTTTGTTAATTACAGGTTCTACCTAAGCAGACTCCCTTATCTATTCTTATTTCTTTCGTTTCTCTCGTGTCTTGCAAGGTGTGCAGGCTCCATTGATTTGATCTGAAGTCCTTCTCCCAGTGCAGATACGCCCTCGTACTCATATTTCTTCTTTCCAGTGCAGTAATCGCAATGGCAAGGAAGATCAGGCAGACGAGGCTGAGTGTAAGTAGTGATAACGCCCTCGTAGTTTCTCAGGATAACCTTGTCAGGTGTCTCTGAAATTATGTACTGAGGCTGAACCGGAGTCTTTCCGCCGCCGCCAGGAGCATCAACTACGAATGTAGGTACGCAGAATCCTGAAGTATGGCCTCTCAGACCCTCGATGATCTCGATGCCCTTAGCAACTGATGTTCTGAAGTGCTCGATACCAACTGACAGGTCGCAGATGTAGATGTAGTAAGGTCTTACTCTGTTCTTAACCAGTACATGAACCAGATCTCTCATGATATGCTTGCAGTCGTTTACTCCTCTAAGAAGTACTGACTGGTTGCCCAGAGGGATACCGGCATCAGCAAGTTTCTTCAGAGCTGCTTCAGCATCCGGTGTCATTTCCTTAGGATGATTGAAGTGAGTGTTCAGCCAGATCGGATGATACTTTGCAAGCATCTTAACCAGATCATCAGTGATTCTCTGAGGCATAACTACAGGAGTTCTTGAACCCAGTCTTACGATCTCAACGTGATCGATCTTTCTAAGTTCGCTGATGATGTACTCCAGAGTGTCATCCTCTACCAGAAGAGCGTCTCCGCCTGAAAGCAGTACGTCTCTGACTTCAGGAGTCTTCCTGATGTATTCGATACATGCATCGATATCTTCTCTTGATCTTGCTCCGTCAGTTTCTCCGGCAAGTCTTCTTCTTGTGCAGTGACGGCAGTACATTGAGCACTGGTCAGTGATCAGGAACAAAACTCTGTCCGGATATCTGTGAGTAAGTCCAGGAGCCGGTGAATCTGAATCCTCGTGAAGAGGGTCAGCATCGTCAGCTTCTGATCTGTGCATTTCTGCAAGTGTAGGAACAGCCTGCATTCTTACTGGATCTCTAGGATCATCAGGATCCATCAGTGAAGCATAATAAGGAGTGATTCCAACTCTGAATCCGCCCATTACCTTCTCGATGTCTTTCTTTTCCTGGTCGGTAAGATTAACAACTGCAGCGATGTCCTCAACTGTTGACAGTCTGTGAGAAACCTGCCAATGCCAGTCGTTCCACTGCTCATCTGTAACATCCTTGAATAGAGGGATGTCTTTCCAATTTCTAATAGCCATAATAAATCTCCTATCGTTTATCAAATAAACTACTTTGTATGATTATAAAGAATATTCATGCATGCCCGGCAACACCAGTCGGTGCTGCCAGCCATGCTCTTAATACAATAGGTAACTGAATTGATTTTAGTTTTCGTTAAAAAACGAATTAAGCATACATCTCTTCGAAGAGCTTCTTGATTCCTTCGTGGTCTCTCAGGCACTGAAGTGTGATCTCAGCGTGGCCCTTAGTGTATCCGTTACCAACGATCATGTTAACGTCTTTGCCAACGCCCTCTGCTCCCAGAGCAGCCTTTGTGAAGCTTGTAGCCATTGAGAAGAAGTAAACAGTTCCGTCGTCCTTGCAGGCAAGGATTGAAGCCATCTCAGTGTTCTCGATGTTTACGCAGTTGATAACTATGTCGCAAAGCTGTCCATCAGTCAGCTCCATGATTTTCTCATACATGCCAACTGCATCTGTTGCGTCGATGTGGAAATACTCGTCAGCCAGATCAAGTTTTCTTGCTCTGTCTTCTGATTTCTGTGAACCTGCAGCGCAGATAACCTTACCAGTAACGCCAGCTCTCTTCTTAGCCTCGAACAGGCAAAGAAGTCCGGATTTTCCGCCGCCGCCGATAACCAGTACAGTCTGTCCTGACTGAACCAGCTTAGCTGTCTGAGCAGGAGCTCCTGCTACGTCCAGTGCTGAAAGAGCAAGTCCTTCAGGCATATCCTCAGGCAATTTAGCATAGATTCCGCTCTGGAAAAGGATTGCATGTCCCTTGATGTCAACCTGGTCGATTGCAGGTCTCATCTCAAGGATCTCATCGATTACCAGCGGAGTCAGTGACAGTGATACCAGAGTTGCGATCTTGTCGCCAACCTTCAGGTCACCTTTCCACTCAGGTCCGATTTCCTCAACTGTTCCGATCAGCATTCCGCCTGAACCAGTCCAAGGATTCTTATGCTTACCTGCTTTAGCAACGATGCCAAGCATAGTCTTCTTGATGCTTTCGATGTCGTCTGCTGAAAGATCATCAGTCGGCTTCTTGTTGCATGAACGTTTAACTACTTCTGTAAATGAAGCTGAGTCGATGTTCAAAGTCTTAACGTTGATTTTAACTTCGTTATCGTAGATCTCCATATCGTTGTCGATTACGTCTGCTGGCTGTGGCAGAACTCCTTTAGGTGAAATTACTCTGTGTGTTCCATAAGGGTTTCCTTTTTTCATTATTGTATCCTCCTAGAATAAATATTAATTATAAGCCGAAGCTTACTACTGACTAAATATAATTATAGTGTTATGCTAAATATATGTCCATAATTAAGTACAATTCATTTGTGAAAATTTTGCTAATCTCGCAAATGAACCGATTTATGTTCGATAAAAAACAGGCGTGAACCTCAAGTGATTCACGCCTGTTTTGACTACAGATTATACTTCTTTTTCTTCCTTACCAGCTGGGTCTGACTTATGCCAACTGCTCGGGCTATTTTGCGCGTGGAGCCGTACTCTTCGCAAGCATGTTTAAGGATATTCTTCTCAAAATTCTCCACCATTTTCTCCAGATCCATGACCTGTCCGCTAGGCTCATTTTCCACCGGAGGCTCCACAGAAGACGTCTCAAATATATCTCCATGGAGTTCTCTCATTACGTCTATCAACGTGATCTGCTCAGCCGGAGACGCTATCATCAGCCGCTGTACCACATTTTCAAGTTCTCTTATATTACCCGGCCATTCACACTGCTTCAGATACTCGACCGCATCTCTGTCTATGGTCCTCTTCATGTCGAACTTATCGCCGTACTTTTTCAGGAAGTGCTCCACCAGAGCAGGAACATCCCCCGAACGTTCTTTCAGGTTTGGAACCTTGATCCTTACCACGTTGAGGCGATAATACAGATCGCGTCTGAACTTCCCGCTTTCGATGAATTCTTCAATATCTCTGTTTGTTGCCGACAGTATCCTGACGTTGGTCTTGATCGGAAGAGTTCCGCCGATACGGTAGAATTCACCGTCCTGTATCACCCTCAGCAGCTTGGCCTGCATGTCAAGCGAAAGTTCCCCAACATCGTCAAGGAATATGGCGCCGTTGTCAGCCAGCTCAAAGTATCCCTTCCTTTCATTGGAATTCTCACCGGCAAAGGCCCCCTTCTCATATCCGAAGAACTCGGCCTCTATGAGGGACGGCGAGATGGAGGCGCAGTTCACCTTGATGAACGGCTGCATCTTTCGGTTGCTGTTCTTGTATATTATGTTGGCCACTTTTTCCTTGCCGACGCCTGTCTCTCCTGTTACGAGCACGTTGCAGTCGTACTTTGCAACAGTAAGTATCTCATCCAGTACTGTGGCCATGGCCCTGCTTTCACAGACAAAATCTTCCAGCATGGTCTTTCGCTGTCCTGATGCTTCCTGCAGCCTCGTCTGCCTGTTTATCGGATATGAAGGGTCATCGTCAAAACTGCCGCTCGTCTCCACCGCCCGTTCTATGTACGGAGCCAGGTCTTTTACGATCTCAATGTCGAATTTATCGTAGGCTTCAACATAACCGTCCGCGCATCTGATGTCCAGCTGTCTTGATATGGACTCGGTTATGTAGAGGGCAATGTTGTAGTTATTGATCAGGTTGGCAAAGACGACCGTCCCGCCCTTCTTTGTTGCCAGAATATTTATGGTTTCAGCGCCGGGTATGTCAGCGCAGTTGATGGACAGGTCGAAGGGAGTAACCTTCTCCAGATCCTCAAGGCACTCCAGTGGCTTCAGGATGTCAACGCTGCGCACCTCTGTGAATATCATGGACATAAGTCCATCGATGGAACTGCCTCTGAGCACGGCATCGGTCTTTTTGTCCAGTAGACAGATGACCTCCGCGTCCTCTCTCGCCACCTTTCTGATGGCATAGCCGTAGAAAATGTTTGTCAGCTGATTGTTTCCTACCACCAGGAATTTTTTCTTTCCGACGGCGGTGCTGCTTATCTTCAGCAGAGTCCCTGATTCATTGAGGGCAAACAGCAGCAGGTTCATCGGTATGTTCTCAGGTTTTTTTACCAGTGGTATCAGTGAATACAGAATCGCGTATCCCTCCACATCCAGCTGGCCGAATGCACGGTCTATAGATATAACCCGATCAATATAAAGAGGGATCGACGTCAGCGATGCATTGCAGATCACCTCGTCCCCCGGCATCAGGTTCATGGTATTGTCGTACTCCGCCCCTATTTCCATGACCTCACCGAAAAACAGACCTCCGGTATCCGTTACCGGATTATGCAGCTTGCCTCTGCGAATGACGATATCCATGATCTTCTGTTTGATACGCTCATCGTTGTCGTTGGCCTCCATACATATCTGTTTGAAACTGGTTCCCTCAACATGTATCTTCTTTATTGCTATCTTGATTTCAAAGGGCATGATCTTTCTTCCGTTGTCAAGCTTCCATGCTGAAACCGGCAAAACATACTGTGGCTCAAGCACTCTGTTGGTGCCAAAGTTCTGGTTCATTTTCAGTTCACTCCTTTTCCATCGAACCTAATTCGGTTCATGCGTTTGTTAATCAAATGATAAACCATTTCACGATATTTTGCAATTGTTATTTACATCTCGGAATTTCATGGATATAATGGGTTTATATTATAAATCAAGTGGAAAGCAAAGGAGAATCTTAAAATGGAAGAAAAAATCACATCATTGATCAGAGTTAGAATGTCGGCTAAAGACGCTCATTACGGCGGAAATCTTGTAGACGGAGCTCATATGGTTCATCTTTTCGGAGATGTTGCTACAGAGCTGCTCATTAAATTAGACGGAGACGAGGGTCTTTTCTGCGCATATGATAACGTAGAATTCCTGGCACCTACTTTTGCAGGCGACTACATCGAAGCTTACGGCGAGATCACCAAGATCGGCAACACTTCAAGAAAAATGAAGTTCGAAGCAAGAAGAGTCGTTAAGGCAAGAACTGACATCAGTGCATCAGCAGCTGACTTCCTGGAAGAGCCTGTAATCGTTTGCAGAGCTACAGGAACTTGTGTAACTCCTAAGGAGAGCAAGAGAAAATAGTTTTCGACTTATGAAAAGACACGCGGTCTGCGACTGTGTGTCTTTTTTCTTGCTCATCATCTGATAGTGCCTTCCATGATAGCATGGATCGCATCCACCCTGTTCTTCATATTCATCTTCTGCAGCAGATTATGTATGTGCGTCTTGACTGTGCTTGCTGATATCACCAGCGCTTCGGCTATCTCCGCGTTACTCTTGCCGTCATACATCTCTATGAGTATTTCTTTTTCCCTTTCAGTCAGTCCATATCTGGCTGCCAGATCATCTATGCTTGCCATCACCTTCTGCCTGTAGTCCTCCTTGCGCAGGCGTTCAGTTTCATACCTGTTAAGCATGATAACAAAGGCCATATCGGCAAATACGCCGGCAAACTCCAGCCACTTGGCATATTCATACGGCCTCCAGTTGAAAATCTCATCTCCAAACAGGTAAACCATATAGATCAGCAACATGCAGACAGGGACAAAAATACCATAAGCCGCCTCATAAGCCGTCGGTTTTTTCCGCTTGAGCAAGGAGATCACGAACCATATCATATCACCCGCCGGAACTATGAAAAACGGTATGCTCCCCAGCGCTACCAGCGCGTATCTGTTTTCCATATCCGCCATTGCGAAAATAAACATCGCAAGATAGGCAATATAACCGTAATCCATGATACGTGTCACGATGCTGCCTTGCCATTTTATTGTCATCACTGTACCGGCTCCGACCCACGCCCAGCATCCCGAAGCATTGAGGAAATCGAAGATACTGTATATCTCATCGGTGTTCCAGTCTCCGATTACAACATCATTGTACAGCACCAGCATTTCATATATCAGCCGGGCAATGACGATTATAAGAAAGACCTCATACCTGATCAGCCTCATCTTATTTGAATATTCAAACCTGAAAAGCAGCGTCAGCGTAACAACCGCCACAGGAAGGGTGAATACATAACTAAAAAGCAGTATGTGCTCCATAAAACTCCATTCTGTGATCTGTTTTCTATAACGGGAAATACATTATAACCCAAAATCGTCCAGGGTATCCTTGCATATGGGTGGTGACAAATTTATTTCTAAATATAAAAAAGCAAAGATTCCGAATGTTAATCAGAATCTTTGCTTTTATTTAAAATATCAAAACGAATTATTCGCCCATGAATAACTTGATATCATCTTCAACTTGTCCGATACCTGCAATGCCAAATTTTTCAACAAGGACCTTTGCAACGTTCGGAGATAAAAATCCTGGTAAGGTAGGTCCAAGATGGATATTCTTCACACCTAAATAAAGTAACGCAAGTAGTACAATTACCGCCTTTTGCTCATACCAAGCAATGTTATATGCAATCGGTAGATCGTTAACATCGTCAAGTCCAAATATTTCCTTCAGCTTCAATGCGATTACTACAAGCGAGTAGGAATCATTACACTGACCAGCATCAAGAACTCTTGGAATACCTCCGATATCTCCCAATCCAAGTTTATTGTAACGGTACTTGGCACATCCCGCTGTGAGAATAACTGTGTCATTAGGCAGTTTTTTTGCAAACTCGGTGTAATACTCACGAGATTTCATTCTGCCATCACAGCCTGCCATAACAAAGAACTTCTTAATAGCACCTGATTTTACGGCATCCACTACTTTATCTGCAAGAGCAAAAACTTGATTGTGAGCAAAACCGCCAACAATACTGCCTGTTTCAATTTCTACCGGAGGCTTACACTGCTTTGCCATCGTAATGATTTCAGAAAAATCTTTCTTGCCATTTTCATCGGCTGTGATGTGCATACATCCCGGGTAACCCGATGCACCGGAAGTAAAGATTCTTTGTCTGATTTCCTCACTTCTTGGAGGCACAATACAGTTTGTAGTAAATAAAATCGGTCCATTAAAGGTTCCAAATTCCGTAACTTGCTGCCACCATGAACCACCGTAATTTCCCGCAAAATTATCATACTTCTTGAAAAATGGATAATAATGTGCCGGAAGCATTTCGCTATGGGTATAAACATCAATACCAGTACCCTTGGTTTGTTCCAGTAGTTGCTCTAAATCAGTGAGATCATGGCCTGAAATCAGTATTCCAGGATTGTTTCTTACACCAATATTAACGCTGGTAATTTCAGGATTTCCATATTTGGAGGTATTGGCTTCATCTAACAGCGCCATCGCTTTCACGCCAAACTCGCCTGTCTTTAATGTTAATGCCACAAGATTGTCTGCTGACAATGAATTATCAAGGGTTGACGCAAGTGCCTCATATATAAATGCACTGATAGCAAGATCTTCTTTGCTGATATTAAGAGCGTGATGTGTATATGCTGCCATACCTTTCAAGCCATAGATAATCATCTCTCTAAGAGAACGAACATCTTCATTTTCAGTTGAAAGTACACCTACTTTAGATGCTTTGTCTAACATCGATGCTCTATCGCTTACTTCAAACTCCGCTGCATCACCAAGGTTAACACCAGAAATCTGTTTTTTTAGCTCGTTTCTAAATCCAATCATTTTATGGATTTGATTTTCGATTGCACCGTCATCAAAATTAGCATTTGTAATAGTGATAAAAAGGCTTTTTAAAACTTCATGATTTACTTCACTTATGGATTTAACATCCACTTTTCCTTTTACCACGATTTCAGAAATCCCTTTTGTAACATAAATCAGCAAGTCTTGCAATTTTGCAACTTCCTCATTTTTGCCACACACACCTCTTACCTCACAACCGGTACCTTTTGCGGTTTCTTGGCATTGGTAACAAAACATACTCATAATCGTTCCCTCCTTCGTATTATTCCTTTACTGGTTCAAACTCATCTTTACCCACAAAGCAAATTGGGCAAACCCAATTATCAGGGATATCTTCAAACGCAGTGCCAGGGGCTATTCCACTATCTGGATCACCTATTTGTGGGTCATAGATATATCCACATGGGATACATACATATTTTATCATTATTTGCTCCTCCTTTCAATGATTATAAATTTTGTTTCACTATTTCAAAGGTGCCGGTGCTTTTACAACAATTAACTCAAGCACACTTTTGGATAAATTTTTTACATTCATCTTTGTATTTACAGGAATCTTCAAAAGAGTTCCTTTATCATATTGGTGAACTTCTTGATCATTTAGCCCGATAGATAAAGTCCCTCTTACCACTGTCATATAAACGTTGGAATTAGAGAAATGTTCTGGGAGGCCTTCCTCCTTATTAAAGACCATATGAATATAATGAATATTTTCATCCTGAATTACTCTTTCAACCGCTTTTTCATCTCCAGTTGACATTTTAAAAATTTGCTCAATCATTTTATCATCCTCCTAATATTTAAATTATATCATAAATTTAATATTATTATGAACTTAGTCACAATACAAAACAATCATATCTATTATATCTATTTTGAGTAGTGAATGGCATCCTTCGGGCATACCTGCTGACAATTAGTACATTGCAAACATATTGAAGTTTCAATTTCAGCCTTTTTATCTGTTGATTTAACCTCTATTGCTTCGGAAGGACAAACTTTCTCACAAAGCTTGCACCCAATACAACTTTCTTTATTTACCTTTTCTGAAAACTTAGCAAATCTTCCAAAAACTTTTTGTAGCGGCCCAAACGGACAAATGAGATTATGAAATACTGCCGGCTTATATCTAAGTGTTATAAGCACCGAAACAGCTAACCAAATGAGTAGGATGGGAATATTTTTATGTAACAATTTTTGTGCAAGCAACATTATTGCTACGCTACCCACCAATGCGAACCATGCAAATTTTCCAGAGCCAAGCCACTTGGGATACTTATCCGTCTGTAGCTTTAGCTTTTTTGAAAGCCTTTCTGTTGGAATCATCAACGTATTCATCGGACAAACATAACCACAATATACTCTGCCAAATAGCAATGCTACTAAGAGACTTACCGCATATAATGCAAGCCAAAGCATCATTTTACCGTTAAGTAATAAAAATATGAATAGTGCAAAAAATAAAATACGTATTGCATTAATAATAAATTTCATAATATTCCCCCATCATTTATTGAATTTTTAATATTATAGCGCTATAATATTAAAAAAGGTGTTACCTTGGTAACACATGGGAGATTCTATATGCCTAAGAATATTAATTTAATCAAAAGTACTACATTGATAAAATCTTTATCAGATGATGATATACTTACTAAACTCAAAAATGGAAAGTTTAAAGTCACCTCTTATAAGAAAAGTAGCGTTGTTCATTTTGATGGAGAAACATGCATTAAATTAGAAATAATCTTATCTGGCAAGGTTGTTGTAGATCGCATTGACGAATCTGGAAATCTGCTTACAATCTCAGCGTTTTACAAAGATGATATTTTAGGCGGAAACTTATTATTTTCAAAAAGCCCTTATTATCCTATGACTGTATCAACACAATTGCCCACGGATATATTGGAAATTGATAGAGAAGCATTGTTTGAATTGTTTTGTAATAATGCTATCTTTTTACGAACGTACTTGGAACTTACTTCCGACCGTGCATTCATTCTTGGAGATAAGATAAAGCATTATATCAATAAAACAATACGCGAAAGCATTATGAACTATCTCAATTACGAAAGTAAAAAACAAAATTCTAACCACATCAAATTAAATATAACCAAAAAAGCGCTTGCTGAAAGAATCGGAGTTCAACGTACATCTTTATCTCGTGAGTTGGCAAAAATGAGGAAAGATGGGCTTATACTATTCGATACAGATTCGATTACTCTTTTGAAATAATGTAAACCTTATTGCTATTCCAGAGAAAACCGCCAACCAAGACGATGATTTATCTCCTGATTGACGGCCTGTCTTTAAGCTATGTTTATACTTCTACTTCAATTCCTGACTTAAACCTCACAACTATGACGCACAGGTCACCCACTACACAGAGTACATTCAGAAAAATCCGGAATGGGAGCTGGCAGGAATCTTCGCCGATGACGGCATCTCCGGTACCAACACAAAGAAGCGTACGGAATTCAAGCGT
>Ga0183095_10498_pt1 | contig 115691 bp, 121 predicted proteins | sample BioMet4_FD_130346 | JGI IMG/M metagenome (GOLD analysis project Ga0183095, IMG submission 130346) | Microbial communities from bioreactor (seeded with sewage sludge) at LBNL, California, USA - Biofuel metagenome 4 (v2) (version 3) | ecosystem: Engineered > Bioreactor > Anaerobic > Unclassified ...
GGACCGTTATAGTTACGGCCGCCGTTCACTGGGGCTTCAATTCGTACCTTTGCATATCGACTTACGTCAAGCTAAGTACTCCTCTTAACCTTCCAGCACCGGGCAGGCATCAGCCCCTATACATCGTCTTACGACTTAGCAGAGACCTGTGTTTTTGGTAAACAGTTGCCTGGGCCACTTCACTGCGAAGCACATTGCTGTGCTCACTCCTTCTTCCGAAGTTACGGAGTTATTTTGCCGAGTTCCTTAAACGTATTTCTCTCGCTCACCTTAGGATTCTCTCCTTGACCACCTGTGGCGGTATACAGTACAGGCTCTAATATAATTAACCATAGAAACTTTTCTTGGAAGCGTAGAGTCAGAAGACTTCGCTGTTATTGCTAACAACTTCGCCATAACACTTCAGTTGTACAGTACACGGATTTACCTATGTACAAACCTTTGTGCTTAAACCAAAATCCAATAATTGGCTCTTCCTATCTTTCTCCGTCATTCCATCTGTTATATTAGAGGTATGGGAATATAAACCCATTGTCCTTCGACTACGCCTCTCGGCCTCGTCTTAGGTCCTGACTTACCCTGGGAGGACGAACCATCCCCAGGAAACCTTAGTCAAACGGTGGATGGGATTCTCACCCATCTTTCACTACTCATGCCTGCATTCTCACTTCTAAACGCTCCAGCTGTCCTCACGATCAACCTTCACTGCATTTAGAACGCTCTCCTATCACTTGCACATAAGTGCAAATTCACAACTTCGGTAATATGCTTAGCCCCGGTACATCTTAGGCGCGGTGTCACTCGACTAGTGAGCTATTACGCACTCTTTGAAGGATCGCTGCTTCTGAGCTAACCTCCTAGCTGTTTTGACAACTCCACATCCTTTACCACTTAGCATATATTTAGGGACCTTAGTTGGTGATCTGGATTATTTTCCTTTTGCGTATGGATGTTATCACTCATACACTGACTGCTGAAAAACAATTATTAACATTCGGAGTTTGATTACACTCAGTACGACTAGACGCCGCCATTATATATTCAGTGCTCTACCTTCAATAATCTTAAATTTCAACGCTAGGCCTAAACCTATTTCGAAGAGAACCAGCTATATCCGAGTTCGATTGGAATTTCACCGCTAGCCACAAATCATCCGTACACTTTTCCGCGCATATCGGTTCGGTCCTCCAGTGTCAATTACGACACCTTCAACCTGTTCAAGGCTAGATCACTCGGTTTCGGGTCTATTACATCGTACTTAAGCGCCCTATTCAGACTCGCTTTCGCTTCGGCTCCGGATCTGCTCCTTAACCTTGCACGATACAATAACTCGCAGGCTCATTCTGCAAAAGGCACGCCATCACCCATTAACGGGCTTTGACTTCTTGTAGGTACACAGTTTCAGTATTCTGTTTCACTCCCCTTCCGGGGTTCTTTTCACCTTTCCCTCACGGTACTTGTTCACTATCGGTCACTAGAAAGTATTTAGCCTTGCGGGATGGTCCCCGCAGCTTCCGACAAGGTTTCTCGTGCCTCGCCGTACTCAGGATACCTCACAGAGTTTACAGCATTTTGCTTACAGGACTTTCACCTTGTAATGTTTGCCTTCCCAGACAATTCAGCTATACTGTAAATTTCTTACTCTTAATGTAAGGTCCTACAACCCCAGTCCGAAGACTGGTTTGGGCTCTTACCCGTTCGCTCGCCACTACTAGGGTAATCGAAATTTCTTTATTTTCCTCCGGCTACTAAGATGTTTCAGTTCACCGGGTTAATATCATTAAAACTATGAATTCGTTTTAAGATGCTTAGACATAACTCTAAGCGGGTTTCCCCATTCGGAGACCTCCGGATCAAAGCATACTTACTGCTCCCCGAAGCATATCGCTGTTAGTCGCGTCCTTCATAATCTTCTAGTGCCAAGGCATCCACGTGTGCACCCTTAGCAATTTAATCACCATTTGTTATTTTTATCCTAATTTTTTGATTGAGATATTATTTTAACTTAAAATTTTAATGTAATACATGCGACAGATAATTCCTCTATAAATAGAGGGGCTCTTTTTCATGTATTACTACCATCATTATTCAATTTTCAAAGAACTATACATTGAGAGAAATAATCTCTCAAAACTAAGCAAAACGTTATGTCTATTTAAAGCTAGATCGTAATAAATTAATAAATCTTTCTCCATAGAAAGGAGGTGATCCATCCCCACGTTCTCGTAGGGATGCCTTGTTACGACTTTACTCCAGTCACCTGTCCTACCTTCATTGGCCCCCTCCTAAAAGGTTAGGCTACCAACTTCGGGTATTACAGACTCCCATAGCATGACGGGCGGTGTGTACAACACCCGGGAACGTATTCACCCTGACGTGCTGATTCAGGATTACTAGCGATTCCAGCTTCATGAAGTCGAGTTGCAGACTTCAATCCGAACTGAGGCCGAATTTAGAGATTTGCTTCATCTCACGATGTTGCTTCTTTTTGTGTCGACCATTGTAGCACGCCTGTTGCCCTAGATATAAGGGGCATGATGATTTGACGTCATCCCCACCTTCCTCCAGCTTACGCTGGCTGTATCTTTAGAGTCCTCAGCTTAACCTGTTAGTAACTAAAGACGAGGGTTGCGCTCGTTATTGGACTTAACCAAACATCTCATGACACGAGCTGACGACAACCATGCACCACCTGTCTCCCAGATAACCTCCACTATATCTCTATAGCTTTGCTGGGGATGTCAAACCTAGGTAAGGTTTTTCGCGTTGCGTCGAATTAAACAGCATGCTCCACCGCTTGTGCGGGTGCCCGTCAATTCCTTTGAGTTTCGGCCTTGCGACCGTACTACTCAGGCGGAGTACTTAATGCGTTAGTTTCAGCATCGGTTGCCCAATACTTAGTACTCATCGTTTACAGCGTGGACTACTAGGGTATCTAATCCTATTTGCTCCCCACGCTTTCGTGTCTCAGTGTCAGTAATGGCCTAGCAAGTCGCCTTCGCCACTGGTGTTCCTTCTAATATCTACGCATTTAACCGCTACACTAGAAATTCCACTTGCCTCTACCACACTCAAGTAAGCCAGTTTGTAAGACGAACCGAGGTTGAGCCTCGGGCTTTAATCTTACACTTAACAAACCACCTACACACGCTTTACGCCCAATAAATCCGGATAACGCTCGCCCCCTACGTATTACCGCGGCTGCTGGCACGTAGTTAGCCGGGGCTTTCTGACGGAGTACCATCAAGCTTCTATCATTACCTATAGAAGATGTTTTTCCTCCGTAACAGAGCTTTACGATTCAAAGAACCTTCATCGCTCACGCGGCATTGCTCGTTCAGGGTTTCCCCCATTGACGAATATTCCTAACTGCTGTCTCCCGTAGGAGTCTGGGCCGTGTCTCAGTCCCAGTGTGTCCGATCAGCCTCTCAGCTCGGATACGCATCGATGCCTTGGTGGGCCATTACCTCACCAACTAGCTAATACGCCGCAAGCTCATCTTAAAGTGAAGCCAAAGCTCCTTTTAGCACTTCTAGTTATCTAGAAGTGAATTATCCGGTATTAGCGATCATTTCTAACCGTTATCCCAGTCTCTAAGGTAGATTACCCACGTGTTACTCACCCGTCTGCCACTAAATGGCAACTCGAATCCAACTTTGTGCAAGCACTCCATCTTCATCGAACCATTTCGTTCGACTTGCATGTCTTAGGCATGCCGCCAGCGTTCATCCTGAGCCAGGATCAAACTCTCCAAAAAAATAATTCTTTTTTCAGAATTGAATTTTACCTAGCATTTAAATAAATGAAATTGACGTTTTGCTCAGTTTTCAAAGATCATTTCACATAGCCTTTTCGGCATGTGCATTAATAATATAGCATTGCGTTACCTTTAAAGTCAAGCATTTTTTACACTTTTTTTAATTTAGTTTACAAAAAGTATAAATTATGTAACTTTTGGCAAGAAATACTAACTATTTTTGTGTAATCTTTCAAAAAATAAATGCTGTTTTGTACCTTACATAATAAGTTGAAACAAGCATTTTTTAGTTCTTTTCCAGAAGACACGCGTTTAATATATCAAAATAGAACACCCTTGTCAATACTTTTTTTAATTTTTTTTAATAAATAAAAGAGCTTATCGCTCTTTATACTTTTTATATAGTTTATAGTATTCTAAATTTGTTTGCTCATCAAATATACTTGAAAACTCTTTTCGATTATTATATATGTTAATCAATCGTTTCATCGCGCCATTTACAACCTTATCTAAATCATCAGAATAGTTCATTATCTTTTTATGATATTTATACTCCATTGTATCTAATATCTTATAAGTGCCATTAGAGAATATTCTTAGATCTAAATCGTAATCAATATACTTAATAGTCTTATCCTCTATTATATAGGGGGTAGCAATATTACAGTAATATGTTGTACCATCTTTTTTTAATTGTGTGATTACATTGAACCATTCATCTTTGAAGAAATACATTATAGCTGGTTCTTTAGTACGCCAAACACTACCTTCTGCTTCTGTTACTAATGTATGATTGTTTCCAAATACTAAATAATCATCTTTGATATCGAGAAGAATTGCTTCATCCCAAGCGCGATGGGGTTTTCCGTCATGTTTGTAGCATTCAATTTGGAATCTATCTCCAATTTGATAACTAACCAAACAATACCCACCTTTCTTAACCTTATTATATACTTATGCATAAAAAAAGAAAAGGCAAATATTGCCTTTATCTATTTATGTACATAAAACTTAACATATTTGTTAAAATTAATTTCGCTATCAGACATTAATGTTCTAATACCCAGGTTATCTTTATAATAATTAATGTTGTTGCCATTTAAGAAATAAACATAGTCATCTATATAATATAATTTTTCTATTGATGTTGTATCAAAGACATGCGTTAAAATATCACTTTGAACATTTTGACGATAACACTTATATATTCCATTGGAATATTGATAATAATATTTAAATCCTGTCTTTGATCCACCAATTGTATCTATTCTTGCATATGTAGCATCGCTTGTTCTTGTTGATGCTGTAACAAAGTACTTTTTGCTTAGAGAATCAGCTAAACTAATATAACTCCAATTACTGCCATCATAATATTTAAATTTGGTACTACTGTTTCCTACTTCTGTAGCAGAAGTAGCAATAGTATTTACTTCATATTGTTCAGAATTGTCAGAGTCTAAAATATACACCGAATCTCCAACCATTCCTTGAACATAGGAACTCTTTGAAATATTATTGCTAAAGTTAGCTGATTTAATATTGTTATTCTTAATATTAACTATATATGCTGAATTATAAGCGTTACCGCTGTCATAATCAGCAATGACATAATAATCATTTATAAATGCACTAATGTTTGGTTCATATACATCTTTGTCAAATAATGATACCGTATATATTTTATTAGGTATCATAACACTCATTGTATATAAGCCTTTATAACTAACGATGGCAAAATAATGATCACTAACTATATTGTTAGCTTTATATGATATTGCTTTATCTCTATCATATGTTGCAAACTGTTCATTGTCTTCAAACAAACTAACTTTATATCCCTTTGATGACAATGATGTAGCAAATTCGTCTAATCCAGAATCTTTTCCTTTCATATTATGATAATACTCTTGAACGCCATTATTTATACATGTAATGTCAAAATATGATTCATTATTCATAAGAACTGGATAAATACAATTATTATATGAATAAATTGTTTTTATTATTTTAGAACTCTTTTTATAATCCTTATATGTTTGATAATTATAATCATTGCCATTATAAGATATTGTTATATTATAACTATTTGTTTCATTTGATTGATTAGCACTATAAACTTCCTTAATTGAATATGTTTTATCGTCTTGTGTAATAGTGTATTCACTATTAAAACCAGTACTCTTCATTTTGAAGATTACTTCTACGCCATAATATAGTGTAAATAATATTAGCAATGTTATTAATAATCTTTTCATATAACACCTACTATTATCATTATATGTTAGTCAATAAATTATTGCAAGAAACAAAAAAGCAATCATAATAAATAATTGATTGCTTTTTATCAAATTAAATAAGTGTAGTTAACTCTTTTAATAATTCAATATTATTAATTACAGTCAAAGTGTCTCCATTTATCATAACGAAGCCATCATCATCTTGATTATTAATATTAATTATATAAGCAAATGTTTCTCCTTTGCTTTCAACTACTTTAACAACTGAATATTTATCTCCATCTTCAAGCGTAATAATTGAATCTTTTTCTATTTTCATTTAACTTTTCCCTCTAAATCTTCAGAATCTGATGTGGTTCCTATAGGACTCCCATCCATTGCAGAAAGAATATTAGAATCCGAATGCTTTTGATTGTCAGAAAATTCAGTTAAATCAGTGTATCGATCTGAGTAATTGTCGCTTGGACAAAGTTCTCCAGACTCCATTGAAGCATTAATTGCTGAAAGTTTTGCAATTAATTGACCTTCTTGGCCATCTTTTATATAACCTTGTTTCTTCAAATAATCAATATTGTTTGATTCACTTAAAGAAGCTAAAATTGCTTTTGATGCAGTACCAAGATATGCCATACCCATTATACTTAAAGTAAATGGTAGTGTAACTGTTAATCCTGCTTTGGTCATAATTTTTTGCGCTTCAGGCATTTCTGTTTCATCAATTTCTTTATATTGACTTTTTATACTCTTATCAAAAGTACCGTCGGCTGTAAACAATTTTTGAACAACAAAAGGAACTCCGTTTTTTTGTACATCCAATCCTTCTGCAATATTTGCAATTTTTTTAGGAACATTATCTTTTGTTCTTAGCATAAACCCTCCTCTAATTATAGAGTAGCACAATGCATTTGAAGTGGTTTTAAAATTATTGACTATTTACATAATTTGTTTACAATCATAATTTAATAAAAGAATTGAATTATTTATTCAATTCTTTCTTAGCATTTTCCATGTATTCACTTATTGTATTTTCAATTTCTGGCATTGCTTCCTTTTGAATATCAGAAAGTACTACTACTTCTTTAACAGTGTCTATGGTTAATGTTCCCCAAATAATACCACCAGCAACTTCCATATCATTATACATATCTGGAGTAATTGAAGTTATAAAATAACCAAATACTAGTCTCTTGCAAGCCATTAATAATCTTCTATCAGTTAATACAATAGCATTGGTATTTGTAAAATCCAATGGATTATCATTTTTCTGCCCAGTAAAAGCATAAAGAATTTTTTCATCTGGATCTAAATGCATTGCTAATACAGCACAATGTTTTTTTAATCTCCATGCAACTGTTTTAGGATATTTTCTTTTAAAAGCCATTATTTGTTGATATATTTCATTTTCTCTCATAAATCACGCTCACTTACTTAATTATACTTTATATTTGTTATTTATCAAGATTATTTTGATTTAGATTCTTTTCTTTTTTCAATTGAATTAACAAAGAAACTAGGTATGTCTTCTTTTGCTAAATTTTGTGGTACTTTTTTATTTTCATTATTATATGGCATAATAATTTCTGGCTGATAATCTTTTAAATAACTATTTGTACCTAATCCAGCATAATTTAAATTGTTACCATTCTTTGAATTATAAAGCGCTATTTCGCGATTAGGATCAAACAAGTACCATTCATTACCTAATAGAACAAGATTTGCCATATGATATTGACCTTTTCTATTGCTCATACCTACACATTCAACATTAATACCTATTCTTTTTAATATTTCTTGAAATTCTACTGCAACGAATAGTCCTACTGAACTATTATTTAAAACAGCATCACGAAGTTGAAGAGTTCTCATTGTGTTTTTATCATATGAAGAATAATCATCGTTTAGATTAGTAACTTCATTATTATTTTGTACTATATATTTTTGTAATTTAACACAATTTGATAATTGATCTAATTTATCTTCTGATTGCTTTAAATTAAGTTCTTTAGTTATGTCATTAATCTTACTATCTATATCTTTTTTTATTTCTATTATATTCATAAATATTACCTCACAAAATATGACTTATTATAGCATTTTTTATTTATATTTATCTTTGTAATCATTTAAATATTCTCTTAAAGTCTTAGTTTGTTTTAATGGGAATAAGAATGAATACTTTTCCTGTGCTTTTATTTGTTTTTCTTTGATATTCATTTTTAATCTTTCAATTTTAATAATGACATCATTTTCTTTAGCATACTTCTTTATTCTCTTTATTAATCTAGTTGAATATACATAATCTAATATTATTATACCGGTAAACATACCAAGTACAAATGAAAATAATAAATTATTAGAAAACCATACTAGAGCATCTTGAATATATGGAGCAATAAAATAATAATATATAGCTCCTGCTACTGTCCATATTAATGAGAATAATGGGCATATAACGCCTTTATAGTTAAGCCATCTATCTGTGTAATCCCATAGTCTAATGTTATCCTTGAGGCTTAATAATCCACCTATTAGTTCAATTACAGTCATAGAAAGACCCATCAATAATATTATAAATATAGGATTAGCATTAATGTCTTTAAATAAATAATATATTCCAGTAAGTGTAGTTAAACCAAAACCATATATTGGTAGATATGGACCTATTAAAAATCCTGGATTTACCCACTTACCATGAACGATTCTTCTGAAAAATAATTCTAATACCCAACCTAAAGTACTACCTATAAAAAATATAAATACAAATTTAAAAAATATATTCATACAATCACCTTTTTAAGTATAACACAAGAGAAGTAAAAAGCCACATACGAGTGGCTTAATACTTATTTAATAACTACTATAACTGGCCTTACTAATACTTTATGGTCGGCATTATATGTTCCGTTACCACTATAAAATGTGTTTCCTGTAGGTCCAACTGAATAAGCAAACATAACCCCATTTCCAGCATTAGATAAACTCCATGTCCCAATATCACTACTATATAACCAAGTTGATACATTAGTTGAATTTTTAATTGAATTATATTCAGCTAATGACAACAATCTTACATAACTACTAACATTTGATGCTGAACAAGTAGTTTCACTACTCAGCATACCTGCACCTGTTCCAGTAAAGTTAGCATCACATATTTGTGAAGCAGATAAATCTGCTGGCGCAATAGCTGTTGTTGGTAACCAAATATTATTTAGATAATTATTAACATATGATTTGCTCCATTGATAATTAACATATGAACTTGATGATGCCCAGTAACAATATGTCGAATCAACAACATTATAGCAGTGATTTAATGATCCAATTATATATGGTGCACCTATTAATTTTAAATATGTACCATTATCACTAACGACATTAAACGCTTCTCTTTTATATAACACATAATCGCCTACGGCATATGTTGTCGTGCTAGAATATACTGGCATTACATAAACATTAATTGTGCTTGTAACAGTACCATAAGAACAAGTTATTACAGTAGATCCTGTCTTCAATCCAGTTATTAATCCATTGCTATCAATAGTTGCAACAGATGTATCAGAACTACTCCAATTAAATGTAACTGAAGAATTTGGTGTAGTAACGCCTGTTAATTGGTCTGTCTTTCCAATACCAAGATTAATATATGTTAAACCATTAGCATTTGTTTTAGATAAACTACTTGTAATATCAATACTAGTAATTTTAGATAAGCTTGTTTTTAAAGTATTTGTATTAACTTTAATAACTGGTCGAACAGCGACACTATGATCGGCATTTAAATTACCATTACTGCTGTAATAATTAATATTGCCATTACTATCTATATAATCAATAGAAAAAGTACGTGTACCTGTATTAAGCAACATATAATTACCAATAGTACTGCTGTATAACCAACTAGTATCACTTAATGAACCTTTTAGACTGCTATATTCTATTTTAGTTAATAATCTAACAAAAGAACTAATATATCCATTAGTACATGTTAATCCTTCTGTATCTAAGGAACCACCATTGCCAGTATATGTATCATTGCATATATTAAATGTTGATAAACTAGAACTATTAACTGTATTTAACCATGTATTATTCAAATAATAATTAACTTGCGATTTACTCCACTGATATTGTTGCATTGAACTATTAGATACCCAATAACAATAAGTAGTTGATGTTGTTCCATGAAGACAATGTGCCATAGCACTAAACTCACCATTATCGGCAAAAAGAGTAGTTGTAGAACTATCTGTTGCAATAATGTGCCAATTTTTTGACAAATATGCTACTGATTCACCAACATATAAACTACTTGTTCCTCCAGTAGTCTCTGCAAAAGTAAGACTACTAGAAAATCCTAATTGTCTATTTTGAGGAAGAGTTGTTAAACCATCATATGAAAAAGTAATTGTATAAGTTAATGATTCGCCAATTGGTATGACTGTACCAATTGCAAGATTACTAAAAGTATATTTCATACTATCATTGTTGAATACATCAATATTTATTTTAGAAACTTTCATATTAGTAGATCCACTATTAGTTATAGTTACATTGTAAGAAATTGTTGAATTTAATTCATCTAAATCAACAAAGAAAGTAGTACTATTTTCAGTATATTTGCCATTATAAACTTCAAATCCACCATTAGTTGCTGTAGGATTAGATATTTCCGTAATTCTAATATTCTTTTGGACACGAACTGTAGCATTGGTATTAATAGATAATTCGCTAGATAAAATTGAATAGCCAAGAGACATACTAGATATTAAAATAGTGGCACAAAAAAGAGCAAATAAATTTATTTTTTGATAAGTTTTCATTTTAGATCTTTTTTTAAACATGCTATCACATTATCTTCCCATATAAAGGCTAATAATGTAACTTTATTTAATTTAGCAAACTTTTTGTTCAACTAAATAAAAAGGGTTAATTCCTTAGCTCTTTAATATCTAATTCTAACAATCGTAAGTTTTTAAAGTTTGTATCTCTACAAATTAATTATACTATATTTCTATAAAAATAAAACAAGTAATGCATTACTTGTTTACAATATTATTTATTATGCTCTTTGTCTGATTGCTCTTTTAATCCTAATAATTTATTATTCCACTTTGTTATTGGACCATTATCTAAACTTTTAGAATAAATATAAATTTTGGCATCAATATATTTGTCTTTATCACTAGGATTGTCATACAATTCTTTTACTAATCCTCTTGATGCATATAGTTTATGAGCTTCTTTAGCATATTCATCGGTATATAATCTAAATTCCTTGTATCCTTTGTTTTTAGCTAGCTCAATACTTTTATCTAACGTTATGCCACCATAGCCTTCATTTCTAAATTGTTTTAATATGCCAAACCAACCAAGCCATGCAATATTAGGATATTCAGGATATGAATATATTCCTGTAACTCCTATTGGAGTATTACCATTATAAACAATATAATAATCTATTTCTTTACGATATGATGCTTTATTTATTTGTTCAATATAATTTTGTCTAGCATCCTCTTTTGGAAATATCTCATTTTGAATCTGGCAAGCTAGTTCTAAATTATCTTTATCTATTTTTTTGAAATTAATTTCATTCATAAATTATATCTTTAAAATTCTAATTCCTTCTTTTTAAATATTTCGATACTAAGTACTATTGAAACTACTAAATAAATTGCAATACCAATAACATCAAATATATTTATTACAGGGTTAGCAAGAAAATCACTTACTATATTGCTGTAAACATATGGTACTAAATTAGGCATACCAAGATTAGAAGCACAAAGACCTAATCCAATATTAATAACATCGGGAATAATGGTAAGTGCAAATAATATAAATGTTATTTCAGCTAAGTTAGATTTGAATGTTGCTAGTAATATAATCATACCAATATTAAAGTATAAAACAGTATCTAAAATAGATTCTATAATACAAATCCAAATAGCTGATAACATAGAATTAGATAATGATAAATGCATTGCTAATGGTACTATAGTTATAAGTAAATCGGCTATAGCATAATAAACAGTAGTTAAATATAAACCTTCTAAAGCTTTTGTAATAATAACTGCTTTGCGAGTAAGTCCTTTACCAATAGCTATTTGCATTGTTCCTGCTTTACTATCTTCTGAGAAAACGGAGAAAAATACATTTATACCAAAAAATATCATTAAGATAGTGGGTAACATAGAAGATAATTCTATATAAGATGTTTCATTATTACTTTTGAATATTGTTATTACAATTAATAGTAGATATGTAAATAATAATAAAATATTATGATCACGTTTACTACGAATACGATATAAATCGGCTTTTATATAATTAATCATTATTTATTACCTCCTACTAAATTGAAGTAGTAATCTTCTAATGAAGTAGCTACATCGCTTACGCTTACGACTGGAATATTATTATCTTTTAATACTTTTTTAGCTTTATTAACGTCTTTTTCATTAATAGTGATATTAATATCCTTTGTTTGTTTTTGAAGATCTTCTTTAGTAATAAGAGCAACTATTTGACCATTATTAAGAATACCAAAACGATCTGCAGTATGTTCTAATTCTCCTAAGATATGAGACGAAATAATGATTGTCATTCCTTCTTCTTCATTTAGTTTCTTGATTAAATTTCTAACATCAGCAATCCCTTGTGGATCAAGTCCATTAACTGGTTCATCTAAAAGTATTATTTCAGGATTGCCTAATAAAGCATTGGCAATACCTAAACGTTGCTTCATACCTAGAGAAAAATCTTTATACTTAGTCTTTTTAGCATCTAAGCCAACTAATTTTAATACTCTACTTATTTCATCCTTATCTTTAATAACTTTTAATTTGCAATAATATGCTAAGTTTTCTCCAGCAGTCATATAGTCAAAAAAGTTTTTACCAATAAAGAAGCTAACATTGTTTCTACTCTTTGGTCCAGTACTACCATTAATAGCGATAGAGCCACTATAATCTGATAATCCTTATATAGTTTTAAATAGAGTCGTTTTACCAGCACCATTCTTACCTACTAATCCAAATATATCACCCTTATTAATAGTAAGGTTAACTCCTTTTAGTACTTGATGATCTCCATAACTCTTAACAACATTGCTTATCTTTATTATTTCTTCACTCATTTTTCCCTCACATACATTGTAATTATAACATCATAATAATTTATGCGCAAAAGAATATAAACTATAATAAAAAGTTATCGCTTTTACGATAACTTAATAGAATAAAAAATATGCTTTTTTAATTTATCTATGCATTCCATTTGCTTGTTCTTCGAAACTAAAATTTTCTTGATTAGTATTTATAAGTGATTTGTTTGTTTCTTCTCTTTTACCTACGCAAATTGAATCTTCAGTTGTATATCCTCTTAATTTCATTTGGTCATAAATGCTATCAAAAAATTTGTCTTTAAAACTATCATAAGTATCCTTGGCTGTTGGTGAATATTTCATTTGCTCCATAATGTTTAACATTTCACTTTTTTTATATGTTTTTGTTTGTTTTATACCTACTGGTATATCATTAAGCGCAGATAGACATGCATTCAACCCTACTTCACCAATAACACTAGAATATGATGTCCCTTTATCAAATTCACATCTTTCAAAGGCAATGGAATTCAACTTTTCTAACTTTCTAAAATAAGAAAAATCATAGTTCTCAATATACCAATTTCTTATCCTTAATGTTGTCAAATTAGGAAATTTTAACAATTCTGAAAATGATATTGTTTTGTTTTCTTCTTCAGAAAAATCAATATTTAATTCAGTAATCATAGCCAATTCTTCTCTTGTAAAACCATTTTCTACCTTATCTAATTTAAACATAACATAATTGACAATATTTTCGTTTTTTATTATTATTTTTTCTTCCATATTATAATCATTTATCATTGCTTTTATTGACCTTTGGCTAAAATGTTTCTAATAATATTAGAACACTGATTTTTATATATATTCTTATTTTATATTCGTTCTAATTTCTTTCTCAATATAGATGATTAATATTAAATGTAGTTTTATTTGTTTAATTGTTTAAATTGTTAAGTGAAAAAATGATATGAATAAAGCTGAAAGAATAAAATTCCATATAAACTTGCTAATGAAGAAAAAATAGTTTGTAGTATAGCTATTGGATATAGTACAACAGAAGAAATGTCACATAAAATATTTGAAGAGGTATCTAAAAATTTAACTTATGTTCCTGATTGGTATAAGAAAGGTGTAGAATATGTTTTACTTGCACCTACAACTATGAATCAACAAAAATTCAATTTTGAACTTGGTGCAAGTAAAAATAATTTTACATGGGAAAAATAACTAAGATTTAGATTACTAGAAATAGTAATCTTTTTAATGAATAATAATCCATTTATATTTTAAACAAAAACTAGCATAAAAATATGCTGGTTTTTTTAATTAAATTATTTTATATATTTATAGTAAATTTAGTACCTTTTCCTTCAACTGAATCAACTACTATATAACCTTTTTTGTTCAATAACAGACTTAGATAAAGCTAAACCAATACTATTCTTATTAGAGTTTTTATCTTCTTTACTAAGACGATTTTCATAATCTTTTATCTCAATTTTAAGATAAATAGTATTATTAATAACATTGATATCAATATTAGAGTTATCTTTACTATGCTCTATTGCATTTTTCTTAGTTTGTTACTAATTTACTTAAGTCAATTTCTAAAGACCTAAATTATCTTATTTATTATTCAAAACTATATCTTTTTCTTCATAATCTAAATCATACTGAAGATAAATATATTTCAAAATTGCTTTATAGTCTTTTTCTGATTTAACAAGTTTCCTTAAACCTTTTTTATAATTATCATCTACTAAGCTAGTTAATATCTCTCTTTTTCTATGTTCTTCTCCATAATGTAATTCATTATGATGTTTAGAGCATAATCTAACTTCATTAAATCCATTATTATATATAAGAATATTTTTTTTATTTGTTCCATATGTTTTTTTATCATACCAAGGATATTTTTCTTTAATTTCGTTTTCGCTCAAATTACTTATTATTGAGTTAAAATTTTGCATTAACACATGATGAATTTCATAATAAAATAATCCGTTTGGTTTTTTAAATGTATTTAATGATTTTTCTTTTCCTTTACAGACTTGACATACATTATCATTGAATTCTTGAATTAAAGTTTTAAGTTTTCTAGAAAATAAATGTGGTTGCTCTAATTTTTCTAAAAGATTTTTAACCTTTTCATCATCTGAATTATCAAGATATCTTTTTGTTTGATTTATTTTTACCCCTAAAATACCAGTTTCTTTGTTTTGCTCATCAATGTCAAAATTATGCAGGCATTTAAAAACATTATTATGAGCATATTCCTCATTAATGGCATAAAAATTATTTAAATAAAAACCTTTTATTTTCTTTCTATCATCATATAAATATTGCTGGCTATATTCACCATCAGAGCCATCATCAGCATTGTCTGTTTTACATACCGAAGCTTTCAATAATATCCTATTTGTAATATTTCTTGTATCATGGAAATAAATGTATACTACATCATCAAGATTAAATTTCTGCGCATCTATTCCATTTTCATTTCCATTTTTCCAGCATACACCATCATTATTCTCATTTTCCATTTCGAGATTTTCTAGATTATATTCTTCAAAATCTGCTGGTATTAAATGAATATGTCCTAATGGACATTTTGCTTTTGTCATTTTATCATCTCTCTAACATTTCTAATAGAATTATTATATCACATGTTTTATTTTGCCGCTCCATAAGGTAGTTGATTTATATAGGATTCTATATATTTAAAATTAGGATGGTTATTCTCACCAAAAGACAAAGGAAATTCGAAATTACGCTTTATATGTTTATTAAGTTCATCAACAAATGCTTTATAATAAATATTTCAATTCTAATTTTATATAATCACAATTATTTTTTATCTTGATGTTTGTATATATATTGTATAACTATTTTTTGTTTTGTGTGGCAACTAAAGATAATTCACAATCAGTTTTTTTGTTAAAAATATGTGCTATATTTTAATTAAGAGGTGGATTATGACACAATTATTTTTTGATGAAAAGATGAATATTCTAGATGATTGCAAATGCAAAACAAATTATGATGATTTAGATAATAATATTAAAAATTTTGTTGATGGTATAAATGATCACACGACCATTATAGGAGATTATATGGATGAAACTTATTGTGGTAAGTGTATGAGTAGATTAAATAATAACTATTGTCCAAAATGTAAAATTGATTTTAGTTATGCCAAATTAATAAATTGCATAGAATATGATCATAATTATAATGTTTTCTACTATTTTGATGTTATTAATGACAATGTATTTATTTATTATATAAGGAGTGATATTACATTTACAAAATTATATCTTAACCGCTATTCAAAATGTGTTAAAAATGAGATATATAAAGTTTACAGACTTACAAAAGATAATATTGATGAATTATACAAAATAAATACTAAAGAGGGCTTCCTTTATACTAATAATTTAGATATATTAAAAACAACTAGCTTATATAAATATGGTTTTATTTGGGAAAGTAAAAAATACTTTAAAAAAAGGACAATTACATTAAAGGATTTATTGACTCCATTAATATATACGCAATCAGAATATTTAATAAAATTGGGTTTTCATCAATTAGCATATACTTATCCCTATAAATTCGATAGACTTTCAAAATATAAAAAATATCAATCTTTTATCAAAAAATATGATCTTAATTTTGATCAATATCAAGCATTAAACATTTGTAATATTGAAGACATAGATTTTATTAATCTAATAGAATCACATCTAAGACATTTAGCATACAATAAAAAGTATTTTACAGAAGTTTATAAAATAAACTATCAAAAAATGTATCACTATTTTAAAACATTAAATGAAATAAACCAAGATAAATATATTGAGTATATATTTAGCTCTATAAGATTAAAATTTGATATAACTGATCATAATATTTTAACACCTCAAAACTTTGAAGAATCCTATAACAAAGTTGAAAAGCAATATTATATGGTTCAAAATCCAAAAGCTAACGAAAGGATAGACGAGTTATCAAGATTTCTAGATATAAATAAATATTGTGATGACAAGTATATTATTATTCCGGCACACTCTGTTAGCGATATAATTGATGAAAGCGGTATGCAACATAATTGTTTAAAAGACTATATTTATGGATATAGCAATAACGAATGTCAAATATACTTTATGCGTTATAAAGATAAGCCGAATGAGTCATTAGTAACTATTGAAATTAAAGATAACAAAATTAATCAAGCAAAAGCTAAATTTAATAAGGAACCTAATGAAGAAGAATTAGATATTTTACATAAATGGGAAAAAGGATTAGTGCCAATTGAAAAAGATATTTAATGCCTTTTTCAGAATATTGACAAATTTAACATCACAAAAAAAGTATAGATAACTATACTTTTTTTGTGATAATAAATTTTTTAAATATAATATTGTTTATCTTCTGGAAAAAATAAAACTAAATCTATGTTTACATCTTTATCATTAACAAATTCTGAAAGAATTTGTTTAACTTTATTCCCTACATCTTTCGGTTCAAATCCATAACTTCCTGTGCCAAGAGAAGGCAATAAAATGTTTTTATAACCTTTTTCATTGATTATCTCCAGCATTTTTTTGTAAACATTAAACAATCTTTCTTCAGCATTATGGTCCCATACTGTAGGTCCTTGTACAAAAATTATATCCATGCCTAAATCAAAGCCAGGTGTGATTCTTATGTCTCCGATATTCATAAGATTATCATTTGTATCATAGCTTATATCATACCTATTCTGTGTATAGTTCTCTAACTTGTTAACACCAGCTTTGTGAAAAATAGCTCCGCTAACACCAGCTCCACAAACCATGCGAGGATTGGTAGGATTTACTATACAATCATGCCCTTCTAATATTTCATCGCTTGTTATGTCTCCAACTAATATTTGTAATTTTCCCATATAAATCTCCTTCTGATTAAAATATAGCACATATTTCCAACAAAAAAACTGATTGTGAATTATCTTTTGTCAACATAACTAATTTTTAGTACATAAAAAACAATTGTTCTATGAAAATAAAGTTTGTATTCTTTGAAGTAGTAATATAAAAGTGAACACATCTTTTTTGTGTTCACTTATTATTAATTACTCCAATAATCTATGTTAGTTTTATTTTATGCGTTTCTGCCATGACAATTCTTGTATTTCTTACCACTACCACATGCGACCCTTTTTGAATTATTATTTGTATTATTAGTACTATGAATATTCCCTTTATTTACAATGGTTTGTGGTATGGTAACTTTGGCTATTTTTGTAATTCTTTTTACTATCCTTTTGTTAAAATATTCCTAAAATGCGAACATTTTGCGAACAATTCTAGCTTTTGTGTTCGCATAATGTTTCTATCGGTATTATAACACTAAATGAATAATTAAAAAATAAAAGGGAAATATTTTTTCCCTTCTAATTTCTTATTCCATAACTATATAAGGTTTCATTTTCATTAGTATAATTTGCAACCCTTATTGTACAGGAAATTTTATCTATCTTTGCTTTTGTTTTAACATCCTTTAAAAACTTTAACATTTTTTCTTTAGAAGTATTATTCTTAGAAATATTAACTTTTGTGCTATCTTTCTTCATTTATATCCTCCTATTATTATTATATTAGACAATTGAAAATTAATCAATTGTTTTTATTCCTGTTTGCGATTCAATATTGTTTCTTAAATCAATAAGATTCATTTCAAATCCACATTTACATTTCAAAATGTTATCTGTTGGAAATTTGTTGAGACCTTTTTGTTGAGCTTGTTTATCTAATTCTTGATTATTTTTTAATTTCAAATATAAATTATATACTGTGCCACACTTTGGACATTTTACATTCAATTCCGCAATTTCTGGTATTTGAATTTGATTATTTATCGGCAGCTGACTATTAGCTGTAAAAGAAATTTTGTTGTCCGCAGTTGCAATTATTTTATATGTGTTTCCACCTATATAAATCAATCTACATATTGCATGTATTTTATAAACTATTTCTTTTAATTTTTTATCCTTTTCTAAATCAGTTATTTTTAAATTTAGTTCCTCTAAATCCTCTTTTTTCAATGATCTTGCGTGAGTTTTCCATAAACTATGATTATTTAATGCAGTTGCAATTTCTGCTGCTCTTTTTTCCTTCATTTCTTCTGTAACTTTTTTATGACTTGTTTCAGTAAAATTCCAATTTTTAAATTTATATTTTACCAACCATTGTTTTACCATATCAACTGCATATTCTTGTGCATTAATTGCACCTTCTAATTCACCTGGACTAATCTGTGCCAAAATTGCAATATCTACTTGATTTAATGGCCCTCTTGTAGCTTCTAGTCTTTTTCCCTCAATCCAATTTGTATAGTCATAAGCTGATATTTGTGATCTTCCTATTCTCATTTGTGCATCTATAGGTCCTAAACTTCCTGTATCTGTCATTAAAATCTCATCACCTGACATTGTTAAAATTGTTCCAGCACTTTTTGCTTCACCACATATTACAAATGAGACATTATCATATTTTTTTCTTATATATTTAACTATTTCTTCAGCTGTTTCTCCTCTTCCTCCTGGAGTTTCTAAATAGATATCTAGCTTACGATTAGTATTTTTACTTTCTTCTAAAAGATCTTTGATAAAGTAAAAATCCTTTTGATTTAATGCAACATCTGGTATTGATGATTCAGTTGTAGCAGAATAAACAAGCAAAGTACAATCTCTAATTTTATTATATTCTTTAATTAATTTTACTAATTCATTTTCTAATTGTATGTTCGTCATTCTTTTTGAAATATATTCTTTTAATGCTTCCAATTATTTCACCTCTTTTAATAATTACTTGACTTCTATGATATCACAATCTAACCAAATATCAAATGTTTTATTTGCATAATATTTATACTAATCATCAAAATTTTTATTATTTATTTTGTCTTTAAATTTTTTTAATCTCTTGTTTGCTTCAACATCACTATAAAATTCTACTCCTAGATCCGTATATGCTTGCTCATGCAATTTAATTAAATAATTGCTATTAATCAATATCTTATTTATTTTATTAATTGTTTCATTATTAGATATACCTTTTTCAAGTAACTCTCTAACAGCTTTTTAATACTTTATTTTTTTAGTTTCAGCATATGCTTTAACTTTACTATCTATATCAGAATCTATAGAAATATGTTTCATTATCATAATTATTCTCCTTTCTAACTATGGATTAAAAATGCCCATTTATGGATTAATATTGAGTTTTTTAGTAATTCTCTACAATAAGAGCATAAGAAGATGATATCATTTACGCCTATTTTCCTTATAAAATAAGGTCAAAGCGTGATATCATTCTTATTTCGCACTTGCGAAATTGTGGATCCTTTTTAATCCATAAACTTATTTAATTTGTTTGTTTTGCCTTATTTTACTTACAATCTTTATGGATTGAATCATGGATTATAGCTTATATTTAATAATTTGACTTATGGTATCAGTATTAATTACCTGATCAAAAGAATTAACAGCATTTTTCTTAGCATCATCAGTACTCGTTATATAATAGTTTTCTGTTGTTTCTACATTCCTGTGTCCTAATAAATCTGCTACATCTCTTAGTTCTGTTCCATTAGTTAATATTTTAGTCGCATATGATCCTCTTAGGTCATAGAATCTACATTTACTTATTCCTAGCTCACTATGAATTATTCTAAAAGGATATCTAATAAGATCTGTTCCACTATAAGTTCCATCATCCCTTACAAAAACTAAATCAATATTTTGATATTCTAGGTTATTCTTATTAAGTACAATTTTCTCTTCTATTACTTTTCCATATTCATTTTTTACATCTTCTAAATGATAATATTTATAATCTTTACCATATAGTTTCTTTAATTCATTTTGTCTATTTTTATAATTAATTAATGCTTGTTTTAAAATGTTGCTGATAAATATTTTTCTAGTTCCAGTAATTGTTTTAGTGGTGCCAATATACCATCTACCATCTTTATCTTTTGGTTTATCATAGCAATTATGTTTAACATAAATAATTCCATTATCTAAATCTATGTTATCCCAAGTTAATGAAAATACTTCTCCTGTTCTCATACCGGTAAAGCAAGATGTTAGAAAGGCACAAGTAAATGTTGCATCATCTTTAAATCTATTCAATATCTTATCTATCTCATCTTTTGTGTAAAGATGTTTAGCATCTTCCTCAACTCTATCTATTTTTGGTAGTCTTATCGTTAATGCTGGATTATATTTGATAAATCCGTATAAATTACAAGCATCTCTAAATGAGCCCTTAATGACCTTTAAAATGTTCTTAAAATAATCTCTTGAAAAGCTATATTCATTTACTAAATCTGTTATAAATGTATTTATTGAAACACTAGTAATAGTACTTATTTTATACTTGCCTATTCTTGGCTTAATATATTTATCTATTAAATTAGAATAAGTTTGAATTGTATTATATTTTAAATTAGTTTTGCAATAGTTATTTAACCAGTAATCTAAATAGTCACTATAAGATAACTTGCATTCTTTAAAAGGTTGTCCTGCACTCTTATATTCATCATATGCTTTAATACCCGCTTCTTCAGCTTCTGCTTTTGTCTTAAAACCGCTTTGATTAATGTACTTTCGTTTATCTTTTACTCTAGCTATCTCAAATTGATACTGATAAACTAAACCTCTTTTCATTACTCTAACACTAGCCATTATTTTGTCCTTCTTCTTTAATAAAGATTTTCTTTATGTTATTTATATCTGATAGATCATTACCTTCATTTTGAATTAAAAACTTTTCTAGTGTTGATTTTAATACTTTTAAACTTCCTAGTTTAATTGCTGGTAATATTCCTCTATTAATTAGTTCATAAATATAATTAGGACTAGAATGTAATATAGTTGCTACTTCTGGTACTGTATAAATTAATCTTTCATTGTTCATTAGATTCACAACTTTCTATACATTCATTAAGCATATCTTCCATCTCTTTTTGCTCTTCTGGTGAAGCTGGATCAATTTCACATCTTTTACCATTCCAAACCATAACACCATCTGGATCTTCTGTAATAATTGGGCCTGAAACTTCTTTCTTAGTTATATTATTATTATAAATAATTCTATTATTAATCTTATCTTTCTTATTAATATTAGTCTTACTATTATATGTTGATGTCTGTCCTATATCTACATTGCTATTTGTGTTATCTTTAGCAATCTCATTATCCCATATGTTAGTGGATAAATAGATTAGTCGTTTAGAATTTCTTCCGCCTGGGTTGTTATACATACACCTTATATAACCATATTCTTTTAAATGTCTCATATGTTTAGTTATAGTGTTTTTTCTTATACCATACATATCTGCTAATGCATCATTACTTACCCAAGCATGTCCTTCTTTCTTACAAAGTGCTGTTATTCTTTCTGCTATTAACTTATCACCATCGCTTAAATCTTTTGATTGATATAACTCTTTTGGAATAATAGCATAGATCATAATGTAGTCGTCATTCATTTCTTAATTCCTTCTTTATTTGGAATCAAGAGGCCTCTCAATTTCATATTCATTATCTCAATTGATATGATAAACATCCATGACAAAAAACTCTCTAGATTGTCCTAAAAAAGTCTTTTTTATATTCATAAATAAACTTTTTTGCCATATACGAACATATGTTGCTGAAAGTCGTTGACAAACACTTATTTAATAACTAGAATAATACATGTCTAGATATGATACTAGGCAAAAAAAATCTACTATTCTGGAGAATAGTAGAACATCGAGTACAAGCAACAACAAAACCGAAATTCATCAATAAACAATTTACTAATGTATAAATATAATATCATTTTTAATATATTTATGCAATGTATACAATTTTTATTGACATAATGAAATTCAAAGGAGGATATATATGAAAAAAATAAAAGTTATTAAAGAAACTGATAGTGGAAGAAATATGCTTTTTCAAGACACTGGTAATAATCATATTATGACGGATAAAGAATTTGTAAATAAAATTAAGAATCCAAACTCTGTATATAATAGTGATTATTATGTAAAAGTAATTAATGGTAAAGAAACGCCTGTTTCTAAACCAGATAATAGTAAAAAAAATAATTTAGGTTAAGAATGTTGCTTGTACTCCAAAATGTTTGAAAGGAGGAAAATATTATGGCAATTAAACCAGGTCCAAAACCACATACTTCTAATGGAAAATTAGACAGAAGAAGACATGATAACAAAAGCACCCCAAAAAACTATAAAACTTTGAAGCCAGAGAAAAAACGCAAAGGAAAATAGTTGCAAAAGAATGATTTAAAATTTAAAATCATTCTTTTATTTTATGTTTAATCCTAACTGAATTCCCATTTTAATATAAGCACTTTTCTTTGAATCATAATATTTATCCTTATATATGCCTAATTCTTCCATTATACTTTCATCAGTATATTTAGGTGGATTATTAAATTCAAAACATTTTATAATAAATTTTTCTACTTCATCCAAATTGTTGTAAGAATCACGCACTCTATATAGTAATTGCTCACATAATAATATATCATATTTATAATCTTGATTAGTATATGTGCTAACTGGATTATCATTTTTTAATATTCTACCATATTTATCAAAACATTCTTCCTTATATCCAGGATCTGATATAGTTATAAATTCAAGTTTTTCATTTATATCGTATTTTAAGAAATTTTGATAACTAAATTGCTGATAATAATTATTAATTAAAGTTTGTACTATTTTTTTAAATTCCATTTTCATTTTATTGTAATCATTATCTTCAAGTATTTTACTTGGCAATGGTGTTGATATTTCTAATAGTGAAACAATTAGTTTACTTTCTACATCTAATTTGATCATGTTTTCCTCCAAAAAAAATAAAAGGAATAAATCCTTTTATTTCTCTCATCAATAGCTTTGCTATATTTTATTATATTATAATTATCAATGTTATAATAATCAATACTGTTTTTACTACAATTTTAATACTAAAAAATACTTATTTTGATATATATTCTATTCTTTTAACATATAATGATGAACCATTTGATTCTAAATACAATTTAGTAATACCAACTAACTCAACTACTTTTGTTCCAGTCCAATCAAAATATGCATAGTTGTGAGTCATAATAATTTGATTATCTTTAACCTCTTTATAGTCATATCTGTTCCACGGATTTGGAGCCCCTCTACCTACTAAATCAGATTTATAAATGTTTCCTTCTTTTGTTATAGTAATTGGATAACTCTGATCATTTACATAAAATGGATAAGTCCCAGTTTTTAATTCATAATTGTCTATATTAAAATAATCTTTGACAAATGCTTTTACCTGTTCATCTGTTGCTGTCGCATAACTATTCAACAAATAATGTGCTACGACTAGACTGATATCTTCATCTGTAAATGTATCATAACTCTTGCCTACTAAAACATTAACTAATAATTTAAAATGATTATTTAAATCCTCTTCTGGTACATCTGATAAAGAGGCATACTCTTTTCCTTCAAAATATATTTTCTCAGCAATTAATGGCTTATTATTATCGTTACTATTGCTTGAAGATGATGTAGAAATTGTAGATGAACTTGAAAAATCATTTTCTATTGAATTATTATTAGTATAATTATTACTTTTGCAATATTTATAAGCAATAAATATTGCAATGGATAAAATTATCAAAATTGCAAATATTAATAATAATTTTACCTTTTTATTCATAATAAATCTCCCTGCTATTGATTGAACCAAAATTGTGTAGGATCAAGAGTATTTCCAGCACTACTAGGAAGATGATCAGACCAATTTTGACCATTTTTACTTACCTCTATATGAATATGTGGTCCAGAAGGATTCCCAGTCATTCCAGTATATCCAATCAATTGCCCCTTTGTTACATTTTGACCATTACTAACAAGTATAGAACTTAAGTGTCCAAAACTCACAACCAGATTATTATTAGTTATTTGGTCAAGATCTGTCGTCCTTATTGCAATTGCGTTTCCTATTGTATATCCCATACTTACTGTTAATACAGATGAAACTACACCATTTTGAGGAGCATACAATGGTTGTCCAACTGGTACATATATGTCTATTGCTTGATGATTTCCTGTCCATCCATTTGTTATATTTGTATAGTTAGATGGAATAGGATAAAACCAATTCAAGTTTCGATAATAATTTACTCCTCCAGTATAATTTACTGTTATTGCAGGCAAATATGTACTTCCTATTCCTAGATTATCGCTGGAGTAAATCCAATTACAATCATTATAATTTAAATCTTGATATCTAAGCATAAAGCCATAATTTCCTAATTGGCCATTATACCATTTTTGATATGTTGATGTGACATCAATGTTATACTTGTAATAACCACCAGTATAACTTGGATATATCCCACTGGATAAATAACCGGAATTATTAACTAATGTCCATTGGTTATTCCATGTCAAACCATATGAATCCATTTGATTTCTAAGTTCATATATTGATAGTGCTCCCCACGTTGAAGAACCATAATTTAAATATAGCCCTAAGCTTGCATTATTTATTGTAGCACCAGCTGGAATATTTGGTAAATTAGTTATTTTTACATAAATATAATTATCACCATTTATTTTACCAATTTGTAAATATGGGTTATTAACATAATTAGTGTTTGGATTGTTTGAATTTGTATGTGTATCTTCAATATTTGAATAATGTTGATAAGAAGTTACCGTTGGATCTAAAATAACTGGATAAATTCTATCTTTGCTTTTTAACCAATCCATATCCAATTTATGAGTTACTATATATCCATCTGAAGATTCTTCAAGCGAAACTTCAATATTCATGTCAATTTGTGGTTTTGTTGCACTATCGTACATATATGGTGTAGAAAACTTGAATATTTCTTTTTCATTAGCATCATTACTATAAAAAATGATTTCTTTATTAACTAACTTTGCCTTTAGATTTTTACATTTGACATTGTAAATAATATTCTCATATTCTGGTACATCTGTAAAAATCGTTTCCTCCATTAATGAATAAGATGACAGCGTATATTTTAAAGAAGTGTTTTTAAACACATTCGAATATGTTGCCTCTGATGTTAATTTATCTAAATTTGAATTTTTTGATGTATTGTTTATTTTAGCATCTACAGTCATGATATTAACAATATTCCATGACATTTCATAATCACCATCAATAATAGAAACGATTTTCTCATCTGAAGAACTTTTAGACAAAATAATTTTTAATGGATTATCTTCATTCGTATAATAATTATCGTTTAATTTTAATAAATTATTTATATCTTTCCAATTGCCATTTTCATCTTTGTAATGAATAGGAAAAGCATAAACTTCGGCCGTTGTACTACCATCATCATTTGTATACTTTTTTGTATACTCATCTCTTTCTGAAATTATTTCTTTTTCTGAGCTAATAACATTAAAATCTAAAGCATATGTGTTATCTAAAGCATATACTTTGATAGTACAAAAAAGTAGAGAAAAAAGTATAAAAGTAAATAGAATAATACTATTTATAATTTTTTTATTTAACATAAATCTCCCTCAATTTTTTATATGCTTATTAGCATACTTATGCAAAAAACAAGTAGCTTTTAAACTATTTTTTAGCATCACCCTTTTTTCTAGATTAAATATCAAGTCAAGCATATTACAAAAAGTCATTGTATTCTCAACTTACTTATATCATATAAATTATGTTTATGCAATAGTATATATTAATATGATTGAAATTTGTATTTGATTGGAATATATACAATGTCATGATATACTTAATATGGTGAGAGTATGAAAAAAAATATTATTTATGCCATCATTGCTCTAGTATTAATTTTATCTTCTCTATTTGCTTTTTATCAAATAAATCAAATTGAAAAAAAGACTTTAATAAAAAAGGAATATTACTCAAAGCCAGAATATCCATATGGATATTCAAAATTAAATAATTGGCAAAAAAAGCTTTATGATATTCTTGATAAAACAGAGATTGATATAAATGATACATATGAATTAGATGAAGAAAAAAATATAGATGAAGTTGATTTAGTTTTAAAATTGTATATGTTTAATAATCCAAACTCTCGCAAGATATATAATTCCGTAGAAAACACAATACCATATAGTGGAGGAGGAGTTATAGGAACAAAAACTACAAATAAAATATTAGTTACACATGAAATTAATTTGAATTACGACTTAGAAGTTCAACGTTTAAAAGAAGCTAACGAAAAAGCAGATAAAATAATAGCAGAAATCATTGACGAAAATGATTCTGATTATGATAAACTTTATAAAATTTATAATTATATGATAAATCATACAAAATTTGATTCTGGTAACCAATTATCCCCTGTAACTAGTATAATTGAAGATTCACAATCATTAACAAAAGAAAGATATGAAAAATCTGTTTTAGACTCAAGTGCATATGGTGCCTTAGTATATGAAAAAGCTGTTTGTACTGGATTTGCAAAAGGATTTTACATGTTAGCAAGAAAAGCAAATATATACGTTCTCTATGTAACGTCTAACAAACTAGAACATGCTTGGAATATTGTTTGGTTAGATGGAAATTATTATATGATTGATGTCCAAGCAGGTTTATTTCTTTTCGATGATCAATATGTTGGTGATCCTATAGGGAATATTGAAATGCCAAAAGTAGCAAAAGCATATAAAAGATAAAATTAATTAAATAATTTTATCTTTTATTCTGTTAATCATTAATATAAGGTTTGTCTGTTGTCTTAGGAATATCTACTATACTTGAATAATCTTCAAATCTTTTTACTGTGTCAGTCTCCATTTTATTTGTAACTCTAACATAGATATTATATGTTGTCATTATAGTTGAATGTCCTAATCTTTTTGATACTGCTTTTATGTCAGCACCAGATTCAATTAGTCTAGTAGCATGTGTATCTCTAAAGTCATGGAACCTACAATCAATACCTAATTCATAATGTATTACTTTCATACAATACTTACTTTGATCAGTCCCTAAGAAATATCCATTTTCTTTAACAAAGATAAAATCACATTCTGGATATGCTACTTTCAATTCACTCGTAGCACTTACTATCTTTTTCTCTGGTTTATTAGTAAATCTATTTCTCACCTCCTTAACATAGTGTTTGATATAACTATCTCCATATTGCTTTTTATTTATTTCTTGAATTCTTTTTAACTCTTTTAATCCTTTAACTAATCTATCTCCTATTGGTATTGTTCTATAACTTGTTTCAGTCTTACAAGTACCTAAGTACCAAGCACATGTACTTCCACCTTTACTATGTCTATTATTTTCTTTAGTTCCTTCTTGAAGCTTTTTAACTAAATTCTTATTAACTGTTAATGTTTTATTTTCAAAATCGATATTATCCCAAGTTAAACCATACACTTCTCCTAATCTTAATCCTGTAAAATATGCTGTCATCAATGAGTAATAAATAGATGGTGAATCTTTAAATCTATCTAAGATTCTTTCTATTTCTTCTTTAGTAAAGATATGTGCTGGATCTTTAGGTGGAATATCATACTTAGGAACATGTACTTTTAAAGCTGGATTATATGGAATATAGTTTAGATCATCACAAGCATATCTAAATGAACTCTTAAGTATTTTTAATATTCCTCTCATATACCATTTTGAATATGAATTATTAACATATAGCTTTGTCATGAATTCATTTAAGATATAAGAATTAAGTTGTACTAACTTATAATTACCTAGGTTTGGCTTTAAATGATTCTTAATAACATTCTTATAAGTCATAATAGTATGATACTTTAAATTAATCTCAGCATAGTCTTTTACCCACTTATCTAAGAAATCGGCATATGATATGTCAGATACTTTATATGGCACTCCAGTATAGGTATATTTTTCTAGTGCTTTTACTCCTTCTATTTGGCATTCTTTTTTTGTGGCAAATCCGCTCCTTGCTAAATATTTCCTCACTCCATCTACTGGTGCCAGTTCAACACGATACTGCCAGTATTTCCCACGTTTTCTTACGTTTACTCCCATAAGTTCTCCTATTCTAGTAAACGAAAAAAACTCCTTTTTGGAGTTTTTGTGTCATAAATATCATTTTTGGCCACATGATTTTTCCTTGTAAAATAAGGCATTTTAGAGGGAAGTTGTCAAAATTACCAATTTTTTGTGGCCAATTTGTGGCCAATCGCAATTTTTGGCCACATTTTGACCTTTTCGACCCCTCGCAAACCCTTATACTATAAGGACCTACCGCAGCAATTCTTATATTTCTTTCCCGAGCCACATGGACAAGGACAACTTTTCCCCTTTATTTAATTCAGGAAAACAGAATAAGGGAGCCACAAAGGCACCTGCGAACACGCGCGTAGGTAAATATAGGAAAAAGCTGTCCTTTTGTCCCCTTTGTCCAGTCAAAGGAGATGATTCGAGATGCAGATAGATGAGAAGACGATCGAGAAAAAGCTTGTAAATACAGTGAAATCAATGGGTGGCATAGCACCCAAGTTTGTCTCTCCCGGCTTTGACGGGATGCCGGACAGGCTTGTCCTTCTTCCGGGAGGGATCATTGCTTTTGCCGAACTCAAAGCGCCGGGAAAGAAACCCCGCCCTCTTCAAGAGGCAAGACACCGGCTCCTTCGGAAGCTGGGATTCAAGGTTTACGTTATCGACAGCACAGAACAGATTGGAGGGATGCTGAATGAACTTCATACCACATGATTATCAGGCTTATGCCATTCGCTATATCGAAAAGCATCCCGTCGCGGCCGTCCTGCTGGACATGGGTCTTGGAAAAACGGTCATCAGCCTGACTGCCGTGTTCGACCTCCTGTTTGACAGCTTCGAGGTCAGCCGGGTGCTGGTCGTGGCACCGCTTCGAGTAGCAAGAGATACATGGCCTGCGGAAATCCAGAAATGGAGCCACCTTACGGGTCTGACTTATGCAGTCGCAGTCGGGACAGCCAAGGAGCGCCGTGCGGCTCTGATGCAGAATGCAGATATCACCATTATCAACCGTGAAAACCTGCAGTGGCTGATCGACGAGTCCGGTTTCCTGTTCGAATATGACATGGTCATTATCGATGAGCTCTCTTCCTTCAAAAACCACAAGTCAAAGCGCTTCAAATCGCTGATGAAGGTAAGACCGAGGCTCCGTCGCATTATTGGCCTGACCGGCACCCCTTCTTCCAACGGACTTATGGATCTATGGGCAGAATTCAAGGTGCTGGATATGGGAGCACGGCTCGGTCGCTTCATTACCCAGTACCGGACAAACTACTTCATGCCGGATAAGCGAAATGGCGAGATCATCTACTCCTATAAGCCCCTGCCTTATGCAGAGGACGCCATTTACCGGAAAATCTCGGATATCACGATTTCCATGAAGTCGACCGATCACCTGAAGATGCCCGAACTGGTTACTTCGCAATATGAAGTCCAGTTATCCGAAGCCGAGCGAGACCGCTACGAAGATCTGAAGCAGGAGCTGATCCTGCAGCTGCCGGGCGGAGAAATTACTGCCGCCAATGCAGCATCCCTCACCGGAAAGCTCTCCCAGCTGGCAAACGGTGCGATCTATTCCGATACCGGCGAAGTCATCGAGTTTCATGACCGGAAGCTGGACGCTCTGGAGGATATCATCGAAGCCGCCAATGAAAAACCACTTCTTGTGGCCTACTGGTTCCGTCACGAGCTGACCCGCATCAAGAACCGCTTTTCTGTCCGGGAGATCAAGACAAGCCGCGATATTGCTGACTGGAATGCGGGAAAGATTCCTGTAGCAGTCATCCACCCCGCTTCTGCCGGGCACGGCTTAAACCTTCAGGCAGGCGGTTCTACCCTTGTCTGGTTCGGGCTTACGTGGTCGCTGGAATTATACCAGCAGACGAACGCAAGACTCTGGAGGCAGGGACAAACCTCCGGAACCGTGGTGATCCAGCACATCATCACGAAAGGTACCATCGACGAGCGCATCTTGAAAGCGCTGTCCAAGAAGGAAATGACACAGGCCGCTCTGATCGATGCGGTCAAAGCTGAGGTGGTGTAATGACCACCCCGTATGAAAACCTCGCCAATGCAATCGTGCTTCAGGCTGTCAAAGATTATCGGGATGCCCTGAAACGCCTGAAGAAGAAACCGCAGAACAAAGCTGCAATGGCTGATGCGATGGAATGCGAGCGCTTCTTCCGCTCCCCCTGGTACCGGGAGCTCACGAGCGTGGACGGCGAGTACTTAATAGAAAAATTACGAGAGGAGGCGAAACGCCTATGACTGTTAAAGAATATCTTCATCAGGCGTACCGGCTGGATCAGAGGATCAAGTCCGATACGCTGGAAGCCCAGAACCTCCGGGAGATGGCAGGCAGCGTGTCCGGCCTTCGCTACGACGTTGACCGTGTGCAGACTTCCAAGAATACCGACGCACCGTTCGTCCGTGCGCTGGAACGCCTGTGGGAACTGGAGAATAAAGTAGCTGACGAGCTGGCTCTGCTCTCTGACCTGAAGAAACAGATCCGGGAAGTCATCGAGACGGTTCCGGATACCGACGAGCGCATGGTCTTGAAGTACCGGTACATTCATAACATGACATGGGAGCAGATTGGCAACGAGCTCTTTGCCGACCGCACCACTGTCTACCGCTGGCACGGCTCCGCCCTGCAGCATGTCCAGATGCCGGAGCACCCGATTGAGATCTGAGCCTGCACGTTTTACCACACTTTGCAACACAATGCACAGTCCCATACATGATAGTATTACAATAGCGAAAAGCGAAAATCCAAGAAGCCTTGAGGGAGCGATCCTGCAGGGCTTTTGTTATGCAAGGAAGGAGGCGGCGGCCATGCCAAGGAAACCCAAGAGGCCGTGCCGCTATCCCGGATGCCCGAACCTGACTGACGGTGTCTACTGCGAGGAGCACGCCAAGATCATGGAACAGCACTACGAGAAGTTCCAGCGCGGCTACTCTCCCGGCAAGAGGTACGGCAGGGCTTGGAAACGAATCCGTGATCGGTACGTCCACAAGCATCCGCTGTGTGAGCAGTGCCTGAAGGAAGGACGCTACGTGGCGGTCGAGGAAGTCCACCACATCATTCCTCTCTCCGAGGGAGGAACGAACGACGAAAGTAATCTCATGAGTCTATGTCGTTCGTGTCATGAAAAGATACATCGAGATCGAGGAGACCGCTGATAAACTTCGCGGTCTTTTCTTTTGCGCGAGAAATTTTGTGACCGGTAGGGGCGGGTCAAATCTCTACGGGCGAATGCCCCGGAAAACGGCGCCCCCTCTTCCGTGCAAAAAAAGCGAAATCAAACGGGTAATAAGGGAGGCGGTGAAAAATCATGCCAACAAAATCAAATAACACCGGCGGGCGCGGCGGCAGACGTCCCGGTGCCGGACGTAAGAAAAGCCCCGTCCGTGAGAAATATGAAAACGGAAATCCGGGCGGCAGGGATCTCACCGTGCTGGACATCCCGGATGTCGAAGGCGAGGAAATGCCGACCCCGCACGACTTCCTATCTGCCAAGCAGCACGATGGCACCACGCTGGAAGCCGGTGAAATCTACAGAGAAACATGGGAATGGCTGGACAAGATCGGCGTAGCCAAGGCGGTATCTCCTCAGCTTCTGGAGCGATACGCGATGTGCTCTGCAAGATGGATTCAGTGTGAAGATATGACCACTCGGCTCGGATACCTGAGCAAACATCCGACGACTGGGAAGCCTATCCCTTCTCCCTTCATCAATATCGGCATCAATTACATGAATCAGGCAAGCCGCCTGTGGAACGAGATCTTCCAGATCGTAAAAGAGAACTGCGCTACGGAATACAGCGGCCTCAATCCACAGGACGACGTGATGGAGAGGCTTCTAAGAGCCAGAAAGGGAATGTAAATGAATACACAAAGATTCGAACAGGTACCTATAGATAAGCTGGTGCCTTATGCCCGGAATGCCCGGACACATAGTAAAGAACAGATTCTTCAGCTGCGCTCGTCCCTGCGCGAGTTCGGTTTTGTGAGCCCTGCGGTCATCGATGCGGATTACAACATCCTCGTCGGCCACGGCAGAATTGAAGCTGCCCGCGCAGAAGGCTATGAAACCGTGCCCTGCGTCTTTGCCGAGAACCTGACGGACGCTCAGAAGCGTGCATACATCCTCGCGGACAATCAGCTGGCGCTGAACGCAGGCTGGGATGAGGAAATGCTGTCGGTCGAATTAGCCGACCTGCAGGATCAGTCCTTCGACCTTAGCCTTCTCGGATTTGGAACCGATGAGCTGGAAAAGCTGCTCGGCGGCGGTGAAGAAAAGGATATCAAAGATGATGATTTCGACCTGACCGCAGCTCTGGAGAAGGCTTCCTTCGTGGAGCCCGGCGATATCTGGACGGTAGGAAAACATCGTCTCATGTGCGGTGATGCTACTTCTGCCGAAGATGTCGAGAAGCTCATGGACGGCAAGAAAGCAAACCTTGTCCTGACCGACCCTCCCTACGGCGTTTCCTTCAAAGCCTCCGACGGACTGACGATTCAGAACGATTCCCTCAAGGGTGAGGAGTTCTACAACTTCCTGCTCTCTGCTTTCAAAAACATGGCCGACCACCTCGAGAAAGGCGGCGCTGCCTACTGCTTCCATGCAGACACCGAAGGACTCACCTTCAGGAAGGCATTTATCGACGCGGGCTTCCACCTTGCCGGTGTGTGTATCTGGGTAAAGAACAGCCTCGTGCTCGGTCGCTCTGATTATCAGTGGCAGCATGAACCGATCCTCTATGGATTTTTACAGAACGGCAAGCACCCCTGGTATTCCGACCGCAAGCAGACAACCATCTGGAATTACGATAAGCCAAAGCGCAATAAGGATCATCCGACCAGCAAGCCGCTTGACCTTCTGGGCTATCCGATTCAGAACTCCACGCAGGAGAATTCCGTAGTGATCGATACCTTCGGCGGCTCTGGCTCCACTCTCATGGCATGCGAACAGCTGAACCGCATCTGCTACATGATGGAGCTCGACCCGAAATACGCCTCCGTCATTCTCCGCCGCTATGTGGAAGATACCGGTGATGAAAATAATGTGTATGTAGTAAGGAACGGCGAGCAGGTCTCCTACGCAGATCTTGTAAAACAGGTCGATTTTGAAACTGTATAGTACACAAATCAGGAGGCTCACATTTGTCGATAATTCTCCACAGAAAAATCGAGAAATTGCTTGCTATATAAGGCTTTCAGAGTGATGTATATACGTACCGAAAGGCACATAGGAAGCCTTCGGAAAACCAAATTTCAAACGGAGGTACACACCATGAAAGCAAACTACAACGTAACCGGAAAAGAAAGAAAAGAGCTGGTCGCAGCCATCGCAAGCCTCACCGGCGACAAGGCCGTCTACAAGTTCATGCCGACCTGCGCCTTTGAGATCGGCGACATCACGGTCGACAAAACTGGCGGCGTCACCTGCGAGGACAGCGAAAAACTCGAGCGTCTGATCCACAACCTCATCGCAGACGGCTTCAAGCCTGAAGAACTGCCCGAGGAAGAAGAAAGCGCTGACGAAGAAACCACCGACGAGGAAGAAGAAGCTGCTACTGAAGCAGACGAGCCTACCGGCCTTTCAATCAGCCTGCCACTCGACAAAGCAGCGGTCGGAAACCTGACAAACCTCCTCACGGCAAAAGGCAGCCTCATCAAGAAGGCGCTCGGGATTGACGACCTTGGCATTAAAGTTTCCGAAGACAAGATCACATTCCCCTGGTTCACCGAAATGCCGGAGCCTGACGAGGTCAAAGCCTACACCCACTTCATTGCAGCCATCTGCAAGCTCTCCAAGGATCAGAAGCGGGTCAGCGCAACCGAAAAGGAAGTCGACAACGAGAAATACGCATTCCGCTGCTTCCTCCTTCGGCTGGGCTTCATCGGCAGTGACTACAAGACAGAACGAAAGATTCTCCTGAAAAACCTCTCCGGCAACTCCAGCTGGAAGAACGGCGCACCGGAAAAGGAGGAAGCAGCATGCGAATGATAAGGACTGACGAGCTTAACGCACTCCGCTCCTGCTACCCGGCGGGCACCCGCGTGGAACTGCTTCGGATGGACGATGTGCAGGCACCGCCCATCGGTACCAAAGGAACCGTCACGGGAGTCGACGATACCGGCTCCCTCCTCGTAAACTGGGACAACGGCTCCGGCCTGAACGTAGTCTACGGCATCGACCTTGTCCGGAAGGTGGTGGACTAACATGGATGAAAAGGTAAGAGAACAGATTCTCGCCATCCGGGACACCGGCCTCACAAACATGTTCGATGTCACGATGGTTCAGCGCCTTGCCTACGAGAGAGACTTCTACGAGCTGGTGCTTTTCCTCGAGGATCACCGCAAGGAATATGTGAACTTCATCCTCCACGGCGACGAGTAAACTACACAGTTTTCCCGCCTGAGAATTGTCACATATATGCTCCGAATTAGCTTGCTATTACAGGGCTTCAGAGTGATATATGTACATACCAAAAGACAAGGAGGAACCACCATGAAGTACACAATTGAAGCCATCGAGAACGCAAAACAGGGAATGAGCTGGAAGGACATCGGATGCAACTGGACGCTGGGTCAGGCCTACCTTTACAGCAAGGAAGCCGGAAACGACCTGCCGAACTTCGCCGAGGTCATCTGGGACGACCAGATCGAGGAAATCCTCGCAGACTGCAGGCGGCTGGGCGTGAAGGAATTCACCATCAGCTCCACCTTCTCAAGCCTGATCGAAACCATTGCCCGCTTCGAGGAGCTCGGATGCACGCTGGACGGAATCGTCAGGATCAAGGAACGCTACACCCACTTCGGAAGCGACGACCGCGCCCTGATCCCCGCCTTCAAGATGACCATAAAGGAGGCATGAACCATGTGGAGCGAAGGAACCATCGGAATCCCGGACGGCAAGGACAAAACCAAGTACACGGTCTGCCACTACTGGGTCAAGCACTACGAAGAGCCAAGCGAGGTCTACGGCCTGAACGGCGGCAAGATCAGCAAGCTCACCATCAAGATTAACGGAACCGTCGCAGCAAACTACGACAGAGGCTGGGACATCGAGCCCACCTGCAAGGAAGCAGAGCTGGCGCTTTGCATCCTCTTAAACAACTACAACTAAGCAAAACCTGAGAATGAAAATTCCGGGAGACTGAGCCGCATGGCTCTTTCTCTCGTACTGATAAAGATTTGTAAAGATCGCTTCGGCGGTCTTTTCTTTTGCCCTGAAAGGAGGCGGCTTTCATGCCAATGCGAAAACTGAAAAACTACAAGCCGACCCGCTTCATGGCGAAGAGCTCCCATTACAGCAAAGAGATGGCGGACTTTGCAGTCATGTTCATCGAGCAGCTTTGTCACACCAAAGGCACATGGGCAGGAAAGCCCTTCGAGCTAATCGACTGGCAGGAAAGGATCATCCGAGACCTCTTTGGAGTCTTGAAGCCAAACGGCTACCGGCAGTTCAATACGGCCTACATTGAGATTCCAAAGAAGATGGGTAAGTCCGAGCTGGCCGCTGCTGTTGCCCTGCTCCTGTGCTGCGGTGACGGTGAAGAACGAGCCGAGGTCTATGGCTGCGCGGCTGACCGCCAGCAGGCCACCATCGTCTTTGATGTTGCTGCCGACATGGTCAGAATGTGCCCGGCCTTAAACCGCCGCGTGAAGATCCTCGCCTCCCAGAAGCGGATCATCTACGAGCCGACGAACAGCTTCTACCAGGTGCTCTCCGCCGAAGCCTACAGTAAGCACGGCTTCAATATCCACGGCGTGGTCTTTGACGAGCTGCACACCCAGCCGAACCGAAAGCTCTTTGATGTTATGACCAAAGGCTCCGGCGATGCAAGAATGCAGCCGCTCTACTTCCTGATCACGACTGCCGGAAATGACACGAACACGATCTGCTACGAAGTCCATCAGAAGGCACAGGACATCCTTGATGGCAGGAAGGTCGATCCAACCTTCTATCCCGTCATCTATGGTGCCAGCCCGAACGAGGACTGGACAGACCCGAAGGTCTGGAAGAAGGCAAATCCCTCCCTCGGCATCACGGTCGGGATGGACAAGGTAGAAGCTGCATGCGAGTCAGCAAAACAAAATCCCGGTGAGGAGAACGCCTTCCGGCAGCTGCGTCTGAACCAATGGGTAAAGCAGGCGATCCGCTGGATGCCTATGGATAAGTGGGATGCCTGCGCATTCCCGGTAAATGAGGACGATCTGGAAGGCCGAGTTTGTTACGGCGGCCTTGACCTCTCCTCCACTACAGATATCACAGCCTTTGTACTGGTCTTCCCGCCGGAGGATGAGAACGACAAATATGTGGTGCTCCCGTACTTCTGGGTGCCGGAGGATACGCTCGACCTCCGCGTCAAACGCGATCACGTTCCTTACGACATCTGGCAGAGGCAGGGCTTTATCGAAACTACGGAAGGAAACGTCATCCACTACGGATACATCGAGAAGTTCATCGAACGGCTCGGTGAGCGTTTCAACATCCGTGAAATTGCATTTGACCGCTGGGGAGCCGTCCAGATGGTGCAGAACCTTGAGGGCATGGGCTTCACAGTCGTTCCTTTCGGACAGGGCTTCAAAGATATGAGCCCACCTACCAAGGAGCTGATGAAGCTAACCTTGGAAAAACGAATCGCCCACGGCGGCCACCCGGTTCTCCGCTGGATGATGGACAACATTTTCATCCGGACAGATCCTGCCGGGAACATCAAAGCAGACAAGGAAAAGTCCACAGAAAAGATCGACGGTGCCATCGCTACCATCATGGCGCTTGACCGTGTGATCCGATGCGGCAACGACAACGGTGCTTCTGTCTACGACAGCAGAGGCATCCTTTTCATATAAGGACATGAACATGATTTTGATTTCATTACTCGGCTTTCTGGTGATCCGGGAAGCCCTGAACGGATTGGAGGGATGGCTATGAGCATATTTTCAGGACTATTCAAATCAAGAGACAAGCCCAAGGACTCGACGTCCGGCAGCGCTTACCGCTTTCTCTTCGGCGGCACGACTTCCGGTAAAGCAGTGACCGAGCGTTCTGCCATGCAGATGACGGCGGTTTACTCCTGTGTCCGTATCCTCTCCGAGGCGATTGCGGGACTGCCGCTGCATTTATACGAATATGGCGAAGGCGGCAGAAAAACGAAGGCTGTCGAACATCCGCTGTATGTGCTCCTGCATGATGAGCCGAATCCCGAGATGACGTCCTTTGTTTTCCGGGAAACGCTCATGACCCACCTGCTCCTCTGGGGAAATGCCTATGCGCAGATCATCCGGAACGGCAAAGGTGAGGTCGTGGCTCTGTATCCGCTCATGCCAAACCGTATGACAGTCGACCGGGATGCCGACGGTCATCTCTATTACGAATATCAGACCTCGCAGGATGAAGCGCACACATTGGACGGGAGCCGCGTCAAGCTCTCCCCGCACGACGTGCTCCACATCCCTGGTCTCGGTTTTGATGGCCTTGTCGGATACAGCCCGATTGCAATGGCAAAGAACTCCATCGGCATGGCGATTGCCTGTGAGGAATACGGAGCTAAGTTCTTCGCTAACGGTGCGACGCCCGGCGGCATCTTGGAGCATCCCGGTGTTGTGAAAGACCCGGAGCGTGTCAGGGAAAGCTGGAACTCAGCCTTCGGCGGCAGCTCGAACAGTAACAAGGTTGCCGTTCTCGAGGAAGGCATGAAGTACACGCCCATCTCCATTTCTCCGGAGCAGGCACAGTTCCTTGAGACTCGAAAGTTCCAGATTGACGAGATTGCGCGAATCTTCCGAGTGCCACCTCACATGATCGGCGACCTTGAGAAATCAAGCTTCTCCAATATCGAACAGCAGTCACTGGAGTTCGTGAAATACACGCTTGACCCGTGGGTCTGTCGCTGGGAACAGTCCATGCAGCGTGCCCTTCTCACAAAGGATGAGAAGAAAGAATACTTCTTCAAGTTCAACGTGGATGGGCTCCTCAGAGGTGATTACCAGAGCCGCATGAACGGTTATGCGACCGGTCGCCAGAACGGCTGGATGTCTGCTAACGATATCCGCGAGCTTGAGAACCTCGACCGTATCCCGGAAGAAGAAGGCGGCGATCTGTATCTCATCAACGGCAACATGACAAAGCTGGCAGACGCAGGTATCTTCGCTGCTTCTGCGGAAGTGAAGGAGGAACCCAATGAAGCATCAGAAGAAAAACAAACAGAGCCGGAAAAGCCACCCGAGAACGGGAGCACCCGGCGAAGAAAGAAGGAGGCACTATGACCAGAAAGTTTTGGAACTGGGTGCGAAACGAGGAGCCGGACAGCTTTGGCAGCGACCGCACACTTTACCTCGACGGGGAAATTTCCGATGAGACGTGGTTCGGCGACGAAGTGACACCCAAGCTATTCAAAGATGAATTAAGTGCTGGAGATGGGAACATCACCCTCTGGATCAACAGTCCGGGCGGTGATGTTTTTGCTGCTGCACAAATCTACAACATGCTGATGGACTACCCGCACGAGGTCACCGTCAAGATCGACGCCCTCGCGGCTTCAGCGGCATCGGTCATTGCGATGGCAGGTACCAAGGTCTGCATGAGCCCTGTGGCCATGCTGATGATCCATAATCCGGCAACCATTGCTATCGGCGATACCGAGGAAATGCAGAAAGCCATCGACATGTTAAACGAAGTCAAGGAATCCATCATGAACGCCTACGAAATCAAGTCGGGACTCTCCCGTGCCAAGATCTCAAAGCTCATGGATGCCGAGACATGGATGAACGCCAAGGAGGCCAAGAAGCTGGGCTTCGCTGACGAGATCCTGTTCGCTGAGGGCAATGAGCCCCTGCCGGACGACGAGACGGATGTGGAGATGCTTTTCTCCCGCAAAGCCGTCACCGACTCACTGCTATCACGGCTGATCCCTAAGAAACAGCCGGAAGCAAATAAACACATGGTACCTGTTACCGATCTTGAGAAGCGCCTTTCGCTTCTCGCACATTAAAGGAGGATTTCTATTATGACTCAGATTATGGAACTCATGGAAAAGAGAGCGAAGGCATGGGAAGCTGCTAAGGCGTTCCTCAACACCCACTCTCAGAACGGCGGCATGGTTTCTGCCGAAGATGCCGCAACCTACGACAAGATGGAAAAGGAAGTCACCGACCTCACCCACGACATCGAGCGCCTGCAGCGTCAGGAAGAGATCGACAAGATGATGAACGCACCGACTTCTGCTCCGCTCACCGGCAAGCCCGGCGTGAAGGATGAGCCGGACGACAAGCCCGGCATCGCTTCCAAGGCTTATAAGACAGCCTTCTGGAACAACATCCGCAAGCGCAACTACTACGACGTGAAGGACGTACTCACTGTCGGAACCGATGCCAACGGCGGCTATCTCGTTCCCGATGAATACGAGAAGCGCCTGATCGACGCCCTGCAGGACGAGAACTTCTTCCGTTCCCTCGCAACGGTCATCCAGACCCAGTCCGGTACTCACACCATTCCGGTTGTTGCCTCTCATGGCACGGCTGCTTGGATGGACGAGAACGGCCTGTATCCGGAATCCGATGACACCTTCGACCAGATCAGCCTCTCTGCTTACAAGCTGGGCACGGCAATCAAGGTCTCCGAGGAGCTCATGAACGATTCCGTCTTCGACCTCGAAGCATATATCTCTGCAGAGTTTGCCCGCAGGATCGGCGCTGCTGAGGAGGAGGCTTTCCTGACCGGAGACGGCAACAAGAAGCCTGAAGGCGTCTTCACCAAGGTTGCTGCTACTACCGGCGGTACCACAGAGATCGCCAACACGAACATCACCTTTGACACGATCATGGATGTGTTCCATTCGCTCCGCAGTGTCTACAGGAACAAGGCCATCTGGATTCTCAACGACTCCACGATCAAGGCCATCCGTAAGCTGAAGGACAACAACGGCAATTATATCTGGCAGCCTTCTGTCATCGCTGGCCAGCCCGATACGATCCTGAACCGTCCTTACAAGACCAGCATCTACGCACCGGAGCTCGCAGCCGGAAACACTCCGATCCTCTTCGGTGACTTCAGCTACTACTGGATCGCTGACCGTCAGGGACGTTCCTTCAAGCGTCTCTCCGAGCTCTATGCGGCAAACGGCCAGATTGGCTTCCTCGCTTCCGAGCGTGTCGACGGCAAGCTCATCCTGCCCGAGGCTGTAAAGGGTCTGTCCGTCAAGGGCTCCAGCACTACCACGGCCTGATCATAGGAACTGACGTAACCAGCCGTCCGCAGGGAATCACCTCTCTGCGGGCGGTTTCATTTTAAGGAGGCGGACATGGAAGTAACACTTGAAGAAGCAAAAACATATCTGCGCGTAACCTCCTCCGACGAGGACGACCTGATAAGAAGCCTGATCACTGCCGCTGAAAAGCAGGTGCAGGACATCACCCGCCAGTCCGACGAGGAGTTTATGGCAAATGAAGAACGAGCCCTGATCCGCATCCGGATAGCTGTTTTATACACCGTTGCCTATCTATATGAGCACCGTGAGGAAGCCGATCACCATGCGCTGAACATGACGCTGCGTGACCTTCTCTTCGGTACCCGGAAGGAGGGCTTCTGATGAATATTGCAGCTATGAATGTGCGGGTCACCTTCCAGAAGAACGGTGTCACGGTTGATAAGTACGGCAATCACAAAACGGGCTGGACGGATTATTACTCCTGCTGGGCTACGGTCGGCACGAGCTCAGGAGCAGAATCCGGCGGCGTTGTAATTAACCCGGAGGAATCCCTGGACTTTACCTGCCGCTACTGCACAGAGCTGTCTTCGGTTGAATCCACGAAGTACCGGATTATCGCTGAAGGCAAGACCTACAACATTACCTACGTTAACCCGATGGGCTACAAGCACAACAGTCTGAAGTTCAATTGCAAATTGGAGAAACCGTCATGAGCCAGCACGTAACAATCGATCAGATGGATGATGCCATCATGGACGAGCTTGAGAAATACGCCAAGCTCGCGACCGATGACATGAAGGATGCGGTCAAGGATACCGCAAAGGAAGTCCGCAAGGATATTCAGGCGGGCGCTCCTGTCGATACCGGCAAGTACAAGAAAAGCTGGTCAGTAAAAAATGTCCATGAGGACTCCGACAGCATCGACCTCGTGGTTCATTCCCGGAACCGCTACCAGATCGCGCATCTCTTGGAGCACGGTCATGTTAAGCGTGGCGGAGGCCGGGTACCTGCCCAGCCCCACATCGCCGCTGCCGAACAGCGCGGTAATGAAAAGCTGGTGGAAACCATCGAGCAGAAACTGAAAGGCGGCTGATATGACATACGACGAAATAATCACAATGCTTGAGGAAGCCGGTCTCCCGCTTGCCTACGACCACTTTGCCGAAGGTGAATCGCCTGACCCGCCCTTCCTCGTTTTTCTGTACCCGGGCAGCAATAACGTGTTTGCCGACAACAACGTCTACTTCAAAGTAAGCCAGCTGAACATCGAGCTGTACACGGATGCAAAAGACCCGGAGCTGGAAGAACGGCTTGAGGACATCCTGTGTTCCCATGAGATTCCTTGGGAGAAATCGGAAGTCTGGATCGAATCCGAAAAGCTGTACGAAGTGCTCTATCAAACTGAGATTTAAAGGAGGATGCCACTATGGCTAACAGAAAAAATAAGGTTAAGTTCGGCCTCAAGAACTGCCACTACGCTCTCGTCTCAATTGACGATGAAGGAGCCGTTACCTTTGGAAGCCCTGTCAGGCTGCCCGGCTCCGTAAGCCTTGCCCTTGATGCAGAGGGCGACAACGATCCGTTCTATGCGGACGATTCCGTTTATTACATGTGCGCGACCAACAACGGCTATTCCGGCGATCTTGAACTGGCTCTCGTGCCGGAGGATTTCCTGAAGGACATCCTGCATGAGACAGAAGACGCTAACGGTGTGCTGGTCGAGAACAAAGATGTGGAACCGGAGCATTTTGCCCTGCTGTTTGAGTTCTCCGGTGACCAGAGAAAGATCCGCCATTGCCTGTACTACTGCAGTGCAAGCAGACCTGCTATGGAAGGCGACACTACCGAGGACAAGAAGGAAGTCAAGACCGAAAAGCTCTCGCTTACGGTATCACCACTTCCGAACGGCCTCGTGAAAGTCAAAACCGGAACCAACACCAGCGAAGAAACCTACAACAACTGGTACAACGCAGTCTACCAGCCGCAGGCAAGTACAAGCGAGGTCACTCCGACTACGACCGACACACCAACTGATGCAGGTAACGGAGAAAGCACCGACCCTGCTACGGATACCACTGAGTAAGGAGGCGCGACATGTCTGTAACAAAAACTGTCTCCATTGACGGCACTGAGGTCACCTTTCGTGCCTCTGCCGCCATTCCGAGACTCTACAGAAACAAGTTCCACCGGGATATCTATAAGGATCTGAACGAGCTGCAGAAAGGCATCGATGCCAGCGACCCGGAAAGCTCCTCACTGGACACTTTCTCCTTGGAGCTGTTCGAGAATATCGCTTGGCTCATGGCAAAGCACCAGAATCCGGAGGTTCCTGATACTCCGGAAGAATGGCTCGACCAGTTTAACACCTTCTCGATCTACGAGATTCTTCCTCAGATCATCGAACTCTGGGGACTGAATGTGGAACAGCAGGTGGAATCTAAAAAAAACCTCATCAGACAGAGCGGGAAATGACGACCCCGCTCTTTTTACTCCGGTGCGTGCAGATCGGGCTTTCCATCTCGGAACTCGATCTGCTCACCATCGGAACCGTCAACGATATGTACAGCGAAATGAGCAACGACGACTATCCGTATGCGGAAGTCGCAACGCAGTCACAGATGGATCGATTCTAACGAAGGGAGGCAGGTCACATGGCTGACAGAGTAAAAGGCATAACCGTAGAAATCGGCGGCGATACGACCGGCCTTTCCAAGGCGCTCTCCGGCGTCAATAAAGAAATCAAGAATACCCAGAGTCAGCTGAAGGATGTAAACAAGCTCCTGAAGCTCGACCCGACAAATACCACCCTGCTTGAACAGAAGCAGAAACTTCTGAAACAGGCTGTCTCGGAAACCAAAGATAAGCTCACACAGCTGAAGTCCGTGCAAGACCAGATGGATGCTGGACTAAAAAACGGTACCGTCACCCAGCAGCAATACAATGCATGGCAGCGTGAGATCATAGAAACCGAGAACGAGCTAAAAAATCTCGAGCAGGCATGTAAGGATACAGATTCCCATATCTCCGCGACTTTAAAGCAGGCAGGAACTAAGCTGCAGGAAGTCGGCAGCAAGATATCGGGCGTCGGCACCAGCTTAACAACACACGTCACGGCTCCTATCGTCGGTATCGGCGCAGCTTCACTTGCTGCCTTCAATGAAGTAGATGCCGGGCTTGATATCGTAGCCCAGAAGACAGGTGCTACCGGTAAGACGCTCGAAGGAATGAACCAGATCGTAAAAGACCTCGCCACGGAGATCCCGACAGACTTTGAAACTGCTGGTGCCGCTGTCGGCGAGGTCAATACTCGTTTCGGTCTGACCGGGCAGGCTCTGGATGATTTGTCCGGAAAATTCATCAAATTTGCCCAGCTAAATGACACCGATGTTTCGACCTCCATCGACAACGTCTCCTCTGTCATGAACGCTTTCGGCATGGATGCCAGCGAGGCCGACAGTCTTCTTGACGCTCTGAATGCTACCGGGCAGGCAACCGGAATCGACATGGATACCCTTGCCGGATCTCTTTCCAGCAATGCTGTACAGCTGAAGGAAATGGGGCTCACCGCACAGCAGGCGGCGGGCTTCATGGGAATGGTCGAAATGTCCGGTCTTGATACTTCATCCGCAATGATGGGTCTTAAGACTGCCATGAAGAATGCGACGAAGGACGGCCAGACACTGGATCAGGCTCTCGCAGGCTTCTCCGAAACCATGAAGGGCAACGGCTCTGAAACCGAGAAGCTGCAGGCTGCCTATGATCTGTTCGGAAGCAAGGCTGGCGCTGCTATCTACAATGCAGTCCAGACCGGAAAACTGAACCTTGATGATCTTGCCGGATCACTCGGTGATTTTGAAGGAAGTGTCGAGAACACTTTCAACGAAACCCTCGACCCGATTGACCAGTTCAAGATGACCATGAACTCCCTGAAAGAAACCGGCGCAGAGATTGGTAACAGTCTCGCCACGGTTCTGGCACCTGTCCTTAAGGATATCTCCGCAGCTCTGAAGGGCTTTGCTGAGATGTGGAGCAAGATTCCAGCACCCGTTCAGGAGACAATCGTAAAGATTGCCCTCGTGGCTGCTGCTATCGGCCCGATTCTTGTGGTCGTCGGTAAAATCATATCGGCGGTCGGAACGATCATGACGATCATCCCGCAGGTCTCTGCTGCTATCGGTGTAGTCAAAGGTGCTATGACTGCCCTGAATGCTACCATGCTGGCAAATCCTATCGTTCTCATCATCGCTGCAATTGCTGCCCTGGTTGCCGCTTTCATCTATCTTTGGAACACGAATGAGGGCTTTAGGCAATTCTGGATTGACCTCTGGGAAGGCATCAAACAGGCGGTCATTACAGCTTGGGAAGCTATCAAGACCTTCTTCACCACGATCTGGGAAACGATCAAAGGAATATTTACGACCGCTGTTACGGCGATCAGCACCTTCCTGACAAATGCGTGGACGGCTATCACCACAACGGTACAGACGGTTTTCAATGCAATCAAGACCTTCTTTGAGACCATCTGGAATGCAATAAAAACTGTATTCACGACCGTCTTTACAGCAATACAGACTATCGTCACCACATATTTCAACATTTACAAGACAATCATCACGACGGTCTTAAATGCAATGAAAACTGTGGTCACGACGGTATGGAATGCAATCAAGACCGTGGTGACAACTGTGGTCACGGCAATCCAGACCTTTATCACCACGGCTTGGAATACCATCAAAACCGTCGTCAGCACAGTCATGAACGCTATAAAATCCGTGGTCTCCTCCGTCTGGAACGGGATCAAGAACACGATCATGACCGTGGTGAACACCGTGAAAAACGGCATCTCCACAGCCTTCAATGCCATAAAGAATACGCTGTCCAGCATCCTGAACGGTATCAAAAATACCGTCTCTAATGTGTTCAACGGGATCTGGAGCTTCATCTCCGGCATCGTAAACAAGCTGAAGAATGTCTTCAACTTCCACTGGGAGCTTCCGAAGATCAAGCTGCCCCATTTCTCTATATCCGGCAGCTTCTCGCTGAACCCTCCGTCCATCCCGCACTTTTCTGTGGAATGGTACAAGAAGGCAATGGGCAACGGTATGATCCTCAATTCTCCTACGATCTTCGGCATGAGCGGGAACACACTGCTTGGTGGCGGAGAAGCCGGTGCGGAAGCTATCGTCGGCGTGAACTCTTTAAGAACAATGATTCAGGAGGCTGTCGCCGAACAGACTTCAAACCTTGCTGCGGCTCTTTCCGGAGTTGGCGGCGGAGATATCACAATCCCGGTTTATCTTGGAGGCACCCTGCTTGACGAGACCATAGTCACCGCTCGGCAGAGAATGGCGCTCCGGTCAGGAGGCAGATGATGGCTTTTACAAAATACCTCAATATCGATGGAACCGATATGCCGCTTCCGCTCTCCTATGACCTGAGCCTTTCTGATGTACAGGCAGACAGTTCAGGAGAGACGGAGGCCGGAACCACACAGCGTGACATTATCCGTTCCGGTGTGGCAAAGATATCCGTCTCTTTTCAGGTTTCACCCGCTTGGCTTAAGAAGCTATCCCTCCTCCGGGCAAAACCGAAGCTCTCGGTCAGCTTCTTCAATACGGAAACCATGATCCGGGAAACAAGAGACATGTATATTGATGGCTTCAAGACCTCCCTCGCGCACGACACCAGCAAGAAAGGCCTCTGGAAGGTCAGCTTTGATTTGAAAGAATACTAACAGGAAAGGAGCGGTGCTATGTATTCCGTGTCTGATTTATACAAAACTGCGATACAGGATAACACCCGCTCCTTCACATGGTCGGGAACAATCACGACAAAGGCAGGAAGGGTCTATCCCTTTGAGAACAAGGATATCGTGAAGGGCTCCGGATATGTCACCCGCCAGTGCTCCGGTTCCTCCGAAATCGAGCTGGGCTCCGTCTATGCGGCAGAGCTCGGTATTTCTCTTTTCTCAGACGTCGACCGCTACTCCCTTGAGGATGCGGAAGTAAGACTTAATTTCCACATGAGCCTTCCCGACGGCAACACGGAGGATGTCCCGATGGGCATCTTCTATGTGGCAGAGGCAAACAGGCAAATCAAGACGCTGGAGCTCAAGGCTTATGATGCCATGCTGAACTTTGAGAAGGCCTACAACAAGGATCAGTCCAGCGGCTACCCGTTCGATTTCCTGACCGCGATGTCTACTTCCTGCCATGTGGAGCTTTCCCAGACGCAGGCAGAAATCGAAGCCCTGCCAAATGGCACCGAGCTTCTTGGCGTCTACCCGGATAATGACATTGAGACATGGCGTGATTTCCTGCATTATCTTTCGCAAGCACTCTGCTGCTTTGCCTTCATCAACCGGGAAGGAAAGCTCCAGCTGGTGCAGTACACGGCGGCTCCTGTCGTTACGGTAAATAGCACGCACCGTTATTCCAGTTCCTTCTCGGATTTTGTGACCCGTTACACAGCGATCAATTCCACAAACAGGAGGACAAATACCGCCGAGTATTACAGCCTTGATCCGGATGACGGGCTCACCATGAATCTGGAAGTGAACCCGCTGCTGCAGTTTGGACTCGACGAGACAAGAAAACGGATTCTAAACAATATCCTGAATGGTATTGCAGTCATCAATTATGTGCCGTTCGATTCCGAGACCATCGGCGATCCTGCTCTGGAACCCGGAGACGTTCTGACCTTTACTGGTGGTCAGGCAGATGCTTCTCAGATGGCAGCTATCACGTCCATCACGGTCAAGGTCAATGGCAAATGCTCCTTAAAGTGTGTAGGCAAGAACCCCCGCCTCGCTGAAGCAAAAAGCAAGAACGACAAGAACATCACCGGCCTTTTAAACTCCGTCGAAGCCACCAAGATGGCGACCTACACTTACGTGAATGCGATGCCTTATACCCTCGGCGAAGAGAATGTCGAGATCGTAAGCATCGAATTTGCTACGCAGGAAGAAACCGACTGTGAGTTCAAAGCAGCGATCCTTTTGAACGTAGCTGCACCGGAAGATCCACGCTCCGTCACAGCAACCGGTACCGGCACGACAATCCTGCCGGAACAAAGCACTAACCCAGAGACCGAAGAACCTGTTGTTACGGATAAGGAGCTGGCTACCACCGTCACCGTTCCGGTCGAATGGACGGATGATGGGCAATCGGTCATCCGGGTCACTTATATCGTAGACGGCCATGAAGTCGAGGAATTCCACCCAATGGAAACACTGCACAGCGGTCAGCATATCCTGAACCTGTTCTATCCGCTGCTGGATATGCAGGAAAAAACTCTGCATTCCTTTGCGGTCTGGATATCCCTTGCACCGGGCAGCGCAACCATTAATGCTCAGAACATCATCGCCTCCATAACCGGTCAGGGCTTAGGCGCTCAGGACAGATGGAACGGACGTATTGACGCAAGCGACGATTATATTCCGCTCCTGTTATCCGGCATGTCTCATTTTGCTCTTTCTGGAGAAGTGGATGCAGCCCTCATCACTCCTACACCAACCGGTGCTGGCGATCAGATTCCAAAGGTGCTCATGGCCGGAATGCCGCTCTGGACTATCGCAGACAACCTCCGCATCTATGCGCCGATTGTTCATGATGTGATCGAAATCAGCGACAAGAGAAAAATGCGCTATAGCAAGATCTATGTTTTCGATGACACGCAGTTTGAACTTCGGGAAAGCTATACGATCTCAGGCGGCACCGAACAAGACCTAAATCGTGGCCGGATGGATGCTCTGAAGATTTCAACATCAGACTTTGATTCCCTCACCGGGCTTACGATCCTGCCATTTGAAACAGAGCCCTTCATCGGCGGCGATGTGCTTCCGGCAAAGAAGCTTTCCGGTACGCATTACACCGTGCTTGAAAATGGAAGCCTCGTGCTGAAGAAAACATATGCAGAAATCATCGAGGGCGAGCCTCAAGCGATAGACCGTGGCACGCTTGCCTCCTATCCGCTGGGCTTGGCTTCCTTCGACACGATCACAGAATTGGAGGTGCAAAGTGGCTGATTATTTTTCTATCCAAGCCCTGCTCGATACCATCGAGAATATGACGATCATCCGCGACAACAGCGGAAACGATGACGGAACCGATACCCTGACCGGTGTCTCCTGGTTTACTTATAACTCCGCTGTCGCCGAGAGCATCTTCGTAAATGGAAACTCGTGGATGGGCATCGGCACAAATACAGAACAGGTTAAGGTACATCGCAGAGATGCAAAAGTATGGACGATTCGGCGTGAGGAAGGAACCATCTATAACTATTACAAGTTCCTGAGAGTCCGCTGGGAGGGCTATTCCTACTACAGCGCCACTTCAGAGGACGTCCGCCTTGTCTGGGATCTGCTGCTCTTAGATACCGGCGATATTGTTCTGAACTTTGCTGTCGTTCCCACAAACGCCTCGTATCTTGGAGAATGCGTGCTGGTGACAGGCTCCGGGAATATCTCCTTCACACCTGTCGCTGGGCAGACCGTCTCATTCCTTCATCAGGATGCGACAGGTACTGCCTTTACGAAATCCGATACGCTGCCGATTCTGCTTGACCCGTACAACCGCAGATACCTAATCACAGATGCAAACAATGAACTCTATACCGTGGAGGAAGGCGCTCTCCTGAAGCTGAATGAAACCGAGCTTACTGCAGAGGTGTTTGAAACCTACGGCATACAGGATATCCCGGACGGAAACCTGCTGCTCACGCTTTCCGATCCGACGATCCTCTACTGGCATGATTCCGAGAACCGGTTCCCGCCCTTCCGGGCAACTTACACCGGTATCCCGAAGCCACAGGTCATCTACTCGGAAAACATCGATATGTCCGATTCCTCTATTCTCGGGATTGAAAAGGTCATAGCAGACTGCGATGATGCAGCCCTTTTTGCTGTCTCCTTTGATGCCGGGGAAACATGGTGGACTTACACCGGCACAGATTGGGCACAGTTATCTGAGGAAAAGTCCGGCATGTCAAAATCCGCACTGGAAGCTATCTCAACCGATGCATGGTCTGAAAAGGCCATCATTGGTCAGCTCATGTACCGTTTCGTGATCAGCGGCGAGAATGGGTATGTAAAGACGATCACAACAGACTATCTGAACAGGGAGGAATGACCATGCTCAAAGGAAAATCAATCATAGAGCTTACGGACGTCCACACGGGCAAAAAGGAAGTCTACGAGGACGAGAACCTTGTGACAGAAGCTGTCTTTGACGTCCTGAATACAAATTTGCAGGGAGCGATGTATGATAACCCGAACTTCGACAGCCAGAACGGCGAGGCTTGGCTTTTGCCAATCTACTCAAGGCTGACCGGCGGAGTCCTTCTCTACCAGAATGAAATTGCAGAAGATCCATCGCTCATATACGCTCCGCTGGATAACCCGCTCATCGGTTATGCTTCCAATGACGTAAACACTACGGAAGATGTGCAACGCGGAAGTCGCAACCTGACTGAGAGTAAGGCCGTGGATAATGGCTTCAAATATGTCTGGGACTTTGCAACCTCACAGGCCAACGGCACTATTTCCTGCATCGCTCTCACGAACATTCTGGCCGGGCGAGGCTGCAAGTATGGCGCTAACTACTTTGTCCGTCTGAAATCGGATAACATGGTTGATGGCCAGATCGACATGGACAGCTACCGTCATAATCACCGCACCTACCTCGGCGACGGCTACAGGCTGGAGATGATCGCCGTCCACAACTCGACTTCGGTGACGCTCCGTAAAGTCCCTGAGGATTATCTTCACGCCCGCCTTATGGTACGCAGCTATACGCAGATGGCAACGGCATCCAGCGAAGAAACCACCATAGAACTGAACCACTATCCTTACTGGGTGCATTTCACCGACGGCAGCAAGGATAATACCGACGAGCCTTACTGGAATGACACAACCCGGCTTGATTATCTCTTCCACGCATCTGACGGGAACTGGTATGGAATCTCTCGAAAGGATAACCGGAAATATGTCGGGATGTCCTATGGTTCGGAGAGATATGACCACACCGGCTATGAATGGTTCATGGATAAGATCAGCGGCGACAGGTGTACGACCCAGAAGATCGTCCTGCCCTACGGAACCGATAATATATCCAATATCGGTATGAGCGGTAAATGGCTGATGTTCGCCATCGGCTCGACTGTTTACCGGCTGGATACAACGAACGTAGCTAATATCGAAGTCGTCCCGAACGCAAGCTATAACAGCAACCAGCAGTACACATTCAGCGTGGATGACGAAGTAGTCATCAACGGCTGGTATTACTTCGACGGGCAACCGAAGCTCTATGTGCATCACAAAGATACCTATACAGACGGTGAGCAGTGGGGACAAAGAATGATCTCCCGCTATAAGACCTACGCCTACCAGGAGTATTTCTACAGCTATTACGGATATCATTTCCGCAAGGAACTGTATCTCTACACACCGTATCTTGCTACGATCAACAACCTGTCGACGCCTGTTATCAAGACGGCAGATAAAACGATGAAGGTCACCTACACGCTGACAGAAACGGAGGAAGCATGAAAAAGTTTGAAGTGCCCTATAACCTCGACCCGGACTATCCGGCAAAACTCCGTCTGCGGCAAAACCTGATTCCATACATCGAATGCATCTATGCCGCCGCTTGGAAAGACGACTGCGACAACACCCGCTTCGATATCACTTACCGTGACAACTATCCGAAAACCTACGAGGAATATGTGGATCGGCTGAAAGGTCTGCTGGCTCTTGGCATTCCGGTCTGCATTCTCGCCCAGAAAGGCGCGACTATTACGATGATCAAGCGCTACCGTACTCTTGGCGTCCATCAGTTCATCCTGAACGATGACAAGCTGGCAGCAAAGGTCAAAGCCTCATTCCCGGAGCTTAAACTGACGCTTTCCATCACAAGAGCTCTGACACTGGACGAGCTTATCTCCGGTGATTTCAGCATGTATGACCGGATCGTTTTGTTCCACTGGTTTGCCCGCCATCTTGATGCGCTGGAGCGGCTTCCTACCAACTATCAGTACACGATGATATGCAACAGCGCCTGTTATTATGACTGCAAATGGCACGACGCGCACTGGTTCCTGAAAGCTGATAACCCGGAGCTCTACGGAAAAGAATCCGACAGGATCTGCGCAAACTGTACCGCCCTTCTCGCAAAAGGAAAGCAGCAATCCTCTTATATCGAGCCAGAGGATCTTAGGTATTTTGACCCCTATGTGTCTTGCTACAAGTTGGTCGACCGGTACGATGACACGGATACGATTTTCAATCGGCTCTACTCCTACTCCAACCGCTCCGGAACCGGCGGGAAGCCAAGAGATTATTACAACCTATAAACCATGCACCGCATGAAGGCAGCTGCCACAAGGCCGCTGCTTTTTTCATGCCCTGAACACAAGGAGGTATCACAACATGAAAGAATTCTGGAACTCGATTCAGTTCGTATTCACAGCTATCGGAGGCTGGCTCGGCTGGTTTCTCGGCGGCTGCGACGGGCTCATGATTGCGCTCATCATTTTCGTAGTCGCCGACTATATCACCGGCGTCATGTGCGCCATCGCTGACAAGAAGCTCTCCTCATCGGTTGGCTTCAAGGGCATCTGCCGCAAGGTGCTGATCTTCATCCTGATCGGGATTGCAAACGCCCTCGACATTTATGTGCTTGACCATGCCGGAGTGCTCCGTACAGCAATCATCTTCTTCTACATTTCAAACGAAGGTCTGTCTCTTGTTGAAAACAGCGCTCATCTCGGCCTGCCGGTTCCGGACAAGCTGAAGGACGTGCTGGAGCAGCTTCATGACCGAGACGGCAAGGAATCAGACAAGGAGGATAAGTAAAATGGCTATCAAGGGAATCGACGTATCCCACTGGCAGGGAACGATTGACTGGAACAAGGTAAAAGAGGCTGGCATTCAGTTCGCCATCATCAAGGCAGGCGGCTCTGACGACGGCTTCTATACTGACAGCAAGTGGGAAGCAAACTATAAGGGAGCCAAGGCCGCTGGCATCCCTATCGGCGCATACTATTTCGTCGGCAAGGACTGCGTGAGTGCCGCTGCCGGAAAAGCAGATGCCGAACGCTTCCTGAAAATCCTCAAAGGCAAACAGCTGGAGTATCCGGTCTATATGGACAATGAGGCTCAGCCCGCATCAGCCAAGACCGGAATCACCGAAGCGACCATTGCCTTCTGCGAAACGATGGAAAATGCAGGATACTTCGTCGGCATCTACGGTTCCACCTATTCCGGCTTCAAGGAACGCATGGATGACGGGAGGCTCACGCCTTACGCGCACTGGGTAGCTCAGTATGCATCAAAATGCACCTATTCCGGCAATTACGGAATCTGGCAGTATTCTTCCAAGGGAAAGGTGAGCGGCATCTCAGGTAACGTGGATCTGGACTATGCCTATGTGGATTATCCGTCCGTCATCACGAAGGACGGCTTCAATGGCTATAGGAAACAGACAGGTGATACTTCTGCTCCTGTCACATCCTCTCAGCGTGAGCAGGTCTTAGCACAGGCCAGAGCTTGGCTCGGAAAGAATGAAGCCGACGGCAGCCACCGTGAGATCATTGATGTCTATAACAGCAAAACACCTCGTGCCAGAGGATACAAAGTCACCTATACTGATGCATGGTGCGCGACCTTTGTTTCTGCAGTCTCCATCAAATGCGGGCTGACAAAGATCATCCCTACCGAATGCGGCTGCGGGCAGATGGTCGTTCTGTTCATTACCCTTAAGGAATGGGTGGAGGATGATAACTACGTTCCGAGCCCCGGAGATATCATCTTCTACGACTGGCAGGACTCCGGTAACGGCGACAATGATGGCTGGCCTGATCACGTCGGTATCGTGGAAAAAGTATCCGACAAAACAATCACGGTCATCGAAGGTAATAAGAGCAATGCCGTCGGAAGACGCACTCTTCAGGTCAGCGGCAAATACATCCGTGGTTACGGCGTACCGAAATACAGCACGGATTCCAAAGACGATAAGCCCGCCCCGGAACCCGCTCCAAAGAAGACCGTGGATGAACTGGCCAAGGAAGTCCTCGAAGGCAAATGGGGAAACGGCGACGATCGCAAGAACCGTCTGACCGCTGCCGGGTATGACTACTCAGCCGTTCAGGCCAAGGTCAACGAACTCTGCCGTAAGCAGAATGCCGACCAGCCTGTCTACTACACGGTGAAGTCGGGAGACACGCTTTCAGGAATCGCCCGGAAGTACGGAACCAGCGTCTCTTCAATCCAGCAGCTTAACCCGACGCTTATTAAGAACGTCAACCTCATCATCACCGGATGGAAGATCCGCGTGAAATAACTGAATAAACCATTATTCATGGCCTGCGAGTGTTCTTCGGAATGCCCGCAGGCTTTTTTTCGTTTTAATGAAAAATCCTCCGCTCAAATTGCCCACCCATCTCCAGTGGAAACTGGAGGTGATACTTCATGACCAATGAACAGAAAGCGAAAATTACTGAACTCCGCACTGCCGGATTCGGCTATGCAAATATAGCGAATGCCCTCGGCCTGACAAAGAACCAGGTCGTTTCCTACTGTCATCGAAACGGTCTCACAGGAGAAAAATCAAATCAGCCCGACAAACCTGTCGTCCTCTTCTGCAAGAACTGCGGCAAGCCAATCACACGGACTCCCGGCAGAAAGCAGGTCAAGTTCTGCTCAGATGAATGTTGCCAGAGCTGGTGGAACGCTCATCCGGAAGCAGTAACACGTAGATCCACCGCTATCTATTCTTTCACCTGCGCTCACTGCGGCCAGCCTTTCACGGCGTATGGGAACCGGCACCGGAAGTACTGTTCCCACGCCTGCTATATCGCAGACTGCTTCGGAGGTGCCGCCCATGAATGAAGATCAATTCGAACGCGAAAAGCTCTATCAGGCTTCCATGAATATGTTTCAGGCGATGCTGAAAGACGGCATTATCACCGAGGAACAATACGCCATAATTGATACAAAAATGAAGGAAAAATACCAGCCGATAATCGGCACATTATTCTCAGATAAAGCTTGATGTGTACCTGTTTTAGAGTGATGAATGGTAGCGGAAAGGAGTGATTCAAATGGCGAAAATCACGCGAATTGAGCCGCAGATCCCGGCGCTTCCGACCCGAAAAAAGGTCGCAGCCTACGCCCGTGTGTCAATGGAAACAGAGCGGCTTCACCATTCCCTCTCCTCTCAGGTGAGCTACTACTCGGAGCTCATTCAGAACAACCCGGAGTGGGAATACGTCGGCGTTTATGCTGACGAAGGAATAACCGGAACCATTGCTACCAAACGTGATGAGTTCCAGCACCTGATCGCAGATTGCGACGCAGGCAAAATAGACATTGTGCTCTGTAAGAGCATTTCACGTTTTGCCCGTAACACAGTAGACCTGCTGAACACCGTCCGGCATCTAAAGGAACTGGGCATCAGCGTTCGCTTTGAAAAAGAGCACATCGACTCCCTCTCTGATGACGGTGAGCTCATGCTGACCCTGCTGGCATCCTTTGCCCAGTCGGAATCAGAAAGCATCAGCCACAATGTGAAATGGGGCGTCCGGAAGCGCATGGAACAAGGAATCCCGAACGGGCACTTCCGAGTGTTCGGTTACCGCTGGGAAGGCGATCAGCTGGTCATTGTCCCAGAGGAAGCCGCCATCGTAAAGCGTATCTACCAGAACTTCCTTAATGGAAAGTCGCGTCTTGAAACAGAGCGGGAATTTGCAGCTGAAGGCATCACAACCCGTGAAGGCTGCCGCTGGGTGGATTCCAACATCAAAGTCGTTCTTTCGAATGTCACCTACACCGGGAACATGCTCCTGCAGAAGGAGTACATTTCAGATCCAATCACCAAGAAGCGTCGGAAGAACCACGGCGAGCTGCCACAGTACTACATCGAAAACACCCACGAGCCAATCATCGACATGGAGACCTTCCAGTTCGTGCAAAGCGAGATGGCCAGACGCAGGGAGCTCGGAGCCCTTGCCAACAAGAGTCTGAACACCTGCTGCTTCACCGGTAAGATCAAATGCCCTCACTGCGGCCTCAGCTACATGCATAACCGCCGGACTAAGAATAGCAATTACCAGGAGTACTGGAACTGCGGAAGCAAGAAAAAAAAGAAGGTCGGCGACGGCTGCCCGGTCGGCGGCACGATCAGCCACAAGAGCTTGCTCAAAGCCTGCTGCGAAGTCCTCAACCTTGAGGAATTTGACGAGGAGGTTTTTCTCGACAAGGTCGACCGCATCGAAGTTCCTGAGAAATACACGCTGGATTTCTTCCTGAAGGACGGAACCGTTGTCAGGAAAGCTGCACCGAACACAGGCCATCAGGATTGCTGGACTCCGGAGTACCGGGCTAAGGTCTCGGCAAAGCGCAAGAAAACCGGCACCAATCCGAAGGGAGCCTCCTGCTTTACCAGCAAGATCAAGTGTGTCCACTGTGGCACTAACTTCCGCAGATGCACACAGCCATCAAGGGATGGAAAGAGCTTCTACTGGCGATGCCCGACCGGGAACAAGCCCTGCGAGACAACCGGGATGCGCGAGGAACGGCTGCAGGCGCTGGCCTCCGAGGTGCTGGGGCTGAACGAGTTTGACGCTGCTGCTTTCTCAGAACAGATCGACCACATCGACGTCCTGCCGGGAATGGAGCTGGAATTTCACTTCAAGGACGGCAGAAAAGAAACCAGAAGCTACGACACTACCCGCGTTTCGCATCCCTGCTCAGAATCGCAGAAAAATCACATGCGGGAAGTCATGAAAAAGAAATGGACACCGGAGCGCCGGACAGCCATGAGCGAAAAGATAAAGAAGATAAGGAGTGAGAAACATTGGGCATCAACAAAGGCAAAAAGGTAAAAACGATCCCGGCTACACTGAGCCGCTTTACTGCCTCTCCTATCACGGAGCAGAAAAAGCGTCGTGTTGCCGGTTACGCCCGTGTCTCCACTGACCACGATGATCAGTTCACGAGCTACGAGGCACAGATCGACTACTACACCAATTACATCAGGAGCCGGGATGACTGGGAGTTCGTGAACGTCTACACCGACGAAGGCATCACCGGCACCAGTACAAAACACCGTGAGGGCTTCAAGAAAATGGTCGCCGACGCTCTGGCCGGAAACATCGATTTGATAGTGACCAAGAGCGTGTCCAGATTTGCCCGCAACACCGTAGACAGCCTGACAACCATCCGGAAGCTGAAAGAACACGGCGTTGAATGCTACTTCGAGAAAGAAAACATCTGGACTTTCGACGGGAAAGGCGAGCTGCTCATTACAATCATGTCCTCGCTGGCACAGGAGGAAAGCCGCAGCATTTCCGAGAACTGCACATGGGGACAGAGAAAGCGATTTGCAGACGGCAAAGTCACGATCCCGTTTAACCGTTTCCTCGGTTACGACCGTGGTGCCAACGGCGAGCTGATCGTGAATCCCGAACAGGCAGAAACCGTCCGGAGCATTTATGACATGTTCCTGCAAGGGCTCACCTACAACGGAATCGCCAAGGCTCTAACAGCCAAGGGAATCAAGACGCCCGGCGGCAAGGACAAATGGAGCATCTCTACGGTCAGAAGCATTCTCAGCAATGAAAAGTACAAAGGCGATGCCCTGCTGCAGAAGCGCTTCACGGTCGATTACCTGACAAAGAAGCAAAAGAAAAATGAAGGCGAGATTCCTCAGTACTACGTCGAAGGAAATCACGAGGCGATCATTCCTCCTGAAAAATTCGACATGGTACAGCGGGAAATGGCGAAACGCGGTAAGGGCAAAAAATACCACAGCGGTGTGCATCCATTCTCCAGCAAGATCAAGTGCGGCCAGTGCGGAAGCTGGTACGGCTCGAAGGTCTGGCATTCGACAGACAAGTACCGCCGGACGATCTGGCAATGCAACCACAAGTACGATGGCGGCGAGCGCTGCTCCACTCCTCACCTGACTGACGAGCAGATTCAGGATGCCTTCCTGTCGGCGGCAAACAAGCTGCTGGCCACAAAAGACGCAGTCATCGCCAACGGCAAGGCAATGCTGACGCTCCTCTTTGATACCTCAGAACAGGAAGCCGAACGTGACAAGCTGCTGGAAGAAGCGCAGGTTGTTTCCGATGCTGTTCAGAAGAACATCTACGAGAACGCCCATGTTGCCCTCGACCAGAAGGCTTACCAGAAAAAGTACGACGGCCTGACCGGACGGTACGAAACGCTCAAGACCCGCATCGAGGAGCTAAACGACCAGATCAGCCAGCTGCAATCACAGAAAGGCAGCTACGAGGACTTCCTTCGGGCTTTTAAGAAACTGCCCGATCAGATCACAGAGTTCAGCCTCGACAGCTTCAACGGGCTGGTAGACTTCATTACGGTCAACACTGCCGATGACATTCAAGTGACCTTCCGCAACGGCCAGACCATCAAGGCATAAGAAAACTCCCCGCCGCTGGATCTTCTCCAGTAACGGGGAGCTTGCTCTGTTATGCTGCTTCTTCAAATATTCGCTTCTGTGTTCTCAGGTAATTCTGCAAATTGATAATCGAATTGTCCGTCTTACTGCGTTCCTGCTCTGTGAGCTCAACCTGGTTATTCTCAGCCAGTCGAATCGTGTAGTCGTAGATTCTGCTAACAAGCACATCAAGATCTTCGGTTGAAAGCTCAATCTTGAATTGTTCATAATCTTTATGTGCCTTGAGCTTATCCAGGGCGGCCATCAATGTTTCAATGGTCTCCAGCTCCAAATTTCCTTTACGGATCTCATCGATATAAGTGCGCAGAGCTGCTCTAAACTGTGCCACAACCGCTGGCTCGCGGTTTTTCACCTTATGGTAAATGATACCGCCTACCGTAGCTGCACCGGCAACGGCGGCTCCGATGATAAGCCCCTTTTTGTTTTTCTTTGCGAATTTCATAATCTGAGCACCTACCCCTTGCGCCTGCTCGGCTGCCTTCATATCAACGGGCTTCAGATGCTTTACGATCTGTCCCTTATGTGGCCCGACTGCATACCTCACAACACCGCCGATTCTACGGTATTCACCGGTCAGCAGTTTTGTCATGATATCTGCCGGAATATCAAAAGCTTCCTGTATAACTGCCATGATCAAATCCTCCTTTATGATGGTCTCTATAATAGGCCATGTAAATTTTGCGAATCGGCTTACTCATCTTCCGGGAGCTCGTCTACATCAACTTCCTCTGAGTCATACGCACCAATCGGGTATTCTCTAATCCAGCCCGAGACCCGGTACTTTCTCTGACAGGCCGGGCATTCAATATTATCCTCGCTATCGAAACTGTATACCATATCTTCGCCCATGCCGTTCTCATTGTCATAACTACTAACATCGGTCTCATAATCCTCAAGATCAACTTCCAGTTCTTCACCGCAGTACGGACACGTAACTGTGCGGATAAGAGAAACAGGCTGGTAACCGTAAAGATCCTCGAAATCGACAAACTCTTCGCCCTTGGACTCTCTTTCGGTGATAATGTCCCAGTAACGCTCTGTGTGGAAAGTTTCGAATTCTTCCTTATCCTCAATCAGCTCTGACAGGAGAGACAAAGCATTTTGCTTCTTGGCGATTTCGTCAGTAATCTGTTTTCTGCGTTCCTTAATTGCTTCTTCCAACGAGCACTCGCCGTCCTGCATCTTTCGGATATCACTGACAGTCATCCCCATTTTAGTGAGCACTACAAGGAACTGAAGATTCTTATAGTCCGTCTCTGTGTAGTTTGTACCCCTGTTCCCAGAGGGAGGATTTTCTGGTGTGAAGACACCCTGCTTCTTAAAGAACTTGATTCTATCGGCATTGATGCCGAGCTTTTCTTGTATTTCCTTTGGTTTCATGGTCTCTTGACCTCCTTTCTGGACTCAGTGTACCAAGTAGGGACTTTATCCCCGTCAAGAGCTTTTTCAAAATTTTTTATTTTCTTCCGCTTGAAACCTCGCCAGCGTCTCGAGCATGTGCTTCCCGATGGCCTCCGGATTATAATCGAATCCGGCGCACACGAGTCGCAGGCCGTCCGGCGTCAGGATCTGTCCGTGATCGCGAGCGTGGCACAGGCGCTGGTATTCTTCGTACTGTTTATTCGTAAGCTGATGCATCTACATTCCTCCATATACAAAAAGTGCCGGGACTGTGCCCGACCGAAACCCCTGACCTAAAACGAAACCCCTTATGTGAAAACGAAACCCCTGTGGTCAGGCAACCTTATTTTGTATCAAATTTTGCGTCTTAATTTCCGCAATTTCTCTAAATTCAATTTTTTTTGGTGCCGTCATAACTTCCTGTAACATTATTTTCTCCTTCACTTGCTGTTGAATTTCTTTTCAATGGAGCTAAAGTTACTTTTGAATAAAAGCACTAAAACAAATGCAATCCCAATCGGTATGATCATCAGACACCACATCGCTTCATAGCCAAGTATTTCGATAATCAAGCCTGCAACAATAGGACCAACAAGATTCCCCAAATCATTGCCAATATAATTTGTGCTGCTAGCAACTCCCCTTCGATCAGCTGTGACACTTTTCATACAAATTGATTGAATCGCCGGCTGACATGCCCCAAATCCAAATGCCGATACAAATGCCGCCAAGAGAAACGTCCATATATTTCGAGAGAAACTAATAACAATAAATGACAGCGCGAATGCAGCCATTGCAGGAAGAATAACTTTTACAAAACCGAATTTATCTGAAAGTTTTCCTATCAAAGGACGAGTTATCAAGAGCATCCCTGCATAAATTGTAAAGAAGTATCCTATGTTCTCAACATTCTCTTTTCCTGCATAAATGACTAAAAAAGAAGTTATCACAGAAAATGTCATGCCCAGTAAGAAAATGATTATTGCAGGCTGCAGCGCCTCAACCGCGAAAATACTGTTCCATGAAATTGAAAACTTTTTTGTTTTAGTGTGTTTAATACTAATAAATAATGCCAAAATGATTGCCAGAATTTCTATGCTCGCTGCAATTAAAAAGGTAAGGCGATAGCCTAATTTTTCAGCCAGTGTAAGTCCTACTGTAGGACCGATTGCCTGACATGCTGCCTGCGCTAATGTAAATATTCCTATGCCAGAACCGAATTTTTCTCTTGGCAGTGCATCTGCTGCAAGTGCAAGACAGCAGGTAGCTGTAAACGCTTGTCCGCAGCCTTGTATAAGACGAAATAGCATTAGACCTGAAACGCTTGTTGAAAGCCCCATTCCTGCAAAAGAAATGCCAAGAATTGCTAAAGCTCCCATCAAAAGATATTTGCGGTTAAACGTATCAATTGCAGGTCCTGAAATAATTTTCAAGACTAATGCCGTTAAAGCAAATAAACTGGACACGATTCCAACCACTGCAGCCGATGCGCCCATATAGTCTGCATATTTTGATACCAATGTATTTACAATCCATTGTCCAAGATACATCGCAATATTGGTTAAAAAGATACTTGTGAACGTTTTATTCCATACCCTGCTATTTGATTTTGTATCTGCTGTAACTGTTTCAACCTGATGCATTTGACTTATCCTTTCTTTCTTCCATACTCTCAACAGCATTTTTTAGGCGGAGCAACATTCTCGTATTATGATAAGGACATTTACGTGGGCCTTGTTTAGGTTCCGGAAGAGTTTCACTTCCTGTTCTTGAAACGCACCAACGCCAATCTCCTTCCGGCATAATTAAATAGGTACGTATAAACTGCCAACACATATACGCAGCTTGTAAATATTTTTCTTCTTTCGTTATGAAATAAATACTTAAATAGCCATTTACCGCTTCTGCCTGAGCCCACCATTCTTTATTCCGAATTGTCCCACGCTGGTCCTTTTCCAAATACATACCGCCGCATTCTCTGTCAAATCCATTTTCCAGAGTATGATTTGCAAGAATAACTGCTGTTTTTTCGGCTTCTTTTCTTAATCCAGCCTTATTAGCAAGAATATTAGTGCAGTCCAGAATTTGCCAACTCACTTCAAGTTCATCGCCGAAGTTTTCATATGCCTCAATCTTCTTCCAATTCCTTGAAAAGAACTGATATAGTTTTCCTGTTTCTCCATCGGTAAAAGTTTCACAAATTTGTTTGGTAAGCCAAATCATCCTATTCTTTACCTGTGTATTTTTGTATACGGAATATAAGTTCGTACATGCTTCAAGCATATGCATATGGCTGCGCAAGGTCTTTAAATCAGGGGCAGAAGAAGTACCACGCCTCCGACATTGCGTAGGCATTTTCCATTCTCTTGTAAATAAATCAAAGTAGCCACTTTCTTCATCATCCCATGCATGACTCTCAATATTCTGAAACAGCTGAAAAGCAATATTCCTGCATTCTTTATCACCAGTCAACTTAAAATACTCCGCCAGAGCATATATCAAAAAGGAAATTGAATATACCTCTTTATCCGTTGATGTTGCTTCGCCTCTGTATGAAACCTCTTTATAGGCACCACCGTATTGAATATCCAGAAATTTTTCTTTAAGATAGCGATACGCCCGCTCAGCAGCTTTTTTGTAGCTTAATTTCAAATTGCCTGCAGCCGAAAATGCGTATAGCAAGCGTGATGTCACAATCAGTGAACGATCTGCTTCCTTTTGGATTCGATTTCCGCTGCTGACAGTATAAAAACCTCCATGCTCTTCATCTGTGGTATACTTGACCCAGTAATCTAACAATGCAAAAACGGAGTGATTGATGTTTGTTTTATTAAAATCGATTTTTGATGTTTGCATTGCTGTCAGCTCCTTTTCCTCAAAATAGGATGGTATATATCATGAATCTGGACTATGTATTTGAATTCATTACTCTCACTGAAACGAAAAATTATTCTACTGCCGCAGAAAAGCACAATATTACTCAACCACAGTTATCCAGACATATTCAAAAGCTTGAAAGCGATCTCGGTGTTTCCCTTTTTGTAAGGTCAACGCAAAACGTAGAAATCAGCAACGATGGTCTTCTTTTCCTTCCTTTTGCCACCCGAATGCTTCGTGCCTATGAAGAATACCATTACAGTAAAAATACACAGCGACACGAACGAAATCTGATTCTTGGAGTAAGCTACGGAAAACTCGATTATGATATTTACAATACAATTAAAGATTTTTCGAAGGAAAAACATATTAACGTAAAAATCATTGAAGATCAGGATGCTAATCTAAAGGCTAACCTACTACAAAATAAATGTGATTTTGTCATTGTACGTGAATCACCTGAAATATCCATCTCAAATGATTTTGTTCGCTTGCCTTATACGTGTGATGAGGTCTGTGCAATTCTGCCTACCGATCATCCTTTAGCCCGAAACGAACAAATCCAGCTTACGGATTTAGCTAATGAAGAATTTATTATTCTCAATGCTCCAATGCTGCGTTTTTTGGTCATGAACGCGTGTAAAAATGCTGGTTTTCAGCCTAAAATTGCTTATACTATTAACTATGGCACGAATTTATTTGATATGGTTGCTCATCATATGGGTATCGCCCTTATGGTCAGGCATCCATCTATTCAAGCTGACGTAGCGGTTATTCCCATTCTTCCAAAAATTATTACTCATGTTAATATCGTGTATCGCAATTCACCTACACTTTCTCTTGCTGTTACTCAATTTCTTTCATACATGAAGAAACATTGATTTCTGATAAACAAAGTATAAATTTCAAACAATACCACTTCAATCTCATCTATTTTTTTCTTTATGCCTTTTTTACATAACAGAAAGAAGCATGAATCAATACAGCGATTCATGCTTCTACTATTTCAATTGCAATATTCAGTCTTTTCTATCCAAAAACTCTTTTTCTATTCTGGAAATACGTTTTTTTGATATAAATAAAATGATAATTGCTGCTAAAATCGGTATTAATGTAAGCTTCCACATGAGTTGGTAAGCAGCTAATTCTGCATATATCTTTGCATTTGTCTCAGAAACACCTTGAGAAATATATCCGGCAAGTTCTGAATTTGTATTCCAGGTAATGATTGTACCTGCTAAAACCGGGCCCAGCATTTGGCCTATATCAGAGCCTATATAATTTGTTCCACTTCCTGCACCTCTCCTGGCAGCAGGCACACATTTCATCGACAATGCCTGCATAATTGGCATACAGGCTCCATACCCAAAACCTGAAATAAAACCCGCAAAAAGAAACATCGGTAATGTATTTGCGAAACTTATAAGTATAAAAGAACAGGCAAAAAAAATGATTGCAGGAATTGCAACTTTCACCGTTCCGTATTTATCACTTAGCCTCCCTATTACAGGTCTAGTAAAAAGAAGTGTGCACGCATATACAGTATAATACAAACCAATCTGCGAACTTGGTACTCCCTGCAGTTCAGAGTATATCGCAAGATAACTATTAATAAGCGGGAATACCAAAGCAAGACACATCACAACTGAAGCAGGCAATATCGCTTCTTTTGCAAACATATTGTGTAATGATATTTTAAATTTCTTGGTCTTCTTATGTTCTACTCGCATCATTAACGTAATAGCACCTGCAGCAAAAAGCATAACCGAAGTTAGACCAAATGTATATCTATATCCTGCTACATCCTTCATCCAAAGGCTGATGGCTGGCCCTATTCCTGACGCGAGAGCCTGCCCAAGAGAAAATATCCCAATTCCAGATCCAACCTTGCTTTTAGGCAATACATCAGTTGCAAGTGTCAGGCAGCATGTTGCTGTAAATGCGAGGCACATTCCTTGTAAAAAACGACATATCATTATTGTCATTATAGAATTTGAGAAACCATAACCGGCAAAAACAAATCCCAGCCCTATCATCGCAATTGCAGCAACAGTTTTTCGATTAAAAGTATCTATCGTCGGTCCAGAAAAAATTTTAAATATCATTGCTGCAGCAGCATAAAGTCCTGCGATAATACCTATAATCTGAGTAGATGCCCCTAAATCGTTTGCATATTTTGTCACAAGAGACTGAATCATTTCCTGACCTATATAAAGCATTAAACTGGCAGTCAAAATCAGCACAAAGTTCCTGCTCCATATACTTTCTTTTCCTGAAGTCTGTTCCATCACAATTCTTTTTCCCTTTCTAACATTAAACTAAATCATAAATGGTCATGCGGCAAATATTTTCAATGATTCAGTACATAACATTTTCAAAATCAATTTGTTTTGAGCCAAAGTTTCTCAAAGGCATCGATTTATATGCCTCACTTTTCAAATAATATTTAATCTTTATTTATCTGATTTTTATATCAAAGACATGTCATTCACTTATATCCAATAACTATTGCATCTTCAGATTTTTTATTAACATTTTGTATCTGAATGTATCTCATTTTGATTTCGAAGTTATAACTAACTAAAAGCGCGACTATACTTGCTGTATATTCTAATTCTGCGCCACCCGAACTTGCGCTAAAAAATTGTCCATTCAGTATACCGCATAGGCAACTACCGACTAAGACACATGCTACAAAGCACATTTCAAATATCAGAATTTTTTTATAATTTTCAACACCCTCATGGTATTCAAACATCGTCATGCATCGGTTGGATGTGCAGTATGTATAAAGTGCCCACAAGAGCCGAAGATATCCAAGAACCGCAGCTGTTCGAAATATTACTACATACCATACTTTATTGCTGATAGAATCAGGTAACGCCGCAATTGAAAACATGGCAACTGAAATCAAAGCCAATACAGGAAACATAATTTTATTTAAAACCCACTTGCGGTTACTCTGATCCAACTTATGATATATCCCGATATATACCCTTTTTATCCTTATCTTACCACTGTTCTCAAGAATTCTCTGTTCTTCATAATCCTGAAAATAACGGTAATAAGCAAGTTTATGAATTCCCTTTTTATTAATTTCTAAATTTTCATCGCCAGGATCGTAAGGTTTACTTTTCGGTATCGGTTTCCACATATTAATCACCCTTGAGTGAAATGTGCGATAATTCTGCCCATTTCATTATATAAACTTTCCGTCGTCGCTTTCGTATCATAATTGAGCGCATAAATATCTTTATCTGTTTTTATGATAATAACTGCGTCAATTTTGGGATCATAATAAGCTTTATAAAATCCATAAGTATCATTTTTCCATAATCCGTAATGGATACGGTCACCTTTTTCACCCGAAATCATTTCCCCGGCATCCATCTTATTAATCAGATCATAGTCTTCTATATCGCTATATTTAATCAAAGAGTCTTTCTGCCCACTGCACGTTATCAACAATCCCTCCGTATCAATTTTCAGCATGATACTTTTCCCACTGAAAAAAGCGAAGTATAAAGATACACCGACAAAAATAGTAATCACAATTAATGCATTCAGTAATCTTGTATTCTTTCTCATTATCATTCTTTTCAAAAGATCACATCATTATTCTCGTTATTGGATGCAATTAATTCTTTTATAAACAACTGTATCTGTTTGATAAACCATTGAATATTCTCATCAGACTGTTTTTCTTTCCGATTTCCTTCACCTGCTTCCATTTGTATACTGTGCTTTTATCCTGGGATCAATAAATGCATACATCAAATCAGTAATCAGCATGGCAATTGCCGTAAAAATTACCAAAATAAGAACTGTACTTCTTACAACTGGATAGTCATTATTATTAACTCCTTCAAGCATATAAAGTCCTATTCCGGGTATAGCAAAAACGCTTTCAATAATAGCTGACCCGGCAATAATTCTCGTAATAGTCCTTTTTTATAGGTTTAAAATGTTTTACTCAAAAACAGAAGATATCTTCTGCCTTCTGCAGCTCAAAATGTACCTGATGAGTCACGAAAGGTAAACAGCTTACTATTCAACAGCAGGCGATCTACCTTCTCAATCTTCTGCTATAAGCTTTTATACCTCATTGTTTCATTTTTTTATATATAAAAAAATCCCAAGAGACAATTTCTGCCTCCCGGGTCTCCTGTTATCTTGCCATTGCTTTTTCAGTTTCCTTTGCCTTTTGTCTGTCCTTTATAAGTTCATTCACCATTTCTTCGGTCTTTCTTTCCGCTTCTTCCTTATACTTATTGATAATCATTTCGTTCAGAGTCTTCGTGAAATTCCTCTTCATCGAATAGCAAAGATCCTTATAAAGATCCTTTCCTTTTCGTCCTGCTTTCCGGTTCTATAGCTGGGCATAGACACGAACTGGTTGTCCTTTGCATCTTTCCGAATGATGATGTCATTAATCCGAAATGCATTATTCAGTGTGATGCTGGCAATACCTACGATCTTCGAAAGATACATCTGTCCATCCTTCCGCTTCATAAGCTTGATTCCATTCACGCGCAACTTCCACGCAAATGTGACATTGGCGAATCCGACCAGGCTGCTTCCTTCTTTCTCGATCTTCCTTACCTCGATATCTATCTGCATTTTTCTCTCCTCCCTGGCAGGCTCTCTTCTATTTTCGGTTCCAGTTTTGCTATCTCTTCTGTTCTTTTGTACTTCCGTTCATAGTTCCCGATAATCCGCTCCGCGGTGTCCTTAGCATCCGCATGTCATCCAGATTGATCTTCAGATCCGTCTCCGTGAAATAGCGCCCAGTTCCATCCGCAACTCTTCCATCGCATAGTTCGGGGTGCCGAACATGTTCACGATCGGACGGTTCAGCCGGTCAAAATGTCCGGTAGAACGCCCCAACTCATACAGGACGAACCTGCAAAAGATAAGCCAGTCCCGGAAAGATGACCACAGCAACACATAGATAACATCCTTCAGCGGCAGGTAAAACGACTGTACTGTGCCACTTCATGATTTGGTTATTAACTTCTGAAGTCGACTCCGCGTCGACCTCATGTCGACTTTAATGTAATACGGTTTGCAAGATACGCCTTTTGTATGTACAAAACGCAATCTTGTCAGGGTGGCCCCTGAAACCCCTTCCTGAGTCGACTTCAGGTATACTTCAAGTATACTTCGGGTCGACTTCACGTCGGCTTTTTTTTGCGCATGATACTCCGGGTATCACTTTTCTGTCATTTTGATACTCCGGGTATCACCTTTTTTATTCTGATACTCCGGGTATCTCCCTTTTTTACTTCTGATTCTCCGGGTCGACTTCCCTGTCGACTCATTTTTTAATAGGGCTTTTTTCTCCTGATGTAGCATTCACGTGATTTGTAGCGGCTTATATATGAAGCCAAAAATAAAATACAACAGGATTGAAAGGAGGATGGATGAACACAAATAAAAACAGAATATGTGTGCAGCTGCGTTTTTCCAGTAAACGGGACAACACCAAAAAGGCTGAGGAATACATCCGGAACTGTACGGCCCTGGGCTATGCAAACCGCACAGAGTTCGTAGAGGATGCCGTCGTGGAATACTACCAGAATCTCAGTAGCAGAATTTCTCCGCATTTTTCGGAAACCGGGGCAGGAATAAAAACAAAAGAATGCGACATGGCGGATGCAGCAAAAAGTGAACCAAATAAAGATTATGAAGATGCTCTTCGATATTTTGAAGAGAAAAGAAATCGAATATAAGGAGGCCGGAATGAAGATCATTAAACATATGACGGAGGATCGCCGTCAATATATCAACGTAGATACGCATATCCTCCTGAACCGCTCTGTAGGTCTTGACGAACGCGGTTTGCTTATCACCCTGCTGAATCTCCCTCCCGGTTGGGAATTCAGCATATCAGGTCTCTGCAGACTCACAAGAGACGGGCCTACAGCCATACGCTCCTGCCTTGACCGTCTGGTCCGGCATGGCTACGTCTGGATTATCCCCCGCAGAAATAAAAAAGGCCGTTTCTCGGCATCGGAACTTCATGTCTGTGAAGTGCCAAAAGAACGGGATACAAGCCATCTGCATATGGAACATCCGCCTGCGGAAAAGCCGTAAACGGAACACGCATACAATATATTACTTAAGAGAGAGTATTTATCATACATTACTTAAGAAAAAGATTTTGTTTCAGAGAAGAATCTATTAGATACACTGGAGGATAAAAATGAGTATAAATATAACCAATAAAGTAATCAAATGCAGTTTCTCATCATACCCGGACATTCTGGATGCTCATGATCTGGCTCATCTGCTGAATATCGCCATGCCTAAGACTTATCACCTGCTGCGTTCCGGAGAGATTCCCTGCCGACGTCTTGGGAATGAATACCGCATTTCCAAGCAGGCTGTCATAAATTATTTAAGCAATGATGACTCACCAGTCCTGTTGGTCCAAAATGAGACCAGTTCGGTCTCATGCGATTGATAACAGTCCTGACGCCATGCTATAATGTCGGCATGCAGAAAAGTGCGTGCGACATCTGAGGAGAAAGGAGGATATATGTCAATCGCACTGAAAGAAACAACAAAATTGAATAGGGAAACCCCCAAAGATACAGGCAACAGCAGCATAACGGCATATCCGGCAGAGCGCTTCTGTGACAACTACCCTGATATCCTTACAGCTGAAGAAGCTAGAAAGCTCCTTCATATCTGCAAAGGAAAAATGTATACATTGCTTCTTGATGGTACTATCCCGTCTAAAAGACTTGGCGGCGAATGGCGTATTTCAAAGAAGCAGCTGATGGCATTTATGGACGATTGCACTTCCGATGATGGGAGGTGCGAATAATGACAGGAAGCCTTCATATACGGAAAACAAAAAAAGGGCAGGTATACGATGCCGTTCTCTCTTATCTGAATCCAAATACCGGGAAATGGGTAACCAAATGGGTTTCCCTCGGTATGCCGGTAGAGGGGCACCGGAAAGCCGCCAAAGACAAGCTCGCAGATATTATTGACCAATATTCCTACCTGGAGAAAAAGACAATCATCAATAAGGACATCCTTCTCACCGATTATCTGGATTTCTGGGTCAAGAGAAAAAAAGGTGTTGGGATCCGCAGTACAACTTATGAGGGATATATCCATTATCTCCAGCACGCAATCGATTATTTCAGGGATATCCGGCCGATCAAACTGGTTGACGCCACATTTAATGACTGGCAGGATTATTTCAATTATCAGTTCCGCTATGGGAATCGAAGCCAGAAAGACGGATCGTTATCCGGGCTGTCTGTGAGAAGCGTTCGCAGCCAGGCAGTCCTTTTAAAGGACGCCATGAGCGATGCCATCATTGATGGGCTGATAAACGTCAATTGGATCGGAATTAAAAAGATCGGCGGAAAACGGACGAACAAATCTTTCTCCAAACCTTTTGTTCTCCTCAGCAAGAAAGAAATCGTCGATTACCTGATGCTGGTCAAGAAAATGTACCCCGAGCTGCTTCCAATGGCTTATATCGTCATCTACTATGGCTTCCGCCGCAGCGAGATACTGGGCCTGAAATGGGATATGGTCGATTTTGACCGCAAGACAATCCATATTTCCCGCACGATAACACGCATGGATGAAGAAGTCGAGAATGACGAGACGAAAACACCGGCAGGAAACAGGGAATGCGAATTCCTTCCCAATACGGAAGAACTGCTGAGCGCCATGAAACGACAGCAGGAAGAGAACAGGACATTTTATGGCGACTGCTGGCACGATGACGGTGATTATGTATTCCGGAAATCTGACGGAGAAAAATTCAACGCGGATTTCATCTCCAAAGCCTTCAAGAAGATTGCTATCGCTTACGGCCGCCCGGAGCTGACACTGCACAAACTTCGTCATTCCTGCGCTTCTATCCTTCATGAGCTCGGTTGGGGCGTCAAGAAGACTGCCCAGTGGCTTGGACATGCGGATTGCTCTGTCACCTTGGAGATTTATACCCACATCGAGCAAAACCGTTCCGAAACCGAATTAAAGGGCCTGAATAATGAACTCCCGAAGTTCACGGAAATCGCCTAAAATCAGTGTTTTTTAGATTTTTTTCTTGATTTTTTACTGGAGTGGCCTATGGTTTCTAATTCGGCAGATAAAAAGAAATCCCGCGAGCCCAGTATTTACAAGGGTTTGCAGGATTTCCCACGAGAGTCGATGCGACTGGATTCGAACCAGCGGCCTCTGCGTCCCGAACGCAGCGCTCTACCAAGCTGAGCCACGCATCGATACCGTTTCAGAACTTTCGTTCTGTCAGCGGCAAATGTAATTATATGTATTCTGCCCGAGAAAGTCAAGGCAAAACATGCAGATTATGAATGAAAAATCATCCTACCTGGTAGACTTCCGCGTACTGCACGCCGAATTCAAGGCAGGCGCTGTGGGAAGACATGAAAATATCGACATGGCCGTATGGCGTTCCGAGATCTTCGACCGTATAGACCGTCCCGTTGATCAGAAGCTTTGTTCCGAACGGAACACCGGCCATTGCTATCGTATGGTTCGGAGTAGGCATGACACCGCTTGCCGTCGGAGCATTGGCACGGCCGCAGCATTTCGCACATGGGCAATAGGCTGTCAGCATAAAAGTGCCGAGATAAGTACCGCCGGTTGTTTCTGTATCTGCTGCGGACGTCGATGATGACGAAGAAGTGTCTGACACCGCCGCTGCTGTCGATGCAGAACTTGATGAAGTATCCGCCGATGATGCCGCGGAAGCGGCTGCTGAGTCTGATACGGTGTTTTTCGAAGCCTCAGCTTGAGCCGCTGCTGCAGCCTGCGCTGCTGCAGCTTCTTCAGCTGCTTTCTGTTCTGCCAGGGCTGCCGCTGCCGCCGCTGCTGCTTCGGCCTGTTTTCTTGCAGCTTCTTCCGCTGCTGCTTTTGCCTGCAGATCGGAAAGGAGTGCCTTCTGTTCGCTGATCTGTTCCTGAAGGTTGGATGCCTGAAGTTCCTGATCAGAAATATTCGCCGTGTACTCCGATATTTTTTCATCCGTTGAAGCGGCAAGATCCACGACTTCCTGCTTCTTCTGCTCTGCATTTTCCTTAAGGGCCTGCAGCGATGCCTGATCATTTTCCAGGCTGGCCTGTTTCTGTTCAATGCTTCTGCAGGTCTCGATATACTCATTCAGGCAGTCTCTGTCATACTGGCTGATCTGAGAGATCTCATCGGCACGATTGATAAAATCAGAAATGCTGTCTGATGTTACCAGCGTGCTCAGGAGATCGGTATTGCCGTTTTCGTACATATACTGGATACGGGTTTCCATATCCGCATACTGGTTCTCTTCATCATTCTTTGCACGCACGACAGCTGCTTTCGTATTTTCGATTTCCGTGTTTTTCTGGTCAATCTGGTTGTTCAGATCGGTTAGACTGTCAGAAAGCTGTGTCATCTGTGCATTGAGCTGAGACAGATACGTCTGCAGGCTATCTTTCTGGTCCTGCAGTTCATTGATCGTGCTGTTCGTATTATCGAGATTTTCCTGTGCCGTGCTCTGCGCTGCCTGTGCATTTGCGATATCATCCTGAGTGTCCGCATATGCCGGAACCGTCAGACTCATCACCAATGCCGCTGTCAGGATAAATGCTCCCAGTCGTTTCTTTAACATAAATATCTGCTTCCTTTCATAGCCACCTGATTATATCATCAAATGTTACGTATAGGAAGTAAATATTTAATATTTCGTAATAATTTTGACAAATTAGTGTAAAAAACAAGGCAAAAGCACAAGATATAGTGCATTTTGCCCTGTTTTTAAGTGTATGCTCATCTCAAATGTATAGCCAGACCTGAATTTTATCCTTCCGGCATTCCTTCCGTTCCCGGTGCTTCAGCTGACGGAGCCTCTTCCGGAACTGCTTCGGAACTGTCCGCAGCTTCCGGCTGCTCATCTGTCTCCGCTTCTTCCGCCGCTAATGTCTCTTCATACTTCTGAAGGATGATTTCCTGAATCTCGCTCCGTGTCTTGGAATTGATCGGATGCGCAATGTCCCGGTATTCTCCGTCCGTAGCTTTTCTGGAAGGCATGGCAATAAAGAGTCCCTTTTCACCTTCGATGACTTTAATGTCATGTACGACAAATTCATCATCAATCGTGATTGATACGACAGCCTTCATTTTCCCCTCTTTGGTGACTTTTCTGACCCTCACATCTGTAATGTTCATGATTAGCCTCCTTTTAGATGACGTATCTCTCGTTCTTCTCAATGACGATCTTGATGCCATTCTCACCGCAGTGATAGGAGTTCGCGCGGATCGTGTCCCGGCTTTCGACGATGCAGTTCTCTATATGGGTATTATCGCCGATATAAACGTCGTTGAGTATGATGGAATTCTTGATGTAGCAGTTGGTGCCGACGAAGACTTTCTTGAATATGACGGAGTCTTCTACTGTGCCGTTGATGATGCAGCCGGATGAAACCAGACTGTTGCGGACCTGGCAGCCCGGATTGTATTTCGCAGGCGGATTGTCGTCAATCTTGCTGTAGATGCTCGGCGACTGACGGAAGAAATAGTCACGCACTTCCGGTTTCAGGAAATCCATGTTGGTCTTATAATAGGATTCCACAGTCGAGATATTGCTCCAGTACGTATTGATCTTGTAGCCGTAGATCCTCTTCAGGTCCTTGTAGCGGATCAGGATATCCTTGACGAAATCGTAACGCTCTTCCATGGCGCATTTTTCAATCAGTTCAATCAGCTGACGGCGGCGGATGACATAGATGCCGGCGGAAATGACATTGGATTTGCTGACCATCGGCTTTTCGTCGAATTCCTCGATACGGAAATCCTCGTTCATTTTCAGGACGCCGAAACGGCTGACATCATCGTCATGGCACTCCGTGCAGACAACGGTCACGTCTGCTCTCTTGGAAATGTGGTATTCCAGCACCTTGTTGTAGTCAAGCTTATAGATGCCGTCGCCGGAAGCAATCACAACATACGGCTCGTGGCTCTGCTTCAGCCAGGTCAGGTTCTGATAAATGGCATCTGCGGTACCGCGGTACCAGAAGCTGCTCCGCGAGGTAATGGTCGGCGGGAACAGGAACAGTCCTCCCTGCTTTCGGCCGAAATCCCACCATTTCGAAGAGCTCAGATGCTCGTTGAGCGATCTTGCGTTGTACTGCGTAAGCACCGCAACCTTCTGGATATGCGAATTCGTCATATTGGAAAGCGTAAAATCGATGCTGCGGTAAGAGCCTCCGATCGGCATCGCCGCGATAGCTCTTTTATTGGAAAGTTCGTGCATGCGGTTATTGTTTCCGCCCGCTAAAATGATTCCGAGTGCCCTCATGCCTGCTCACCTTCTCTCTCGTTTTCCGCTGCCTCTTCCGGATTCAGGGAGTGAATGATTGCTCCGCCGGAAGGAAGCTCTCCGTTCGGATAGTCCGAAAGGTCCGTCTCACCGATGATTGCCGTATTTCTGCCAATCCGGACTCCGCCCGGAATAATGGAATTTTCTCCGATCGTGACCAGTCCGAAAGCATAGACCTTCTTATTATATACGTTCGGTGCATCTTCGCCGCAACCTACGATGCAGCGGTCTCCGACGGCAACTGACTGCGCAATCACCGCATGGTCAATCTGGGCGCCCTTTCCGATAAAGGAATCCTGCATGATGATGGAGTCGCGCACGACGGCGCCCTCCTCGATTCTTACACCCGGACCGATGACGGAACTGTGGACTTCGCCGTAGATTTCCGTCCCCTCGCCTAGGATGCATTTGTCGACGACCGCACTGCTGGAAATGAAATCCGGCGGTATAATGTCTCCTCTTGTATAAATCTTCCAGAATTCCTCATAGAGGTTGAATTCCGGAATCACGTCGATCAGCTCCATGTTGGCCTGCCAGTAGGAACCCAGCGTGCCTACATCTTTCCAGTAGCCGTTGAATTCGTATGCAAAGAGACGTTTTCCGCCTTCCCTGCAGTATGGAAGGACATGCATGCCGAAGTCAAGGCCGCTCTGGTCCTTCAGCGCGATCAGGGAATCGCGGAGAACCGGCCAGCTGAAAATGTAAATGCCCATGGATGCCAGATTGCTCTTCGGATGTTCCGGTTTTTCCTGGAATTCCGTGATTTTTCCGGTATCATCGGCAACGATGATTCCGAAACGCGGAGCTTCCTCCATCGGAACCGGCATAACGGCAATCGTGACATCGGCTTTGCTGGCTTTATGATAATCCAGCATGACTTCATAGTCCATTTTATAAATATGGTCGCCGGAAAGGATCAGCACATAATCCGGATTGTACTGTTCCATATATTCCAGGTTCTGGAAAATGGCATTCGCCGTTCCGGTATACCAGTCCGTATTCGTACTCTTTTCATATGGCGGAAGTACCGTAACGCCGCCGACATTCCTGTCCAGATCCCACGGAATGCCGATGCCGATATGGGTATTCAGCCTCAGCGGCCGATACTGAGTCAGTACACCGACGGTATCGATTCCTGAATTGATGCAGTTGCTTAAAGGGAAATCAATGATTCTGTACTTTCCGCCAAAGGAGACTGCAGGTTTTGCTACATTATCTGTCAGAACTCCGAGTCGGCTGCCCTGGCCCCCCGCCAGAAGCATGGCAATCATTTCTTTCTTAATCATAAGCTCACCTCACTCACGCCGATAATCAGGATAAAATCAGTAACAGTAACCCTCTTAAAAATTATAGCACATCAATTTTCAAGTGTGAACAGATATTACAAATCTGGATTGATAAAAAAGCTTTTTTTGTATATTTTGACGATATTTGCAAAAAACATGATTCGGCGTATAATCGAATGCGAACTGTGCAAAAAGGAGAGAAAAATGTATCAGATTGATTTTAAAAAACCGCTTCACCTGCATTTTATCGGCATTGGCGGCATCAGCATGAGCGGTCTCGCCGAAATCCTGATGCAGGAGGGCTTTCATATCAGCGGGTCGGACTCCAAGGAATCGGAGCTGACCGACCATCTCGTCAAGCTCGGCGCAAAGATCGTTTATGTGCAGCAGGCGGAAAATATTGCCGACGGCATCGACGCCGTCGTCTATACGGCAGCCATTCATCCGGACAATCCGGAATTTGCCGCCGCCAGGGCAAAGGGAATCCCGATGCTCAGCCGCGCGGAACTGCTCGGGCAGATCATGAAGAACTATAAGACCCCGATCGCGGTCGCCGGCACGCATGGCAAGACGACCACGACTTCGATGGCCTCTTACATTCTCATGACCGCAGGCTTTGACCCGACAATCACCGTCGGCGGAATCATTCCCGCCATCAAGGGAAATATTCGTGTCGGACACTCCCAGACGTTCATCGCGGAAGCCTGCGAATACACGAACAGTTTTCTTTCTTTTTACCCGAAGATTGCCGTCATTCTCAATGTCGACGCGGATCATCTCGATTTCTTCAAAGATCTTGATGACATCGCTTCTTCCTTCCACCGGTTTGCGCAGAATGTCCCGGATGACGGAACCGTCATCATCTGCCGCGACTTCGCGAAATATCCGGAAGTCATCAAAGACCTGAAAAGCGAGGTCATTACCTACAGCATGACGGATGCGGAAGCCGACTATACTCCGTCTGACATTTCCTATGACGAAAGAGGCTGCGGCACCTTTACCTGCCTGGAGAAGGGTCATCCGATCCTGACCGTTACGTTAAATGTACCCGGTGTCCACAACATCAGCAACGCTCTTGCTTCCATCGCCCTCGGGCGGAAAATGGGCATTTCCGGCGAAGACATCCGCGAAGGCCTGCAGAGTTTCTACGGAACCGAGCGCCGCTTCGAGCTGAAGGGGAAAATCGGCGGCGTCACGATCATCGATGACTATGCACATCATCCCACGGAAATCCGGGCAACCCTGACAGCAGCGAAGAATTATCCGCACCGTGAGCTCTGGGTCATTTTCCAGCCGCACACCTATACGAGGACGAAGGCCCTCTTCTCAGAATTTGCGGATGCCCTGTCTCTTGCGGATCATGTCATTCTGGCGGATATCTATGCCGCACGGGAGAAGAACACGATCGGCATTTCCTCGGACGATCTCCGGAAGGAACTTGAAAAGCGCGGCGCAGATGCCGTCTACTTCCCGTCCTTCGGCGAAATTGAGGATTACGTCCTGACGCACTGTGTGGACGGCGACCTGTTAATAACCATGGGCGCCGGGGATATCGTAACCGTCGGCGATGAGCTTCTCGGAAAGCAGATGTCCACCTAATCCACATCTTTCACAGCATGAATGCTTTCTTCATCCACACGCCTCCATCCGGCGTGTGGATTACTTTGTGGATGCACAAATCCTCCGATATGCTATACTCTTTCCTGTATTGATTCTGAGGGGCGGACAGCTTATGAACAATTTGAAAATCCAGACGTGCTTCCCCCGGGAAGCCACGATTGTGTCCAATGAGTTCCTGGACAATTTTATGCCGCGTGCCAACGGCGAATTCGTAAAAATCTATCTTTATCTTCTCCGGGCAACAGCCCGTACGGAAGACGGACTGACCCTGTCTGCAATTGCAGACCGCATGAACTGCACGGAAAAGGACGTGCTTCGCGCGCTCCGCTACTGGGCAGGCGAAAATGTCCTGCGTCTGGAAACGGACGCCTCCGGCGAAAATCTGACCGGCATCATTTTCCTGAATTTCTGCAACAGCGACCTCTCTCCTAAGCAGGTCGTTCAGTCGGAACAGGTTCCTCTCCTGTCAAATGAAGAGGACGGCGGCAAAGTCACGATGGACCGCGCAGCCCAGCTCAAGGGAAATGAAGATATCAAGGAACTTCTGTTCATTACCGAAAAATATCTCGGAAAACCGCTGACGAAGACAGAGATGCAGAAGCTGCTCTATTTCTACGACGGTCTCCATTTCTCGACGGACCTGATCGACTACCTGATCGAATACTGCGTCAGCAACGGCCACAAGGTCTTCCGCTACATCGAGAAGGTTGCCTACAACTGGCATGCGGAGGGCATTTCCACCGTGCGGGAAGCACGGGCTTCCGTCAACAATTACCACCGGGATTACTATGAGATCCTCAAGGCGCTCGGCATCACGAACCGGAGTCCGGTCGAGGCGGAAATCACTTTCATGCGGAAATGGATCGAGGATTTCGGTTTTCCGATGGACGTGATCCGCGAGGCCTGTTCCCGGACGGTCATGAAATCCGGCAAGGCTTCTTTCTCCTATGCGGACGGAATTCTCTCCCGCTGGAAAAAGGAAGGCGTTACGGGCATTCCGGATATCCGCGTGCTCGATGAAGAACATGAAAAGAAAGCCGCTGCGTCAGGGCAGGAAAAGACCGCGGCCGAAAAGCCGGCACGTCCGAATTCCTTCAACAATTTCGAGCAGCGCCGCTATGACTATGATTCCCTCGAGGAAAAAATACTGAAAGGCACTGACTGATGGCTCTTTTGAATTCCCAGTATGATGAGATCATGCGGAGCTACGACCACATCCGCATGCGCCACGCGCAGGAACTTGCGGAACGCACCCGCGAAGTCTATGAAAAGATACCGGAAATGAAGCAGCTCAGCGACCGTATCGGCACTCTCGCGTCGCAGAGCGCGAAGGCCCAGATTCTCGGCGGCAGCGCCGACCTGGCTTCATTTGACCGGGAAATCGAAAAAATCGCAGAAGAAAAGAAATCGCTTCTGAAGGCCGGCGGCTATCCGGAGGATTATCTGGAAATGCAGTACGACTGCCCCATCTGCCGCGACACCGGCTTTGCCGGCGGTAAAAAATGCGTCTGTTTCCGGAAGGCGGAAATCCGCATCCTCTATGACCGGTATGAACTCGGGGATATCTTAAAAGAAGAAAACTTTGCGCACTTTTCATTTGACTGCTATTCTGATAGTATAATAAATGAAAAGACCGGTAAATCACCGCGTGAAACAGCGCATGAAGCGTATGCCGCAGGCCGGAAATTCGTGACGGGAATCGGAAACCCGGACAACAATCTTCTGCTGTACGGCAATACCGGAGTGGGCAAGACCTTCCTCTCTCACTGCATTGCAAAGGAAGCTCTGGACCGCTCTTTTTCCACGCTGTATTTTTCAGCACATGACTTCTTCCGGATCATGGCGGACGCTGAATTCAGCCGTCACCCGGAGGACGGGACTTACGGTCAGATGATCGAGGGATGCGATCTTCTCATTCTCGACGACCTGGGGACGGAGCTTACCAATTCGCTCGTTTCCGTCCAGCTTTTCCGCGTCGTGAACGAAAGGATCCTGAAGAATCTTTCAACGATCATCTCCACGAACCTTGGCCTCAATGAATTCGCAGACCATTATTCGGAAAGGGTCTTTTCCAGAATTACCAGCCACTATGAGATCATAAAGCTGACGGGCGAAGATATCCGCCTGCAGAAAAAGTTCCAGGGAGGCAGACAATGAACACCGCAACAACCGACACTCAGGTCACTCCTGTATTATCTTCGGCGCCGGACGGCCGCCTGGCGATCATCCCGCTGGAAAGCATTTCGGGAATCGGGAAAAAGGTCAATGACTATCTCGTCGAATGGCGCAGCAACCGCGTCCGGACCGGAATCGTCAAGAACGAGAACGGCTATGCCCGCGACACGTATATCATCGGCAGCGTCGTACCGCGTTTCGGTTCAGGCGAAGCCAAGGGAATGGTGACCGAATCGGTCCGCGGCGACGACATCTATGTCATGGTCGACGTCTGCAACTATTCCATGACCTACAAGCTCGGGGGCTTCGAAAATGCCATGTCTCCGGACGATCATTTCCAGGACCTGAAGAGGATCATCGCCGCCGTCAGCGGCAAGGCCAAACGGATTTCCGTCATCATGCCCTATCTCTACGAAGGCCGCCAGCAGAGGCGTTCAGGACGTGAGTCTCTGGACTGCGCGGATGCCCTGCAGGAAATCACCGCCATGGGTGTGGAAAACATCATTACCTTCGATGCCCACGATCCCCGCGTCATGAACGCGATTCCGCTCCACGGCTTTGAGACGGTTTCGCCGACTTATCAGTTCATCAAGAACATCCTCCGCTACGCTCCCGACCTCCAGGTCGACAGCAGCCACCTGATGGCGATCAGCCCGGATGAGGGCGGCATGAGCCGCGCGATCTATCTGGCCAATGTCCTCGGAATCGACATGGGCATGTTCTATAAGCGCCGCGACTACTCGACTCTCATTTCCGGAACGAACCCCGTCGTCGCCCATGAATTCCTGGGTGCCGAGGTCAGGGGCAAGGACATGATCATTATCGACGATATGATTTCGTCCGGCGACACGGTCCTGGAAACGGCACAGCTGCTGAAGAAAATGAAGGCAAACCGCATCTTCATCTGCTCGACTTTCGGAATCTTCACGAACGGGCTGACACGTTTCGATGAGGCTTACAAGAAGGGGCTCTTTACAAAGCTCATCACGACGAACCTGGTCTATCAGACGGATGACCTGCTCTCCAAGGAATATTACGTCAGCTGCGACATGAGCAAGTTCATCGCGCTGATCATCGATACGCTGAACCACGACAGCTCGCTCAGCGGCCTTCTGAATCCTGTCGACCGCATCAACGGGGTCCTTGAGAAGCACAGAAAGCAGCAGAAAATCTAGCGCGAACCGATGAACCGCCGCGGAAACAGCAGCATTCTTCGGCAGCCGGACTCAGTCCTGAAGACCGATGTTTGAACGGTCCGCCGGGGGAGAAGGGTTCCGGAGTAAAACATGGATGTTCCTGCCCTGATTTTCGATTATCTGCGAACAGAATATCAGCCTCTCCGAGGACTGTCTGAGCTTGAAGACTTCCGTCTTAGAAAGCATTCAGACGAGTTCCGCAGGAGAGGCTGATCTTATATTCTGTGAACAGATGATCTGAAAATCGTGGCAGGGTTATCCGTTTTACGATGGTCCCTTCTTTCCCGGCGGACCGCCTGATGCAGTACTTCCGGACGGAGCCCGGCTGCTGCAGAACCGTATCTTCTCCGCGGCGGCCATCGGCCGGCCGCGGATTCTTCATGCTTTCAGTGCATCGATTTCGTCCAGCCAGATGCGGGCGCAGGCATCCGAAGGCATCCTGAGATCGCCGCGCGGGGAGACTGCGACCGAGCCGACCTTCGGTCCGTCCGGCAGGCAGCTCCTCTTAAACTGCTGTGAGAAAAATCTCCGGTAGAAATTCCTGAGCCATTTCAGGATGACTGCTTTCGTATACACGCCCTTAAAGGACAGGCAGGCGATCCGGTAGATCTTCGCCGGCGGGAATCCGAACCGAAGCATATAGTACAGGAAGAAATCATGCAGTTCATACGGCCCGATCAGATCCTCCGTCTTCTGCGAAATCTTCCCCGACGGATCCGGGGGAAGCAGCTCCGGTGAGACCGGCGTGTCAAGCACGTCCAGAAGAATCTTCTGAAGTTTTTCCTCACCGCAGGTGTCCGCATAGTAGCGCACCAGGTGCCGCACCAGCGTCTTCGGAACCGAACTGTTCACGGCGTACATCGACATATGGTCGCCGTTGTAGGTCGCCCATCCCAGCGCCAGCTCGGAGAGGTCTCCCGTCCCGATGACCAGCCCGCCTGCCTGATTGGCAATGTCCATCAGGATCATCGTGCGTTCCCTGGCCTGTGAATTTTCAAATGTCACATCGTGCACGCCGGCGTCATGTCCGATATCTTCGAAATGCTGAAGCACGGCTTTTTCGATATTGACCTCGCGGAAATCCGCACCGGTGCAGCGGATCAGCGTGCAGGCATTCTGATAAGTGCGGTCCGTCGTTCCGAAGCACGGCATCGTCACCGCGATGATTCCTTTTCTCGGAAGCTTCAGCATGTCAAATGCACGCACCGTCACCAGCAGCGCCAGCGTTGAATCCAGCCCGCCGGAAATGCCGATGACCGCGCATCCGCAGCCTGTATGCTCCAGACGCTTCTTCAGTCCGATCGACTGGATATTCAGGATTTCATCGCATCTCATATCCCGGTCGCTCTTGCCCGACGGCACGAAGGGATGCGGGTCAAAGGTTCTGGTCAGCTTCGTTTCCGTGACCTTCAGCCTGAACGGCACCGTTCTGTACCCCGCCGGTTCCTGTACCGGGAAGGTCGTCATCCTTCTTCTTTCGGAAATGATGCGGTCCGTGTCCAGATCTCCGTAAACCGTCTCATTCGTAAAGCGCACGGCCTCCGCCAGCACCGTACCGTTTTCGGCGATCATGTTCTGGGCTCCGAAAACCATGTCCGTCGAAGATTCGCCTTCTCCTGCCGCCGCGTAAATATACCCGCAGATGCAGGAAGCCGAATGGCTTTTCACCAGCTGCCTCCGGTAGGAATCCTTGCCGACAAGTTCGTCCGAAGCAGTCAGGTTCACGACGACTGTCGCTCCTGCCAGCACGTGACGGACGGACGGCGGTGAAATGACCCACAGGTCCTCGCAGATCTCGGCAGCCACTTTCAGATGCGGCATGGTCCCGCAGGAAAACAGGAGATTCGTTCCGAACGGAACCTCTTCATTTCCCAGGATGACCGGCGGCAGCTCCGCCGTCCCTGCCGTGAAATGACGTGCTTCGTAGTACTCGTTGTATGTCGGAAGGTTGCTCTTGGGCACGAGCCCCAGGATTTTCCCGCCGCTGACGGCTGCGGCTGCATTGTACAGCTTCCCGCCGTTCTCGATGGGAAGTCCCACGAAAATGAGGGCATCGACATCTGCCGTGTCTTTCGCCAGCCGGACCAGTTCTTCTTTCGCGGAATCGAGAAGCTCCTGCTGCCAGAAAAGATCCCTGCATTCATAGCCGGTCAGGCACAGTTCCGGAAAGACCATCAGCCTGGCCTTCTGCTTCTCCATTTCCCGGATTTTCTCTTCGATCGCCTGACGGTTGAAGACCGGATCCGCAACCCTGATTTTCGGCGTTCCCGCCGCTGCCTTTACAAATCCCTGGCGCATATGTCTCTCCTTTTATTCGTTTCTCATCATGCTGACGATCCAGCGGCCCGAATCGCTCAGCTCTGCATCGCTCCACCCGGAGGTTTTGGAGCAGGACTGGGAAATCATGGCCGATGTCTCATTTTTATTTGACAGATTCCAGGCGCAGAAACTGATGCCGTAAGTGTTGAGCATGCTGATCCATGTCTGGGCGGAACCTGTGTCGATGCCGCCGGAACCCGAAGCATCGCAGATGCCGTACTCCGTCACGAAGACCGGAAGGCCCTTGCCGACGGCATACGTCAGCTTCTGCTGCAGCCATTCCTTATGCGTGGCCGCATAGAAATGAAGCGTGTACACAATGTTCGAATAGCCCGTGAGAGGACTGTCCGCCGCCTGGTCCACGTACTGAGACCAGTTCGGCGTTCCGACGATAATGACGGAGTCCGGTGAATTGGCCCGGATTGCCGGGATGACCGCATTCGCATACGACTTGATCTGGTCCCAGCTCGTTCCGCCGTTCGGCTCATTGCAGATTTCATAGATCACATTTCCGTAAGAGGCATATTTCGCAGACATTTCCCGGAAGAAGGAAACCGCCTCGCTCTGATGATCCTGCGGATTGGAATCGCTTAAGATGTGCCAGTCGATGATCACATACATGCCAAGATCCGTCGCTGCCTGCACGCCCCGGTCGATCAGGTTCTTCAGACTGTTCTGATCGCCGCCGCTGCAGTAGCCGCCGTACTCGGCTGTATACATCGCAAGCCGCACGACGTCTCCGTTCCAGCTGTCCCGGACGGAGGCAAAAGAATCTTCACTGACGTAGCCCGGATACCAGGCAATTCCGTGCGTGCTGATTCCTCTCAGCTGATAAGGGCTGCCGGAACTGTCGCACAGGCTTGCACCCTTCACCTGAAGCTTTCCGTGCGTATCGTACGGAGTCTCGCTGTTCTTTGACGTTTCCGCAAAAGAAAACGCCTGGGCTTTCGTGCCGTTTCCGGACCAGAGCTGCACGTTTCTTCCTTCTGATGCAATACCGCCGTCGACGTCCATATAAAGTCCGCTCCCCTTTGCCATGATCGTATAGGTACCGTCTCCCTTTGCCCGGATCTGCCACTGCTGGGCATTCGTCCCGTTCCATTCATACTGCTGCACATTGGTTCCGGCCGAAGTTCCCCCGCCCGCCGCATCCAGGACCTTTTCCGTCTTCACGCAGGCGGCCTGGTAATAGGTATTCCCGAGATAGGTCAGGCGGAATTTCTGCGCATTCGTGCCGTTCGCGCTCCAGAGCTGCAGGTTGATTCCGTTCGCCCTCTTCGCGCCGGCAATGTCCAGGACATAGCTTCCGTTCAGGGCGGATGTCACGGTATACAGACCGTCCGGAAGCGGCCGGAGACTGTCTTCTTTTTCAAAGATGAATTTCTGGGCTTTGGTTCCGTTCGGGGTCCAGCAGCGGAGGTTCGTCCCGTCAGCCGTCCTGCCTTCCGCCGCATCCATGACAAGTCCGCTGCAGGAAGCCTTCAGCGTATAGGTTCCGTCTCCGTTTCCGGAAATGACCCAGGACTGGGCAGCCGTTCCGTTTGCCGCATACTGCTGGATATTGGCTCCTTTGGCTGAAGAAGCACCGGCCACGTCCAGTACCTTCCCTGATTTTTTCACAAGAATCCGGTACGTTCCGTCGTCCTGTTTCCGGACGTCATATTTCTGCGCATCCGTTCCGTTGCTTCCGTAAAGCCGGAGGTTGGCCATGTCGGCCATGCTTCCTCCCTCGATATCCAGCACCGCGCTTTCATTTGCCGAAGAAGCAATCGTGTAGACGCCGTCTTCCGGACCGCTGTCTTCCGCAGATGCTGCCGAAACAGGAACATCTGACAATGAAAAGGAAAGAACCATCGCGGGTACAAGCAGGCATGCCAGAATCCGGACCGAATTATTCTTCATCTTCATTTCCCCCATAGATGTCTCTATTATAACAAAAACCTGCCTGTTTGCCACAGGCAGGTTTGAAAACCATGATCTTTTTATCCGTTTGACGGCACCGTCTCGACCGGTCCCTGGACATAGGCATCCAGCTTTCCGTCCTTTGCATCCACGATGATCTTTGAACCTTCGTGGACATTTCCGCCGAGGATCAACCTTGCGGCCAGGGTTTCGATGTTTTTCTGCAGATATCTCTTCAGCGGCCTTGCACCGAATGCAGGATCGTATCCTTCGTCGATCACCCGCTGCTTTGCATCATCCGTAAGACTGATGGAAAGTTCCTGGCCTCCCAGACGCTTGTTGAGATCCGCCATCAGAAGATCGACGATCGATCCGATGTTTTCCTTGGTCAGAGGCTTGAACAGGATGATTTCATCCAGACGGTTGAGGAACTCCGGACGGAAATGGGCACGCAGATCGTTCTGCACCATTTTCCGCGTCTTCTCGTCAATCTCACCCTTGTCGTTGATTCCGTCCAGCAGGTACTGTGAACCGAGGTTGGACGTCAGGATGATGATCGTGTTCTTGAAGTCGACCGTGCGTCCCTGACTGTCCGTAATGCGGCCGTCGTCGAGGACCTGCAGCAGCACGTTGAAAACGTCGGGGTGGGCTTTTTCGATTTCATCGAAAAGCACGACCGAGAACGGCTTTCTCCGGACGGCTTCCGTCAGCTGACCGCCTTCGTCGTAGCCGACATATCCCGGAGGCGCACCGATCAGACGCGATACGGAATACTTCTCCATGTACTCGCTCATGTCGATACGCACCATATTGTTTTCGTCATCGAAAAGATAGGCGGCCAGCGTTTTTGCAAGTTCCGTTTTCCCGACGCCGGTCGGACCCAGAAACAGGAACGAACCAATCGGCCTCTTCGGATCCTTGATGCCTGCCTTTGAACGCAGGATGGCATCCGCGACCTTCGATACAGCCTCCTCCTGGCCGACGACGCGTTTATGCAGTTCGCCTTCCAGTCCGAGGACTTTCGCCTTTTCTCCTTCCGTCAGCTTGCTGACCGGAATGCCGGTCCATTTCGAGACGATCCTGGCGATCTCATCCTCGGTAACCGCCTCATGCACCATGGACAGGTCCTTGCCCTGCACTTTTTCTTCCGCGTCTTTCAGTTCTTTCTGAAGCTTCGGCAGCTCGCCGTACTGCAGCTTGGCCGCCTCTTCCAGATTGTAGTCCCTCTTGGCGATTTCGATCTTCGAGTTCAGCTCGTCGATCTGCTCCCTGTATTTCCGAAGACCCAGAAGCGCATTCTTTTCATTGTCCCACTGGGCTTTCTGGGTATTGAAAGCATCGCGCATTTCACCGAGCTCCCTGGAAAGATCTGCCAGACGCTCTTTGCTCAGGGTATCGGTCTCTTTCTTCAGGGCTGCCTCTTCGATTTCCATCTGCATGATTTTTCTCTGCTGCTCATCCAGCTCCGTCGGCAGGGAATCCAGTTCTGTCTTGATCAGGGCGCAGGCTTCATCCACGAGGTCGATTGCCTTGTCCGGCAGGAACCGGTCCGTAATGTACCGCTGGGAAAGAGTCGCCGCCGCCACAAGGGCTGAGTCCGTGATCTTGACGCCATGGTAGACTTCATAGCGTTCCTTCAGTCCCCGCAAAATGGAGATTGTCTCATCCACTGTCGGCTCGTCCACCATGACCGGCTGGAATCTTCTTTCCAGAGCCTTGTCTTTTTCAATGTATTCCCGGTATTCATCAAGCGTCGTCGCTCCGATGCAGTGCAGCTCGCCCCTGGCCAGCATGGGCTTCAGCATGTTGCCGGCATCCATGGCGCCTTCGGTCTTTCCTGCTCCGACGATCAGATGCAGTTCATCGATGAACAGGATAATCCGACCTTCGGATTTCTTCACGTCTTCCAGGACCGCCTTCAGACGTTCCTCGAATTCGCCGCGGTATTTCGCACCGGCTACCAGAGCTCCCATGTCGAGAGCCACGATCCGCTTATCTTTCAGATTGTCCGGAACGTCTCCGCGGACGATTCTCTGCGCCAGGCCTTCTACCGCTGCCGTCTTGCCGACGCCCGGTTCACCGATCAGCACAGGGTTGTTCTTCGTCTTTCTGGAAAGGATCAGGATTGCCTGACGGATCTCATCATCCCTGCCGATGACCGGATCCAGTTTCTGCATCTTTGCCTTTTCAACCAGGTCTTCGCCGTACTTATTGAGGGCGTCGTAGGTACCTTCCGGATTGTCCGTCGTAACCTTCTGGTTTCCGCGGACCGTGCTCAGTGCCTGCAGGAAGCCGTCCCTGGTAATGTTGTATTCCGAAAACAGCTTCTTCATCGACCTGCTCGGGTATCTCAGCATGGACAGGAAAAGATGCTCGACGGAGACATACTCGTCCCCCATTGCCTTTGCTTCATCATCTGCCTTGATCAGGGCTTTGTTCAGGTCCGCACCGATATACGGAGTGCCTCCCTGTACTTTGACCTGTGCTTCCAGGGCATCTGAAACGGATTTCTTAAATGCTTCCGTATCGATTCCCATCTTCTCCAGAAGCTTCAGGATCAGGCTGTCTTCCTGATTGATCAGATTATATAAGAGGTGTTCTTCTGTCACCTCCTGATTTCCGTAATCATAAGCGACCTCTTCCAGTTTCTGGACCGCTTCTACGGACTTCTGCGTAAATTTATTAATATTCATGATTTTCGCCTCCTCTTTTTCGGCGTTGTTCTATCAGGAATATAACATATCACAGTTTGTTAGCACTGTCAAGCGTCGAGTGCTAATTTTCTGAAAAATAAAAATTGTCTCTCAGCTCTGCTTCCCCATCTCCATCGGGGAAAGTCCGTTGCTTCTGGCGACGCTCTTGAAATGATAATTTGCCCGCATGACATACCGTTTTTTTGACATGTCCGGCGAACAGAAGGTGCTGAGGCTGGCATGTCCCTGGGCTGCTGCCTCGCAGAAAGCGGTCAGTTTTCTGGCATAGGTTCTTCTTCGCGCAATGTTCAGATAAGCGCGTCTGGCGTCTGCATAGATCGGTCCGCCTCCGATGCCGATTCCTCCGCACCAGCGGTATCCGCATTTCTCGCTCCACAGACGAATCATGGAAAGAGCGGGGAGTGCTTCATTTCCCTCATAAAGACCCCCGTTGGCAATGGCGTAAATGCTGCGGGGCGCCTCGCCGCCTGCCGCTTCCTCAATATTGATCATGAAGCGGAGCATATGGGCCGGAATGCCGCCTGCGTAGATCGGGAAGGAAAAGATCCAGGTATCGCACGCGAAAAGCGTCTTCATTTCCTCCTCGGAAAGTGAAAACGTCTTGAGATGGATGTCCTCCATGTCATGGGCATGGAACCGGCGCAGGTATTTCTTGACGTCGGACAGGATCGCATGGGAAGCACAGGGTGTTTCCTTCTCCATGACAAGTTTCGGACTGCAGTTTATCAGGGCTATCTTCACAGGACTGTCTCCTTCAGTTCATCGACTGAGGAATGGAATTCAACGGCTGCGGCAGAAGCTTCCAGCGATTTGGAAAGGACCTCCAGATAATCGTAGGCGGTCTTTTTATCTTCCTCGCCCAGATCTCCGTAGAAATGCACGGAAATCCGCAGGCGTCCGGGGTAGCGTACTTTGAAGTGCGTTTCCTGATCCCGCAGTTCAATGCCCGGCACCAGGTAGCCGATCATGCGGTCAAGGGCATTCTTGATGAACGGACTGACCGACCCGTACCGGCATCTGGAAATGAGGACCAGTTCGTCGGTTGCGGAAAGGTCTTTTGCGATGCGGGAAAAGCGGTCCTTCATCGGACATTCGCCGGGGGTCCGGAACCAGCATCCCAGGCATCCGATGCACTGGTGAAAGGTTCCGTCGTCTCCGACGATTTTGCAGTTTTCCGGATCGGTCGGAAATACCCTGCGGTAATCTTCCTCCGACAGATCGTGAATGATCATTTTCATCGGTCAGTCTGTTTCCTCGTCTGCACGCCGTATCGTCAGCTGCGGATTCTCGTCCGCCGAATCATAAAGCACCCTCAGGCAGCGGATGGCGCATTCCGGAAGCTCCGGAAGAGTCTTCCCCTCGTAGTCGATGTGAATGCAGGTTTCTTCCGTAAGAGAAGTCAGCATGTCATGAAGCGCGTCGAAATTCCTTCCGTACCAGGAAGGGAATTCAAAGGTTTCGGTAAACAGGTTATGGATATCATCCGGCGTATCGAAATCGCCGATGTTCATATAGACGTCCGTCATGGTTTTCTCCCGGCTTCCTTAATAAAGCTGTTCGAACGTTTTATAGTGATCGTCCGTATAATAGATCCGCCCGTCTGACGAATAGATAATCCGGTCAGCTCCGCGGTAGCCGCCCGTATAGCCGATATCGCATTCTTTATAGGACCCGTCCGGAAGCTGTCCGTCATAATTTCCGAACCTGCTCCCGCCGATGCTCTTGCCCGGTGCGACTTCATCAAGGTTCCCTTCGCTCGAATTCCATCCGAGTTTCTGGGCCTCTTTCTTCGTGATGTAATTGGACGGAAGGTGGCCGTAGAGATGGATGTAAAGAGCTACCTCATCCTTCGAAGTGTATTCTCCGTCTTCCGTGACGCTGACGGAGTTATCCTGGCCGCTGCTGACCGAGACATCCTGCCTGCTGACCGAAGCGTTCCCGGAAGAGGTTTCAGCTGAAGACGGCGTTCCTCCCGCGGACTGCAGAACCGCGCCGCAGCCGAAAAGGAAGCAGATGCACAGCAGGAAAACCGCGACTGCCGAAATGCGTTTTTTCATCAATTCACCCTGTTACCCTGCCTGATAAGGGTTTTCCCTGCCCGCTGCATCCAGCACGCAGGCATAGACCGAACTGTAGACCTGGTCATGTACGGTCGTATCGGTATAGAACGCCATATGCGGCGAGACGACGGCATTCGGAAAGCTCCGGAGAATCGCCAGCTGTTCATGATCCAGGGGACGGCTGCGGAGATCATAGTAATAAAGATTGAACTCATTTTCCACGCAGTCCAGACCCACACCACCGATTTTACCACTCTCCAGCCCTTTTATCAACGCATTCGAATCGATGAGCCCGCCGCGCGCGGTGTTGATGATGCGCACGCCGTCCTTCATCTGTGCGATTGCATTTTCGTCAATCATGTGGAAATTGTCATCGGTGAGCGGCATATGGAGGGTAATGATGTCGCTCTGGGAAATGAGATCCGCAAGCGGCACATAGGACGCCATCTCCCGAGCCTTCTCATTCTGATAAAGGTCATAGGCCAGGATCCTGCATCCGAATCCGTGCAGCGACTCGATGACCTGCGTCCCGATTCTTCCCGTTCCGATCACGCCGACCGTCTGGGTTTTCATGTTGATGCCCATGATTCCTTTCAGCGTATAATCCTGTATATCCGCGCGTCCGAGAATGGCTTTCATTTTCCGGTTCACCATCAGCATCAGCATGACCGTATAATCCGCCACGCAGTCCGGTGCGTAAATGGAACGGCTGATCCGGATCCCGTACTTTTTCGCGGCTGCGGCATCAATATGGTCGATGCCGATGGAACGCGTGCAGATCATCCGAATGCCCAGGTCATGGAACTGCTTCATCAGTCCCTCATCAACCGGCGTCGTAATAATGCTGATGTAATCCGCGCCGGCGGCAAGATCTGCCGTCTCCGGCGTCGGATTCATTTCCGTCGATCCGATCTCAATGCCGAATTCTCCGGCAAACCGGTCGAAGAACTGCTTCTCATCAAAATCCCTCTCGTTATAGATAAAAATCTTCATTCTCCGCCTCCATAAAAAGATTGCACATGCCTGCGCATGTGCAATCCGAAATCTCCTCATTCAATTCCGATTATCCGACACGCCTTACCGCAACGATGGTTCTGTAGGTTGCCGGCGATGTATATTTGATTCCTTCTCTTTCGTTGCTGGCATTGACGATCGTGTCTCCGCCGATGTAGATGCCGACATGTCCTGAATAGCAGATGATGTCGCCCGGCTGAGCTTCGGAATAGGAAACGCCGACGCCGACCGAAGCAAGATCTCCGGAGCTGTGCGGCAGATCATATCCGAAATGTGCAAAGACCTGCATCACGAAACCGGAGCAGTCGCATCCGTTCGTAAGGCTTTCGCCGCCCCATACATACGGATTGCCGACAAACTGGCAGGCATAGGCAACGACTGCATCGCCGATGGAGGAAGATGCCGCTCCCGACGGAACCGTAATGCTTGCGGAATCCGAAGAAGATGAGTCCGACGAAGAGGCTGCCGGAGCTGCCGTTTCATTTTCCTGTTTGGAAGAAGCTGCTGCAGATGCCGTCTGCTGGGACTGGGTTTCCGCTGCGGCTGTTTCCTGTGTCTGGGCTGCTGCCGGTGTTTGAACTGCCGCCTGAACGGCTGCCTGCTGAGCTGCTGCCTCTTTGGCTGCCGCTGCTTCGGCTGCTGCCTGTGCCTGAGCTGCCGCTGCAGCCGCTGCTGCTTCTTTCTCCTGACGGATCTGGACGATCTGGGCATTCTGCTCGCTGATGGATTCCGTCAGGGCGTCTGCCTGTGCCTGCAGATTCGCAATGTCGCTGTCATAGTCTGCGGAAGTTGCTTTCTTCTCCTCAAGCCTTGTGGTTAAATCCGACTGCTGTTCTTCCAGGTTCTGCTGTTCTTCCTCAAGATCAGACTTCGTCGATTCCAGACTGTCCTTCAGGTCGGAAACCGTCTGCACCGTCTGCAGGAACTGGTTCAGCATTTCACGGTCATACTTTTCCATCTGCTGCGTGTAGTCTGCCCGGTTGAGCATATCCGTAAAACTCTTGGCCTGCAGCACATAGCGCATCCACACGGCATCCGTACCGCCGTTTTCATAGATATAGGACATCCTCGTCTCCATATCTTTGTACTGGCTTTCGTAATCCTGCTGTGCTGCCGCAAGTTCTGTATTCTTATCGGAAATCTGCTGTTCGGTATTGGAAATGTCCCCTTTGAGGACGTCGATATTGGACATCAGGGTAACCAGCTGGCTGTCCATATCCGTAATTTCGGACTTGATGGCCGTCTGGGCATTCTGCGTATCGCTGAGCTGGCTGTTCGTAGAACTGAGAGCATTCTGATTCGCCGCCTTGGCTGCTTCCAGATCGCTTTCCGTATCCGCATAGACCGGCAGAGCAATCGCCGCAGTCAGTATAAGACTGAGCGAAATACAGAGAAATTTTTTCATCATTGGAAAATAACCCCCGTTATTTTACTCCCCGAGAAAAGCAACAAATGTAAAGGAATAATAATAATTCTGTTAAATACTAGCATACATTATTAGGCTTTACAACCCTAAATGTGGAAAAAACGTAATAATTCGTAACTATATTTAGTAATTTGTAACATTTTTACGACTGCATCATTTCCACATTCACTTCGTTCGAACCGGCTGTCTGTTCCTCCCCAGAAACAGTCACCGTTCCGTCGGCCAGCTTGGCCGCTTCCGCCTTGTACATGTCCTCCGTAAAGCCCGTAAACGTGCTGAAATCAATTGCCAGTCCCACGCTGTCCTGCTTCAGTCCGTATGCCGTCGTGCTGCCGCCCTTGAAGTCTTCCGCATCGCTTTCCTTCAGTGCCGCCGCCACCGCGCTGGCGCCGTCCGTTCTCATCCCCATCCGGATGGTGCCGGACTCAGACCTGGCATCGGTGTCTGCTGAAATAATATATTTCCCGCACGCCTCCGCTGCCTTTACGACCGCCTTGCGGATGTTGTCCCCGCACGTCATGATGATCTCGCATCCGGCGCTGTACATATCCAGTGCTGTTCCCATTCTTTTGGGTGTCAGTTCATCGGTTCCCGCGTAGTAAACCCTGACGCTGACGCTTCCGGCAGCCAGCCCCAGATCCGAGGCTGCCGCTTCCGCACCGCTGACAAAACCGGCTTCATACTGGACCGCCTCGTCCGTCTTCACGCCGGCCATATATCCCAGGTTCCGGTATCCTTCGGCAATGCTGCCGTATCCGGCCAGAAAAGATGCCTGATCCAGCGCATAAGTGACGCAGAGCGTATTCTCACCGACTTCGGATTTCCCGTCCGTCTTTTCTTTCGGCTCGCCTCCGATCAGAATGATTTTTGTTTTACCGTATGCCTTCTGGGCAGCGTACGCTGCTCCTTCCATATCCGTACCGACAAAAACCAGTGTCTTCGCTTCCGCTTTTACGGCGTCATCCACCGCTTTTTTATATCCGTCCGCATCATCGCTTTTGGAAATGAACCTGCCTGCCGCCGCGGTTCTGCCGCTCACATAAGTCTCGATGCCCGTCCAGATTTCGGAAGCTGCCTGATCTGTAAGCCCCTGCGAATTCGTGACAAAAGCATAACCGACTTTCTGTGTCTGACTGCTTCCGCAGCCCGATGCTGCCAAAAGCATAACGGCTGATAAAAACACCGCCAGCACTCTTTTCTTCATTGCCTGCTCCTTATAGTCTATTCCCCAAATAAATCTTTCAGCACCTCCGCTGCACTCATGTTCTTGTACCCGTCCGGATCGGTAATGACGCCGCTCAGGGTATTCCAGTCTGCGAAGTTGTTATAATTAAGATAAGAAGAACTTACGGATGCGGTGCCGAATGGCCACTCAAAGAAATACTTGTCCATATACTGCTTGGCCAGACGGTAAGCCTCGCTGTCCGCCTCTCCCGCATTGTTTGATGTTCCGCTGATCTGCACGCCGCCTCCGGTCGCACTGCCCGCCGGCGAAGAATGCACCAGTACGACGCTTCCGTCGCTGCAGACGCCGATGACCATCCAGACGTGCCCCGTCATGCTGACGACGTCTCCCGCCTTTAAGGCGGATGTCGAACTTGATTTTCCAAGATAAGCCCACTTCAGAGCCGACAGCCTTGTCGCCAGAAGCGTGGAATTGTAATAGCTGCCGTCCTCTTCCAGAAGATTGATCTGACCGTTGGACGTATACATCGTGTTGTAAATGACCCAGGCCATGAATCCCGAGCAGTCCAGGCCACTGCCGTAGCTGTTCTCGAAATTATGCCGGTTATAGGAGGCCGTTCCGTTGGCCAGGAAGAAATTCTCCCAGCTCGGATAGTAGCCGATCTTCTGAGTATCGCTGGAATCCCATCCGCCGCCCCAGATATAAAGAGTGCGTCCGCAGGCCAGCATCGCATTCTGAAGCAGATTCTTCACCGTCCGCTTTCCGGGCTGGACGTTCTCAAATACGGTCGTCAGAGTTGCCATCGTACCGTCTTCTTTCAGACGGTTCGTTCCGATGACGGTGGAATACTGCATCTTTCCGCTTCCGTCAAAATAGTACCAGTTGTTTCCGATTATATTCCATCCGGTCTTCACGTTTCCTCCGGTGTAATAGGATCTGGAGTGCATGTCCGTTGAATACCAGCCGTTTCCGTTAAAGGATGTTCCCGTAAAATAGAACTTCTGGGCCTTCGTCTGATTGCCTGTGTAAATCTCGACATTCGTGCCGTTGGCGGTCATTCCGCCTGTAATATCCAGATATTTTCCAAGACTGCTGACAATATAATAACTTCCCATTCCATCGTTCGAGGAGACGATCTGCCATTTCTGCGCATTGGTGCCGTTCGGTTCATAAAGCTGCACGTTCGTGCCGTCTGCGGAAATGGCGCCGGCCACGTCAAGGACTTTTCCGGTCGCCGCATTCTGGATCGTATACCATCCGCTTCCGTCCGAGACCAGCCGATACTGCTGATTGGTCTTGGAGGCACTTTCCGTCGATGACCAGATCTGGATATTCGTACCGTTTGACCAGCTGCCGCCGGCCACATCGATCACCTTTGTATCATCCAGTGCGCTGCTGATCGTGTACAGGCCGTCGGAAGGAGCCGTCAGTTTGACTTCTTCAAGATTCCATTTCTGCGCTGCGGAACCATTTCCCTCATAAATCTGTACGTTGGTTCCGTTTGCCGAAGAGCCGCTTGTCACATCGAGGTATTTTCCGCAGGCTGCGACGATGCTGTAGGTGCCGTCGCTCTGCGCGACAAACTTCCATTTCTGGGCCGCCGTGCCGTTTGCCGTATACTGCTGGACATTTGCCCCGTTGGCCGTACTTCCGCCGGTCACATCCAGCACCTTTCTCGAACCGAGATTGCGAACCGTATAATAGCCGCTGCCGTCGTCAGTCACGATGAACTTCTGGGCTGATGTACCGTTGGAATCATAAATCTGGATGTTGCCGCCCGAAAGCATGCTGCCGCCCGCCACGTCCAGAACCTTGGAGGAAGAAAGCGACGTTGAGATGGTATAGATTCCGCTGCTTAAGGGCACCGTTACCTGGGAAAAGCTCCACTGCTGGGCTGCCGTGGAATTCGAATCATAAAGCTGGACATTCGTGCCGGACACGGAAGAGCCCCCCGCGACATCCAGTACCTTGCTGCAGTAGGATGCAGCGATCGTGCAGTATCCGTTTCCTGCATCCAGGATTTTCCACTGCTGGGCGACCGTGCCGTTTGACTGATACTGCTGTACATTCGTAAAATTCACCGTGCCGGCGCCCGCCGCATCAAGAACCATTTTGGAAGAAACGTTTTCGATGGAATAGAGTCCGCTGCCCAGTGTCTTTACGGAAAAGATCTGGGATTTCAGGCCTGAAGCGCTTCCGATATTGATGTTGGCACCGCTGGCGGAAGAACCTCCTTCAACCTGAAGGACCGCTGACGTGCTGAGCTTTGAAACGATGGTATAATAGCCGTCCGCGATGCCGGCATCGGATGCTTCCAGATAGGTGTCCTCAGAAACAGATGCTGCCGTTTCTGCGGTCTTCGTGCTTTCCGCTGCAGAAGATTCCGTACCTGACGCTGCAGATCCGGTTTCATTTTTCAATTCATCTGAAGTGCTTTCCGCAGGAATTCCTTCAGAAATAGAAGAAACCGCAGATTCTGTCTGCGCGTTCTCATTCGACGCTCCTGCCGGATAAGCGGTCAGGATCATCGTAACGGACGTAAATAGACATACTGCGGTTTTAAACAGTCTGTTTCTCTTCATGTATGCTCCCCATTGAAATCATCCGCAGGGCCGAACTCCCCAGTAACGTGCCTTCGAATTTAGATTATTATAGTTCACATAATATGATTCTGCAAGCAAAAAAGGCCCAACAGCGGCCTTTTTTTAATGTTTTTCCATATGTTGTGTTCATTTTGTTATGTAAACACAATTTTTCAGCCTGCGTAGCCGTGTCCCTTGCCCGGCTCGGACTGACCGTAGGTCTTGAACTTTTCAACGACCTTCATCATTTCCTTATTGGAAAGAACCTTCGGCGTGCCGGCACATTCGCATCTCCACTGAAGCTCCGCGCACCATTCGCAGGCAACCATCAGTCCGTAAGCTGCCTTCATGGAAGCTCCGCAGCAGACGACGCCATGGTTTGCCATCAGGCACGCATCGCTCTTCCCGATTGTCTTCTGGACATTTGCTGCAAGTTCCGGCGTCCCGTACGTTGCATACGGTGCAACCGGCACCTTCGCGACCTGTGAAGAAGCCAGCGCATAATGGACGGCCTTGATCGGCTCGCCGAGGCTGGCCAGAGTCGTGCAGGCCATCGAATGCGTATGCACGACGGCGCGTGCTTCCGGTTTCACCTTATAGATTGCCGCATGCAGACCGCACTCGCTTGACGGCTTCTTGGTGCCTTCAATGACCTTGCCGTCCAGATCGGTGATCACGATGTCTTCCAGTTTTGTTTCTTCATAGGGAACGCCTGACGGGCTGATTGCCATATACCCCGTCTTCGGATCGTAGACGCTTAAATTTCCGGCGGTCCCGGATGTCAGTCCCGATTCAAAAAGCATTTTCCCGTAATCGACGATTTCTTTCCTCGCCTGTCTCATCAGCATGATATTTTTCCGCCTTTCCATAAAAGAACCATTTTCCAGTACACCGGCATCATAGCACCCTGTACCCTGAAAAAGAATGCAAAATCCTCCGTGAATTTTTCATTTTTCTCCGACGGCGCACAGCCAGTTTCCTCTGATATCCGTCCGGACATGCGTCAGTCCGGCATCCTGGAACGCGGACATGAGAGCCGAAGCTCCCGGAACATTCATGTGGAGGATTGCCTGGTTGTGTTCATAATCCTCATCCTTTTCCATATCCGCACGGTACTCGAGCACGATCAGAAGATGTCCTCCGCTTTTCAGCACGCGGCAGATTTCCCGAAGTCCCCTGTCCGGATCCGGCCAGAAATAAAAAGACTCGATGCTGACGACTGCATCCATGGAAGCATCCGGAAAAGGAAGATCGGCGACGTCGCCTTTCTGCAGTTCCATCCGTCCTTCCTTCACGGTCTCTTCATTCATTTTTGACGCTTCGGAAATGCACAGATCCGAAATATCAATGCCCCGGCATTTTCCCGGTGCATTCATTGCGGCAATTTTCTTCAGGGCAGCTCCGCCCCCGCAGCCTACATCCAGCACGCTGTCGTTCTTCCTGATTTCAAGATGGGAAAGTCCCCAGTCCGTCAGGGACGCATGGCTTTCATTCATCCTCTCAATGGTCTGCCTTCCCGCCTCTCCCTGCGGGTTCCTGCAGCTGCGAATCAGGTCGTCATGTGATATTTCCATTTCTTTTTCCTCCTGTTTCCTCCGCCGGAATCATTTCTATATTCAGGTTCCGAACCTTCTGTCAATGTCTTCCGTGATGTCCGGATCGATTGTTCCGTTATCCGCCATTTCCTTCATGATTCCGATCGCCTGCGCATGCGTCATGCCCAGCCGGTACGGACGGTCTTCAATCAGCGCCTGGTAAATGTCGATGCAGCACATCAGCCGTTCATTGCGCGTCAGCTGATCCCCGCGGATTCCGAACGGATAGCCGCTGCCGTCCAGCTTCTCATGATGGCGGCTGGCAATGAACGTGACTTCCCCGAAGCCGCGGATGTGATGCAGGACGTCCCACGTTACATAGGCGTGCCTCTTAATCTCCTCGAATTCTTCTTCCGTCAGTTTCCCCGGCTTGTCGAGGATGGCCGTGCTGACTGCCAGCTTCCCGATGTCATGCAGAGCTCCCGATGCAAAGAGAATCTCGCATTCCTTTTCACCGGCATGGTAATACCGTCCCATTTCCCTGGCCTTCTCCGCGATGTCCCGTGAATGCGTATAAGTGAAATGAGACTTATAGTCGACGATCCTTGCGAAGACCCTGGAAATATTTTCCGTCTGCAGGGCGCTCAGGTCCATTTCAAAATCCGGAACGAGCTTCCGGAGCGTTTCATCGATTTTTCCGTCCGACAGTTCTTCGAAATTCCCGGACATGTAAATTTCCGTAAAGGCAGCCGAAATTTTCGGGTTGAACCAGGAGGCATTCTCACGGAGGAAATCGCTGATCCGGTCCTTCTTGGCCGCATCGATTTTCCCGAGGAAAAATGTCGCATCGACGATATCCGCGAAATGAATCAGCTGTGCATAAAGCGGGATTTCTTTCTCCATCAGACGGAACGGCCCCGTCCCGTCTGAATTCTCATGATGATAGAGAATGACATTGTCGAGATGGTCATCGAACGGCATCAGCCGGAAATTCCGTTCGCCGATTTCACAGTGGCGTCCGAATTTTTCCTGATTCTTCCCGTCTGAATCCGGTTCAAAATTCAGTTCGGAAGCGATGTACTCCGTCAGTGCATTGTCATGCATGACGGCACAGGAAGAAAGCTCCGCCGTTTCCTTTCCTGTCAGTCCGTATGACTCCTGTCCGATGACGGAGGCAATGCAGGCGACTCTTTTTCCATGATTCGTATGAACACCCAGGAGGCTGTTCTCAACGCTGTCCAGCGCATACGAAAGCGCAAACAGCGTGTCTGTGATATTGATCAGCATCGGATTCCCTCAAAACAGCATAGATTTATCTTCACCGATACCCTGCATGCCGTCCAGGACGATGGTGTTTCCGTTCTCATCCCGCAGATAGCCCGACAGTTCTCCGAAGACAACATAATAATCAATGGCAATCACTGCCGCGTGCACGACCATCCCGTGAACCGCCTTTACGTGAAAATCGGCATGAACCATATCGTGTTCATCGCGGATTTCCCACAGGGAGTCTCCCCGGAAATCTTTCGTCTCAACGCTTCTCCTGAATTTTACCGGCGGGAGCAGACTGTTGCCGCCCTCCAGGAAAATCAGGTTCTCATTGTATTTTTCAGGATCGGTCGACTGGTTGTCCGTCAGGTTGAAGGACAGGTATTTCTTTTCCCCGCCGATCAGGCATTTCCCCATCGTCGCCGTCCAGTCGTAATGCATTCTCCGCGGATAGAAGCCCCGGTGGTCGTCGATGACTGCCGTCGAGTCTTCATCGACCGTAAGGACACGACCGTTCAGCACCAGCCTGCCTTCTGCCCGGAAGAATTCCTTTTCCGTATACAGCGGACGGTTTTCCCCGAACGGAATACTGACGACGGAAGGCTCAGCGATTTTCTTCAGACGAAACTCGAATTCAACCGAATCTGTTTTATTTTCCGCCCTGCCGAAAAGAGCCGCTTCCCCGTTTTCAAAGTGATTGGCGAACTTTACGAAATGCTGCTTTTTCCTGGCAGACGTCACCGAACCGTCCAGCAGATTCGGAGCAATGCAAAGTCCGCTTCCGGAAACATTCTCACTGAAATAGAAAATCTGATTGGACTCCCGGTCCCAGAACTGGATCATGTAAAGTCCGAAGACCCCCATGTCGCTGACTGCCGTCAGGAGGATGCCTTCCTTTACATGGACTTCGCAGGCTTCCCAGAGCGTCAGCTTTTTACTGTTCAGCCACTGCGGCGCATGGGTCGGCTTCTTTGTCTTTACCAGACCCATCGAGCGGAACTCGCTCTCAAAAGTACCGAAGACACTCTGACCGTCCGGACCGATCAGATGATCCGGCGTCGGCACGCTTCTGCGTGCAGGATTAATGAACTGACTGAATCCGCTCAAGTTCCGTCCTCCTATCTTTTACCTGTCCTGATTATATCATACTTCCCTCAGGCAATCCTGTGTTTTCGCACATAGTATTCATAGTAGAAAATAAAGAGCAGCGACGTCACCGTCCAGGTAATCGGGTAGCACAGAACCACCGTACTGATGTCGTACCGCAGAGGCACTGCGACAAAAATCCACAGAATCCTCAGCACGCAGACGCCGAAGCAGGTCAGGATCATCGGAATCAGGGCATCGCCGAGACCTCTTAAGGCCGAAGCCAGAAGTTCGATAGCCAGGTATGTGAAATAAGTCGGTACGATGAGGTTCATCATTTCCGTGCCGATTGAAACGACATTGGCATCCGTCGTGAAAAGCGAAAGCAGCGGCGCCGGGAACAGCAGAAAGACCGCGACGATCACCGCCGAGGATATCGCCAGCAGGACGCCGGACTGACGCACGGTCTGGCGGACCCTCTTCATTTTCCCCGCCCCGAAATTCTGTCCCACGAAAGTCGTGACGGCGATGCCGAAGGAATTCGTATTCATCCAGAAGAGGGAATCCAGTTTCCCGTATGCCGTCCATGCTGCCATGGTATCGGTCCCGAAGCCGTTGACCGAAGTCTGCACGATGACATTGGAGGCCGTATACATGATGGATTCAAAAGCTGCCGGGAGACCGATCTTCAGAATCCTTTTCAGCATTTCCGGATAGAAGCGGATCTTCCGGAGATCAAGGTGATAGCTGTCCTTCGTACGCATCAGGGCGGCCACCGTCAGGACCGCGGAAATGACCTGGCAGATGACCGTGGCCAGCGCCACTCCGAAGACTCCCATCCCGAAGGCAAGGACGAAAAGAAGATCCAGGAAAATGTTCGCAATCGTGCTGATGATCAGGAAATAAAGCGGCCGCCGGGAATCGCCGACTGCCCGCAGGATTCCCGCCCCGACGTTGTAGATCAGGTTGGCGGTCATGCCCGCAAAATAGATGCGGAAATAGAGGATGGAATCTTCAATGACGTCTGCCGGCGTATTCAGCGCCGTGATCATCGGCCGGGCAAAGAGGATGCCCGCAGCGGTAAAGATCAGTCCGCCGACAATGGAAAGCGCCATGGCGGTATGCACGGCCCTGGAGACATTCTTCTGGTTTCCCGCCCCGTAGAACTGAGAAATGGTCACGGTTGCACCGGAAGAAAGTCCGATGAAAAAAGCGAGAAAGACGCTGATCAGGACGGAGGAAGTTCCCCCGACCGCTGACAGTGCCTGCTTCCCGACAAAGCGTCCGACAACGACCGCATCGACGGTGTTATATAACTGCTGAAAAAAAGTGCCGAAAAGAAGCGGCCAGAAATACCGCAGGATCTGCTTCCAGATGACACCCTGTGTGATCTTATTCTGTTCCATTTCACCAAAACTCTTTCGTATTATTTTCGGACGGCCGAGTCGACGGCAATGACATCTTCCCCGTCATAGGACTCCGGATATTCGACTTCCACGCTGTCGCCTGCCGTCACGGCAACAATGGTTTCATCCGCGGAGACGGCAATCTTATAGACCGTTCCCTCTTCGGACACCAGATAGGCAAAGGTATTTCCGTCCGTATCGGCAAAGACAACCGACTTCACCCTGATGGTCTTCTTCATCGCCGCGCCTGCTGTTCCGCTGCCGGAATCCTCGCCCGACGCAAGCTTGCGGCTGTAATCCTTCAGCACGCCGGCAAAGGTCGTTCCCACGGAAACCACGGTATAGTTGCTGACGTTCACGATGGAATATTCTTTCACCAGTCCTGCGCTGTCTTTCAGCACAAGCGCATAGGACGGAATTCCGTTAACGGTGACAAGGGACGGGAAGGACGCGCTGTATCCGAAATCCTGCACGACGCCTTCGGCGGCCGACATGGCCGAATATTCTTCCGCTCCGGCACATTCCACATACGTGCAGGCACCGGTCCTGGCATCAACCATGATGAATCCCAGATTCGACTGATCCGCCGCAACCGAAGTGATGCCCGTGTAAATATAGAGGTCATTTCCCTTCGCCAGATATCCGAAATCAGATGTCGTCTTCAGGCAGCCCTTCTGTCCGATCCAGGAATTGATCCAGCCGTTTCTCAGCATGCCATAGGAATCATAAAGTTCGCAGGCAAAATCCCCGGTGTAGACATTGTCCACCCATTCCGGAATATTCTGCGCTCCGTCGTAGTAAACGCTTTTCCCCGTCGAGGGATCCGTATCGATCGCACCTTTGATATATTCCCCGCCGAACAGGAAAAGATGTCCGTAGACCGGCGTGATCCAGTGTGCCTTTCCCTCTTCGTCGATTTCAAACTTCGAATCGCCCATCATCGCGGTCGGATACTGGAAATGCAGATGTCTTTTCAGATAGTTGAAAAAATAGCCGCTCGGACTGTATTTGATTCCGCTGTCCAGACGGACGAATTTCGCATCGAAAGACTGCGTATCCACCATGACGTATCCCGGAGTTCCGGAGCCGGCATTGTTGAGAAATTTGAAGAAGCCGCCGTAATTCAGAGGGGCGATCTTCACGATGGTATCCTGATAGACCAGCGTCGTATAATCATCGGAAACCTCGAACTGCGAAACCAGATCGCTCAGCGAACCGATCACGCGGTCTCCCAGGATAGAGGCGCTGCCTGTATCCATCAGGGAAATGTGGTCGACGTCATCCGATGTCGGCAGATCCGAAGCCGACCCGTCTGTCGGAATCATCCGTGAGGAATAGGCTCCCGCATGGAAGGCCGACCAGGACAGGAAGCCTCCGAGGATGATCACGGCAAGGATTCCAACCGGAATCATCGTGACCCGGAACGGAATTTTCCGCTCCTCCTTTTCCGGCTCCGGTTTTTCATCTTCCCGTCGGATCGGCGTGATCTTCGCATGCGAAGATGAACGGGACATCGAACCGAACATGACTTTCCCGCCGAACCGGAAATAGAGAATAAACCAGTCGATGCCCAGGCTGATCAGGATCCACCACCAGAAGCCCGGCGACAGCGGATTGATCGCCGGCAGGTTGAACCAGTACAGAACCGCAAGTATGATGACCGCACCGATGATTCCGTACAGAAGTTCCTTCTTCTTCATATTCCCGCAACCCCTTCTGCAAAACTTTCTTCCTTTGGAAAATCATACCACATTTTCCCGGAAAGAGAAATCCTGGCACATTTTTCTTGACATGAACACTTTATTGTGCTAAAGTGTCCGTAAACCGATGAGGAAGAAATAGTACGCTTGCCTCTTTTCCAACAGGGAGCCGCAGAGAGTGGAACCGCGGCGGAAAATGCATCCGGAATGGTCTTCCGAGGGCGATCCGAATTACAGTAGGTGAGCCGGAGATGGATCTCCGTTATCAAAATCCCGCATATGAAGGTATGCATGAGTGGGTGCGAAAGCACCAAGTTGGGTGGCACCGCAGGAGTTCGACTCTTGTCCCTACGAAACCGTAGACGGACGAGGGTCTTTTTTTATCCCTTCGTCCAAAACTCAATTGAAAGGAGAAACGAACATGAGCACAATCCCGAAAGATTTACCGTACAAGCTTTACCTTACCGAAGATGAGATTCCGGACACATGGTACAACGTCCGCGCGGATATGAAAAATAAACCGTCGCCGCTTTTAAATCCGGGAACTCTGAAGCCGATGGCTCCGGAAGAACTGAAACCGGTATTCTGCGATGAGCTGATCAAGCAGGAACTGGATAACGATACCAGGCACTATCCGATTCCTCAGGAGATCCAGGACTTCTATAAAATGTATCGTCCCTCTCCTCTGACGCATGCCGTCTTCCTGGAGCAGGCTCTCGGCACGCCGGCCCATATCTTCTATAAATTTGAAGGCAACAACACCTCCGGATCGCACAAGCTGAATTCCGCGATCGCGCAGGCTTATTATGCAAAGAAGCAGGGACTGAAGGGCGTCACGACAGAAACAGGCGCCGGACAGTGGGGCACGGCTCTCTCCATGGCCTGCGCTTTCTTCGGCATCGACTGCAAAGTCTACATGGTCAAAGTCTCCTATGAGCAGAAGCCTTTCCGCCGTGAAGTCATGCGGACCTACGGAGCATCCGTCACGCCGTCTCCTTCCGATACGACAGAAGTCGGACGGAAAATGCTGGCGGAATTCCCGGGCACGACCGGATCTCTCGGCTGCGCCATTTCTGAGGCAGTTGAAGTTGCAACCCATTCCGAAGGCTATCGCTATGTACTCGGATCCGTCCTGAACCAGGTCCTGCTGCACCAGAGCATCATCGGTCTGGAGACCAAGACGGCCTGCGAGAAATACGGCATCAAGCCGGATATCATCATCGGCTGCGCCGGCGGCGGTTCCAACCTCGGCGGACTGATTGCACCGTTCATGGGCCAGAAGCTCCGCGGTGAGGCCGACTACCGCATCATCGCCGTGGAACCGGCTTCCTGCCCGAGCTTTACACGCGGAAAGTTTGCCTATGATTTCTGCGATACCGGCATGGTCTGCCCGATGGCAAAGATGTACACCCTCGGCCATGACTTCATTCCTTCGCCGATTCACGCAGGCGGCCTGCGCTATCATGGCATGAGCCCGATTCTTTCACAGCTTTATGATGACGGCTATATGGAAGCCAGAACCGTTACGCAGAAATCGGTATTCGATGCAGCAGAACAGTTTGCACGCACCGAAGGCATCCTGCCGGCTCCGGAATCCAGCCATGCAATCCGCGTCGCCATCGATGAGGCGCTGAAATGCAAGGAAACCGGCGAAGAAAAGACGATCGTCTTCGGTCTGACCGGCACAGGCTACTTCGATATGGTTGCGTACCAGCAGTACAACGACGGGAAGATGAATAATTATGTCCCGACTGACGAAGATCTTGCAAAAGGTTTTGCAAGCATTCCCAACGTAAACATCTGATTTCGAAGGAGGCGGTCCGTAAGGACTGCCTCCTTTTTTTTGATATCATTTGAATTCATGCGGAAAAGAACTATAATGAAATCACATTTCAATTCTGAAAGTGAGAAGCCTTTGCTGAAAAAAGCCGGTTCTTTTCTTACATACGACATCATATGCGTCCTGATTTTTGCCGCATATATGACTGCCTTGATTCTGGGCATCCGTCCGGAGAATACGATTGTTCCCTTCAGCAGCAAAACCCTGACCGATCTCTCCGGCGGCTGGTCAGCGGACAGCGGGGAAGAAATCAGTCTGCGTGCCCTCGGCGGTCTCATTTCCGAAAAAGGGCAGACTATCATTCTGAAGCGTACACTTCCGGATTCCATTCCGGAAAATACGGACCTCTGTTTCCGGAGCAAGAATATCTATTTCTCGGTTGCCCTGGACGGGCAGACCGTCTACGACTTCCATCCAAGCATCGGGATCATCGGAAGCCGTTCCTACGGAAGCACTTTCCACCAGATTTCCATTCCTTCCGGCATGGCCGGAAAAACCATAACGATTACGGCACAGCCGATCTACGACGACAACAACTGCTTTTTTGATATGATGAAAATCGGCAATTCCGGTGCTTATTATCAGTGGTTCATGCAGACCCATTTCCTGGCCTTCGTGCTGTGCCTGATTATCGTCATCTTCGGCTTCGTCACGCTGATTCTTTCCTTTACGCTCGGAAGAAGCGAACTGACTGCCTACAATCTCCGTTCCCTTGCCTTTTTCTCCATGGGTGTCGGCTCCTGGACGCTTCTGGAAGAATCCCTGATTCCCCAGATGATGACCGGGCAGCTTTCCTTTATCCATGGCTTCAATTACATGCTCCTGATTTTCATGGGCTATCCTGCCGTCCAGTTCGTCAATTCCCTGATGACCAGGCCGAACAAAGTATTCACCCGGATTGCCCTGGCGGTCACCCTCTGCGATTTTACCGCGTGTGCCCTGCTGAACGGACTGGGCATCCTGGATTTCCATGAATGTCTTCCGCTCATCCATGCCTGCCTCTTCGCTGATGTCATCATGATCATCTGGATGTTCATTTCCAATGAAATCACCTGCAGAAAAAATCATATCCCGAATTCCAATGTCCTCGTCTTTGCCGCTTTCTTTGTCTTTGCGGTTTTCGGTGTCATGGATCTTTTCCGCTACCGCCTCTCCAGCACCGGCGTCGACGATGCCGGATATTTCCTGCGGATCGGACTGCTTCTCTTCTTCCTTCTGCTTTTCGTCCGTTCTTCCATGCTTCTTTTCCGGAAGCTCCGTCTTGCATCCGAAGCCGCCGCAATCCGGCAGATTGCCTATACCGACACGCTGACCGGAATCGGCAACCGTGCCGCCTTTGTTGAAAAAGAAGCCGAACTGGAGAAGGCCGTCACGGACGGGTCTCTGAAATCCGTCATGGTCTGCCAGTTCGATGCCAACGACCTGAAGAGCGTGAACGACCGTTTCGGACATGCAATCGGCGACAGCTTCATCCGTGCCGTGTCCGACGCCATCCTGAATTCCTTCGGAAAAGAAGGTTTCTGCTACCGCATCGGCGGAGACGAATTCACGGTTTTCCTGACGAAGGAAAACCTGCAGGAAAGTTTCCTGCGCTGCAGCAGGGAAATGGCCGAAGCCGTCGACCGCTTCAATCATTCTCCCGACGCCAGGGAAAAACTTTACATTGCCTGCGGATGCGCCCTTTACGAAAAAAAAGAAGGCCTCACGCTCGAGGATGCCGAGAGAGAGGCCGACCGGAAAATGTACGAAGACAAAGCACGTTCAAAGAAAAGCTGACTGTCCTTCAGTCATGATCGAAAATTGCTTTTCCTTCCAGATACTGCGCATAGTTTTTCTTCCACTGCTTGTGGGTTTCGCATTCATCGTAGGCGCTCAGCGCCGACGGTTCCATTTCGATTTCAATCAGCAGGTCGTAGCGGTTCGGCCGCTCAACCGTATTCGGGATGACCGCAACACCGTAAACCCCTTCCACGGAAAGGACTCCCTGAAACAGGTTCCTGACTTCTGCTTCCATGGCTTTTTTATCTGTCACGGTTTCATTGTATTTCACCAGAATATCGTGTTTCATCCACAGCCTCCGCTTTAAAGAAAGACTTTGCCCAATGTTTTTTTGCTGAGGACAAGCAGCAGGATCAGAATCACCAGTTCCGGGCAGAACAGGACCAGGATCAGCACCCGGTTTTCCAAAATCAGATAGGCCGTACCGGCAATGAACCCAAAGATTCCCAGGAGAATATCCAGGATTCCTCCGGTCTTTGACCATTTCGCAGTTGCTTCTTCATCATCCGTCTTCTGCTTCAGGAGTTCATAATGACTGCCTCTCTTCCGGAGCAGCTGAATGCCGAGATAAATGAATTCTCCGCCGACGATGCCAAACATGACGGAAGAAAAGAGATACTGCTGATTCATTTTTAACCCTCCTTCTGCAGGACGATGCAGTCATAGCGGATGGATGTTCCCTCAAGAGAATAATCCGGCCTGTGTCCTGAAAGATACGGACCTTTCAGCGGACGCTTGATGATGATTCTCCTCGGCCTGGCTGCGATGGAAGCTTTCAGGAGTTCCTCCTCATCCGGGCAGGGGCTTTCCAGCTGCTGCAGGAGCTGAAATTTCTTTTTAATGAGTGCGCTTTTCTGACGGGCAGGAAACATGGGATCGAGAACGATGACATCCGGTGCTTCCGTCAGCTCCGGAAATGCCCGGAGACTGTCTTCCGCATGCAGCGTCATCCTCGCGGTAACCGGCGCAAGTTCCGGATCGGAAGCTGCCCGGCGCAGGGCATCGCTAAGAAGTGCCGCGATGACGGCATCGCGCTCATAGAGAAAGACGCGAAAGCCTGCTGCTGCCAGCAGAAAAGAATCTTCACCGAGACCTGCCGTCGCATCGGCAGCGGTCAGCGGGCCTTCGATGCCTTTCAGCCTGGCAGCCTTTACCAGCAATTCCCGGTTGAGGTTGTTCGGGACAGCACGCCTCAGCATTTTCCGGAAATCGCCGCGGACCGCCTGACCGTTTCCTTCAAGCGCAAGTCCCTTCTGACCGAGCACCAGCACCGGAACATCTTCCTTCTTTTCCCGCATTCCGCTCAGGACCTGTACCTCAAACCGTCTTTTGATTTCCTCAAGTGCCGATTCATCGGCATCTTCCCTGAGGTATATCCGGATTGAAGGTTTTTCCTGTAATAAAGCGTCAGAGCCTTTCTGTTTCATTTCTGATTCTTTTTGCGGACCAGGACGACGATGACACTGATGACCGTAAAAATAATGGTGGCGATAATCACAAAAGACCATTCAATCTTCTTTTCAATCAGAAGCTGAACCAAGGTGATGCCTGCAAAAAAAGCTGCAATTTCAAGAATCAGCTGAACCCATTTTGACATTTCTTCACCCCCCCGGACGATTTTTTCTGTCCGGGTGAATTATATCATAGTGCTGTCATGACGACAAGAATGCAGGGATTCGTTTCCAGCCCTGCAAAGATCAGCTTTGCAGTCACCCGGACATTTTCTTCCGGTTCAGCAGGACTACCGTCTCCACGTGGCTCGATTGCTCCATCTTGATGTCTCCTTATTGACCAGTTCTCGTGAACCTCTGATTTTCTGCCCATTCGTTCACGGGAATTGTTCAACCGCTCTTTTCGGTTCGCGAAAACTTATCTACACACTTTTGTACGTTCGCGGGAATTGCTCCACGGCTTGAGTATACCTTATATATGGCTTCCGGGCCTTGTGCCCACTGTCTCAACCTTAGCGCCGGATTGGTGCAAGGGAATTGCTCCACGATTGCCATCGTCTCAACCCTTATTCTTGGATTTTCCATTGGCAGTGATAGGTTATTTTTTGCTCTTCTTTTCCAGCTGCTTTATGCTGTTCAGGTAATCCTGTTCCACGTTACTCAATGTTTTCGCTTTGTATTTTTTATACTCCGTCTGCGCCTTGTCCATTGCCTGATCATGGCTGACAGTCCCATTTCCAATCAACAGCTTTTCCCCTGTGGAGGTCAAAATGCCGTCGAGATGTCTGGCCCAGTCCTCCATCGTCATCGGAATCTCACGCTCTGCCTGTCGCTCGGCAAAATCAAGATATCCGGAAACAAGCTGGCCCATCGCGCGAAGCTCTTTTTCATTCAGATAGTTCTTTGCAATTTTCGCTTCATGAAGCGTAGGCTGATCTCCTGAAAAAGTCATCAAGCCCATAAAATCCTTTTCTGCGTCAGCCCGGTGATAGATCACCTCCGCAGCGGTCTCACCGGAAACGGCATAATGGATCTTGTTCTGTACCCGTTTGAAAAATTGTATGGAGACTTCCGCGTTAGGATTGTAGTCAACACTGGTCGCATAGATTTCCAATACCTGACGATAAAATACCTTTTCAGAAGCCCGGATGTCTCGGATTCTTTCCAACAGCTCCTTAAAGTATCCGCCGCCACCCAGCTCTTTCAAGCGGTCATCATCCATCGCGAAACCTTTTTTGATGTATTCCTTTAATATGTTCGTTGCCCATATACGGAACTGAACACCACGCTGGGATTTAACACGATAGCCAACGGAGATAATAACATCAAGGTTATAGAATTTTGTTTTATAGTTTTTTCCGTCAGCACCAGTTGTCAAGCATTCCTTGACAACTGAAGCACTGTCAAGTTCTCCATCTTTAAAAATATTATTTATATGCAGACTAACATTTTGCTTAGTCGTTTGAAAAAGCTTTGACATATCAGCCTGACTCAACCACACTGTTTCATCCTGCGCCATTATAGGGAACATATCAACCGAATTTTTGTATATTTATGCATAAATATTGTATAATTCGGCCGTTTTTATCGCATAATTTCATACATTTTGTATAAAATCTATACCATCTATTTTGTACTCTCAAGGGTAGGTTGAGGTTCGCTTTTTGAATACACAGCTATACCCTGACAAAGGGTCTACATTTCCGCCGAGATAAGGACATCCCATACAACAGTTGATATCTTTAAGCGGAGCTTTAGTTTCTAATTTTATTACATCATCTTCAGTTAATTCTCCATGAAATATCAAGAGTATATTTTGTCACTCTTGACGGAAAGTGCATAAAGTACAATTACGGGTGTTAGCAAAATTGCAGTGCATGCGATACCAAAGCTTACAGAAATATTTGTCGCTAAAACGCCGATAAACGGACCGCCTATTATTTGTCCTAGTGAATTTATTAGCCCATTTGTTGAAAGTATTGTCGCTCTCGCATTATCATCAATATGTCTGTTAATCCACGCATTTAAGATAGGCTCATTTACAGAGCGGAACATGTTTGTAGACAAATATGCTATTAGCATAATACTAAAGTCACGCGTTAACGCAAATACAACCATGCTCATGATATAAAATGTATTTGTGATTAACAAGATTACTGCACTTCGTATTTTGCCGTTTGCCCCCAATCTTTTTATGATGAATTGCATTGAAATCGCACTTAATACCATACCGACTATACCAAAAATGCCAAACCATGTCACGGGTTGAAGGTTCCATAGCTTCGGCAGTGTTGTATCACTTAGAAAATGTGCTGTAGAGAGTCTGTCGTATCCTTCACTGGATAAGCCGTAAAATAACGTTACCAAAAGAAGGAGTGAGATAATCGGCTTGCTTTTTATAAATCCTACACTTCTTTTCATGGTGTATACCATTTTTCCGTAAGTATTAATATCTTCCGGTGCAGACGGCCTAAAGCTATATTCCGGCATGAAAAGGACTAAAAACAAAGCAAAAATAACAAACAAAACTCCGCTTAAAAGGATAGGGATTCTGACAGAAAAATTGCCCAGTATTGTCGCAAGAATGATTCCGATTACAGAACCTATTTGCCCGGCTTGTGCAGCTCTGAGGTATATTTGATTAAAATCCACATTTTTATTTTCTTCTGCAATCCAAGCATCAACAGATCCGCTCGTAAAAGTCGACCCAATGCCCCATACTACGTGTGAAATAATAACCGCTGAGAACATTGGGATTGACCCCTCAATGGCAAATCCAATGCCTATCAATATAAGGCCAATAATAATAGACAACTTACGGCTGTATACATCCGCAACAATTCCCGTAGGAATTTCAAATGTAAAGCAAACAGCTTCAAGAACTGTCCCGACAAGAATCAATTGGAGCGGATTCATATGAACATTTTCTATATGGTAAACGATCATAACCGTAGTAACCAAGGAAAATAGCAATGCTGTAATACCGGAATACAGCAAATAAATCTTATAAGCAGAGATCTTCTTAATCATAATTTGTTTTCCTTCCTCGCCTTATATATTTTCTTTCAAAAATAAGTGTCTGATTTTATCTGTAATGGCGTCTTCTTTTCTTGCTTTATACATTGGCGAACCAAGGTAAACATCATAGCCGCAGGGTTTGGTTAAAAACATACCTTTGCCATTGGTATATGATATAAGCTGTACTTGATAGGACTTTGCTGTTTCGACAGGAATTCTTCCACGTAATATGGTTTCATCATTCTCTGCATCGATTTGTTCAATATGAGCCCTCATTTGCTGTAAATCATACATTGCCCTGCTGCTGTACTCCTTTGGAGTGTGAAGTTCAAAATCCATAAATGGCTCCAGTAGCTCCGTTTCTGCCTCTCTAAGCGCCTTTTCAAAAACAAGTGGAGTAAGATGTCGAAAGTCTGAGGGTGTGCTGACAGGACTGTAATACAGACCATAAGTAAAGCATACCTTCAGATCAGTTACCTCCCAACCAAACATGCCTTGTTCACATGCACTTTTGACACTGTCACTAACAGCACATTGGAAAGACTTGTTTAGGTAGCCATAGGAGACCTTACTTTCAAAAACAAGTCCGGAACCAAGAGGAAGCGGCTCGATGGATAATCCAACAGACGCCCAATAGGGATTAGGTGGCACTTCTATATGAATAATTGCATCAGCAGCCCGCTTTGGCCGCTCCTTATATATGGTCATTAACTCACCAAATTGAATATTCAAATGATACCTTTCTTCCAACAGAGCCTCGATTACCTCCATTTGCACTTTTCCAAACAGCCGTATCGTAATTTCTCCTGTATATTTATCAACTTCGCAATGAAGCAGCGGGTCTTCCTCTGTCAATTCAAACAGTGCCTGAATTAAACGGCTTCTATGTTCCTGATTTAATGGCATTACAGAAGCCTGCAAAGATGGTTGAGCCATAGAGATTTGCGGTAAATGCCTGCTGCGTCCCCCTATAACGTCTCCAATCCTAATGTTTTGCATGTTGGAAAGCACAGCAATATCTCCAGATAAAACATACTCTGCCGGTACAATTTTTCCATTTTGAAGCTTTCCGAGTTTTTTTAATTTTAATGGTTCTTCACAGCCTTCAACCGCCACAGTATCGCGAATTTCCAAGCTTCCTCCGAATACTCGTGCAAAAGCCCTTTTGTGCATTTGTTCATCCCTGTCTATTTTATAGACAAAAGCACAAAGATCACCTTGGTCAGTTGCAGCATTCACCGGAAGATAGCTTGTGATTGCATTTAAAAGCTGTTCTGTACCAATATTCCTTAAAGCAACTCCGTGAAAGACAGGGAAAAGCTTACATGATGCGATATTAAAAAGAAAAGACGTATTATATTCCTTTTCAGCTATAGGCTGATTCAGGATAAATTTTTTCGCCAGTGACTCATCTAAATCCAGAAGTTTTTCTGTTGCTGTATCTGAAATACTTGCGTAATCGCTTATTAAAATATCATTCGAGGCCATCCCGTCTAAAGTCTGCATAATGACAATATCAGAGGTTAATTGTTCTCTTATATCGGTATAGAGCTCCTCCAGGCAAACACCGGTTCTATCTACTTTGTTGATAAAAATTAAGGTGGGAATTTTTAGCTTGAGTAAAGTCTGAAAAATTGCTCTTGTTTGTACCTGAACACCTTCTTTTGCCGAAATCACTAAAACAGCTCCATCTAGTACACAAAGGGAACGCTCCACCTCAGAAATGAAATCCATGTGACCGGGGGTATCGATGATATTTATCTTTGTTCCATTCCATTCAAAAGAAGTCGTTGATGAACGTATTGTTATACCTCTTTGCCTTTCAAGAAACATAGAGTCGGTTATGGTAGTTCCATCATCGACTCTGCCCGCTGAACAGATTGTACCGCTTCTAAATAACATGCTCTCAGTTATCGTGGTTTTTCCTGCATCTACATGTGCTAATATTCCTAAATTTATTATTTTCAATTGCATTATCCTCCTCTGGTAAATAAAAAACCCCTGTGACGACAACACTCTCATCACAGGGGACAGCTTTCGCTTTGATTATTCCACCAGTAGAAGCATACCAAAAAAACGCTAAAGTGCATTTTTTTAGAAATAGCAATATAGCAGATGAGTATTTCTTATGAGAGTATCCTTAAATTAAAAGGCATAACTAATAATCCTACATTAAGTAGGACAACCCATAGAATGTTAGTGCCTTTCATTATTCAATTAAATAACTATTTAAGAATACCTTGCCGCATAAGATAAAACTCCTTTTTGGTCTAAAGCCAAACAATATGTAAATTTATAATATCACACTTTAAAATAAATGTCTATAATTTCATAATGCCCGATGTCATCTATAAAATGCCCTAAAAAAACGGGCCCCAAAATGCACTTTTTTGCCTTAATTTTTACTCATTTTTCGCTCCAAAACCACTATATATTGTGGTCAAATCGTCTTATTTCTTCTTTTGACCACAATACGTCATCATTATTACGCACTCAACGTGCATAGTGACATCTATTTTTGTCAAACCGTCTTCGGTCTGATATATAATTACTTCTCCACGGTCATCCATGTAGCCGTCCTCCCGTTCTAATTCTGCTCACAGCCTTTTCTTTACGTTGCAAGTATTAACTAAAGAATCATACAAGTATATAAAGATATAGCATTTGTCATACTATATAAGCCCCCCTCTCATTCTGTTTCAGCATTGCATACACTGCCTAAATATTTGCTGTCTTATCTTTAATGCTCTGCCCATCGGAATAAAGCCACATGATGTTTCCGTTCGCAGAGCCGCCGGTCACGCAGGCCGTTGCTGCCGAGGTGCTCTTGAAATAAATGTCCTCCATAAATACGCAGTCTTTAACTTTTCCATCAGCCACGAGCTGAGCACGAAGGCTCTTTATCCATGTCTGGCAGGATTTTGTCTCACTCGGACTAAAACCGTAGCCCTTCATAACGATAAAGCCGTCGCCACTAATCTGGCCTGTTGCTGCTACTTTCTTACCTGCGAGATGAAGTATCTCGGCATCAGCACTTACAACAGGTACTGGCTGAGGTTTCACTGCAGATTTGTTCTTGTCCGGAGCAGACGGTTCAGTATCGCCGGAATTAAGATTTTTCAGAGAAACCCCGCACTTATCCTTCCATTCGACAAGACCATTTGAGTTCTTGCCGCAAACAAAGGTTGAGGCATAGGACGGACTGCCGAAGCATATATCTTCCTGAAGAATTCCGCTTTTATCAATGCTGGAAGCGTAATTCTCTCTGGCCTTCTTAATACCGGAGGCCGTATAGTCTGCCACCTGCGGAAATATGTAACTTCCCTTGAGCACCCAAAAACCATCCGATGTAATTTTGCCGATTGCACTGCCGCCCTTACCTTTATTCCTGCTGAAATAAAGAAGCTCGTTTTCTACGTCAGCGTCATCCTTATCCGAAGATGGCAACGGCTCAAATGCCATATATCCCAGTGCTGGTAATATAAGTTGCGCGTTAATGATAAATTCTTCCAACAGATCCCTTATCTGCTTCGGCATCGGAGACTGGGACGGTGTGTTTCCATTTTTTACGATGTAGCGCTTTGCCTCCGTTGCTATTGTGAAGAACCTATTCTCCAGATATTTCACGCGGCCCTTCTCAAGCGTGCCATCCGGTGTGACAAAGATTATGGCTTCAGTCCAATAACTACCATCCTTTTCAAATGTATGAGGCTGTAGCAGTCGCTTCTGGGTATCGTCAGCTTCGCCAACATATATAAACAGTTTCCCTGCCTCATCATCTTTACCGAAAAGAAAATATACTCCAGGCGCATTCAGCTCTGGCAAATCGCCGCAATCTTTAAGATCACCTCGTGGAATCTTATATGCGGCCCCGTTCCAGTTTGATAGAGTAGCCTGCCATCTCCCCGATGCAGATCCATCCATCAAATATAGATTTATGCTTTTCCCAAGCGATGGCATACTCTCTACCTCCAACTTATTTCATTACTTTTTCCAGCAGCGAAGTGTAACTGTCTACCACATCGTAAACAACATTATCCCTACTGATAGCCTTAAAGTGCTCACGGGCACAATGGATCTTCGACTCTTCAATAAGACGCAGTTGCATAGACGACATGGAGCCCTTTGTCTCTGCCACAAAATATATGTGTTTTACAGAGCCCTCATAGAATGCAATCGCCCAGTCCGGATTATAATGGCCAACAGGAGTTGAAATATAGAATCCATCCGGCAATTTTACATAGACGGCAACATTGTTATTCGTATCAAGGTCTGTAGCAAAGTCTCGCTCATTCGTTGAGTCATAAACGATATGGTCATACAAATGCTTCTTAGCCTTCATGGCATTTGCACCGAGCTTGCCTCTGATGGTAGGCTCTGTGAACACATCCGTTCCGTAATGGTCATCCATCACGCTGTAGGTAATATGCTCGATAATCGCAGTGGCCTTTTCATCGTTAATAAGACCGGCAGCTTTGATAATGAACTCTTCCGGATTGTACTTGAACTGGTCAAACGTAGCTTTCTGGATTCCCGTAAGAATCTGAATAACTGCCTTACGGGTTAGCCCAGTCTCTTCGACCAGCTTTCCTACCAGATCATATTTCACGCCTCGATTAG